>Ga0209040_10003712_pt1 | contig 11664 bp, 12 predicted proteins | sample BogFormECP12_OM3_FD_188240 | JGI IMG/M metagenome (GOLD analysis project Ga0209040, IMG submission 188240) | Bog forest soil microbial communities from Calvert Island, British Columbia, Canada - ECP12_OM3 (SPAdes) (version 2) | ecosystem: Environmental > Aquatic > Freshwater > Wetlands > Bog ... | reverse complement strand
AACCCGCATGAGCGGTACACCAGCTAGGGTGCGGCAGATTCTTGAGCAGATCGCGGACGCGATCTCCGCTGTCTCAACCGAAATTCGCACTTACCTGAAAGATCATCCGGATTTTGTCGACGTCGGTGAACGGATGCTCGAAGAATGGGAGAAGGGAACAGAGCACTCACTGCGAGCAGTGTAGAAGCAAATGCCGCACGTTCCATCATCTCAACGGATTCAAGTGTCGATTCGGGTTGCATAGCTGGACTTGCAGAAACCGTACAAACGCTATGCCCGAAAATGGGGAAGCCTGCCATAACTCTTAGATTCTATGGTGGGCGCAGCAGGATTCGAACCTACGACTTCCACCGTGTGAAGGTGGCACTCTACCGCTGAGTTATGCGCCCCATGGCGGAAACGAACAATCCATAGATTAACATCCTGCTCACAGGCTGCCAAACCCCTCTAAGCACTCATCTATCGCAGATGCTTGTGGCCGATGCCCGGGGTGTCCGAGGGCAACAGATACAATCGCATCACTGGAAGAAATGCCTCATCCCGAACCAGTCCCGGCCCCCGATCGCCCTGCATCTGAGCGTAAATCCGACGAACCGGGGCAGAGCAGCCGGAAAAATGCGCCAATTCCCGACCCGGAAGATGCTGAGATCATTGACGCAGACCCGGACCTAGATCCTGACCCAGACCCGCAACCTCTGCCTGAAAACGGGGTTGATGAGGATATGGCGTCCATTGCCTTAGATTCCGCGCTTTTGAAGGGAGCCCAGTTCGATCCAGGACGGACCGATGGTGGCCGGACGGTGGCCGACTGGAGCGCAATGAGCGACGCGGAGATTATGCTTCGCGTACGCGAAGGGGATGACTCAGGCTTTGACCTGCTGATCCACAAGTATCACAAGCCGATCATCCATTTTATGTTCCGCATGGTACACAATCAGGCGGTGGCCGAAGAACTGGCGCAGGAGGTCTTTCTGCGCGTGTATCGCTCCCGCCACACTTACCGTGCCGAGGCTCGATTTACTACCTGGCTGTATCGCATCGCGACCAACCTTGGAGTGAACCACGCGCGCGACACGAAACACGAGCGGGCTGCCCAGAATGTTTACCTTGACCAGCCCGATCCGGAGACCGGAACGACTCCAGACGTAGCCGACCCGGGGGCAACGGTCGAGCAGGAACTGGTGCGAGATGAATGGATGCGCGCCATCCGCCAGCATGTGATGGCATTGCCTGAACGGCAGAGAACCGCCGTTCTGATGCACAAGTATCAGGGATTGGACTATAAGCAGATTGGCGAGGTGCTCAAACTGAGCGAGTCGGCAACCAAGTCGCTCCTCTTTCGTGCCTACCAGACGCTTCGCGAACGATTGAAGGATTTTGTATAACAGGAAAGACTTGCAGCACCAAAGAAGGTAAACATCATGATCTGCCGGATAACCAAAGCGAACCTTATGGACCTGCTCCTCGATTGGGAGTCGGCTCCAGCCGAGGTACGTAAGCATGTGGAGCAGTGTGCCGAATGCAAGCAGGAACTCGCGGCACTCGAAGCCACCATGCAAGCGCTCGGTGCCTGGGACGCGCCTGAGCCGTCGCCGTTCTTTAACGCGCGCATGGCCGCCCGCCTGCGCAGCGAGCGCGAGGCCCAGCCGGCTGGGTTCTTCGAGCGGCTGCGCTCCCACCTGCTCTACAGCACGAACATGCACCTGCGTCCTGTAGCCGCCGGGGCGCTGGCTCTGCTCCTGCTGATTGGAGGCGGCACTTACGCCGGTTTTGTGAATATGAGCCAGCCTGCAAGCCCCTCGGCTGCGGTTCGCGATCTGCAGTCGCTTGATGAGAACTCGCAGGTCTTTCAGCAGCTGAATACGCTTGATCAGCAGGACGACGACTCCGACAGCGGTTCGTCAAACAGCAACCTGTGACCGCGCGGCAAGGGCAATGCCCACAGGCAACATATAGTGGCAACCCCCGGTAGCAGCCAGCACTTTTCCATGCCGTTTCTGGACCGGCAGTTTTCGTTCTTGGTTAGAAGAGAGATGACGATGCGCGCACGGCGAAATTCGGCAAGCCGCCCGGGCTGGCTGACCAGCCTAGGTCTGCCTCCGATCTGCGCGCTCCTGCCCGCGCTTTTTGCTCTGTGCGTCACGTCTTCCAGCTTGGCTCTGGGCCAGCATGGGGGCGGTTTTCAGCATGGCGGCGGCCAGTACAGCGCGCCACAGGCTCACCCCGCGCCCGCGCCTCAGTCTCATCCCGCGCCGTCACACCCTCCTGCGCAGACGCAGCCATACCCGTCGTCTCATCCGAATACATCGCCAGCCCGTCCCGGGCAGCAGCATCTTCCCGAGTGGCTCAACAACCATCAGAATCTGACGCCGAAGCAGCAGGAAGACGCACTGCGCCGCGAACCCGGCTTTCACAATCTGCCAGCGGACCAGCAGCAGCGGCTCGTCAATCGCCTGCATTCGCTGGATGAAAAGACGCCCGAGCAGCGCCAGCGCATCCTGGCACGGAACGAGAACTTCGAGCGGCTATCGCCCGAGCGCCAGCAGGAGGTTCGCGGAGCCTCGCAGGCGCTTGGCCAGATGTCGCCGGATCGTCAGCAGGCTGTACGCCGCGCCTTCCAGCAATTGCGGCAGATGCCTCCGCAGCAGCGGCAGATGTTTCTCAATTCCGGCAGCTATGCGTCGCAGTTCACGCCGCAGGAGCGCACGGTGCTCGGGAATCTGCTCTCTATAGAGCCATATCAGCCCCACCCGGGAGCAATTCCGCAGCCGTACTTCGGCCGATAGGGCGGAGCCATGAGCCGATCACTGCTTCAGCATATTCTTTGCGATAAAGAGCAAATTCGCAGGGCGTTCGGCAAGACGACGCATGAAGTACGGATACCATTCCGCGCCGAAGGGAACATAAACCCGGACATTGAATCCCTCGGCGACCAGCGCCCGTTGCAGGTCGCGGCGCACCCCGTAGAGCATCTGGAATTCAAAGGATTTCGGATCGACCTGCCGCTCCCGCACAAACTGCTTCGTCGCTGAAACCATCGCTTCATCGTGCGTCGCGATACCGTGGTAGATGCCGCTTGTCAGAAGCGTATGTGTCAGTTTCACGAAGTTGCCGTCGACATCGGCCTTGTCTGGAAATGCCACACCGGGCGGCTCCTTGTACGCGCCTTTGCAGAGACGGATGCGAATGCCATCGGCGGTCAGCGTAGCGATGTCCTGCTCACTGCGCAGGAGATAGGCCTGAATCACGATACCCACATGGCCTCGATTGGCCGGAACACGATGCAGGGTGCGAACCAGATCGATGGTAGCCTCGGTGTATTCGCTGCCTTCCATATCCACGCGCACGAAGGTCTTCGCCGCAACGGCATGATCCACGAGCCCGGAGACAATCTGGCCTGCGAGATCATGACCCAGATCCATTCCCATCTGCGTGAGCTTCACGCTGACGTTGGCATTGAGGCCCCGGCCTTCAATCGCTTCCAGCAGCCGGTGATAGATCTCCGCCGAATGCCGCGCCTCTTCCGGCGTGTTCACGTTCTCGCCCAGGCTGTCGAGCGTCGACGCGATTCCTTGCGTCTCTAGAGATGAGGCTGCTTTGAGGACATCTTCAATCTGCATGCCTGCGACAAAACGGGAGGACATACGTCGTCCCAGTGCGGAGCTCTCGGCGAAATGACGAATAGGCTGGTTGCGGGACAAGGCAATGAAGGCAGAACGCAGAATTGGCATGAGTTTTGCGCGGAGTCGAACTGCTTATTTTCGCATACTCAAGGCGGATCGATCGGTGTCGATTACGAATAGAGGCTTCAAGGCTAACCAAAGAGCCGAGGTAAACATGTAACCAAATTTTTGGCGTCAGCATCCTAACTGCTATAAGGCTAATCGAAAAGAAGAACGGTGTTTCCGGGGAGCGTGACGACAGGCGCTTCCGCTGCGCACAAATGCTGGTAAATGTTGGTGCTTTAACCGGCGCGGCATGGCCGTGCCTGATTCGGAGACATTGCAAATGCTGGATCACTGCGCGAATCCCCAATGCGCGAAACCCCTCCGTTATCTGCGGGAGGGGCGTATTTTTGTTTTTGATTCTCAACCCTCAGGGTCGGACGGTAGCCCCCGGCAGGATCACAAGCTGGAACACTATTGGTTATGCGGCATCTGCTCGGAGACCTTGCTTCTTGAAGAGACCAGAAACGGAATTCGACTGACTGGGAACCAGGGCCGCTTCCAACCCTGCCTTCGTCCATTCGCGTGAAGCGAGGGCATCGTAGCTCGAGCAATGTGGGACGAGAGGCATGTGCGTCCTGATCTCCTGTGAAAACGTCTGGAAAGACGGTTTACTCCTTTCTCCAACCGTTCCCGAAAGCCTAGGCTCGGCAATACCGGCGTATTTCCCCGGCAAATGGCCCGCCGTTACTCGAAAAGTACCGCGGAATGAAATATCTTTTCGGGCTGTGCAGGAAATTCTCGCATCTACTATGGTTAAAAGGGGTTAACCTAGAGACTGGAGCGCAGCTCACCATGACAAAGGCAGAACTTGTTGAGGAAGTCACCCAGCTTGGCGACCTGACACGGCGCGACGGCGAAGTGATTGTGGACACAATTTTCGATGCCGTAGTCGGAGCCCTCAAGTCGGGCGACAAGATCGAAATTCGTGGGTTCGGAAGCTTCCGGATCCGGCAGCGCAAACCCCGCATCGGTCGCAATCCAAAGACCGGAGCCAAAGTGGAAGTTCCAGCAAAGCGCGTTCCTTACTTCAAGCCCAGCAAGGAGCTGCGCGATCTCGTGAATCCTCATGAAGCCGAAGGGACGAAGACCGCCCCCGGCACCGAGTAAATATTCGCTGGCCAGACGGCTCTACCCGGGTCACCTCTACGTGTCCGGCTGCACTTGAGAACGAATGCCGATTACCGAAAGCATCCGGCCAGTGAATCCTTGTTCTGCTCTGTAAGAAAAATACCGGTGAGTGTGACAACTGGTGCAATCGCCAACCACCGAAATTGCATCAGCCTTCAGGCCGACGTCAAGCAATTGGCGCCGGTTCGCTTCGACCAGATCGAGATGCAGACCGGGACCGAGATTGCCGTGGCCCGGCGCACGCGCGGTAAGGAATAGGAGCGGATACTTCTCTCTGACCGGATTCGTGTCATACACCTCGCTAAACAGCTCGGCAGCATAAGTGAATTGCGATTCGAACTCCTCGAGGACCTCGTCTCCCACCGAGTAGCAGCACGCGCCGATGCCAGGACCAATCGCCGCGACAAGGTCTTCCGGCCTGCTTCCAAACGCCAGGCGCATCCGCCCCACCCCATTCTCGACAATCCGCTTCAATGTGCCGCGCCAACCGGCGTGAAACCCTGCGACTGCGCGCTCTTTCCGGTCGGCTACGAGCACCGGGATGCAATCTGCTGTCTGGATTGCGAGGAGCATCCCCGGCTCATCGGTTATCATCCCGTCTGCCTTTGCGCCGCCAGCATCAAGGTCCGCGTCCGCTTTCGTCACTTGACGAACGAGTGACGAATGGATCTGGCGGAGCATGACCATCGGGAAGTGGGGGGTTCCGGTAATGGCTGCAAGGAATAGCTCGCGATTTGCAACAACGCTCGCCTTGTCAGCCGACGCGGTAAAGCCGAGATTGAGCTCGCCAGCCCTCTGAGGGGGCCGGTAGACCGTGCTCTTGCCGCCCGTGCGCGTGCTGAAGCCATGCAGAAGCCAGTCAATTGCCGATAAAGATGGGACTTGTATGACCTCGACTCTCGTCCCGGAGGCGTTTGCCCGGCGCAGCTTCGGCGCTGGCGTCCGCTTCGGAGACTTGGGGGTTGGATGTACGGAAGTTGGCATATCCTTCATTCTAGCCACAGGAAAGCACCCGCCACAGGGAGCACGCGAAGGAGCAGGGAAGTGGCGCTGAGACCGGGACGAGGAGCGAATGGGCCCGCTTTCCAGCGGGCCCGCTCAAGAGGCATTAGGGAGGGGTAAATACTCGGGATTGTTTGAAGAGGGTCTGCAAGGTGCAGACCTGTTACACAGAGAGATGTACCACGAAGGTTGGTTCTGTACGCCTGAAGTTGCCTCTAAGGTTGTTAAGAAAGATGCAACTGATTGGCCAAACAGAGGTACTAGGAAGGCAATTCCTGGTACCTCCAGAACTCCTGCCGCTAAATGACTGATCTTATTTGAACAAACTCCGGAACAACACATTACCTGGGTGCAAATTACGCGGATTCATGGTTGCTGTAGAGCATCTAAGAGTGGAATGCAAATACCACTATATGGCACCGGAGTGCTTATTTTGCCCAGAATCTTCCTCTTCGATCAGCTTGATTTTGTTCAGGAGAGCCTTGTAGCTCACGCGCAACCTCCGCGCCGCCTCACGCCGATTCCAGCGGGTTTCGATCAGCATATCCCGAATGGCCTGCCGCTCCGCCTGCCAGGCTGCCTGCCGCCCAATCTCCAGAAGAGACGGCTCCCGGCTCAGCGGAAACTCGATGGTTGGTGAGGTTAGCCCTTCATTCTCGGTTGCCGCCGATGAGGATTCGACGGCGTGCAAAGAAAGCTCGCGCACAATCTGCGTCGAGTCGCCGACGATCACATACCGCTTGCACAGATTCTCAAGCTCACGGATATTTCCGGGCCAGGGATAGTGGATCAGCGCCTGCATCGTCTCCTTGTCGAATGGGGCTACCGTGCGTTCATAGACTCCCGAGTATTTCTCGATGAAGTGATGGATGAACACGGAGATCTCATTGCGCCTTTCGCGCAAAGGCGGAATATGCACCGTCACCACATTGATGCGGTACAAGAGATCCTCGCGGAAGAGCCCTTCCGTGACGCGCTGCTCCAAGAGCTTGTTGGTCGCGCACAGCACGCGCACGTCGACAGCCGTGTCGCGCTTGGCGCCAAGCCGGGCGAACTCGCCATCCTGCAGCACGTGCAGTAGCTTGGCCTGCAGCGCGGGGTGCATTTCGCCGATTTCATCCAGAAAGAGCGTTCCGCCATTGGCCAGTTCAAACTTACCCGGCTTGGAGCGTTGCGCTCCGGTGAAGGCTCCGGCCTCATAACCGAAAAGTTCGCTTTCCAGCAGATCGTTGGGGATGGCCGCGCAATTTACCTTGACGAACGGTTTGTCTCGCCGATGGGACAAGGAAAAGATCAGGCGGGCCGCAATCTCCTTGCCCACGCCGCTCTCGCCCCGGATGAGCACAGTAGCATTGGTCGTTGCGACCTTCTCGATCGTGTCGCGAATCTCCTTCATCCGCGGAGAGGAGTCGAAGAGGCCCGGCAGCCCCTTCAACGCAGCCGATCCATCTGTGACTGGACCTGGACGCCCGGTATTCACTGCAACGCCTGCCGGCTCGTAATCATTGCTGCTCAGTAAGTGAAGCACGGGGGATAGCCGTGCCTCGATCTCCCGCTCATCGAGCGGCAGGGTGAGCAGCGCCGCCGCGCCCAGTTTGGCTGCCTCAAAAGCCAGATCGGCAACCGGCGGCGCGACGGCTACGACAGGAATATCCCGAAACTCACAGCGCAGCGAGGACATCAGCTTGCTGCCGCCCTCGATTTCGAGCAGAACCACATCCGGCTTTTGCGACCGAATCGCCTCGGAGATGTCCCTTCCGGGGCGCAATTCGACCACATGGCCGTGGGCGCGCAGATACCCGCGCAGAGCACTGCGGGCTTTTACGTCCTGCACAGCCAGCAGTGCCCGAAGTTGTTTCTGTTCGGGCATGTTGTTGTGCACGATTGTAGTCCGAAACTTCCGGAATTGCGCTCAATTTCGATGAACAGAGTTAAAAACGATACTGCAGGCTGCTGGGGAATGCTGTTGAAGCTATTTCAGGGCGAAAAGCATAGCCCCGTGCGCCGGCAGGCTGGCCTTGAGCGATGACTGCGTTCCCAATTCTTCTCTTTGCCATAGGTCACGCACGCGGTAGCTGGCCTTTTCGAGGCCCAGCTTGCTCCACGTCTGTGTAACCGTGGCCGGTGCATCGCTCAGGTTGAAGACAGCGACGACGCGGCTGCCATTCTGGCGAGCCGTCCAGATCACGGTATCGGCTGTCTCGATAACGGGATGATTCTCCGTCGAGTGTTGGTCAACGGCGATGACTTCGGGATTGGTGAGCAGCGATTCAATCTGGGCATCCATGACGGTCAGATTCGCGCCCAGGATGAGTGGTGAACGGGCAATCGACCATAGAGTAAGCAGCGTTCGTGCCTCGCCCAGAGTAAAGCGGCTTTGCCGCGCGGAACCCCATCCCGGACGTGGCCCCAGATAGCCCAGCGGCAGCATATCGGCGTCGGGCCAATGACCGGTCTCTACATGGGGCGACCACTTGCTGAGCAAGACAAATTGATTCTGCAAGCTCTGAGGAAAAGCTTCGTCGCCCGTTTTTTTCGACCAGATATCCCACATATCGTCTGAGATTCGCCACATCTGCGCGTATTGACGTACATCCGCGGCCTGATCAATCGGTGTAGGTCCCGGCGACAGGCTGAGCACAATGGGACGGCCCGACTTTCGGAGGGCCTCGCTCACCATATGTATCTCGGGCGCATCGTAGGGCTGAGAAATGCAATCGACTTTGAGGAAATCCAGACCCCACCCTGCGTAAAGCCTTGCCATCGAATCGTAGTAGGCTTGGCCGGCTGCGTTGTCCTTCACGCCATAGTTATCCGGATTCCAGCGGCAGAGATCAGTCTGGTCGGCTGCTTCCGAGGCGAGATAAGACGACCCGGCGATCGGCAGGTTCTTCTCGACGGCTTCTTTCGGGATGCCGCGGATGATGTGAATCCCGAACTTGAGGCCAAGCGAATGGGCGTAATCGGTCAGCGGCTTCAGCCCCTGACCGTTTGCGCTTGAAGGAAAGCGGTTCGGCGCGGGCAGATATAGCCCCTCGGGGGACAAGACATAGCCTTGGTCTGCGCCCTTCTTGTCGGCGTTTTCAGGATGCGCGAGGTACCACCCCTCGTCGACCACGACGTACTGCCATCCTGACGGCTGCAGGTGCTGGTGAAGCCAGTTGACGTTGTTTTTGAACTCGGCCTCGTTGATCGTGAGACCGTAGGAGTCCCAGCTGTTCCAGCCCATCGGCGGAGTGGGAGCCAGCAAGGCTGTCTGCTGTTGGGCATTTCCCTTAGATAAGAATCCTGCGAGGACAAAAATCAGGGCCAACCAGCGTCTCAAATTTCTCACCTCGTAAAAGTCTATGCGAGTCAAACTTCACACCGTCACTTCCCAACCCTTCTCGTATTCCCGCGACCACATCTTCACCGCCTCGGGATCATTCAGGATGTGCCCGTTATTTGTATCCAGGTTCAACTCGCGATTCACGATCCAGGCAATATTCGAGATCTGCAGGATGGTTACGCTGATGTTGCCAATCGCGATCGGCGAATGCAGCGGCTCGCCAGTGCGAATGGCGGCAATCAGGTTTGCGAAATGCAGGTCCGTCATCGAGTCGCGGCTCATAAGGTCAGTCGAAGTGTTCTCCTGTCCCGTCTTGAATTCATCGATCTTCTTGCCGCTCCAGTCATACACCTCATATCCCTCGCGATCGAGCAGCACCGAGCCCTTTGTTCCGAGGATGCTCGATCCGCGGTCACGCCCGTAAATCTTCATGCCCTGGCAGCTTCGGCCCTCCCAGGTAATCATCTTGTCGGGATACTCAAAACCCGTGACCAGCGTGTCGTAGAACTGCCAATCGTCCTTCCACTGGTAGCGTCCGCCGCTCGCCGTCACGCGTTGCGGATAATCCACATCGAGCGCCCACCGGCAGACATCGACCTCATGAGTTCCGTTGTTGAGAGCCTCGCCCGTCCCGTATCTCCGCAACCAGTGCCAGTTGTAAGGATGAATATTGTCCTTGTAAGCGCTTCTCGGCACCGGACCCTGCCACAGCTCCCAGTTGAGCCATTCCGGTACCGCTGTTTCCTTGCCGATACCCATCGACTTTCGTGTATTCACGTACCAGGCCATGGCGTAGTAGGCCCGGCCAATCAGACCATCGTGAATCTGCTGGACGATCTTGATCGTGTGCGGAGAAGAGCGCTGCTGGTCGCCAACCTGCACCAGCTTCCCGTACTTCTTCTGCGCCTCTATCAGCAGCTCGCCCTCACGCGGGTTATGGCTCGAAGGCTTCTCGACATAGACGTGCTTTCCCGCCTTCAGGCCGTAGACAGCCAGGGGAGTATGCCAGTGATCCGGCGTCGCGATGGTGATGACATCGACATCCTTCGACTCCAGCACCTTGCGAAAGTCAGTGGCGGTCGCCGGAGCGTAGCCCAGCTCCTTTTGAGCCTCCGCGGAGAACTTATCCATAATCTTCTGGTCCACGTCGCATACATGCGACACCCGCGCCGAATTGGCGTTGTTCTTCAGTGCAGAGAGGTGCGCGTACCCGCGCCCATTCAAGCCGAAGATTGCGAAGTTCAGGCGTTCGTTTGCTCCAAGAATCTGTGCATAGCTCTTCGCCGTAGACCCCAGCACAGCTCCTGCGACTCCAGCCGCAGCCCCATTAAGAAATGTTCGTCGAGAAATCATCGTTACTCCTGTCGCTTGACAACAAAACTACAAGGCCGGAAATTATCCGGCCTCCGTGTGGGCGTGTTTATTTGCTTTGAGGGCACCGGCAATGATCGAGATTAGCGTGAAACCGCACGGATTCCTTATACACGCGTCTTAGTTGTAACTTCAAACGAAACCATGTTCGCTTAAACTTAAGCTATGGACGAGTCCCTGAACGATCAATATTGGCCAGCCTTGCAGAAGGACGACGCTGGGCTGATAAAGGAGATTCAGGCAATCCTGAGGGCTCGTGCCATTGGTGATCCTTACAATTCAGACGGTAGTTTTGCCGCGAATCTTGCTTTGCTTCCTCCAGGACTCAGGGCCATGGCAGCGACACACTGGCTGGACATCAGCCTCACTCTAGATAGTATTACTTGGCACTTCGGCAACTTCGGCGAGCCGCGTCTAGTAGTCGAAACCGAAGCAGGACTTCAAGAGCTGGGCTTACACGAGCTCGCCCTGTGCTTCCACGAAGCTAAGGAGCTGATGCTCCCTCTTCTGGCCCAGCGAACTGAAGCTGATGGTGACCCAGACGAACTCCTCGAGAAGAAGGGCCTTCAGGTACGCGCTGACGAACTGAACCGGCGAGCATGGGCCCTGGACGGTCTTGGTCCAGGCAAATCAGTAATCTATGAGGCATGGATCCAGTACGCGCGTCAGCATCCCGAACGCGTCTTCAGCACCTAGCAGGCTCGATCTTGGGTGCCATACAAAGAACAGGCCACAGATAGCATTCTGAAAGCAAGTTGCCGCATAAGGGGCTATCCGACAGCAGGCGCTCTTTCGCTTTTTTGGTCCGACTACCGCTTCGCCGGATCGCCAATTTCCGTATCGACCCCCAGCTCAAGGAAGGCTGCCTGCGCTTTGCCCGCGTCATACTTCCCGTCACGAGCCAGCTTTGAAAGCGTAGCCGCGACGATCGATTCGGCATTCACCTCGAAGTGGCGGCGCAGATGTTCGCGATTGTCGCTTCGTCCGAACCCATCCGTGCCCAGTGAGACCAGCCTCGAGAGCAGCCATGGCGCAAGCTGATCGGGTACCGACTTCATGTAGTCGCTGGCTGCAATGATCGGACCCTTGGCTCCATTGAGCGCGCTC
>Ga0209040_10003711_pt1 | contig 11664 bp, 6 predicted proteins | sample BogFormECP12_OM3_FD_188240 | JGI IMG/M metagenome (GOLD analysis project Ga0209040, IMG submission 188240) | Bog forest soil microbial communities from Calvert Island, British Columbia, Canada - ECP12_OM3 (SPAdes) (version 2) | ecosystem: Environmental > Aquatic > Freshwater > Wetlands > Bog ... | reverse complement strand
CGAGAAATTCATTTTTAACTAAAAAGGAGCTCGTTGCGGACTATCGCTGCCAAGATGGTTTTCAGATCCCTTACTTCCGAGACGCGTAGCCCGCAAAGTATACGCCCCTTCGACTAGGTGGGTTCGTCTGACGGATACCCTGGAAGGACCGGTTGTAAGTGTCGAGTGCAGTTAAACTTAAATCGTAGACCATTTGACCCAAATTCCAGCTCGGATGTTCCAGGAAACGAGTGAGCCGCGTCCAAAGCGTCAGCGTGTAGTTGCAAGCCTTAGCCAGAACGCTCTTCGGCAATGCACTTATGCGTGCTGCCTGGATCCGGGACTTGAGCTCCTCCAGCGGGGGCTTTGACTTCTCCAGCCGCAGAAGCTGACGATCGGGTTGGCCTTAGTCCTTGTTCACCAAGTTCATGAGGCATGATCATGCTCGCGGTCGGAGATGCAACACCAGTCCCGACACATCTTTAGTCCATTTAAGTCTTTATATCCAGTAATTATAGTGGATACACTCGGTAAAAAGACGACAGTGCCACCTTTTACCAGGATAAACTTCGCATTCGAGACAGTTCTTGTTTCTTGATCGAATCCCCCACTTTTTAAATCAACCGATTTGACTGCTCGAACGATAGATTTCACTGATTGAAGATTAGGGAAAGCTTACCCTGGGGGGTCCGGCGTATTGATTGCTATCGGCGGACGTCCAGTCGAGAAAGCTCCCCAATAAAGGTTCGGCATCGCAAGGAATGCTGCAGCGTTGCGCGGCCGTTCCAGCCGAAAATGGAAAATTCATATCTCAATAGCGAATTTCAACAGTGTTAGGCCAAGCGAAAAACGTGTTCTGCCGCTCTACGTAGATTTGGAGTCTGTATTTCCCTTTTAAATCAGCGGCGTCAAGAAACGCTTCGAACCCAACCGCGCCCATCTCAGCATGCTTAAAGTGCGCGTTCACATCTGGACGGGGAATGGCTCTGGCCTGAGCGATTCGGACGATTTTGCCGTCATCGCTCGTCAAAACGACAAATACCTTGTCACCCGCTATTCCTTTCTCTGCTGACACCGTTGCCCAACCCTGAACAAGTAGAGGCCCTTTTGCGTCGATCCCTTCTCCTATCGTGACCAGTTTCCGATTAACCGCATCGATCCAGCATTCCGCAGAACCTCCCAGCTTGTGATTCAATGTCGCATCGGAAATCGATTGATTATAGACGAACTGGTCATAAACGTATTTCTCCGCTTCCGGCTGAACTGGAAGTTTGATGCGCCGAAGGTGCACCGCAAAAGCGCTCTCCCAAAAGAAATGAGTTCCAGCCTCTCCCGCGATTTGAACTGACGTTGGCCACGCGCCAGAGAAGTATTGCTCGCGGCTCTGTGTCAATAGGGCACCGAAGTCAGACGTGTCATGAATCAACGGCAGGATAATGAAGCCTGCGCGCCCCATTGCAGCGACGTATCGGAAGGTCTCCGTGTGACCGTCCCGGTGTCGGAACAGAATGTGCAACTCTGGCGGTTTGAACAGCGCAGCAAAGATCCGTCCGAGAAGCGTTGGCCTCACATTGGCTTCCGCCCAGACTGGATTGCCCACGTTCGGCAAGTTGAACTGCCGACCGAGCCTCTCAGTGCTCGCACTAATCTCTTCCATCTCTGGGGCATTAATGACGCCCGGATACCGATCGAGCCGAAGAAAGTTTCCGGCACGCCCAACCAATTGGTATCGAGTCAGAAGGACCGGCCAACTGACACTGTCCTCCAGCGTCGGCAATCTCTCGTCAATCGCTCCCACTTGAAAGAAAACATGTTGCGGAGCATTTGCCCCTTCCAAGTGGCCGACGTCGAGTGCATCCAGCCGAGCGTCATATGCCGAATAGTTCTGGAATACCGGTCGCGGCGCCCAGCGAAAATTGTGTGCGAACACGGTCGACAGTTCGTACGGATACAAGTCAACGGTCCCCTCTACCCGCGGAAGCGGGAGTTGCGCGCGGATAGCTGCATTTTGCCGTTCAAATACAGTGCGCAGTTGCTGTGGAGTCGATGCGCGCACCTTTATACCCTCATAAGTACTAAAAACGGCCTGTTGGACCCTTTGGCATGCCATCGCAATGTCGAGTTTTGAGGAAGCGCGGTCGAGATAAGCCCAACCAAACACCGCCATCGCCCAAACAAATAAGGACGGAACCCATCCCACCATCGCCGAGACACTATAGCCCGCCAGCAAAAGCGCGCCTGCGGCAATGTATGAGTGCTCCGGTTGGCGAACGAAGCCGGCCTTGAACACTATGAACAAGGTGAAGGCGAACGATGCGACGGCGATAATACCGATGCGGCCGAATCGCCTTGCGAACTGCTTATAAAAGACGGCAAGAAGGACAATGGATACAGCCACATAGATGACTGCCTCCTGAGGCGCACCGTTAAGGGACATTGCCTCCGAGTAGCCTGAAATAATCGGGCCCTGTGCAATGAAGAACGTTGGAAGAGCGCCTATCGGTTGCCCTATTGCAATCCAAGTGCCGGAAATAGCCCCAATCGCCGAGCATGCAGTCAACAGTGCAGCCGATGGACGGTGTCTAAAAAGAACTAGGAACGAGAGTCCGCCCGAGAAAAGAGCCGAGCTCGCGAAGGTCCCCTTGACCAGCGGGAGGACCGCAACCGAGCAAGTGACCATCACGATCGCGAGGGATATGAGGCGGCCTGGCCTCAGATGATGCTCGTTGTCTGCCGGTGCGCAAACTCGGAAAACCAGGAGCAGAAGAACAAACGGAAGAAAGGTAAAGATGCAGTCGCGCACGACAATTTCGGCCACCAGAAACGGCAGAATTACCACATACATAGGTTTCCTTGGATATGCTAACAGCGCACACCCAACGGAAAAGCCCGCTCCAATCAGGGCACTACCGAATAGCATTATCGAGTCTGTTGCCGGGTGATACATAAGCCGAAGGACAGAGCCGAGCGGTCCACATGTGAACACTATGTCGCGACCAAAAACGAGATGCCGTGCAACCGCCTCATTCAAAGCGTAGATCCACGATGGGTCCAAACCTACACATGGAAAGATGGGGCTGATTGGCATCAGGAAAAGCACAGTTGCCCCGGTCGCGGCAAGCACGATACCAATTTTTACCCAACGAAACCCGTCTCCTTTTGACGCTTCCGCAGGAGGAGTAATGTTCACGTCCATTAGCGCTACGCTTTTCTAGAGCCACGTTCAATACGACGGACGCTAATGGCTGTCAATCGATCCTCGCGCGTCCCGAAGTTGTGGCAAGAGCGCTTGCTACCACATAAAAAAGAAAGATGACAAATGCCAGGAACATCGGGCTGCGCTCTTCTCGCCGATACCATATCCAGGCGCACTGCACACAGCCAGCGACAAAAATGGCACCAGCAATTCCGGCAACAAGAAAGTCGTTGGAGATCACACGAAATGGTCCACCCAAGGAGACAAGGAAGAATTCAAGCATTCCTCGCGGGTTTGCCATGAGAGCACTACTAATCGAGCCAAACGTTCCGGAGCCGTGGTATGTGATAATAACTCCAACAAGGGTTGTGATTATTAGAATCAGGATCCTTACTCTAGATTGACTAAGCATTGACGCCATGAGGAGCATTAGCGGTAGAGCAAGAATTCCATTAGCCATTGTTCCCAAGGAAAGACTTCCGAAGAACAATGCACACGCAAACTGCGAACGCGACCTAGAACCTGATGACGAGAGGGCTACGCTCTGGAATGCAAGCAGCGGAAAAAGATACGCGACAAAAAAATTGGCTCTGAAATGCCCCGTGATATTCTCCTTTTGCATCCAAGAGAAGCAGATCAAGACGAGCCAGGACGTTGCGGCGATGATGAATTCCTTATTGTAATTCGCTTTGGCCAGATTTCTAGTTCCGAACAGCAATGCGAGGCAAAGCAGACCCATCAGCGTTAAATTCAAAGGGATCAGCAGCAGCGAAAGCCCATGGAAAAAGCTGAGGTCTAGCCAGAAAAACAATCGAGAAACGAGGATCCGATGCTTCGTTAAAAGGCCGGCGTGGCGAGGAAGGAATTCCGGAGTAATACTCGGCAAAGAGCAAGTTGGGATTATGGAACAGATCGGCGGATTGCAATAGCGATCCCAGGCTGTGCGCCTGTGCTGCTGGTCGCGCAGAAATCGCTCGCTCTTAGCCGGGTCAACATCCGCCTCCGGATTCTGCACCATCCCGGCCCATTCAACTGGTCAGCCCTGAATAAACCTGCCGCGAGAGAGGCCAAAGGAGAGGTCTTGCTGCTGTTGAGGTACATCCGGCCGCGCATCGCTGAAGAGGTGTGCGATAGTCGCTTCGTCATGGATATCGGTCTTATGATCCCAAGAGAAATTGGTAGACTGGTGATCACTCCTTCCGTTGCGCGACAAGGACCAGGAAATCGCTTCCCAGCCCGCCGTCTGCCATCAGCTGGTCCTCGCGGTCAATCAGCCGTTGGAGGCGCGCTTGGTCCTCGTTTTCATCTGGGTCAAAATTTTGTGCGATGTCGTGGAGAGCCATGTGCAGCAGCGTGCCACCGAGCGCGCGCCGCTCTACGATATGAAATCGCTCCACCACAAGTGCCTCAATCTCCGAGGAACGCACCGCCTCAGACGGATCGTGCCTCAGCATCTCCGCGACCGTCGGGCGCGTCAGCCGCGATCGGAGCCCACCTCCGGGGAGCCGGCGATAGCGGTCGGGAAGACTCTCCAGGAAATCGTTAATCTCTGCCATTTGCCGGTCTGTCCATTGAAATCGGTCCGGCCCGACATATTCGTTCAGGTGGAAGATTCCCCCAGGCCGCAGCGCCGCGTGCACCTCGTCGAAAAGTTCTTCCAGCCGGGAGATGTGGTGTACGGCGGAGTGGGCGAATATGACATCGACATTGCGTTGCCCCAGCCCATCGCGTTCCAGATCCCGCACTTCGTATTCGACTTGGCTCAACCCTGCTATACCGGCCTGCGCCCGCGCCTTTGCTATCGCAGTTTCGGCTAAGTCGTACCCGATAATCCTGCGTGCGATGCCGAGCCCGGCCAGACCACGTTCCAGTTCCCCTGTGCCGCAGCACATAGAGACAGCGCGCTCTGCCGGTAGCGTCCAGCCCATCTCCGTCAGCAACCGCACCAAGCGTGCGTAGGAATCCTGTGCCGGATCGCCTGACGCGCGCCGATTGACGCAAGCCCTCACCACCCGATTCGCCATCCAATAGCCATCACGCCCATTCAGCGCCCCGGCGGCGCTCCAGACGGTGTTCACGCGAGAGATGCGGTGGGCTTCCATCGCGTCGTTCGGCTCCGTCGGGCGGGCCACCGAATGATCATTCTCTTCGAGCAACGCTCGCAATTCGTTCCGAAATGTTGCTTCACTGTGTTCCCTCAAAAGCCGGTTGAAACCCGCGATGCGCATTGCCTCCCATCGGCTGCTGTCGTTATGGAGCGCAATCGCAGCGTTCGCCATCTCCGCCGGGTCATCAGTTGCTTCGATTTCCACGCCCGGCTCCCAGCCGAGTAGCTTCGCCATTAGTTTCGTACCGATGACCGGCAGACCGGCTGCTGCTGCATCTAAGATTTTGATCGGTACCCCGGCTGCAAATCGGACCGGCGAAACAAACACTCGAGCCCGCGCATAAAGTGGCTGCAGGTCCTCAACAGGCCCTATGAGGCGAACGCCGGGTGCATTGAGTTCATTGGGCTCGGGATGCAGCGGCCCGGCCACTGTTAGCGTCACCCCGCTAAGTGCTGCGTGAATTCTGGGCCAAATCGTTTGGATGAACCAATTCAATCCCTCATAATTCGGCGCGTCCTTCTCAAGTAGTCTGCCGACAAACAGAAATCCACCGCGCAGAGTAAAATCAGGCGTGTCCTGCACCACCCGAGCTGGGTGGCCGACTAAATAGACTGGTGCCGGCTGCCGACTGCGGAATACCTGGGCCTCAGACAAGGTCACCGTGACTATCGAATCCACTCCGGCTGTCAAATCGAGTTCCTCCTTAATCAATGCATCTGTCTCCTCCGCCCCCATCGATCGTCCTTGCAGCTCCGCTTTCGCGATCGATCGTACGGCAGACAGCGCCTCTGCGTCATAAATCAGCCGAGCACCAGCGAGAACATGTGGCCGGTGGCAAACCACCTCCTTGAATAGCATCATGTTCTCCGGCCTGCTAACCAGAACGACGTCGTAGTAGCCCTGCCGCTCGTCCAGGAATGCAGGCAATCCGGGCGCGCAGCGCCCGTAGCAAATCTCAATTTCGGGAGAAAACTCGGCGTGAGCTGCCTCCCAATCGACTTTGCCGGAGAGAATTGGGTACAGCGTTACAAACCACCCCGCTGCGACCGCTTCGTTAATGAGGGCGCCCATCCGCGGATTGCCCCTGCCTAGCCAGCGGAACGGCACTTCGTTGTCAACCACCAACAGACGCCGGCGCGTGCGGGCGTGGTCGCGCGCAAAGAGCACGTTCCCGTCCGACGGAGGCAGGTGGTGCGACTGCAATGTGAAGGCGTGCCGTAACCGGAGGCGTTTTCGATTGCGCATGCACAATTCAGTCGCCTCGTTGCTGCGGGTCTGACTGCCAAACTCGTAGTGATCGACCACTGCGCGCGGTTCGTACACGACGCGCATCCCAGTTTGCCACAACCGGAGACAATAATCTGCCTCCTCATAGTAGGCGGGAGCGTAAAAAGAATCGAGCCTGCCGAGTCGCTCAAACAGCTCGCGCCGTGTCAACAAGAAAGCTCCCGAACAGTAATCCACATCACGGCGAAACATTATCTCGCCTGCTTCCGCCAACAGCCCGCGCCCGTAAGCGACCGCGCTTGCGTCGCTCCAGACAATGCTTCCAGCTTCTTGCAACTCGCCCGATGGCAGGATCAGCCTACCTCCAACCGCGCCGATCGCTGGGTCGGAATCGAGCGTTTCAAGTGCGATCGCTAGCGCATTCTCTCGCAGGAACGCGTCACTATTAAGCAATAGAATGGTCCGACCTCTGGCCGCAGCTGCAGCCTGGTTCACTGCCATTACAAACCCAATGTTCTGCTGATTTCGCAGCACCTGCACATTGTCCAGGCGGCCCAATAGCTCCGCTGTTTCGTCGGTCGAGTTATTATCGACTAGAATAATCTCGACGTTCACCGCGGCCTGTGCCAGCACCGCGCGTAAACAATGCAGAGTGAACTGCGCTTGGTTAAACAACACGATGATTACAGAGATATCTGGTGCATCCACTTTCGGGAAAGACAGGCGATGCCCACTGGCCAAAAAGACCGCCACACGCTGTCGCAATTCCTGCAAAATCTGGCGCTTATTTGCCTCCGGTAGCGGCGCCCCAGGCACTGTTTCTGCCGCAACGTCCGAGGGGCTCAATAGAAAAGTTTGGTTCGCTGCCCGCTGTAGATCAGCTGTGGCTTTCGCTGCCTCGGCCCGTGCTTGCGCGGAGCGCTGTGCTGCCCGTGACCTTAACTGCGCTTCCGTAGTACTGCGGCGAGTCGCTTCGGCCTCCAATGACAAGATACGCGAGTCACGCGCTACGATTTCTTCTCCCAACGACGCGATGCGCGAGTCACGCGCTACGATTTCTTCTCCCAACGACGCGATGCGCGAGTCACGATCTGCAATCTCCCCTGCTTGCGGCTGCTCGCGTGGGTCTAGTCGTGTCCAGCGTTCGCCCAATAGCGAAAATCGTTGACGTATCGTATGTACACTTTGCGGGTCACGCAGTGAACAGAGTGCGGCTACCTGCGTTGAGACCGAGCGCCCAATAGCCAGCACACCAAGGCCATGACCATGCAGGAACTCGAAAGAGGGGAAAAGCGTACGCAATTCTTCCCACAAGCGCCAGACGCCGAAATCGCTCTGTCTCACATTTGTATCGTGGAACAAAACGACCGCACTATCGGATAACTTTCGCCGCCAATTCTCGAAGTCATGCTGCACAGCTTCATAAGTGTGCAAGCCGTCGATGTGCAGCAAGTCCACCGAAGCGTCAGGTATATAGCCAACCGCGTCGTCAAATGTGCAGCGGAGAAGTTCGGAAAAAGCGCTGTAGCGTTCGTCATGGAAACGGCGTAAATCCCGATAGACTTCTTCTCCGTAGTATCCTGCCTGTTCGTCGCCGTGCCACGTATCCACGGCAAAGCAACGAGTGTCCAATCCGTTGCACACCACCGCCTCGCAGAACGCGGAATAAGAAACCCCGTTATGAGTGCCAAGTTCGACGAGAGTACGCGGTTTGAGGGCGCCGACAATCCAGTGAGCAAAGGGAACATGGCCGTACCAAGCACTGAGCACGCCGGCACGCCCCTCACGCCAGAAAAGGGGGTCCAAGTCCGGTGTCCAGAGGTAACGCAACGTTTCTGTCTCCAAGGAATCGAGGGCGGATGTGGTCATGGAGTATAGGTTTCGATTAACCCGTCGTCGATCGGAGGGAAATATCGATTCAAGTCTGAAATTTGATCGACGATATAATGCCATGGCCTTTTGCGGCGGGGCGAGGATGGAATCTCGTGATAATCCGGATGATAGAGCAGGTTCGGGTTATGAAACGGATCTGCGGACTCCAACAGCGATCCCCATGTCTTGCGGATGTGCTGCCATTCGCGCTGACTCCGCTCACGTTTAGCCGGATCTTCAATGTCCAGCCCACGCGATGCAGACTCCAAATGAAACAGTTCCGCAAAGGGGGTCCAGACAACGCGATAGCCGTAGTCCCCAAGTCTCAAGCATAGATCGACGTCATTGTAGGCGACCGGTAGATTGACCTCATCCAATCCGCCGACTTCGAAGAATACCGCACGCCGAATGGCGGCGCAGGCGCCTGTCACCGCCGAAAGCGTGCGAGTCAATGCGAGTTGACCAAAATAGCCGGGATCATTCCTTGTGGCTAGACGGTACAAGTGGGCTGCATGCCCTTCGGGGCCGAGCACCACGCCGGCGTGTTGCACCCGCTCGTCTGCGTAGAGCAGTTTTGCACCCACGATGCCGACATCGGGCCGAAGAGCGTGCGAGACTAACTCGCGCAGCCAGCCGGCCTCGATCACCTCGATGTCGTTGTTCAGCAATAATAAGATTTCGCCGTTAGCTTCGCGGGCAGCGGCATTATTGAGGGCTGAGTAGTTGAAGGGACCGGGATGGCGCAGAATGCGAACGCGACTATCCTCAAGTGCGAATTGGTCGAATAGTGTATGCGTGACCGGCTCGATACTCCCATTATCGACGATCAACAGCTCCAGATTGGGATAATCGGTCCGATGCAGAACCCCGTCGACGCATTGTGCCAGAAGGTCCGCTCGATCGCGAGTCGGAATAATCACAGACACCAATGGCGGACGCTCTGGAACAGGCCAACCAACACGAATCGCGCTGGCGATCTGAGGGGCTGCTTTTAGAAACGCGTTCGTATCCCCGCGGGAGTCCAGATGGTCCCGGACGGCGCGATGCGCGGCCGCTATAGCGCGAAGACTGGGCAATGCACTTTCTGCATGAATTGCACTCTTCCCGTCGCGTCTATGATACAGGATCGCAGGAATATGACGGACACGATCAGGAGTCGAGGCGGCGGTTGCACGCAACGCCAAATCATGAAACTCGGCCCCGTCGAACCCCGGCCGAAGGAACCCGATCTCCTCAACCAGCGTCCGACGATACACAGCAAGATTGCTGATATAGTCCTGGGCGAGTAGCAGGTCCGGATCCCAGCCTGGCTTGAACCATGGATTAGAACGGTCCCCCGCAGCGTCTATGTGATCGTGATCGCTGTAGATGATGTCGCTATGTGTACTTGCACCGAATTCAACCGCTACCTCATGAAGTGCATGCTCGGGCAGAACATCTCCCGCCCGGAGAAAAGCCACAAACTCACCTGTAGCCAGCTTTAACGCTGCGTTCGTCACCGCGCTACAGCTCTCAGCCGCCACTGGTTGAGCTACACGAATCCGCGGGTCCCGTGCCGTCCGATTACGGAGGGTTTCAGTCCAGAGTGGCTCCGTATTGATATCGACGGCGATACATAACTCCCAGTAGGGATAGAGCTGGGTGATGACGGAGTTGAACGATCCGAACATAGCGGTATCAGATGTCTTGCCGACTGGCATTATCACCGAAATGAGCGGCCGGAACGGCAACGAGGCAATGTGGGCGCGGATCGCTGCCCGGTCTACATTACTGATCGTGTCATTCAAGGCGATCCAGCGCCTGTAAGCCGCTCTAGTATCTAACTTGCTTGGAAGAAGTCTCTCTCGCGCCTCGTCCGAACTAGCGAGTGCGGCCAACGCCTTCGCCCGGGTTCCCCCCTTTTTTCCTTCTGCCAACCAAAATGCCAAGCTCTCTAGATCTGGATGGCGACCAAGCCCATCACGATACAGAGCCGTGAGGTACTTAATATCTACCCTTTGGCTTGATCCGTGCCGGGTCTGAAATTCAACTGAGGTCACAATTTGTTCAGCCAAATCCTCCAGGGAGACGCCTAGTTCGAGTTGATGAGAACAATTTGCAAGCCCATCCGCGTCAGCAATGCGCCCAAAAGCCGTCTTGTAAAGAGAGTTCACCAACAGTGAGTGATCCCCGTGCTGCGGCAGTTTTGTCGGTGTTGCGGCGGCATTGTCTGCTGTCGTGGCTATGGAATCCGGTGCTGTGGCGAGCCGGTAAATGCGCGCAGAAAAGCTGGGAAATGGTTGCAGCACGCCGCGGCCGAGCGCCTTCAGAAATGGCTGGCTCATAGCGATATGGAGCGATTTCGTTGCCATTCTTGTGGACAAGCTCCGCAAGCCGCCGCCGGTTAACCGGTCGCCCGTGTGCCGCACGCGCCTAAATAGGCGCTGAAGAAAAGCGCGTACACCGCCCCCGGTTAGGCGGTCGCCCATTTCGCGCAAACGTCCCGGCCAGCTCCGGATTCGTTCCACTCGGTAATTCATTCGCGTTTGCTCTCCTGCAGCGGATTGTTCAGACTGCCGGTGTGACTCCTTTCTGCTCCGGCGCGTTGCGCAGATCGGCAGTTTGCGAGTCCGTCACGTCCGGAGGTTTCTCCAGGGCCTGCGCGCGGATGGTCGGCTGGCGCAGTGGACGCCACAGCATCAGGTCTTGGTCGTTTAGGACGTAGAAATTGACCGGCATGAGTACTTCTATATGGTGAGACCGAGGAGACTTTTTCGACCCGGATCTCTCAAAATGTACCTCCTGCATGTCCCGTGTCCCAGCTTCATAGGGGCGGAGATATTGCTTCGTCTCGCTCCAAAGTCAAGAAATATCGAAGGGGTGAGACGGAGTGACGGAGTGGTGGAGTAATGGAACAGTAGGGTGGTGGTATTGGCGTCGCTGTTGGAGGTCCGTTGATTGATCATCGTTTTGGTGCACGTACTCGAAGCGCACGGACAAAGGTCTCGACCGTCAGGGAACCCGATCAGCCGGATCGCGGTGAAACGGGTCGGGGAGTGGTGGAGTGGTAGAGTAGGGAGTAGTTGGAGTGAGGGAGTTGATGGAGTCTTTTTTCGCCGGAGAAACCCTCAGCGCGATTCGAGCATACCGGAAAATTTGTGTCTGGGTCACAACCTGAGATTAAAGATGGAAGGGACCAAAGGAAGAACGAGGAGAAAGCAAAGAGGTAAAGCGGACGAAGATCGATTCGGCGATTATTGAGGAGCTGATTAAGGGCTATGAGGAGCCTAAGGTAATTACCTT
>Ga0209040_10003708_pt1 | contig 11673 bp, 8 predicted proteins | sample BogFormECP12_OM3_FD_188240 | JGI IMG/M metagenome (GOLD analysis project Ga0209040, IMG submission 188240) | Bog forest soil microbial communities from Calvert Island, British Columbia, Canada - ECP12_OM3 (SPAdes) (version 2) | ecosystem: Environmental > Aquatic > Freshwater > Wetlands > Bog ... | reverse complement strand
TCGATCGGAACTTGTGACAGTTGAAGATCTTGCCATCACGCCCGACGCGACGCTGGCTGAAGAGCACCGATCCGGGCGAGCTGAGGCGAACGGCCAGCGCCGCACACAGGACCACGGGCGAGAGGACGATCAGCAATAGCAGCGCGCAGACGCGGTCGAACGCGTGCTTGAAGGCGAACTGCAGCCCGTCGCGATCGACCGAGGCGAACGACATCAGCGGCAGCCCTCCGACGGTGTCGTATCCCACCCGCGAGTTGATCGTGTCGAACATTCGTGGCACGACCGAGATGGCGATGCCGAGCTCCTGACAGCGCTGGACGAGACGGCTCAGCCGCGCGTCGGCAATCCCCGAGAAGGCGACGATCAGGTGCCTTACCCCGGCACGCCTGACGATCTCCTCAATGTCAGCGATGCTCCCCACCACCGGCACGTCTCGGCCTCCGACCTCGGCAATCGGCCGCGGATCGTCGTCGAGGAAGCCCACGGGCGTCAGCCCGTACTCCGGATGGCTGTCCAGCCGCAGCGCCACCTGCGCTCCCACGACCCCTGCGCCCACGATCAGGACCGGTTTGCCAACGAGCCGCCGCGAACGTGCCCAGCGCTGAAGGGTCGAGACAACGATGCGTCCGACACCGACACCGATCACCGCGAACAGCCACGCCCGCAGCCAGAGGTCTTGACGGGGGCCGTGCCCGCTGAGAAGCACTCCGCATATCGCCACAAGCATCGCTGCCACGGATACGCCGCTGACGACAGGTGCGACACCGTCGATCGCGAGCGAGCGCAGTCGTGCCCGGTAGAGACCGCGAACGTAGAAGAGGATCAGCACGATCGGCGGCAGGGCTAACAGGGGTGCCTCTTCGGATGAGACGTGCGCAGCCGTACTGGCTCCCCCGATCGCAATCAGCACCGCGCCACACAGCATGACCAGGTCGACGGTCGGGCGCATAAGAGCCCACCCGCGACCCTCCAGCGCCCACTGGAGCGAAGCTCGAAAGCTGACCCGCGGCGCGGGCTCGGGCAAATGGGGCTCGTGTCTGAGCTCGCCGCCCAGCGGAAGCGTCGCCGAGGTTTGCTGGGTGATTTGCGCGCGATCCATGACCGGGTCCTGTTATCTATTCGAGTACTCGGGTCATCCGGCTCAGCGCTTTAGCCCGCCGGTGTCGAGTTATGTCGTCCCGGTCCGGCCAGGCGCCACGTAGCCGCGCCCGCCAGTCCGAGCGCTGTCACGCCGAGGACCACGTACAGCAGGTCCGCCCCCGACACGCCGAGTAGCGGAGAGCTGCCCGAGACCGTCTCGGATCGGGCGAGCCCGCTAGTCGAAACGCGGGCGCCCGAGCCCCCGGACGCGGCGCCCGATGCATTCGTCGCCTCGCGCCCGCGGCCGGCCGGGTTCGGGACGCTCGACTGGGCACCGCCCGCCGGAGCTCGTCCGGCGCCGGCGCGCGACGATGCCGAGTTCTGGGATTCGCCTCCGGGTCCCGCCGAGCCTCCCCCGCCTGAGCCTCCGCCCGAAGGGCCGTTAAGCACGGTCGCGCCGAGGACGACCTGACTCCCGTCCCCGGGAGCGCCGTATCCGCTGAGGAGGGTGCCGCCGGCGCTTGCCATGGCCGGAGCAGCCGCGACCAGCGGCGCCGTCAGAGCGACGAGTGTGCTCACGATGACCCTATGCGCGATCACTGCATCCCTGCCTCTCGGCGATCTGCGCCAAACAATCCGCCCGTTGCGGCTGCCCTTTCCCCCCTACTACACAGCAGACACCCGAGAGTGGCTTGAGTGTCTGACCGTGGGAAGGACGAATGAAGCAGTCCTCGGCCCATACCGTAGCGAGGTCGCACCGGTTTTGAGGTGACACCGGCCACAGAAGCGGTCGCGAAACGGAGTTCTCACGCGAATTGTTGAGCTTTGAGGAGGACGAGCTGGTTCAATTCGTCGATGTTCACCCGCCGCCCCATCCGCACCGCTGCCAAGGCCTCCTGCGTGATCGGGTCACGAGGGTTCAATCGCAGCGCCCGCGCGAGCAGGCTGAGGGCCGAGACGCGCCTGCCCCGCGCGGACTCGATCGCTCCGAGCTCGAGCGTCGCATATGCGTCGTCGGGTGTCCGCGAAAGGGCGAGCGAGAACTCCCGTCCGGCACGCGCCAGATCGTCGTAGCGCAGCGCGATGTTCCCTGCCACGAGATACGGTTCGTCGCTCAGCGGATTCATGCGGGCCGCATCATTCAGTCGATCGTAGGCCGTCTGAGGGGCCCCGCGCCAGATGCGGGCCGCGCTCTCAACCTGAAGCCGGCTGAGCCACGGAGCCGCTAGCGAAACCGCGGCGGCAAGCGCCGCGAGCGCGGCGATGGCGACGCCCAGACTGCCAAGCCCGCGCCGGTTGCGCCAGCGCTTTTGCCAAGCACTCGCGGTTGCTTGAGCCCTCCGCCAAGGCGGACCGCCGGCCGCTGCGCGCGGTGAGCGCGCACTCAGACGCGGGGTCAGCGAACAGGCGAGGCCGAGCAGCGCGAACGCCGGGGCGCCCAGACCGGCGAACTCCCAGAACCAGTCGAAGGAGCCGTGCACCAGCCAGTATGCGAACCCAGCCAGCGCCGCAGCCGCAACGTAGCCTGACAGCCTGTCGCGGCTCAGAATGGCGCGGTCGCCAGCCAGCAGCGCCGCCGCCAGTCCAACGGCGGCCAGACACGCACCGATGAGACCCGTCTCCACGAGAGTGCGCAGCTCCACGCTGTGTGGGTAATGAGGAGTCTCGCTGCTGCGACCGTGAACCAGATACGCCTCCTGGAAGTTGTCCGCCCCGATGCCGAGGACCGGGTGCGCGACGAACTCGTCCAAGGCCACCCGATAGAAGTCGTAGCGGTTGCTCCCCAGGCCGCTCACCAGGCGGCTGCCGGTTGTGCTGTTGGCCACGTAGCCGCCCTTGAACGTGTCCCACGCGTGCCTGAGCCGCGAGACTGGGTTGCCTGCAAGCGCCAGGCCGGCGCCGAGGACGAGCACCAGCGTTATCACCCCTGTCGCGGCGAGCCCGCGATGGACTCGCTGGCGCGCGTCCCGCGAGAGCTTTGTCCGGCTCTCAACTGCCGCGCCCAGCGCGACGACGAGAGCGACCGCGACCGCCGCGAAGAACGTGGCCGCGATCGCACTATGAGTCGTGGAGGCGACTACTTCGCCCCCCCTCAGATGATCGCCCACCCTGAGCACAAACGGCGCCGCGGCGGCGATACCCGCGGCCACCGGCACGAGCACCGCGAACGTGCGCACGCGCCCCGGCAGGAACGCGAAGACTATGACCAACATCACCGGCGTGGCGTACACTGAGCCTCGGCTCTGGCTGAGGAGCGCGACGCCCGCGAGCAGCACCGCTCCGCCGGCCAGCAGGCCCCGCAGCGCCCAGGGCAGGTGCTCGCTGCGAGCCAGCAGTAGCGCGGGCCAGAACGCCATCAGCCATTGCGCTGCAGCGGCATTGGCGTAGCCGGCTGGATATTCCAGGCGCCCGGTCGGTACCAGGGTCTGCAGGCTCGCGTCAGAGGCAACGTCGAGGTGCACCGCGACGAATGCGGCCAGTCCCGCCATCGCCAGCGTCCATCCCCCCAGCAGCAGTGCCGCGCTGGGTCCACGTTGTGGCCAGCACGCGAAAAGCGCGAAGACGAGCAGGTACAGCAGCGTCCGGTTGGCGCCTTCCCAGGCGTCTGCGGGCACGGCGGCCCAGAGCACGGAGAGGAAAGAGAGGACTGTGTACCCGGTTAGGCCGGCCAGCGCGATCCTGACCGTCACGGGCATCTCGAGCCAGGGCGCGCCGACGAAGACGAGAGCGATCGCCAGCAGTGCGAGCAGGATCAGTCCGCCCGGGCCCCAATGCGTGACGGGATAGCCGGCTTCGCCGCCGGCCCACACCACGAACAGCGCCATCGCGACTATCGCCGGAACGGTGGCGGGGGCATCTCGCAGCACGGCGAGGTGCCTGCCCGTCCGCGCCGTCGGCAACCCCGTAGTGGCCATCAGGGCAAGAGGCTAGCGCTGGCAATAGAATTTCATGAGATGTCGCCTGGGGTCACGGTTTGCCTGCCGTCGAGATCGCGGTGATGGACACTTCGGGACTCGTCCCCTTCTACGACGCGGCCTACTCACTGGAGCCGGCCGACGCGAGCACCTCTTCCCGCTGGCGTGCGCTCGGCGCCCGCGGCAAGGCCGACCACGTGCAGGCGCTCTGTCGGCGGGCTGGGCTCGAGCCTCATACCACGCTCGAGGTCGGTTGCGGAGATGGCGCCCTCTTGTCAGAGCTTCACCGACGGCGCTTCGGCGGACGCCTGCACGGCGTCGAGATCTCGCACGCGGCGGTCGCGATCGCGCGCGGGCGGGCGGAGATCGCGGGGGTCGAGCTCTACGACGGGCTGCATCTGGATGTGCCCGATCGGACCTTCGCCCTGGGCGTGCTCTCGCATGTCCTGGAGCACGTTCCCGAGCCCGCGCTCCTGCTCGAGGAGGCCGCGCGGGCGTGCGACGCGGTCATCGTCGAGGTGCCGCTCGAGCGCAACCTCTCAGCGCGCCGCGCGTCAAAGCGCGAGCACGCCGCCAAGGTCGGTCATCTTCAGCGCCTGGATCGCGCGGAGACCCGGGCGATCGTGACCGGGGCCGGCATGGCGGTTACGGCCGAGCTCGAGGATCCCCTGCCGCTGGCGGTCCACCGCTTCTACGCGGTCACCCCTGCCGAGCGAGCGCGGGCGACGCTCAAGTGGGCGATCCGCTCCGGGCTGCATCGACTCGCGCCGTCACTCGCGCGGCGGCTGTTCACCGTCCACTACGCGTGCCTATGCCTGCCGCCGGCCGCGTGACGGCGCCGAGCAGCAACGCCAGCACGCGCCCCATCAGCTCGTCGGGCACGGCCTGGGGATCGGCGAGCTTCTGGCGCGCGATCCCGTCCGCGAGGGCGTCTATCGCCACCGCGAGCTGCTCCGCGGGGATCGTCAGCTCGAGGTCGAACTCGCGTACGCCGTCGGCGATCAGGCCGGTGAGGACCTCGCGCATCTGCGCGAAGCGCGCCGCAACCTCGCTCCTGACGTGTGCGTCGCGTACGCCGTAGGCCCAGAACTCGGTGAACAGCAGCAGCACCTCGGGCTCGCGCTCGATCATCGTCATCCACTGGCGCGCGCCACCCGCCGCTCGCTCCGCGACGGACGCGCGCGTACGCACGGCCTCGGCGATCTCGCGCGCATGCTCGGCGATCTCGCCCTCCATCAGGACCAGGAACAGATCCTCCTTGCCGTCGAAGTTCGAGTACAGGGCGCCCGTCGAGAAGCCGGCCTCCGAGGCGATCTCCTCCACCGACGCGCCGTGAAAGCCCTGCCGCGCGAACACGCTGCGAGCGGCGGCGAGCAGGCGCTCGCGTGTCTGTGCGCGCCGCTGCTCGCGTGTCATGCGGCGAGCGGCGCCGGGCGGGTTCTCGCGTGGCTCGGTTTCCGCAGGCACCATCGCCGATATCGTAGTTGACGGAACGTCCGCTATTTCGATAGCGTTCGTTATCAGTTGGTGCGAGGAAGCGATTGGAGGTGACGATGGCAAGCGCAACGACCTCGGCCACGCACGACGCTGACGGCGACGGCGGTCGGGCCAGCGATGACGCCGGACTCGAGAGCCTGCCCGTCGACGCGATCTCCTACGAGGACCTGTACGCGCGCTGGGAGCGCAGCAACTGGTCGGCGACGGAGCTCGACTTCAGCGAGGACGCGCGCCAGTGGCGGGAGAGCTTCACCCATTTCGAGCGCCAGGCGGCGCTCTGGAACTACTGCCTGTTCTTCTGGGGAGAGGACGCCGTCGCGGACAACCTCTCCCCGTATATCGACGCCGCCCCGCTCGAGGAGCAGAAGTACTTCCTGACCACCCAGCAGGTCGACGAGGCGCGCCATGCGGTCTTCTTCAAGCGCTTCATGCAGGAGGTGTGCGGCATCGGCGAGGGCTCGATCGCGAGCGGACTGCAGGCGATCAAGCCCCAGCTCACGGTCGGCTTCCGCAGGATCTTCGACCGCCTCGACCGGATGGCCGACGAGCTTCGCGCGGATCGCTCGCCGGCGAACCTCGCAGCCGCGGTGACGCTCTACCACATCGTGATCGAGGCCTCGCTGGCACAGCCCGGCCAGCACTTCATCTGCGGCTATCTCGAGGAACGCGACCAGCTGCCGGCGTTTCGCAAGGGGATGGAGAACATCGCCGCCGACGAGCAGCGTCACATCGGCTTCGGCGTCAAGCTGCTCGCCGACCTGAACCGCGAAGACCCCGTCGGGGTGCCGCGCGCGGTGGCCACGATGCTGCGTGACGTGACGCGCTACAGCGCGCAGGTGCTGATGCCGCCCGGCTGGGACGAGCGCTACATCACCGTCTTCAACGCTACCTTTGACGACGTCGGGGTCGAAGGCCTGACGTCGATGACGACCAAGCTGCGCTCGGCCGGCCTCGCGATCGAGACGCTTCCGGGCCCGCCGCTGCTGCCTCCCGGCCTCTCGCCGCTCGAGACCTCACAGCGGGGGCGCGCGCTCGCGAAAGCCGGCGTGATCGGCGTGCGGGAGGGACCATCGCTGCGCGATCCCGACACGCTCGCGCTCGTGTTCGACACGGTGCAGCGCCAGGTCAATCCGAATCACGGTCTCAAGCGGCCGACGACGTTCCAATGGGAGTTCACCGACCCGGACGTGCCGACGTGGCACCTGACGGTCGAGAACGGCTCCGGCCGGGCGAGCGAGGGGGCTGCGCCGGACCCCGACCTGCGCCTGCGCCTCTCCTACCAGGACTGGGTCGACGTCGTCGGTCAGCGCCTGGACCCGCTGCGAGCGATCGCGACCGGCAGGATTCGCCCCCGCGGAAACCCGCTCGCGATGGCACGCCTGCGCCGCGTCTTTCCGAACAGCTAGCTCCGCGCGCCTAGGGCGAGAACTCGCGTTCGGCTCCGGGGCCGGGCGAGCTCACGTCGGGGCGCGCCGCCGCCGCGGCCGCGCCGCCCGCGACGCGGCCGCCGCCCGAAGGTTCTCGCGCAAGGGAGGCCGTCAGGGCACCCACGCTGCCCGGCGCGCCGCGGCCCGGCGCACCTCGGAGCGGCTGCTGCTGCTCCGGGCTGAACTCGCGGGCGGCGCGGGCCGGTGCGGGCGCGAACCTCGCACGAGGGCGGATGCCCGCAAGCAGCCGAGCGGGCGGCCCGAGCGCAGCGGGCACACCCGTGCCGGCGCGCCCGCCAACCGCTCCCGCAGGCGCCGTCGTGCGCGCCGGCAGCGATGCCGATCGCGCCTGGAGCGGCGCACGAGGCCGCGTGCCGCCGGCGGCGCCCAACTGGGCGCATCCCGCCCCGATGCCGAGGGCCAGCAGGCAGCCGACCGCGAGCTTGGCGCCGAGAGGCCCGGCGAGCAGCCCTCCGGCGCCGGCTCCGCCGGCTCCGGCACCCGCTCCGCTCGCACCGGAGAGCGTGAGGGCGACCGTTGGGCTCGTCGCCGGAGCGCCGCCCAGCCCGGCCGCGCCGCCCGCCGCGTGCGAGCCCCCGGCCGCGAGGTGCGATCCGGCGCCGCCCGCCGCGCCGCCCACGCCGGAGGCACCCAGGCGCAGGGGAGCCAGGACCGGCGGCAGCGCCGCCGCGACGCGGCGCAGCGACGCGACGTATGCCCGGCAGGCTGGACACTCGCGACGGTGGAGCGTCGCGATCCGGTAGCGCTCGCCGTTGGGGTCGAGCATGCCGAACGCGAGCGCGCGCATCAGCGAGCCCTGCTCGGCGCACCAGCGCCCGTCACGGATCCGTTCGGCGAGCGCGCCGACCTTCGCCGCTACGCCTGGGCGCCCCGGGTGGCGACCGTCCATCAGCTTGCGCATGCGCGCGTCGCTGAGTCCCATGCGGGCGGCTGCCTGCCGACGCGGGAGCCCCTGCAGGTAGCAGAGCGCCGCGGCCTCGCGCTCGCGCGCGTCCAGCTCGAAGCGCATGCCCTCCATGAGCGCCCTCAGCGCAAGCCTGTCGTCGAGCTCGCCGGCCAGGTCGCGCTCGATCGCGCCGGCGCTCGCCAGCGCATCCTCGCCGCGGTCCCCCGCGGCGGCACCGGCGAGCACGCCGCCGCGGGCGCGCCGCTGCGCGCGCTGCTCCTCGATCGCCCTGCGGAACGTCACGAGCACGAGCCAACCCGTCGGGTTGGCGATCTCCTGCCCGTTCAGCAGGGCGGAGTAGAGACCCTGCCAGGCCTGCGCGTAGCAGGCTTCCAGGTCGCCGTGATCGAGGTCAACGCCGCGTGTGCGCAGGCGCCCCGAGACGCCGGCGAGCACGCGCGTTCGCAGTCGCTCGAAGTCCTCGCGCAGCAGGCGTTCGGCGCGGTAGCGGCGCACGACGAGCGGGCTCATCGCGGCCAAGGTTAGGCAATTCCGTCTACCGCCTCAATTCCGATTGTTCGCTTTTGGACCAATGGCCGAGGGGGGCCGAGATCGAAGTCGCCGTCGCTTCTCCCGGGGGCGGGTATCTTCACGCGATCCCAGCCGACGCCGCCTCCACCTCCGCCACCGGCGCGCAACCGTCGGTTCCGCTGCGCGCCGAGATCCTCGGCGTGCCGCTCGCCGTGTCGGACTACGAGGAGGTGCTCGACTGGATGCAGGCGATGATCGCCGCCGACGCGAGGGGCTATCTGACCGCGGCCGCCGTCAACCTCGTGATGTCCGCGCGCGAGGATCCACAGACGCGCGAGGCGGTGCTTGGCGCGACGCTGGCCGTGCCCGACGGTCAGCCGCTCGTGTGGGCGCTGAGGGCGCTGGGCCATCGGCACGCCACGCGCATCTACGGGCCGGACCTGATGGCCCGCTTCTGTGCCCGCGCGGCCCGCGACGGGACGCCCATCTACCTTTATGGGGGCCGTACGCCGGCAGCGCTTGCGCTGCTCGAAACGCGCCTGCGCGAGCGCTTCCCCGCCCTCGACATCGTGGGCGGATGCTCGCCGCCCTTCCGCGCGCTGACACGCGAGGAGGAGGAGCGCGTGATCTCCGAGATCGACCGCTCCGGCGCGGCGGTCGTGTGGGTCGGCACCGGACAGCCCAAGCAGGAGAAGTGGATGTTGCGCATGCGCCCGCGACTGCAGGCGCCGCTGCTCGTGGGCGTCGGCGCGGCGTTCGACTTTCACGCCGGCCTGGTGCCCCAGGCGCCGGAGTGGATGCAGCGGATGGGGCTCGAGTGGGCCTACCGCCTCGCCCGCGAGCCGCGCCGGCTGTGGCGGCGATACGCGCGCTACAACCCGCGGTTCGTGGCGGGCTTCATCGCGCAGTACCTCCGACACCTGCGCGGGCCGGCGGGCTGAAGGGCGCGCGCAAGCGACCTGCGGCGGGCGCGCTCGCCGCTACCCTTCGCCTGGATGAGCGCCCAGCAGAGCAACGCCGGCGTCGCCGTCGTCGGCCTCGGCCGCGTCGGCCTGCCGCTGGCCCTGTCCTTCGCCGACCGCGGCATGGACGTGGTGGGCGTCGACGTCGACGCGGGCCGCCTGCAGGCCGTGAGCGAAGGCCGCATGCCCTTCCAGGAGACCGGCACCCAGGATCTGCTCGCGCGCGTGCATGCCGGCGGGCGCCTGTCGCTGTCCGGTCGCGTCGCCGACGCGGCGCGTGCGCGCCACATCGTGATCACGCTCGGCACGCCGTCCTTCTCGCACATCGAGATCGACATGCGCGACATCCGCTCGGCCCTCGACGACCTGCTCGGAGTGCTCGCGCCCGGCCACGCGCTCACGCTGCGCTCGACCGTGGCCCCCGGCACGACCGATTTCGTGGCCGGATATCTCGCCAAGCACCGCGGCTTCGAGATCGGCGAGGAGGTGTTCGTCGCGCATGCCCCCGAGCGCATCGCCGCGGGACGATTCCTGGCGGAGATCGACACCCTGCCATGCATCATCGGCGGCGTGGGGGCCCGCTCGGGCGAGGTCACGGCCGAGCTGTTCGGCGTCTTCGATGCGCCGATCGTGCAGACGACCCCCGTCCAGGCGGAGCTCGCGAAGATCTGGACGAACATCCTGCGCTACACGAACTTCGCGCTGCCCAACCTGCTGATGATGGACTGCGAGCAGGCCGGCGCGAACGTGTTCGAGGTGATCGACCTGATCAATCGCGACTACCCGCGCGGCGGCATCGCCCGGCCGGGCTTCACCGCGGGAACCTGCCTGCGCAAGGACTTCACCTTCTCCGAGGAGCGCTCCGCCGCGCCCGGCATGCTGCTGGCCGTATCGCGCGTGAACGAGTCCGTGCCGCTGTTCCTGCTCGAAGGCGCCAAGCGACGTCTCGGATCGCTGGCCAACCGCCGCGTCGCGGTGCTCGGCCTCGCCTTCAAGGCAGACACCGACGACGAGCGCGACTCGCTCTCGCACAAGCTCGTGCGCCTGCTCGAGCGCGAGCTCGCCGACGTCGCGGTCCACGACCCGCTCGTGGCGACGCCGACCGCCTCGCTGCAGGAGGCGCTCGAGGGTGCGGAGGTGGTCGTGATGGCCACCAACCATTCGCAGTTCTGCACCCTGGCGACGCTCGCAGCGATCGCCGACGGGGCGGCAGCCGACTGCCTGGTGGTTGACCCCTGGAACTGCTGGGGAGCCGCGCAGGTGTTCGCCTACGCCTCGGAGCTCGCGGCACTCGGAGCGCGCGGGTGAGCAGGGTCCTCGTGACGGGCGGCGCCGGGACGATCGGCGCAGCGGTCGTCCGGCGGCTGCTCGCCGACCCGGACTACGAGGTGCGCGTATCCGATCAGCGGCAGGCTCCGCAGTGGATGCGCGAGGGCTGCGAGGTCCACACCGGCGATCTGCGCCTGCTCACGGAGGCGCGCGCCGCTGGCAAGGGCTGCTCGCACGTGATCCATCTCGCGGCGATCGTCGGTGGGATCGCGAACTTCCACCGGCTGCCGCACACGCTCACGGAGGTCAACAACGCGCTCTACAACTCGATCTTCCGTGCCGCGCTGGAGCTGGAAGTGGAGCGCTTCGTGTACGTCTCCTCCTCGATGGTCTTCGAGCGCGCGCAGCTGTTCCCGACGACCGAGGAGTACCTGCCCGACTGCCCGGTGCCGCTGTCGGCCTACGGCTACTCGAAGCTCACCGGCGAGGTCTACTGCCGCGCGGCCCACCAGGAGCACGGGCTGCCGTACACGATCTGCCGGCCCTTCAACGCCTACGGTCCCGGCGAGCTGCCCGACGAGGAGCCGGGCATCGCGCACGCCGTGCCCGACCTGATCGAGAAGGTGCTCTCCGGCCAGCGCCCGCTGCAGATCTTCGGCTCGGGAGAGCAGACGCGCACGCTGACGCACGTCGACGACATCGCCGCCGGGATCGTGACCGCGATGAGCGCGCCCGCCGGCTTGAACGAGGACTTCAACATCTCCGCCTCGCGCGAGCTGACGGTCGCGGAGATCGCGCGCATCGTGTGGGCGGCCTGCGGGCGGGACGCCGAGGAGTTCGCGCTCGAGCACCTGCCCACGTTCGAGGTGGACGTGCAGCGGCGCTGGCCGTCGGTGGCGAAGGCGCGCGAGCTGCTCGGGTGGGAGGCGCGGATCGAGGTCGAGGACGGGATCGCCGCGACGGTGCGCTGGCTGCGCGGCGTGCGGCGTGACGCCGGAGTGGCGAGCGCCGCCGAGAGCCGCGGCGCAGAGGCGCCGGACGCGCTCGCCGTCGAGGCCGGCGTGGAGGCCGCCGCCGCGGCGGTG
>Ga0209040_10003707_pt1 | contig 11674 bp, 11 predicted proteins | sample BogFormECP12_OM3_FD_188240 | JGI IMG/M metagenome (GOLD analysis project Ga0209040, IMG submission 188240) | Bog forest soil microbial communities from Calvert Island, British Columbia, Canada - ECP12_OM3 (SPAdes) (version 2) | ecosystem: Environmental > Aquatic > Freshwater > Wetlands > Bog ... | reverse complement strand
GCTTCGCGGTGGTGGAGTTGGCCGCTTATGCTTCGCACCATCTTGTATTGGAGCAGCCGCGAACGCTTCTTCGCCGACGCTCCTGTGCTCGCAATCCGGGCGCTTGGCAACCCCGTGATCTTGTGGGGAGTGCTGGTATCGGTTCCACTGGCAGCGTTCAAAGCAATCGTGCGGCGTGACGTGGCAATGGCCTTCGTCGTGATTGGATACGGGGTATACCTGGCGATGTGGATTCCCATCGGCCGCTACCTGTTTGTCTACCACTATATGCCGTCGCTGTACTTGGGTTTTTTCGCATTGGCCTCGACCGTCGTGGATTGTGCGCGTGGTGAACCAGGCAGGTGGGAGCCAGTCGCGCTCCTCGCCCCGCTAGTCGCGGTGTTGCTGTTCGGCGCGGGCGCGCCTTACGGTGTGGGAATGGCGGCAGCGCTGGCGGGCGTGTACCTCGGCTTGCGACATTACAGCCCGCGCCAGGCCGGGATGTTTGTCTCCATCGTGTTTGTCGCCACCGTCCTCGTCCTGTTTGTTTATTTCTTTCCGGTCTGGACCGGCGCGCCGTTGTCACCGGCCAGCTTCCGGCAGCGCATGTGGTTCCACGGCCCAGGGTTGGCCAATTGGATCTGAATCGGGCGGTTTCTCCGTGAAGCCTAGATCCTGCGTGAAAAGTTCGATCATCCTTCTGGTGGCATTGCTGTTTTGCACTGGAGCGGGGACGGCAGACGAAAACCTTCTGCACAACGGCGAGTTGCTGGAAGGCACGCTCAACACTCCCGCTTACTGGCGGGCCGACAGCTTGCGCCATGACTCGAAGAGGTTCGTCTGGTCCCGTCCTCCGGGCGCTCCCGCCGAGTTGCAGATCACTGGGGCTACCGCCGATATGGCGTCCTGGAATCAGACTGTGAATCTGGCGCCAGGCTGGTACCGTCTTGCCGGCGAGCTGCGGACGGAAAAGATCGATCCGCACGGCGACGTGCTGATGGGCGTGTATGCCGCCGGAAGCACCTGTGGCTTGCCGATCAAGGTGACCAGTTCCTCGGATTGGAACAGCGGGGTGTTGTACTTCAAAGTCGGGAAGCCCCGCGAGGTCCGGATCGTGTGCATGGTCGGCGCGTCGCCCGGCACTGTTCACTTTCGGCGCATTGTCCTGGCCAGAGCCTCGGCACCACCGCGTGAGGCAGCTCAGATCGATTTCGAGGCGCTACTGGCACAGCGTGCACAACTTGCGAGGCCGCCTGCAGCGTCGGCAGTGCCACGGCCATATCAGCGGCCTGCCAGCAACCCCTGGACGGTGCCGGCCACGATTTTGGTGCTGGCTGCTATCACTCTCTCGGGTTGGTGGGGCTACAAACGAGGCCAGACCGACTGAGGCTGGCCTCGGCAGACGCAAAGATGAGGCCTTCGCAGTCCGGCGGCCGCGCCAAAGCGTATCGCAGATGAAAACTTGACAATCCCGCTATGAATACCAATACTTTCGCCTGCAGCGATCCAAAGACCCGGAGCTCGAAGCAATTCCCCCGCGGGTATCGCTGCCACCAATCGATTTGGGGTTCATCACGCAAGCGGCCGTAGGTCGGGCCGAGTTCCTCCAGACTAGTCTGGTCGTCGAAGATGACCGTCAACCAGCCGAAGCTCTGCGCGGCAAACCGGGCGGCGTTGCGCTTGAACAACAAGCGCGCAACCGCCGAGCAGAGGATCGATAGGGTAAGCGGGCCGTGAAGATCTCGGAACCCACGGCTCTTGTGCTGGACGGAGAGACTAACCAGGCGGTTGCCGCCGTCCGATCGCTAAGCCGGGCTGGCCATAAGGTTGAGGTAGGTGCGACCGTGCGCTGGTCGAAGGCAGGGCTTTCACGTCATTGCCACCAGAGCTTTATTTATCCTGAGCCTGAGAGGGAGCCCCAGAAATTTGTAGCCGAACTCGTCGCAAGAATCGCAAATCAGCCGGGCGCGCTGGTCATGCCCATGACCGACCGAACTACGCTGCCAATTTCGCTATATCGTAAGCAGATTGCGGATGCCGGGGGACTATTTCTCCTCGCATCGCACGAGACGATCCTTCGAGCCCTGGACAAGGACTATGTGCGCAATCTTGCCGAATCGATAGGAGTTAGCGTCCCAGAGACGTTCGTCATCAACTCTTGTGCCGAAGCCCGCGTCATTTCCGAACGAGTGCGCTACCCGATCGTGCTCAAGCCACGTTTCTCCATGGAACCGCGCCGCGACGGAGGATTTCGGGCGACCCGGCGGGCGCGCTATGCGACGAAGCCTGAGGAACTGCTTCGCGGGTACGAACAGTTGCGCCGTGGTTGCGAAGTTGTTCTGGTCCAGGAGTTCATATCGGGTACCGGCGCCGGTTACTGTGCTCTGGCGAGCCGCGGTGACGTGTGCGCCGAGTTTGCCCATCTTCGCTTGCGCGATGCGATCCCCACTGGTTCGGGCAGCGCGCTGCGTGTAAGCATCGAGCCGAGTGTTGAGCTGCGGCGCGCGGGGAGAAGCTTGTTGAAGGCACTGGCTTGGCATGGAGTAGCCATGGTTGAGTTCAAGCTCCGGCCAGACAGTACGCCTGTCCTGATGGAGATTAATGGCCGCTTCTGGGGATCGCTCGCGCTCGCAATCGCCGCCGGAGTGGACTTTCCGGTGTTGGTTGCGCAGATGGCTCAAAGTATAACGCCCGAGGGGCCACCGTCCTATCGTGCCGGGTTGCGATGCCGCTGGCTGCTGGGCGACGTGTCGCATTTGATCCGGGTATGGCGTGGTAAACCGAGAGAATACCCGACGCAATTTCCTAAACGATGGCATACACTGATCGAGTTCAGCACTCCCGTGAGAGGCACCTACCATGATAATTTCCGTCTCGACGATCCTCTTCCGGAACTCGGTGACTGGCTTCAGGCACTTCGCGAGATGGCCTCGCCGCTGAAGGCAAGAAAGAACGGTGCCGCCGCGGACAAGAACCATGCTTAGAGGTGTGCTCCACGTTCACAGCACCTACTCGGATGGTGAGTTTTCGCTGGCTGAGTTGCGCGCCGCGCTCGGTGCGAGCGGTTGTCAGTTTATCTGCATGAATGACCATGCCGAGTATTTCGACGAGGAGAAACTCGCAGCCTACAGCCACGAGTGCGAAACGCTTTCCGATCAGAGCCTGCTCGTCATTCCAGGACTGGAATATAACTGCCGGGAAGGCATGCATGTCCTCGGCTATGGTTCGGAATCGCTGGCGGACACGGACGATCCGGAAAGGGTATTCGAGCAAATCGCGCGTGCCGGAGGAGTCTCCGCTATCGCGCATCCCTGGGAAAGTGCGTTTGCCAGGATCAAGTCATTCACCGTGTTGCCCGATGGAATCGAAGCCTGGAATGCAAAGTATGACGGACGCTACGCGCCGCGCCCCGCGGTCTTCGAACTTTTCCGATGCCTGCGGGAGCGGAAGCAGGAGTTGCGGGCATTCTACGGAATCGATCTTCACTGGAGGTCTCAATTCCGGGATTTGTTTGTCGAACTCAGTGAAGGACGACTGGAGCGTCGCGCCATCATTGATTCGTTACGCGCAGGGAAGGCCTCGGGGCGTAAAGCTGACCTATGCCTGGGGGCGGATGGAAAGGCCACGAGCGCGCAACTGACTCACTTTCGCAATGTCCACCTGGTTTACGACGTGATCAGGCGAAGCGCCAATCGTGCTGCAAAACTCGGTCGCCGGATGGGTATCGGAGTTCCCGCTTCTCTCAAGCGTCAGCTGCGTCGAGTTTTCTAATGAAAGGTCCCGGGGTCGCGTACCTGATGTTCCATGAGTTGCAAGTCCAGGGGCGCAGCCTGTGCAACAGCGAGCCGGGTTATGCTCATTACGCAGTGGGGAAAGACAGCTTCAGAGAAAATCTACGATGGCTCGCGCAGGAGAAGCTGCGGGCGATGAGCGTGACCCAGGCGCTTCAGGACGCCGGCTCGCCGCGGCGCGGCGTGGCTATCACTTTCGATGACGGATGCGAAACGGACTGGGTTGTCGCCGCTCCGGCACTGATGGAACTTGGGTTCAACGCGACGTTCTTCGTGATCGCGGGCTTCCTGGGCAGGTCCGGTTACCTGACCAGGACGCAATTGCGTCAGCTGTCGGACAGCGGATTCGAGATCGGCAGTCATTCAATGTCGCACGCCTATCTGGACCAACTCGCTCCAGCGCAACTCGAATTCGAACTGATCGAATCGAAGCGACGACTGGAAGATGTGACGGGAACCGAGGTCGCGCACTTTTCCTGCCCTGGCGGAGTGTGGAGCAGGGCAGTCGTTCAACGCGCGCACCAGGCTGGCTACCGGTCGGTGGCCACGAGTCGAGTCGGGGTCAATTATCGCCACAGCGATCCATTCAAGCTCGCACGAATCGCTATCCATCGAGACACGACAAGCTCGGAGTTCGCTCGTATCTGCCGTGGCGAGGATCTACTCCGGCGCAGGGGTGTGCAACTGCTCTACAGTATTGCCAAGCGAACGCTGGGGATGTCGCGGTATAGCAGAGTTCGGGCGTTAGTGTTTCGGCGGTCGGGCGTAACTCGGAGCCGCGAACTGCAATAGCGGGAGCGCGGCGCTAACTCGCTTCACAGACCTTTCTCGAAGCCTTGCTCGCTTCCTTTTGCGGCCGGTTGCATAATCGCGCCCGCAATCATAACGTCGTCGCGTTTGCACCGCTCATCTCCGCGAGGTTGATATGAATCTCAAAAATGCGGTCGCGCTTGTGACCGGTGGCGGCTCCGGACTCGGCGAAGCGACCGTCCGCGAATTCGCCGCGGCCGGCGCCAGGGTCGCGATTCTCGATTTGCCCGCGTCCCCCGGCGCAAAGGTCGCCGAGTCGCTCGGCGCAAACGCGCTCTTCGTCGAGGCGGACGTCGCCTCCGCCGACAATGTTACGGACGCGATTGCGAAGACGGTCGCAAAGTTCGCCTCGATTCATATCGCGGTAAACTGCGCTGGGATCGGCCGCGCGATGCGCACCGTGACCAAGGACGGTCCGCACTCGCTCGACCTGTTCACCAAGGTCATCACGGTGAACCTGGTCGGCACCTTCAACGTGACGCGGCTGGCCGCGGCGCAGATGGCGAAGAATCAGCCCGGCCCCGACGGCGAGCGCGGCGTGATCATTAACACCGCGTCGGTCGCCGCGTTCGACGGACAGATCGGGCAGGTTGCTTATTCGGCGTCGAAGGGCGGCGTGGTTTCAATGACGCTGCCGGTGGCGCGCGACCTCGCGTCGCTCGGCATCCGCATCTGCACCATCGCGCCGGGAACTTTCGAGACTCCGATGCTCGCGGGCTTGCCCGAGGCGAACCGCAAAGCGCTGGCCGCGCAGATCCCGTTTCCGCAGCGGCTGGGCAAGCCGTCCGAATATGCGGCGCTCGCGCGCCACATCGTCGAGAACGAGATGCTCAATGGCGAGACGATTCGCCTCGACGGCGCGCTGCGCATGCCGCCGCGCTAAATCGCCGACGCGGTCCGCGCTACTCGCGTCGCCAGGATAAACGCGAACGCCGCAAATGCGACCGCGATGGCCACCGACGATCCCATCGGCATCGTCGCGCCGCTCGACGCCGGCTCCGCGAGATAGAGTCCCTGCCGAAGCGCGTCCACCGCGTAGGTCAAAGGATTGAGCCGCGTCGTCCATTGGAACCACGCCGGCGCGCCGGCCACCGGAAAGACCGCGCCCGACAGCATCCAGAGAGGCAGCAGCAACATGTTCATGAACGCGTGGAAACCCTGCGTCGACTCGGTCCGCCACGCCATCGCCAGCCCGATGCTGGTCATCGCAAAGGCGATCAGCCCCATCATCGCGAGCGCAACCACGATCGCTTCGATGCTCAAGCGGATTCCCGCCAGCGGCGCCATCGCGAGGAATATCGCTCCCTGCATCAGCGACAACGTCGTGCAGCCAAGCGCCTGGCCCAGCACGATCGTCGCGCGCGAGATCGGCGCGACCAGCACACCCTGCAGGAATCCCTGGCGGCGATCGTCCACGGTCGAGGCAGTCGCGAAGATCGCGGTGAACAGCAGCATCAGCACGATCACGCCCGGATAAAAGTACTGCACGTAGCCGATGCCGGGCGGCATCCCGCTTGGCTTGAACGACGCTTGCAGTCCCGCGCCGAGCAACAGCCAGAAAACGAGCGGCGTCGCAATCGCGCTCATCACGCGAATCGGTTGGCGGATGAACCGGATGATCTCGCGCTGCCAGAGGGTTGCGGCCTGAAAAAAAATCTCCACCGTTCTCTTCCTACTCCGTCTGCGCCATGTTCGCGAAGAACTGATGCCCGGTCAGATGCACGAAGACGTCCTCGAGAGTCGGCTTGCCGAATGAGACGGACTCGATCTCCTCGCCGAACGCGTCGATCAGGTCGCGAACCAGTTCATGCCCGCGGATTCGTTCGATGCGAATCGCGCCGTCCACGAGTTGGCCTTTGAGCTTGAAGCGCGCGAGGATCTTGCGCTGCAGGATTTCAGGCGCGCCCGTCCGGATCACGATCACGTCGCCGCCGACTTCAGACTTGAGCTCACCCGGCGGCGCCAGCGCGACCAGTTTGCCCTGATGCATGATCCCGATACGGTCGCATCGCTCGGCCTCTTCCATGTAATGCGTGGTCAGCACCACCGTCACGCCGTCGCGCTCGCGCAGATGCTCCAGGTAGTTCCAAAACTCGCGGCGCGCCGCCGGATCCAGCCCCGTACTGGGCTCGTCGAGCAGCAGCAACTCCGGCTCATGCAGCAGAGCCTTGGCCAGCTCGACCCGGCGCTGCAGTCCGCCTGACAACGTCTCGACCAGGTCGCGCTCGCGCGCCGACAGTCCGAGCCGGTCGAGCATCGCGGCGCTGCGATCGCGCAGGCGCTTTCCGGTGATGCCATAGAGATGACCGTGAGCCGCGAGATTTTCGCCGACCGTCAGCTTGCCGTCGAGACTCGGATGCTGGAACACGACGCCGAGGCGCCGCCGCACCGCGACGGTCTCGCCCGCGAGGTCGTGGCCGAACATTCGCGCGCCACCTGATTGAATCGGGGCGAGGGTCGAGAGCAATTTGAACAGGGTGGTCTTGCCGCCGCCGTTGGGTCCGAGGAAGCCAAAGATCTCGCCGCGCGCGATGGAAAACGTAACGTCGCGCAGGGCCTCGCGATCGCCGTAGCGAAAGCCGAGCGCGCGCGCTTCGATCGCGTTGGACTCGGCGCGAAGCGCGCGGTCCGCGGTATGCGCCGGATTGGAAAGGGTCGAGACGGTCACGGTTCGCCGAGACCGCCCGCGGGCTGGGTGCCTTGCTCTGACAGTCCGATTTCCGCGCGATGCCATCCGTCCTGAAAGGCGGTGGTGCGCTCAACCCCGTTGCCGTGGCCCGACGCGGCGCCAACGAAGTCGTCGCCGGTGAGCTGGTAGTAACGGGTCACCTCGACCGGATCGAGCCGCCGAATGCCCATCCGCTCGAGCGAGTAGCCGGCGAACTGGTCTGCGGCGAGCTCCTTGTTCTTGATCGGCACGTTCTCGTTGGCGGGATCGAAGTCGCCATGGGCGAGATGGCCCATCTCGTGAGCGAAGATGGCATAGAGCATCGGGCGAACCGTATCGGGGTCGTCGATTCTCATCCATTGTTGGAGCAGGCTGTTAAGGAACTCTTCGTTGTAGAAGATACATCCGCCGCTGCGTGCGTGCGGTGAGCCCGGCCTGATCGATTGGTAGGCGGAGAAATTGGTTCCCCACATATCGTTGAGTTGGGCGACGATGGTGCTGTAGGGCTCGCCGGCGGGACGCGCCGGTTCGCCGCAGGCGACGAGGGGGCCGGCGCCCGCCGCGGCGGCGGGCGCGGCGGCGTCGGCCGGCGCCGGCGAGGTCGTGTGGCGCTCGACGACGTGCCAGTCGTCCTGGGCGCGCGCGATGCGCGCGGGCAGGACGACGGCGGGCATCGCGATCATCGCGAGCGCTGCCAGAGCGGCCGCCGGGCGTCGGCGGTCGCGCGCGCTGGCGGTTCGCCGCCGGCGAACGGGTCTTCGATGCAGGATGGACTGGCCGTAGAGCACGACGTTATCTCACCAAATGACGTGTTGCAGAGAGAAATGACGCTGTTGGGCTACTGTTTATCTATCTCATCGGCACCAGCGCCGGCTCGCTCAAGGCGACGCGGGATCAAGCTGCTTGTCTCCTTCGCTACGATCGTTGGGCGTGCGGCCGTCTTCTCTGCGCGATCCGAAATAGCGTGCCAAGTAGTCGTGCATTTCCGGCTTTTCGCTACTCCAGCGCCAGACGCAATTCGAATCGAGGGTTATATCTTTGTAGGGATCAAATTCGAACCGTTCAAGATTCAGGTGGCGCTGCTCGTATTGACGGTCTCGGGCGTCGCCATGCCACAAGTGCAAGATGCGGCCTTCGACGCAGCCGAGCTTGCCGCCAGTGTCCGCGAAGAATGGATCAGCCCAGCTACGGTAATGCTTGCGCTGCTGTGAATTCATCTCCCCCGCCAGTTCAGCGCGGTCAAATCTGCCAATCGTGGCGCAGGCAATCGACTGGTCGCCGCTCCCGATAATCCGGGCGTCGTAGAATCCGTGCTTTTGGAGCAGGCTTCTTGATGACGCCCAAGCCAGTCCGCTGGTGGAGCGCCCGCGAAGGAAAGTGCCCGGCGCGCACAAATCTTCTGGCCACAAGGTGTCAGTCGCGAACTTGTAGGCCACCCCGAGCACCTTCGTTTCGACGGGCGACAACCCGGACGAGTCGTCGACGGCGCCGGCTACCAGATTGCAGCGCTCACTGAAAAGCTGAACGACAGGCGAAGTCTTCAGCGCGCGTCGCGCTCGCTCGAGCCAATCGTCCGACGCGAAGATGACGTCGCAATCGAGCCACGCCACGATATCGCATTCGGTTGGCAGCGCGGCCAGGGCGATGTTCAGCAGCCGCTCCTTCTGCCACATGACGTCCCCGCCGGAGATTTGAATCAAAATCTCGGCGTCGCTGTCCTGCAGTTCAAAATTGCCGGTAAACGACAACTCGACCGTGACGAGCGGAACGTTGAGGCGGGACCGAAACAGCCTATAGTTCGTAAGGCGGCTCTTATAACCCGCCGGATTGAAGAAACTGGTGATTGCCCACAGCACGAATTTCTCCTCCTGCTCCGAATTTCAAATTATTGAAAGCATTTGCCAAGCGATAAGCTTTACCGGGCCGGGCTTGCGATTGAATCTCTCAATTGGTTACGGCGCCGCGGGATGACGACGATACCGACTGTGCGTACTTGGCCATCACGCCGCTCTTATAGTGAGGCTCGGGCGGTTTCCAGTTCATCAGCCGCGACTTGAGTTCCTCGTCGCTAAGCGCAACTTCGAGTTTGCGTTTGGCGATGTCGAAGGTTATCAGGTCGCCGTCGCGCAGCGCCGCGATCGGTCCGCCGACGGCAGCTTCCGGCGCGACGTGCCCGGCCATCAGGCCGTGCGTGGCGCCGGAAAAGCGTCCATCGGTCAGCAGCCCGACCGATTCTCCGAGGCCCTGTCCCGACAGGGCCGCCGTGACGCCCAGCATCTCCGGCATCCCGGGCGCGCCGCGCGGTCCCTCGTAGCGGATGACGACGACGTCGCCCGGCTTGATCTGCTGCGCCGAGACCGCCTTGAACGCGTCGTCTTCGCAATCGAAAACGCGCGCCGGGCCACGATGGGTCATGCGCTCATGCCCCGCAACCTTGACCACGCATCCTTCGGGCGCGAGGTTGCCTTTCAGAATCACCAGGCCGCCGGTTTCCTTGATTGGCTTCGCGACCGCGTGCACGACTTCCTGTCCGGCGGTCTCGAGCGCGGCGTCGGCTTCGACGCCAATCGTTCTGCCGGTCACGGTCGTTTCGTTTTCGTGGAGCAAGCCGGCCTGCTTGAGACGTTTTGCGATCAGCGGAATGCCACCGGCCTTGTACATGTCGGTCGCGAGGAAGCGCCCGCCCGGTTTCAAGTCGGCGAGCAGCGGTGTGCGCGAGCTGATGCGGTCGAAGTCATCGATATCGAGCGCGATTCCCGCCTCGTGGGCGATCGCGAGCAGGTGCAGCACGGCGTTGGTCGAGCCGCCGGTCATCGCGACCGAGGCGATCGCGTTCTCGAGCGCCTTTTTGGTGATTATCCGGCTCGGGCGCAAGTTGCGCTTGAGTAAATCGACGGCGAGCCGCCCCGCCTGGAAAGCGCTCTCGGGTTTTTTCGGATCCGTCGCCGGGATACTGTTCGAGCCCATCGGCGAGATTCCCAAGAGCTCGGTGGCCGTCGCCATTGTGTTGGCGGTGAACTGGCCGCCGCATGCGCCGACGCCGGGGCACGCGACGTCTTCGAGCCGCTTGAGATCTTCGAGCTTCATCTTGCCCGCCGAGTGGGCGCCCACGGCTTCAAACACGTCCTGGATCGAAACCTGCTGATCGCCGAAGCGCCCCGGCTGAATCGAGCCGCCGTAAATCATCAGCGAGGGCAGGTCGAGCCGCTGCAGCGCCATCACGGTTGCCGGAATTGTCTTGTCGCATCCCGACATCGCGACGACGCCGTCGAACAGATGGCCGCGGACGGTGAGTTCGATGGAGTCGGCAATGACTTCGCGGCTAATAAGCGATGCGCGCATGCCGTGCGTGCCCATCGAGATTCCGTCGCACACGGCGATGGTGTTGAACTCGATAGGGGTCGCGCCGGCGGCGCGAATTCCGCGCTTCACGTGCTCGGCGAGATCGCGCAGATGCGCGGTGCAGGGCATGATCTCGATCCAGGTATGAGCGACCGCGATCAGCGGCTTGCTCAAATCTTCGTCGGTAAAGCCGACGGCTTTGAGCATCGCGCGGGCGGGCGCCCGCGAAGGTCCATCGACGAGGACGCTGCTGTTGGATCTCAGAGAGTTTTTGTCATCTGCCATGTTAAGTTTCATCCCGCGATCGGGTCGGCGACCGAGCGCTCAACCAAAATCGGAATCGGACTAATGACTTGTACAACAGAGCGCGTCTCCGCGAAATCCCACCCCTATGCTGAAATGCGGCGGTGCAGCGAGTGGAGCGCGCGTGAACTGCTCAGTGAGCGGACGCGGGCGGAGGCACCGCAGCGGGCATAGCGACTTCGCCGCTATCTTCCGGGCGCCCGGTTTCGGCCGACTGGCCTTGATCTGGACCAGGCTGAAACTCGCGGCTTACTTGATCCGGCATGGCCTTCAGGAACTCGGCTCGCGCGCGGGCGCCGTTGCCCAGACGTTCTTCCACTACATGGAGAAGGAAGTGATACTTACGACTCGACGGTTTAAGCTGCAGCAGCTCTTCCAGTTCATGCTCCGAGCCTTTGAAATCATTGCCGTGCAGGTATTCGGTATAGAGGTTGTAATGCCAACGAGGATTCAGCGGAGCTATTATGGTCCTCTCTTTGTACATGGTCAGCTGGTCTTTCCAGTAACCTTCTACTTTCCAAAAGCAGAAGGACCACGCAATCAGTGTCAGCGCCGCCACACTAGACCAAAGTAACCGATTGCCGGAACGGCTCCAGCGGACAAGGCAGTCGGCTACGATCACGCACCAGCCAAAGGCAGGCAGGTAGAGATAGCGATCCTGTACAAGGTCCCACACACCTTCCAGGTTCATCATAGGTGCGATCGAGACAAAGAACCAGATTGCACAGAAGATGTAGAGCTTTCGGCGCGGACTGTTGCGGACCGCCAGCAAGCTACCCGT
>Ga0209040_10003706_pt1 | contig 11674 bp, 9 predicted proteins | sample BogFormECP12_OM3_FD_188240 | JGI IMG/M metagenome (GOLD analysis project Ga0209040, IMG submission 188240) | Bog forest soil microbial communities from Calvert Island, British Columbia, Canada - ECP12_OM3 (SPAdes) (version 2) | ecosystem: Environmental > Aquatic > Freshwater > Wetlands > Bog ... | reverse complement strand
TCGCCGCGCTGAGGAGCACGGGCGGGCCCGGCTTCGCGCTGCGCGACTATGGGCACTGCGGCGCCTCGGCGCGCAACTCCGCGGAGCTGTTCGTCGACTCGCTCGCCGGGGAGGCCAACAGCGGGCAGGACGGCTGGGAGTACAAGGTGGACGGCGTCTCCGGGTCGACCGGCGCGGCCGATCCGAGCGGTGCGTTCGGCAACGGGCGCCTCTTGAGCGCCGGCGAGCGGGTGCTGTGGTTCTGGTGCGACGCGCAGGGCGCGGGCTGCCAGCGCACGCTCGAAGTGTCCGTGCCGCGCAGCAGCGTCGCCGCCGGGGGGGAGCTCACTGTCGCCGTAACCGGCTTCGACAACGAAGGCCGCGGCGTACCGGTCGCCGGGGCGATCGTCACCCTCGGCAGCGACTTCGCCTCTACGGGCGCCGGCGGCCGTGCGACGCTGATCGCCCCCTCCGCCGCGGGTCGCTACGCGGTGAGCGCCGCCCGGCGCGGCCTCGTGCCGTCGTTCCCGGAGACGATCGTGGTGCGGTGAGCGCGCTGTCGGCAACGCTGCGCACGGGATCGCCGGCGCTCCTCGCCGCCGCTCTGTGCGCGCTCGCTCTGGGCGGCTGCGGGCTCGGTGCCGGGCCGGCGCCGAGCGCCGTCAAGCTGCTCGTGACACGCGACTTCGGTGCGCGCGTGCTCGCCCAGAGCGGCGCTCCAAAGGTCGCCGGGCAGGAAACCGTGATGAGCCTGCTCGAGCGCAACGACGCGGTCAGCACCCGCTACGGCGGCGGTTTCGTGCAGAGCATCAACGGCCTGGCGGGCGGAGATGAAGCCGGCCTGCCCGTCGACTGGTTCTACTACGTCAACGGCGTCGAGGCCGCCAAGGGCGCCGCGGCGACCGACGTGCACGCCGGCGATCAGATCTGGTGGGATCGCCACGACTGGAGCCAGGCCGAGGACATCCCGGCCGTCGTGGGCTCATTCCCCGAGCCGTTCCTCAACGGCTTCGAAGGCAAGCGCTATCCGGTGCGTGTGGAATGCGCGGACACCGCAGCACATGCCTGCAGCATTGTCGCTGCGCGGTTGCGGGCAGCGGGCGTGCCCGCCGCACTCGCCGCGACCGGCAGCGGCGGCGCGCCCTACGCGCTGCGCGTGATGGTCGGGCCGTGGGCGAGCCTGAAGGGCGAAGCGGGGACGCCGAGCATCGCCGGCGGCCCGCGGGTCACCGGCATCTACGCCCGCTTTGCGCCCGACGGCGCCGCGCTCACGCTGCTCGACCAAGACGGACGCGCGATGCGCACCCTGACCGGCGGTGCGGGCCTGATCGCGGCCACGCGCGAACAGGAAGACGCACCCGTTTGGGTCGTCACCGGGACCGATGCGCAGGGCGTCGAACTCGCCGCGCGGGACTTCGACGAGGCGACGCTGGCGCACCACTTCGCAGTGGCCCTCTATGCCGGCGCGAGCATGCCCCTGCCGATCGGGGGCGCGTGAGCGCGCTGGTCGTATACCGGCGGCGCGCGAGCCCCCTGCACGCCGCCCGGGCCTCGATCTCGGCCCTCTACTGCGTCGCGCTGAGCGCGGCCGCGCTGATCGCCGCGCACCCGCTCGTGCTCGCCGGGCTCCTCGCCGGCGTGCTGCTCGCAGGGGCCGCCTGCGGGGTCGGCCGCCAGATGCTGCGCACACTGCGCACCGTCGGGCTCCCCATCCTGCTGCTCACCGTGCTCGTCAACGTGCTTGTCAGCCGCGACGGGCTCACGGTGTTCGCGCGCCTGGGCTACTTCGGGCCGCTCGGGCAGGTCAACCTCACGCTCGAGGCGCTCGCCTACGGCCTGCTGGTCGGCGTGCGCCTGGTGATCGTGCTGCTCGCCGGGGTGCTCGCGAGCGCGAGCGTCGACCCCGACGAGATGCTGCGCTCGCTGCGCCGCGTCTATCCCGGTTCGGCACTCGCGGCGACCGTCGCCACGCGCCTGGTCCCGGTGCTCGCGCGCGACGCCCAGCGCATGGCCGAGGCGCAGCGCTGCCGCGCCGACGCCGAGACCGGCGCCGCCGGCAAGCGCGAGCGCCTGGGCATCGTGCGCGCGGTCGTCGCCGGCTCGCTCGACCGCTCGCTCGACGTGGCGGCCACACTCGAGGTCCGCGGCTACGGGTCGGGCGCGCGCCCCCCGCGCCTCGCGCGCCCGCTCTCACGCCACGACATCCACTTCGCGCTGGCCGCCCTGGCCACGCTGGCGCTGGCGCTCGGCACCCGGGCGGGCGACTTCGCGAGCTTCCAGGTCTACCCGCTGCTGCGGCTCCCGCTCGGCGCCGCCGCTGTGCTCGCCGCGCTCGCGCTGCCGGCCCTCGCGCTCGCGCCGTTTCTCGATCGGCAGGGGATCGCGCCGTGAGCCTGCTCGAACTGGAGCATCTGAACTACACCTACCCGGGTGCTTCCGCGCCCGCGCTGCGCGACGTCACGCTCGCGATCGAGCCGGGCGAGTTCTGCATCCTGGCCGGCCTCTCGGCCTCGGGCAAGTCGACGCTGCTGCGCGCCGCCTGTGGGCTCGTCCCGCACTTCCACGGGGGCGAGTTCGCGGGGCGCGTGCGCGTGGCGGGCCTCGACACGCGCGAGCACGGGCCTGCCGAGATCGGCGCGCTGGCCGGCACCGTCTTCCAGGATCCCGAGACGCAGGTCGTGATGGGCACGGTGCGCGCCGAGCTCGCGCTCGGGCTCGAGAACCTCGGCCGCTCGCCGGCCGCCGTCGCGCGCGCTATCGAGGAGGTCGCGCTCGCGCTCGGGCTCTCGGCGCTGCTCGAGCGCTCCACCCACGAGCTCTCCGGTGGCGAGCTGCAGCGCGTGGCGCTCGCGGCCGCGCTCGCGCCGCGGCCGCGGCTGGTTCTGCTCGACGAGCCCACCTCGCAGCTCGACCCCGTCGCCGGGGACGAGCTGATCTGGCTGCTGCGGCGGCTCAACCAGGAGTGGGACACGGCGGTGCTGCTGATCGAGCATCGCCTCGAGCGCTGCCTCGCCGCAGCCGACCGCGTCGTCGTGCTCGAGCAGGGAGCGCTCGTCAACGACTCCGACCCCGCCACCTTCCTGCGCTGGGCGGGTGAGGCCTGCGGCCCGCTGCAGACCCCGGCCGCGCGCATGTTCGCGGGCCTCGGCATCGAGCCCGCGCCGGTGGGCGTGAGGCAGGCGCGGGCGACCCTGCGTGCGCGCGGCCTGCTCGACGCCCGCGCGGATGAGCGCCCGACCGCCGAGCCCGACCCCGAGCCCGAGCGCGTGGGCGGGGCGCGAGCGCGCCGGGCGCTCCGGCGCCGCTCGGCGACCGGCTCCTCCGCGGCCCCGGCGCTACGCATGCGCGGCGTCTGGCACGAGCTGCGCGACGGCCCCGCGATCCTGCGCGGGGTCGACCTCGCGCTCGCCCCCGGCGAGCGCATCGCGCTGATGGGGCGCAACGGCGCCGGCAAGTCCACGCTCCTGCGCCACGCGGCCGGCCTGCTCGCGCCCACCCGCGGGGAGGTCGAGCGCGGCGGGCGGGTCGCGCTCCTGCTGCAGAACCCCGGCGACTACCTCGTGCACGAGCGCGTCGCCGAGGAGGCCGGCGCAGCCGCCCTCGCGCGCGCACATCTGCTCGAGCTGGGCGCGCGCAACCCCCGCGACCTCTCCGGCGGGGAGCGCCAGCGCCTAGCCCTCGCGATCGTCAGCGACAGCGAGCAACCGCCTGCGGTGCTCGCCCTCGACGAGCCCACGCGTGGGATGGACCGCGGCGCCAAGGACGAGCTCGCGCAGTGGCTCGAGGGGCTCCGCGAGGAGGGCAGCGCGGTCATCGTCGCCACCCACGACGTCGAGTTCGCAGCCGCATTCGCCGAGCGCGTCGTGCTCCTCGCCGACGGCCGCGTGATCGCCGACGCCGCCGCCCGCGAGGTGCTCTGCGGCGGCTGGTACTTCACCACCGAAACGGCGCGCATCCTCGACGGCGCGGCGCAGGCGCTCGTTCCCCGCGACGGCCAGGCGCTCCTGCGCACGCGCATGCGCCCGCGTGCTGCCGCGGCGGTGCGTGCGCCGCGCGCCGGGAGCGCCCGCGATGCGCAGCCAGAGGTGCTGCGGTGAGCTGGCAGCTGACCTCGACGGCGATCGTCCTGGTCGCGCTCGCACTCTGCTTCTGGTGGTATGAGCGCTCGCACCCCTCATCCAAGGAGGCGGCACTCGTCGCAACCATGGCCGCGCTCGCCGCGCTCGGCCGCGACGCCTTCGCCGCGCTCCCCGACGTCAAGCCCACGACGACGATGGTCTTCATCTGCGGGTATGCGTTCGGCGCCGGGCCCGGCTTCGCGGTCGGCGCGATCGGCGCGCTCGCCTCCAACGTCTTCCTCGGGCAGGGGTCCTGGACGCCGTGGCAGATGATCGCCTGGGCAATCGTCGGCGTCGGCGGTGCGATGGTCGGGCGTCTGCTGCGCCGGCGCCAGCTCGGACGCTGGGCGATCGCGCTCGCCTGCGCGCTCGCAGCCGAGCTCTTCAACCTGATCATGGACCTCTACTCGTGGAGCCTCGGTGGCACCCACACGCTCGCCGCCTACGGCGCCTGGGTCGCCAGCGCCTTCGCCTTCGACATCACCCACGTCCTCGCCAGCTTCCTGTTCGGGCTCGCGTTCGGCCCGGCGCTGCTGCGGATGCTGATGCGGGCGCGCACGCGCCTCGAGATCGTCTGGCGGCCCCTTCCCGGGGCGCCGCTCGCGCTGCTGCTCGCGCTGCTGGCGGCCGCCAGCCTGCCGGGCGCGCTCGTGGCCCCGCGCGCCCGAGCCGCGCTCGTGAGCGCCGGCCCCGCCTCCGCTGCCGGCCCCGTCTCCGCCTCCGCCTCCGCTGCCGGCCGCGCGACAGCGAGCGCCGCGCCGGCGAGGGCCGCGCGCGTGGATATCTCGCGCGAGCTCGCGTTCCTGGAAGGTGCCCAGAACGGCGACGGCGGCTTCGGTGGCGCGCGCGGGCAGGCGAGCAGCGAGCTCTACTCGGCCTGGGCGGCGATCGGCCTGGCGGCCGCCGGGCGCGACCCCGCGCGCGTGCGCCGCGACGGGCACACCGTGCTCGATGAGCTGCGCGGGGAAGCGTCCAGCCTGCAGGGCGCCGGGGACCTCGAGCGTACGATCCTCGCGCTTCACGCCTGCGGCGCGTCGGTGCACTCGCTGGCGGGCGGCGATCCCGTCGCGAGGCTGCTGGGCTTCCGCCGCCGCGACGGCTCCTTCGCGGGACAGAGCAACCTCACCGCCTTTGCGATCTTCGCGCTGCGGGCCGCCGGGCTCGGTGCCGGCGATCCGCGCGTGCGCGGCGCGGCGCGCTGGCTGGAAGGCCAGCAGGAAGCCGACGGCGGCTTCGGCTTCGCCACCCGCGGCGGCGGCAGCGACATCGACGACAGCGCCGCCGTCGTGCAGGCACTCGCCGACAGCGCAGGGCACTCGCCCGCCGTGCTCGCCCGCGCCGGGCGCTATCTGGTGCGCGCGCAGAACCCCGACGGGGGCTATCCCCAGCAGCCGGGCGGCGAATCCAACGCCCAGTCGACCGCGTGGGCGATCCAGGGTTTGATCGCGGCCGACAAGGACGTGGCCGCCCTCACGCGCGAAGGCAGCCGCTCGCCGCTCGGCTACCTGGAGAGCCTCGTCGCCCCCGACGGGAGCGTGCGCTACTCGCGCACCGGTTCACAGACGCCCGTGTGGGTGACCGCGCAGGCGCTCACCGCGCTCGCCGGCAGGACCTTCCCGATAGCGCCCGTCTCCGGGCGCACGGTGCGCGTGATCCGGCGAGCCGCCGCAGCGCCCCGCGTCCTCGCCGCGGGCGGGCACGCGGACGCCCGGTTGCGCCCGGCCGCGGGCGCGCGCGCGGGTGCCGGCGCGCAGCTGGATCGCCTCGCGCTGGCGATGGGAGGGCTGATCGGCGCGGCCCTCGAGCCGATGCTGCGCTGAGCCTTGATGCGTCCTTAAGCGACCGCTCTACCCTTTTGAGACAGATGTCCGGACACGCATACAGCGCAGGGGCGCTGCGCACGCCGCTTGGCCCGCGGCGGGCGCGAGCCGCCGAGCCCGGGCCCGCCGGCCCGCTGTGGGTGGCCGGCCTGTGTGCGCTCGCGCTCGTGCTCGTGTGGGCGATCGCCGAGCTGGTGCCCGCCGCGCAGCTGAGGGACGCCGCGACCCTGTATGACTTCACGCTGCTCAGCCGGCCCCACGTCGATGCGCTCGGCGAATTCCTGCTGCACCTGCTCGAACCGGCGCCGTTCGTGCTGTGGGGCGTCGCGCTCGTTGCGGGCGCCCTGGCGCGCGAGCGCCCGCGCACGGCGCTGGCGGTCGCGCTCGTGATGGCGATGGCGCCGCTGAGCGCCGAGGCGCTCAAGCCCTTGCTCGCCCATCCGCATCTGCGTGCCGGCGCGGTGCACATCGGGGCTGCCTCGTGGCCGAGCGGGCACTCCACCGCGGCGCTCGCGCTCGCGCTGTGCGCTGTGCTCGTCGCCCCCGCGCGCCTGCGCCCGCTGGTCGCGGTCCTCGGCGCCGTGTTCGCCGCCGCGGTGGGCTGCGCGCTGCTGATCATGGCCTGGCACATGCCCAGCGACGTGCTCGGCGGCTATCTCGTGGCGACCCTGTGGACGGCGCTCGCCGTCGCCGCGCTGCGCGCCTCCGAGCGGCGCTGGCCGAGCGCACCCCGCCCGGCGCGCACCCAGCGCCCCTAGCGTCGAGTCCGGCGCTCGGGCGGCGGGCCGCTGAGCTCGGGCGCGCCTCCCGGCGGGGCCGTGTGGGCGTGGGCCTTGTCGCGATACATCGCGCCGTCCGCGTGCCTGATCAGCTCCGCCACCGTGCGGCCGTCGTCGGGCCACAGGCCTCCGCCGACGCTCGCGCTGAGCGACACCGCGGCGGCGCCGAGCTCGAAGGGCTCGACGAAGGCGCGGCGCACGCGGCGCTCGGCCGCGCGCAGCTGCTCTTCGCGGTGAACCCCGGCGAGGATCAGCGCGAACTCGTCGCCGCCCAGGCGGGCGACGGCGTCGCTTTCACGGCTGATCGAGCTGAGGCGTTCGGCCGCCTGACGGATGAGCTCATCGCCCGCCTCGTGGCCGTGCACGTCGTTGACGTTCTTGAAGTCGTTCAGGTCCACGAACAGCAGGCCCACATGTTCCTCGCCGGTGTCCGCACGGCTCATCACCGCGCCGATCTGCTGCCTGAAGCCGATGCGGTTCAACAGCCCCGTCAGCCCGTCGTGGTTGGCCTCGTGGCGCAGCTGGTCCACCAGCCGCCCGTTCTGGATCGCGGGCGCGGCGAGCGCGGCGACACCGGTCAGCCGCGCCATCAGCTCAGGATCGGGGCGCAGCCGCTCGGGGCGCTCGGTGATCGACACGCACAGCGCGCCGTGGAACACGCTGCGCGCCACGATCGGGACCGCGGCGAGCGCGGCGAGGCCGAGCCGGTCGAACAGGCCGCGAATGAACGGATCGTCGGCGTCGCGCGCGAAGAACCTGGGGCCGGGCTCGTTGATCAGGCGCTCGAGCTGCGCGGTGTCCTCGCGCCGGATCGAGAGGCCGCGCAGGAATTCGGCCTGTCCGGGCTCGCGGGCCCATGCCGCGAGCGCGCGCAGCGCGCCCTCCTCCTCATCCCACAGCCACACGCTCGTGCCGTCGCAGTTGATCACGTCGGGAATCGCGATCGCCAGGCGTTCGGCGACCTCTTCGCTGGTCCCCGCCTGTGCCAGCGCGAGCGCGAGCGCGAGCAGCGAGCTGACCTGGTCGTTGCGCTGGTCCGCCTCCTCCAGCGCCGTGGCCATGTCGAGCACCGCGGCGGCGTGTTTGGCGTAGAGGCTCAGCATCTCGCGGTCCTGGGGGAAGAACTCGATCGTCCCGGGGTAGCACGCGATCAGCTGTCCGTAGCTGCGCCGGGCCGAGCTCACCTCGACCACCAGCGTCGAGTCCGCGCCGGGCGCGCCCTTGCCCTCCAGCGTCACCTCCGCGAGCCGGCGCGCCTCGTCCGGATCGATCCCGTGGGCGTAGACGTGTAGCTGCTGATCGAGCTCCGTCCTGACCGCAAGGATGTAGCCGGGGGCTCGCACGGCGTTGGCGGCACGCTCCACGATCCGCTGCAGCACCGTCTCGAGGTCCTCCGTGGAGATCAGATCTCCGGCCGTGGCATAGGCGTTCTCCAGCCGCTCGGACATCGAGCTGAGCTGGCCCTCCAGCGCGGTCACGCGCTGCTGCGGGTCGACCGCGCTCGCCGCGAGCTCCGGATCCCAGGAGACCGTGTACATGCACGCCGCGCCGCCGCGGGCCTGGCATTCGGACTCCTTCACCTCCGCCAGCGGCAGCCCGAACAGGACGGTTGCGCCCGCCAGCATCCCGGCTGTGTAGTCGCACTGCAGCGGGGTGCGGGGGAAACCCTCGCGGGCCACCGCACGGACGAGCGCGTGCCCGCTGCGCGTCTCGAGCGACTCGAGCACGGTGGTCGTGCCGAACTTGGGGGTCGCCAGGGCGACCGCGTTGAGCACCGCCTCGGGCGAGCCGAGCGAGCGCAGCGCGGTGGCCACCTGGGTGCCCGAGTGCTGACGCAGCGCCTCCTCGCCGACGCGGCGGGCGAAGCGCTCATCCCCCGTCTGCGCGACCGCGGCCTCCAGAAAGGCGCACAGCTCATCGACCGAGATCCAGTTCTCGATGTCTTCCAGATAGGGCACGCTGCGTTCGGACCCGGCCCGCTCCAGCACCGCCGCCACCGTGCGCTCGCCGCCGTCCTCGCGCAGGAGGCGCAGCGCGACGTTGGTGAGAGTGCATGTGTAGTGGCGGCCGGACGCACGCTCCTCGCCGGCCCCGGCGGGATCAAGCTCCATGCGATCGTGTCGGCTGTCCGCGCCCGTGTCTTGAGGATCGCAAGGCGGCTTCGACGTCCCGGCCGCTCTCAGGAGGGAGCGGCGTGGGGCCCGTGCGCGCCGGGCTCCCACAGCGGCTCGGCGGCGTCGCTCTCGCCGGGCGCGGCGTTCGCCGCGCGGCTGAGGATGAACAGCAGATCGGAGAGCCGGTTCAGGTAGCGGACGACCTCGGGGTTGGCGTCCTCGCCGACGGCGATCGCGCGGCGCTCGGCGCGGCGGCAAACGGTGCGGCAGACGTGCAGGTGGGCCGCCGCGGGGCCGCCGCCCGGGATTACGAACGAGCGCAGGGGCTCCAGCTGCGCGTTGACCTCATCGCAGGCCTGCTCGAGCCATTCGGTGTAGGCCGCGCCGACACGCAGGCGCTCACGCGCGGGCTCGGGCCCCGCGGTGGAGCCGGGGGGCGGCGCGGGCACGGACAGGTCGGCGCCCACGTCGAGCAGGTCGTTCTGCACGCGGCGCAGCCAGGCCGCGAAGGTGTGCGGCAGGTCGGCCGCCAGCAGCGCCACGCCGATCGTCGCGTTGAGCTCGTCGACGGTGCCGTAGGCCTCGACCCGCGGGTGCAGCTTGGAGACCCTGCTCATGTCCCCGAGGTGCGTCTCGCCACCGTCGCCCTGCTTGGTGTAGATGCGCGTCAGGTTCACGGTCATCTCGCTTCGAGTCTCGCATACCGGCGCGTCGCTCGTCCGTGCGATGGGATACGTTCTCGCACTTCATGCAGATCGGCGTACCGAAGGAGACGGCGGCGGGCGAGCACCGGGTGGCGCTCGTGCCGGAGGTGGTCGGCAAGCTCGAGGCCAAGGGGCTCGACGTGCTCGTGCAGAGCGGCGCCGGCGCGGATGCGCTGCTGAGCGACGAGGCCTTCACCGCGGCCGGCGCGCAGATCAGCGCCGACCCCGCCGCGGTGTGGGGCGCGGATGTCGTGGTCACGATCGCGCCACCCGACCCGCAGCACATCCGCATGCTCGCCGGCAGCTCGATCCTGATCGGCTTCCTCGCCCCGCTGAGCAGTCCGGCGACCACGCGCGCGCTCGCCGAGGCCAAGGCCACGGCGTTTGCGATGGAGGCGATTCCGCGCATCTCGCGCGCACAGTCGATGGACGCGCTCTCCTCCCAGAGCAACGTCGCCGGCTACCGCGCCGCGCTGCTCGGCGCCGAGGAGCTGGGGCGCTTCTACCCGATGCTGATGACCGCCGCCGGCACGATCCCGCCCGCCAAGGTGCTCGTGCTGGGCGTCGGCGTGGCCGGCCTGCAGGCGCTCGCCACGGCCAAGCGCCTGGGCGCGCGCACCACCGGCTACGACGTTCGCCCCGAGGTCGCCGAGCAGGTGCAGTCGCTCGGCGCGATGTGGCTCGACCTCGGCGTCGAGGCCAGCGGCGAGGGCGGCTACGCGCGCGAGCTGACCGACGCGGAGCGTGCGCGCCAGCAGCAGGCGCTGACCGACGCGATCAAGGGCTTCGACGTCGTCATCACCACTGCGTTGGTGCCCGGGCGCCCGGCCCCCAAGCTCGTCACCGCCGAGGCGGTCGAAGGCATGACGCCCGGCTCGGTGATCGTCGATCTCGCCGGCGAGGCCGGCGGCAACTGCGAGCTCACCGTCCCGGGGCAGACGGTCGTGCGCCACGAGGTCAAGATCGTCTCGCCGCTGAACCTCCCCGCGAGCATGCCCGAGCACGCCTCCCAGCTGTTCGCGCGCAACGTGCTCGCGCTGCTCGAACTGCTCGTCGGCGAGGACGGCAAGCTGAACCTCGACTTCGAGGATGAGATCATCAGCGGCTCGTGCGTGGTGCGCGACGGCGAGATCGTCAACGCCGGCGCGAAGGCCGCAGTCGAGGGCGCCGCGCGTGCCGGCAGCGCCACTGCGCCCGTGGACGCGGCGGCGTCGGGCGTCGACGCGCCCGCGCCGGCGCCCGGCCCGGCGCCGGAGGGCGGTGAGCGATGATCCTCGCGAGCGTCCTCACGAACAACCTCGCCATCCTCGTGCTGGCGGGCTTCGTCGGCTTCGTCGTCATCTCGAAGGTGCCCAACACGCTGCACACGCCGCTGATGTCCGGCACCAACGCGATCCACGGGATCGTCCTGGTGGGCGCCCTGTTGATCATCGGCCTGTCCGGCAACGGCACCTTCAACGAGGTGATCCTCGTGATCGCGATCGCATTCGGCACGATCAACATCGTCGGCGGCTTCCTCGTGACCGATCGCATGCTCGAGATGTTCAAGTCCAAGCCGAAGCACCACGGCGAGGACGAGGACAAGGACAAGGACGAGAAGCGATGATCGCCCTGCCGCTGGCGAGCTCCTTCCTGCACAACGAGAACTTCCTCGACGTCCTCTACATAATCGCCTTCTCGCTGTTCATCCAGGGGCTGCGCGGGCTGTCCGGGCCCACGACCGCGGTGCGCGGCAACCGCACTGCGGCCGTCGGGATGGCGATCGCGGTGATCGCCACCCTGCTCAATCCGAGCGAGGGCAACTGGGGCCTGATCGCGCTCGGCATCGCGCTCGGAGTGGCCGTCGGGGTGCCCGCGGCGCGGCAGGTGAAGATGACCGCGATGCCGCAGATGGTGGCGCTGTTCAACGGCGTGGGCGGCGGCGCCGTGTTCCTGATCTCCTGGGCGGAGTTCCGCCGTGACGGCTCCACGTACGGCGGGCACACCGTCCATCTCGTCGGCGAAGTCGGGAGCGTGAGCATTCAGACACCGGGCGTGGCGACGTACGTGGCGATCTTCTCGGTGTTCGCCGCGATCGTCGGCTCGATCTCCTTCTGGGGCTCGAACATCGCCTTCGGCAAGCTCCAGGAAATCATCCCCGGGCGCCCGATCAGCCTCGGC
>Ga0209040_10003705_pt1 | contig 11674 bp, 8 predicted proteins | sample BogFormECP12_OM3_FD_188240 | JGI IMG/M metagenome (GOLD analysis project Ga0209040, IMG submission 188240) | Bog forest soil microbial communities from Calvert Island, British Columbia, Canada - ECP12_OM3 (SPAdes) (version 2) | ecosystem: Environmental > Aquatic > Freshwater > Wetlands > Bog ... | reverse complement strand
TGGCGGCTGACTGTCGTGTAATCCCGCCCCACAAGATCCGCCAGTTCGCCCACACCGATCGGTCCCTTTCGCTCGATGCCGACCAGCAGGGGAAACAGCGCCCGGTCCAGGGAGATGCCGGCTTCCCGGATAAGCGCCGTGTCGCGCTGTGGCCTGTTCATCATCCCGAGCAAGTCGATGAGGGTATGGTGCAGGTGGCGAATCTCTTTGCTCATGGATTTAGCGGGCCCGTTTCCGATTGATAGTTTACGTCCCATTATGCGTATAATACACATAATTGAATTGCAATGCAGGAGTTCCCGGATGAAACAGCAGTTCAGGACCGACGTTCTAATCGCCGGCGCCGGCGCGGCAGGATTGACGCTGGCCATCGATTTGGCTCGCCGCAACGTCGCGTTTCGCTTAATCGACAAACTGCCCAGCCCGTTCGCGGGCTCGCGCGGCAAAGGAATACAGCCGCGCAGTCAGGAAGTGTTCGAGGATCTTGGCGTCATCGATCGGCTCCTGGCCGTCGGCGGAACCTATCCGCCGCAGCGCGAATATCGGGAAGACGGTACTTATGAAGACTCGCCGGTGACGGAATACCATCGAGCCACGCCGGACGAGCCCTATCTGATCCCGCTGATGGTGCCGCAATTCCTGACCGAGGCGGTGCTGCGCGAACGCCTCGCGGAACTCGGGCACCGTCCGCATTTCGGCTGCGAGCTGACGGCTTTCGAGCAGGACGCCGAGGGCGTGACGACTCATGTCATGTGCGCTGACGGCGAGGAGAGCATGCGGGTCGGCTATCTCGTCGGCGTGGACGGCGGCAGGAGCTACGTGCGGCACGCGCTGAACATCGAATTCCCCGGCATGACCCTGGGCGTCAGGGCCCTGGTCGCGGACGTTCGGCTGGAAGGCCTCGGCACCGACGCGTGGCATCGGTTCAACGAAGGCTCGATGGAACAGCAGACGTCATTCTGTCCGCTGCGCGGAACCGACATGTTCCAGTTGCAAGCGCCGATTCCGATGGAGGGCGATATCGATCTCTCGCCCGCGGCGCTGACGGCATGGGCAGCCGCGCGCATCGGCCGCAGGGACATAGTGATTCGCGAGGTGCAGTGGGCGTCGGCCTTTAACATGAACGCGCGCATGGCCGACAAATACCAGGTCGGGCGCGTCTTGATTGGCGGCGACGCCGCCCACATCCATCCGCCGACGGGAGGCCAGGGTCTCAATACCAGCGTGCAGGACGCGTACAACCTGGGTTGGAAGCTCGCGGCCGTCATCAACGGGGCGCCGGAGAAACTGCTCGCGACATACGAGGAAGAACGCCGCCCGATCGCGGCGGAGATGCTGGGCCTCTCCACGAAACTGCTACAGGCCGCCAGGGATCGTGCTGGCAGGCGTCGCGGTCGCGAGACGCAGCAGCTCGATCTCGGCTATCCCGAATCGAACCTGTCTCTCAACAAACCGGCGCGATCCCCGGAACGCGTGATGGCGGGAGACCGCGCCCCGGACGCTCCCATAAGAGGCGCAGCGGGCCAGCCCACGCGGCTCTTCAAACTCTTCCAGGGTCCGCACTGGACTTTGCTCGGCTACCATGTTGACCGCGAGGCGATCGCGCCGCGCCGCGGCTTGCACATCCACACGGTTGGCGTGCGCGGAGACATAGTCGACGAGAGCGGCTACGTTCGCGATGCCTACGGCGTCTCGGCGGGCGACTGGGTGTTGGTCCGGCCGGACGGCTATGTCGGTGCGATAGTGTCGTCTGGCGAGATAGCGGCTTTGCGTCGATATCTAAACGATGTCGGTATCGCCGCATAGCAATTGTGCGCAAAAGGCAATTCCTACCTTGGCACTGTTGGGCGGGGCATGGGGCGGGCTATGATGCGCCAATGACGCAAGCCACTGCGCCCTGCAGAAACCAGCTCAGGAGCATCGCGCGACGAGCGATGCTTGAACGAGGCCTGCTGCCGGACTTCTCCGCCGCGGTTCTGGCAGAGACCGGCTCCATCACAAACGCGGCCGTCGCGTCGGATTCATCGCTGAGAGACCTTCGGCGCCTGCTGTGGGCGTCGATCGACAACGATGATTCGCTCGACCTCGATCAACTCTCGGTAGCTGAGCAACTCCCGGGCGGAACAGTAAAGGTTCTAGTCGCAGTAGCGGACGTCGACGCGATCGTAAAGAAGGGCTCGGCGATCGATGACCACGCGCGGACCAATACTACCTCGGTTTATACCGCCGCCGAGATCTTCCCGATGCTTCCGGAGAGGCTTTCGACCGACCTCACGTCGCTTGCGGACGGCAAGGAGCGGCTGGCTATCGTGATCGAGATGGAGGTTGGCGCCGACGGCGCGGTGGGGAAATCCGACATCTATCACGCAGTGGTGGTGAATCGCGCGAAACTCGCCTACAACGGGATCGCCGCGTGGCTTGATGGAACCGCGCCCGCGCCGGCGCCGATATCCGCCCTGCCGGGCCTTGACGAGAATCTCCGCCTCCAGGATCGAGTGGCGCAGGCGATGAAAAAGCGGCGGCATGAACAGGGCGCGTTGACGCTGGAGACTATCGAGCCCCGCCCCGTGTTCGATGGCGACTCGCTGAGCGATCTGCGAGCAGACCGGAAGAATCGCGCTACTGAGCTGATCGAGGACTTCATGATAGGGGCGAACGGCGTGACGGCGAAATTCCTGGAGCAGAAAGAGTTTCCGGCGCTGCGACGGGTTCTGCGCTCGCCCGAACGTTGGGCGCGAATCGTCGAGCTGGCCAAGGACTTGGGCGAGCGTCTGCCGCCGCGTCCCGATTGCCAGGCACTCCAGCAGTTTCTCGAGAAGCGCCGGCAGGCGCAGCCCGAGCGCTTTCCGGACCTGTCGCTTTCAGTGGTCAAGTTGTTGGGCCGCGGCGAATACGTGCTCGAGCTTCCCGGGCAGCCGGTGGCGGGACACTTTGGGCTCGCAGTGAAGGATTATACTCATTCGACGGCGCCGAACCGGCGCTTCCCGGATTTGCTCACGCAGCGCCTGCTGAAGGCAGCGCTTTCAGGGGCGCCGACGCCATACCGCAACAACGAGCTTGGCGAATTGGCGCGGCAATGCACAGAGCAGGAGGACAACGCGACCAAGGTGGAGCGACAGGTGCGAAAGTCGGCGGCCGCGCTGCTGCTCGAATCGCGCGTGGGCGAGCGGTTTGACGGGATCGTGACGGGAGCTTCGTCGAAGGGGACCTGGGCGCGAATCGACCATCCGGCCGCGGAGGGAAAAGTAGTGCGAGGATACAGGGGCCTTGATGTTGGAGATCACGTCGTCGTCGAGCTGGTCGACACCGACGTCGAGCGCGGCTTCGTCGACTTTGTGCGGGCGGGAAAATCATGAAATCGCGCAAGCTTGATCCGCTGTCCACAAATCCGCCGCTCGCATACAAAGACGAGAAGTTTCTCGATAGCGATGAAGCCCGTCCGATCCGGATTCTCGCAGAGTATCTCGAGCCGCTTCGAATCCTTTGCCGCGAGCAGGTGCATGAGACGATCGTGTTCTTCGGCTCGGCGAGGCTCACTGCCGACGGCCCGCTCGGACGCTACTACCAGGAGGCCCGCGAGCTTGCGCGACTGATCACGACCTGGTCGAAGAGCCTTCGCTCGCACGCTCACCGGTACATGATCTGCTCGGGAGGCGGCCCTGGCATCATGGAGGCGGCCAACCGCGGCGCCTCGGAAGCGGGTGGAAGGAGTATCGGGCTGAACATCGGGTTGCCGCATGAGCAGCGGCCCAATCCCTACATCACGCGCGCGCTATCCTTCGAGTTTCACTACTTCTTTATGCGCAAGCTGTGGTTCGCGCATCTTGCACGGGCGCTGGTCGTTTTCCCCGGAGGTTTCGGCACGCTCGACGAAATGACGGAGATACTGACGCTGAAGCAAACGCAGAAACTGGATCGCCCGATCATCGTGCTGCTCTACGGCTCGCAGTACTGGAAAGAGATCATCAACTTTGACGCGCTGGTGCGGCACGGCATGATCAGCCCCGAAGATCTCAACCTGTTCAGGTTTGCCGACGATCCAACCACGGCGCTCGGCCTGCTGCAGAAGGGGTTGAGCGTCCAGCCCGAGGAAACGCCTCCGGCCTTTGCCCACTCGTGCACGCCTCCAGCTCAACGCTAAACGGAGGCGCTCGCAGCCTCAGCTTGGGAACTCCTTGAATTGTGGCTGCTTGTCGGCGATCTCGTACCAGGGGGCCTTGGAGCCGACGAACATGTGGCTCGAGGGCTTGACCCCCGGATCGTCTTCAAGTGTGCCCATCGCCAGGTAGAGATCACCATTTGGATCAGATGATCCGCCTCCGAGTGTCGAGCCGCAGTTCTTGCAAAATAGACGCACGCCCTCGGCCGAGGATTTGTAGCGTCCTATCTGGTTCTCGCCTTTGGTCCACTTGAGCTTCTTCGCCGGCACTACTATCGCCGGAAAGAAAGCCGCGCCAGTCTGTTTGCGGCACATCGAGCAATGACAGTTGGCCGCCTGACCCTCGCCCGGCTTCATGTCGATCTCATACCGGACATTACCACACAGGCATCCGCCCTTGAGCGCCATGATTCCGTCCTCCGTTCTCTTGACTTTCCTGGATATAGAACGTGGCCATCGCTAACGCAACTGGCGATGTTGGTGAAGTTTCATAGTTGAAACCTCGCTAAGCGATGCTTTAGGCGCTAAGTCGTGTACCACCGCTACCATGAAGCGACCAAGGGAGACTGCACTATCGCGGACAACACGATGACGGCACGAGCCATGTTGATGTGGAACGCAGTCTTCATCAGCGTCCTCAACACTTCGATTTCCTGTCATGCAACCACTCGCAACGAGTCCGATGCCTCGAGTCGCCTCGTGGCCCTCGCCACCGCGCAATTCCCGAATTTGACCAAGGCCGAGCGCGCCATGCTCGTGTTCGTCGACGTCAAGAATCGCACGCAAGGCGATTTCGCCTTTGGCGGCTCGAATGCGCTCCTCAATGATCCGACTAACGATCTCGCGAATGCCGATAGTTGGACGCACGATCGAGATGTTCGCGCCGAGATGATTCGATGGCTGTGCGCCGACCCCGATGCGTCGCGGCTGGTCGATCCGGGCGGCATCCGCCTGCTCGGAGCGCGCATCACGGGCCGACTCAATCTGTCACGGATTCACGTCCCCTTTCCGATCGTTCTGCGCAACTGCGCGATACCCGAGCGCATAACTCTCGCGGCGGCCCATATTCCTTCGCTCGGTTTAGGCGGTCAGCCATATCCGCGAATTGGACGCTCCCGGAATTGACGTTGAGAACGACCTCAAGCTCGACTCTGGCTTCAAAGCTGATGGCGAGGTCAACCTCTACGAAGCGCGAATCGGCGGTTCATTGTCAACCTCGGGCCACTTTAAGAGCTCAGCGCTCGATCTCGATCTGTTCGATCCGAAAAATGTTGACCGGCGTGCATTCTATGCCCTGCAGATGCGGGTCGGAGGCAGCGTGATCTTCCGCGATGTTCATATGAACGGCGGCGTCGAACTTAGCGGCACCACAATCGGTGCTGACCTCATCCTTGACGGCAGCTTTGTTAGTCCCGGAAAGACAGCGATCGATGCTTCCAGCACCGATATAGCCGGCAACGTCATTGTTGGATACGGGGTGCCTTTCCTATCCGATGGGTTGGTGAATTTTGTCACGTCGAGAATTGGCACCGACTTCTTTGTAGCGCAGGCAACATTTTCCGGCGCAGCCCGCGAGCCCCACGGGCTCGACGCATCCGGAATGTCCGTGAAGAACGCGCTGGTGTGGACCAACGTGGCTCTCCCCAACGGCGGCTTTCTGAATCTGACCGGGGTCAACGCAACAGCGTTGATCGATGACGAATCAAGCTGGCCCGCGCCGGGCAATCTTCTGATCGACGGTTTCACCTACACCGAATTTTCCGAAACCGGCCCAACCAACGCGCCTGGCGACGCCGACACCCGGCTGCGCTGGTTGCGCCTTCAGCCCGGGTTTCATCCGCAGCCCTATCATCAACTCGCCAAGGTCTTGCGCGAAAGCGGCGACCAGCCGGGTGCGATTCAGGTGATGATCGCCAGCGATGACGCGAGCTATAGCCGCTTCGGTTTGCCGGGCCGGATCTGGGGCGCCTTTCTAAACACGACGATCGGCTACGGCTATCAGCCGATGCGCGCAATCGTGTGGTCGTTCGCAGTAGTGATTTTCGGATCGCTCGTCGTAGCGATTGGCAAAGGCGCCGGTGTCATGCGTTTCAAGTGGCCGGATCGCACACCTCCACCGTCCGGAGATCCGATGGTGGGACTTCATCCGATGCTCTACTCGCTCGACGTGTTTGTGCCGTTCGTAAATCTTCGTCAGGAGCAGCACTGGTGGCCTGATGAAACCGCGTTCCGGCGAGTGCACCATCTTCGGCCTGAAGATTCCGGTTCGCGGCGCCGTGTTGCGCTATTACCTGTGGCTGCAAGTCATCGCGGGCTGGCTGCTCAGCGCGATCTTCATCGCAGGCGTCACCGGCTTGATTCACAGCGACTGATAATCACCCTGATAAGGTCAATCCGCTTCTGACAAATCCCTGCTCGTCGTGCGATCCTCGCCTTTCATTCTCAGCTGAACCGTTCGGCTTTCTGTCGAAGCCACGGAAGCTCGACTTCGAGGATGTGATTCGACCAGAGTTTTATCAAACTCATCGTGATGTCGCCTGCGGGCCTAGGCGCACTCGGCGACGATACGTGGTTCCAGACGATGTGCCCGAGCGAGGTCGTGCATGACACGGCTACACATCTGAACGCGGGGACCGCCAGCAGCACAACCACCATCACATGTATCGTGAGCATGATCGCGATCAGAGCTCGCGGGCCAGCGGCGGCGAAGTGATGGATGCAGGCGAAACCTTCGAAATCCGGGTGCCACGCTTTGACAATTGGGGAGGTTATCGCCATGGCCGCCTTTCCTGTGGTGCGTCCTCACAGGAAAGGGCGTTAAAATGCACGGAACGAGGCAGTTCGGCCCGAATGAACGGAATTGTTCACTCGTTGGAGTTGTGTTCAAAACGGTTTGGGTAGGGACTGGGCGATAGCCTGCCAATTGGGTAGCGCTAATCGGCGGTTGCCGCCCAAGGTCAGCTTGGTTCGATAGGCCGCCCACCCGACGGCCACGCACGTGTGCGCCCTCAGAGCTGATGACACCGCCTCGGGGTAGATTGCTCCTTGCAATACAGCCGGAATTTGGTTGAATTGAATGAAGAACACAGCCGCCGCGTCTGCCTCCAGCTCCCAACTTGACAATCCGGGTCTCGGCAACTTGGCGAGATTATGGCGAATCCGCACGATCAACGGCCTGTCAACGCCGGCAAGGTATCGGCAAACGGACGAAGCGGTTTCGTCGGTCGAACCCGCGAGCTTCAGGATCTGCGAGACAGCCTGGATGGCGCTCTGTCAGGCGCGGGACGGCTTTACTTGATCGCCGGAGAGCCCGGGATCGGTAAAACTAGGCTTGCCGATGAGCTTGTACGCTATGCGAATGAGCGCGGCGTTCTGGCTATTTGGGGCCGCTGCTGGGAAGGAGGTGGAGCTTCGGCGTACTGGCCATGGCGACAGATCGTACGCGGCTGCCTGCGGACCGGTGACGCGTCGCGCCTGATCGCTGAAATGGGATCGTGCGCGCACGATCTCACCAACGTTGCACCCGAGGCTCGCGAGTATATCTCTGAGGGCCATGAAATGGCGCCGTTGCCGAGCGACCCCGAGCAGGCGCGTTTTCGCTTGTTCGATTCGGTCGCCACATTCCTTCGGCTGGTGTCCACTTATCGGCCGTTGGTTGTTTTGCTGGAGGATCTCCACGCGGCCGATTTGCCGTCGTTGCTGCTGCTGCGATTCGTCGCACGCAATCTCAGCGATGCAGGCATCCTGATGGTCGGCACCTACCGTGATGCCGAACTGCGTCAGGCCACAACGCAAGCCGAGCTGCTGGGCCAACTCGCCAGCGACAGTCTGCGGATCTCGCTGCGCGGGTTGAACGCCGACGAGGTTCGAGAGCTACTGAAGATTGAGCACGGAGAGAAACTCGCCGACGAGACGATTTCCGCGGTTTATCAGGCTACCGACGGGAATCCACTTTTTGTCCACGAGATTTCACGATCGACGCTGGCTCAGGAAGTACTCGAGGCGAAGCATACCGGATCAAACACCCTGCTCATTCCCAAAGGCGTCCGCGCCGCCATAGAGCGGCATCTCGCGCCGCTTTCAAACGCCGCAAAGCAGGCCCTCACGACCGCGTCGGTGATCGGGCGCGAGTTTGAGTTTGCCGTCTTGCAAAGAGTCGCGGGAGTAGAGGTGGAAGAGCTTATCGACGCGATCGCGGAGGCGAGGAACGCCGGCTTGATAATCGGACTGCCCGACAGGCTTGGACGCTATCGCTTTTCTCACTCGCTGGTGCGCGACGCTGTTTACGAGGATATGCCCGCGGCCCCCGTCGCCCGGCTGCACACGCGGATTGGTGAAGTCCTCGAAGAAATTCACCGGGGCGACCCCGACGTCTCTTTGTCTGAGGTCGCCCATCACTTTCTGCAGGGAGCGGCTGCCGGCGGAGATCCGGCCAGAGCGGTCGAGTACACTAAGCGCGCCGCAGTATACGCTGCCTCGACGCTGGCGTACGAAGAAGCCGAGCGGCTCTATCAGATGGCGCTGCGCGCCAGCCGCCATCAGCAGGTTCCAGATGAAGCACAGCGTTGCGAACTTCTAATCGGTCTCGCCGAAGTACAGGATCGCGCAGGAAATATTGCGACGGCGCGCGAAACCTTCAAGACCGTGGCGGACTTGGCTGTGCAGGTGAACGCGCCTGAGATGCTGGGGCGGGCCGCCCTCGGAATCGGAACGATGGCTCCCGATTTTCACGCCGTGGATACCGAGTCGGTCACGCTCATGCGCCGGGCGCTGGACGCGCTCGGCGAAAATGACAGCGCGATCAAGGCCGAGCTGCTCGCGCAACTCGCCGTCAAATTGTACATGTCACATGATCGCCGATACCGGGAGGAACTGATCGCGCAAGCGGTTGCCACGGCTCGCAGCATTGGCGATCAGCGCTGCCTCTTGTTTGTACTCAATGCAAAGCGCCGCGCTCTTTGGGAAACGGAGAACCTCAAGGAACGGCTGGCAACGATGACCGAAGCGTTGCAACTGGCGCAGCAATGTGGCGATCGCGAGGAGGCTTTACGCGCGCTTCATTTGCAAATCGGCGATCTGACCGAGCTAGGAGATCTGGATTCTGCCAGGGCGGGCCTGTCGACGTTTATTCGAAGTGCGCAGAAACTCAGACAGCCCTGGTATTTATGGGTCGCAGCCTACCTTGAGGCCAGCCTCGCCTTGCTGGAAGGACGACTTGAAGAGGCCGAAAGGCTGGCCAATGAGGCATTGATGCTTGGGCAGAATCTGGGTTCCGCCGATCCTATGTACACCTACTCCGCGCAAGTGGCGGTCCTGTATCGCGAGAAGGGCCGCTTGAATGAAGTCGAAAGTCTGTTTGCGAGCCATGCGGAGCGCAATCCCGGCATCCCGGTCTTTCGATGTACGACCGCGTATATCCGGGTCGAGTTGGGACAGGACACCGAGGTGAGACGGGAATTCGACTATCTGATGAGCGCCGGCTTCGACGCACTACCGCGGCGCGGCGTGGACTGGCCCGTCGTCGTGATGCTGCTGAGCGAGATTTGTTGCCATTTGCGTGACACATCTCGCGCACCGATCATTTACGAACTCATGCTGCCGTATGCCGATCGTAATCTGACCTCATTTCATATTGTAGCCTTCGGCTCAGCGGCAACCTCCCTTGGCAAGCTGGCTACTCTAATGGAGCGATTCGACGCCGCTGCCGATCACTTCGAACATGCCTTGCGTTTCAATGATCGCATAGGTGCAAGGCCCTGGCTCGCAGATACCCAGTACGAGTACGCGCGAATGCTACTACGCAGAAGTCAGCCCGGGGATCGCGAATACGCGGCCCGCTTGCTGGCGCTAGCCGCCGCGACTGCCGAAACGATCGGAAGCGTCCGCTTGACGTCGAAGGTCGCTGCGCTCAGAGCCGAGCAGAAGTTCGACGCCACTCAGGCACGGTCGGATTCCGCCGCGAGTGTTCCTATACGGGGCGAGCCGCCTACAGCAGCGACAACCAGCCGCCCGGCGCCCGGAGACGAGGAGCCGGCGCCGACTCGCGGAATCGACGGAGCGGCGGAATTCAGGCTTTACCGAGAAGGCGACTACTGGACGATCGTCTTCGGAGGAAAAACGACGCGCCTGAAGCACGTCAAAGGTCTCTTGCACATACAAACCCTTCTCAGCAGTCCGGGCAGAGAGTTTCACGCCCTCAACCTGGCCGGCGGCGGTTCGTCGCAGCTGGACACCGGCCCGGGTTCGGCGTCCGCGGCGGCTATTCTGGATGCGACGCGCGTCGGCGAGCTTAGTGTCGTCGCGGACTTGGGAGGCGCCGGCGAAACCCTCGATTCCGCGGCCAAGGCCGCGTACCGGCAGCGGTTGACGGAACTCAGGGAGGAACTGGCCGTAGCCGAGGAAAATGGAGATGTCGATCGCGCCTCAAATCTAGAGGATGAAATAGAGGCTATAACAACCGAGCTGCGCAGAGCTGTGGGCCTGATGGGTCGGGACCGGATGGTTGGTTCGGTCACGGAACGCGCACGCCTCAACGTAACGCGCGCGATCAAAACGGCCGTCGAAAGAATCGCGGAGCATGATGCTGACTTTGGTCGGCTTCTCGCTCGTACGATCAGAACGGGAACCTTCTGCTGCTATATTCCTGATCCTGCGAACCCTCTCTAGGGTATTCCCAGCCTTTCGTTATCTCTATCAAGCCCTTGGATAGCCAACGTTCGGACGCCAATTATTTTAGGCTGCCGATTTTAGAAAGATTAGTGCTCCGTTCCAGATCGTAAGGCGTTACGAAATCCGGAAATGGACCCAGCGGGTCTTTTTTCTTTGCCTCCTGATAGTTCGCCCAGAGCCCCGCAGCCTGTGCGTGCAGTGGGGGAGCAAGGGCGGATTTCAAAACTTGAGGGACATTCAGCAGATACCGGGAATCTTTCGTGGACTGAGACGCGTTCAGATAGCATCGGTACACGAGCTCGGAGCAAATCATCTGCACGCGCTGCTGCTTTACAATATCATCCAGCAATAGAGCCGCCTCCTGCAGGATGTTCTGCAGGACCTTGTCTCCGATTGAACGATCAACACGACGAGTGGCGGTTATTCCCGCGAGCAAAAGCAGCTTGTCGTATGCGTAGCTGCCGTCTTTATCCGCGAATCGGCCAGCCCAGGCTGTAACTGGCCTGGCATCGAATTCCGGAGATCCAAGCTCGTCGCCCTTCTGGTCGTGAAGTCGCCAAACATCGACTCGCTTTGCCTGCGCGATGCTCGTCGCCAGACGGTCCTTAATAATTCCCTTACCCGTCGCCTCCACGACCATACTGCCGTCATAGACCGATGCGTGATTGTAGCAGCCGCCATCCAACTCGACGATCAGCTCATCCACGAGCCAATTTGCGAAGTCCCACGGTGGTGGATCGAAGCGATAAAGCAGCACATCGCCCGCACGAAGATCGGAGGCCGCGAGAACTGTGGCACTCTGGGGGTTGCATGGTGTGGCCAGTTTTTCCTGGCAATCCGCCTTGG
>Ga0209040_10003703_pt1 | contig 11676 bp, 5 predicted proteins | sample BogFormECP12_OM3_FD_188240 | JGI IMG/M metagenome (GOLD analysis project Ga0209040, IMG submission 188240) | Bog forest soil microbial communities from Calvert Island, British Columbia, Canada - ECP12_OM3 (SPAdes) (version 2) | ecosystem: Environmental > Aquatic > Freshwater > Wetlands > Bog ... | reverse complement strand
TGCCTTGAAAACCGCCATGGATCGAGGCCGCCACCCCGAGGCGGCGCATCTCGTTTTCGATGGCCGCCGTGGCTTGGCTGAGCGAGACGTTCGGGGCAAGATTGAACGAGATCGTCGAGGCGACAAAGAGATTTTGATGATTGACCGCGAGCGGCGTATTGCCCGGACCGAAATGCGCGAAGGCTGAAAGCGGCACCATGGTCTCATGAAAGGTGCTGACCGCGGCACCGGTCGAGGTGCCGCTGCGCCCGGTATTGGCGAGCGCATTGTTCGCCGCGTTGCGTGCGGTGTTGCCGGCGATTTGAGCGGCGGCGGTCGCGGCGCTGCTCTTCGCGGTCGGCTTGGCGGCCACCGTCCCGGCCAGCGGCTGGGTCGCCTGCGTGCCGCTGACCGAGCCGCCGCTGGTGCTGACATAGATTTGGCTCAAGGTCTCCGGGTTCTGCCAAAACTCCGGCGCGACCTCCATAACCACGTGATACTGGTTCTGCGCGGCATAGATCGTCGATACCTGACGCTGGCCGAAGGCGTCGTAGAGAGTATTGTCGATCTGACTAACCGTCAGCCCGAGGCGCGCCGCGGTGGCGCGGTCGATGACCAGGTCGGTCTCCAGCCCCTTCTGCTGCTGATCGAGATTGACATCGGTCAGCTGCGGCAATTTTTGCAGGGCCGCCTCGACCTTCACGGCCCAATCGTAGAGCTCCTCGGTATTGTCGGCCAGCAGCGTATATTGATATTCCGCGTTATTGGCGCGAGCGCCGACGCGTAAGTCCGTAGCCGGCCGCAAGTAAAGCTGCGCGCCTGCCACCTGATTGAGCTTTGGGCGCAGCCGGCGCATCACCTGCTGCACTGATGCTGTACGTTCGGAAAGCGGCTTCAGCACGACAAAGATAAAGCCGGAATTGGTCTGGCCGCCGCCGGTGAACCCGTTGACCGTGTCGACGGCGGGGTCTTGCCGCAGGATGTCGACAAACTGGGTCAGTTTTTCCTGCATCAATTGAAACGAGATGCTCTGATCGGCCTGGATGCCGCCAAACATCAATCCGTTGTCCTGCTGAGGAACGAACCCTTTTGGCACGATCGTGAACAGATAGACGGCAAAGCCGAGTGTCGCCAGCAGGCTCAACATGACCAGCGCCGGCCATCGCAAAGCCTGGCGCAGCGTCCTCTCGTAGAGACCCAGCGTGGCCTCGAAGGCACGCTCACCGACCTGGTATAGCCACCCATGCCGTTGGGGCCCGTACGGAAGCAGGTAGGCGCACATCATCGGCGTTGTCGTCAGCGACACCACGAGTGAAATCGCGATTGCGACAGACAAAGTCATCGCAAATTCGCGGAACAGCCGCCCGACAACGCCTCCCATCAGCAAAATCGGCACAAAGACGGCGATCAACGAGGCGCTCATCGATAGAACAGTAAACCCCACCTCGCGGGCGCCCTGCAGCGCCGCTTGCATTCGCGGCATGCCGGCCTCGATGTGCCGCGTCACGTTTTCGAGCACCACGATCGCGTCGTCGACGACAAAACCGGTCGAGATCGTCAGCGCCATCAGGGACAGGTTGTTGAGGCTGTAGCCCAACAGGTACATCGCGCCGAATGTGCCGATCAGAGAGACCGGGACCGCGACGCTCGGAATGAGGGTGGCGCGGACGTTGCGGAGGAACACGAAGACGACGAGAACGACCAGAGCTATCGCGATCAACAAGGTGCGCTGAACGTCATGCAATGCGGTCTTGATCGACTTTGTCCGGTCCATCGTCACGTCGACTCTGATCGCACTGGGGATCGAAGCCTCGAGCTGCGGCAGGGCCGCCTTCACCCGGTCGACCGTCTCGATGATGTTGGCGCCCGGTTGCCGGTAGAGAAACACCAGCACCGCCGGCTTGCCGTTCGACAGCCCCTGATTGCGCAGATTCTCGACCGAGTCCCGCACGTCCCCGACATCGGTCAGCCGCACCGGCGCCCCGTCGCGATAGGCGATCACCAGGGGCCGATAATCGGCGGCACGGTTCGCTTGGTCATTCGTATAAATCTGGAACCGGCGATCGCCGTCTTCGAGCGCGCCCTTCGGGCTGTGTGCGTTGGCCGAGGCCAGCGCTGCCCGCACGTCTTCGAGACCGATCCCATATTTGAATAGGGCAAGCGGATTGAGCTCGACGCGCACGGCCGGCAATGAACTGCCGCTGATGGCAACCTGCCCGATGCCGTCGATTTGCGACAGCCCCTGCTGCACGATCGTCGATGCGGCGTCGTAGATTTGCCCACGAGTCAGAGTGTCGGAGGTCATCGCCAAGATCGCGACCGGAGCGTCGGCCGGGTTGACCTTGCGGTAGGTCGGGTTCTGGCGCAGGCTCGTCGGCAGATCGGCGCGCGCCGCATTGATTGCGGCCTGCACGTCGCGCGCTGCTCCGTCGATGCTGCGGGTGAGGCCGAATTGCAGAGTGATGCGGGTCTGCCCGACCGTGCTCGACGAAGTCATCTCGGTTACATCGGCAATAACCCCGAGATGGCGTTCGAGCGGGGTCGCCACCGTTGCCGCCATGGTGTCGGGGCTGGCGCCCGGCATTGTCGCGAACACCGAAATCGTCGGAAAATCGACTTGCGGCAGCGGCGCCACCGGCAGTTGCAGATAGGCAAAGAATCCGGCGAGAGCGATGCCGATCGTCAGAAGGGTGGTCGCTACCGGCCGCTTGATGAACGGCGCCGATGGATTCACCGGGCGCTGCCCTCCGCAACCGCGCCACTGCCGCTGAACCGGCGGCGCAAGGAACGAGCGAGCCGGTCGAAACCGAGATAAATGACCGGTGTCGTGAATAGGGTCAGCAGCTGGCTGACAATCAGCCCGCCAACGATCGTCACCCCCAGCGGATGACGCAATTCCGAGCCGGTGCCGCTGCCCAGCATCAATGGCAGCGCAGCAAACAACGCCGCCATTGTCGTCATCAGGATCGGCCGAAAACGCAGCAGGCAGGCCTGATAGATCGCTTCGCGAGGCGACTTTCCCTCGTTGCGCTCGGCGTCGAGCGCGAAATCGACCATCATGATCGCGTTCTTTTTGACGATGCCGATCAGCAGGATGATGCCGATGATCGCGATGACGCTGAGATCGCTGCCGCCGAGCATCAGCGCCAACAGCGCGCCCACACCGGCCGAGGGCAAGGTGGAAAGGATCGTGATCGGGTGAATGAAGCTCTCGTAGAGAACCCCTAATACGATGTACATCGTGACGATGGCTGCGATGATCAGCATCAGCTCGTTGCCGAGCGCCGCCTGAAAGGCCAGCGCGGCGCCCTGGAATACGGTGATCATGCTGGCCGGCATGCCGATTTCCTGCTCGGCCTGCTTGATCGCGTTGACCGCGTCGCCGAGAGAGGCTCCCTTGGCCAGATTGAACGATACGGTGGTCGAGGGAAACTGCCCCAGGTGGTCGATCTGCAGCGGCGCCGTCTGCTCCTGAACCTCGGCGATCGCGGAGAGCGGGACCTGTCCGTTTGCCGCCGTCGACGACGGCAGATAAATCGATCCCAGCGAGCTCAATGATTGCTGCATTTGGGGATCGGCTTCCAAGATCACCCGGTATTGATTGGTCTGCGTGAAGATTGTCGAGACGATCCGCTGCCCGAACGAATCATAGAGCGCGTTGTCGACGGTAGCCGGGGTGATCCCGAAACGGCCCGCGGTGGCGCGGTCAATCTGGACATACGCGGAAAGTCCGTTTTCCCCGAAGTTGCTGGTAACGTCCTCGAGCTGCGGAATCTGCTGCAGACGCTCCAGCAATTTCGGGACCCACACCGCGAACTCCTTCGAGTTGGCGCCCTCGATCACGAAATTGTATTGCGAGCGGCTGACTGTCGCGTCGATCGTCAGGTCTTGGACCGGTTGCATGTAGAGCGCGATCCCGGCAACGTCCTGCGTCTCTTCCACCAAGCGGCGGATCACATCGCTCGCCGAGATGTGGCGTTGGTCGCGAGGCTTCAGATTGATCAGAAATCGACCAGTATTGAGAGTCGGGTTGGTGCCGTCGACGCCGATGAACGAGGATAGGCTCTCGACATTGGGATCCTTGAGGATTGCGGCCGCAAGCTCCTGCTGGCGGCGCGCCATGGTGTCGAACGACACCGAGGGCGAGGCTTCGGAAATCCCCTGGATGAGCCCGGTGTCCTGGACCGGGAAAAAACCCTTCGGGATCACGATGTAGAGAAACACCGTCAGGACGAGGGTCGCACCCGCCACTAAGAGGGTGAGCGGCTGATGGTCGAGCACCCAGCTCAACAGACGGCCGTAGCCGGCGATCAGCGCATCGAACCATTGCTGGCTGCTGCGCGCCACCGCCGACATCTGCGCGGGCCGGCGATGGTGCAAAATCTTGGCGCACATCATCGGCACCAAGGTCAATGCGACCACCGCCGAGATCATGATCGTGACCGCGAGGGTGATGGCGAATTCGCGGAACAGCCGGCCGACAACGTCTGGCATGAAGAGCAGCGGTATCAGCACCGCGATCAGCGATATCGTCAGCGAGATGATCGTGAAGCCGATCTGCTGGGAGCCCTTCAACGCCGCCTGCAGCGGCGGATCGCCGGCCTCGATATAGCGCGATATGTTCTCGATCATGACGATCGCGTCGTCGACGACAAAGCCGGTGGCGATAGTCAATGCCATCAACGACAGATTGTTGAGGCTAAACCCGGCCAGATACATCACCGCCAGGGTGCCGACCAATGAGAGCGGCACCGACAGGCTCGGGATCAAAGTCGCCGATGGGCTTCGCAGAAAGACGAATATGACGGCTACGACGAGGACGACGGCGAGGCCGAGCTCGAATTCGACGTCGGCGACCGACGCGCGGATCGTCGTCGTGCGGTCGGTCAGGACCTCGACTTCGACCGCCGCCGGGAGTGCCGCGCGGAGCTGCGGCAATACGCGCTGAATCCCGTCGACGACCTCGATGACATTGGCGCCGGGCTGGCGCTGGATATTGAGGAGGATGGCCGCCCGCGTGTCGGCCCAGGCGGCGAGCTTGGTGTTCTGCGGGCCTTCCTTGGCCTCCGCGACATCCGACAGCTTGACCGGCGCGCCGTTCCGATAGGCGACCACCAAGTCGTTGTAGTCGGAGGGTCTCCTGATTTGGTCGTTGGCGTTGATCGTATAAGCCCGGCTCGGCCCGTCGAAATTGCCTTTGGGAATATTCACGTTCGCATTGGCGAGCGTCGTGCGCAGATCGTCGATGTTGAGACCGTAAGCGGCGAGCTGACGGCTGTTCGCCTGTATGCGCACTGCCGGGCGATTTCCTCCGCTGATCGTGACCAGCCCGACCCCCGGCAACTGCGAGATCTTCTGCGCGAGGCGGGTATCTGCGAGGTCCTCGACTTCGGTCAACGGCGTGGTCTTCGAGGTCAGTGCCAGGGTCAGGATCGGTGCATCCGCGGGATTGACCTTGGCGTAGATCGGCGGCGCCGGCAGATCCGCGGGCAAGAGGTTGCCGGCGGCATTAATCGCCGCCTGAACCTGCTGCTCGGCGGCGTCGAGAGTAAGGTTTAGGCTGAACTGGAGGGTGATCACCGACGCCCCGGCGGAACTCGTCGAGGACATCTGGTTGAGGCCAGGCATCTGGCCGAACTGCACCTCGAGGGGCGCCGTAACCGAGGAGGTCATCACGTCGGGACTGGCGCCGGGATAGAAGGTCTGCACCTGAATCGTCGGGTAATCGACTTCGGGCAGCGCCGACAGCGGCAGGAAACGATAGGCAAAGATGCCGACCAGCATGATCGCCGCCATCAGCAACGTCGTCGCCACCGGACGCAGGATGAAGATGCGGGAGGGGCTCATGAATAAGCCCTTTCCGGTATCGCGGCTGCACCACCTTCACCCGCCTCGCTGCGCTCGGCACCCTCTCCCGCAATGCGGGAGAGGGACTTGTTAAGCCGACGGCGCCAGCACCCCTCAGTCAGTAAACCCTCTCCCGCGTTGCGCGCGTGCGGGGAGAGGGGGGACCAAGCCCGTGGGGCTTGGTGGGTGAGGGTAACACCTGGACAGCTCACGGCGCGCTCCGCCGCCGCCCAGCGCCCTGTCCTTGCTGCTGATCTTGCGGCGGGGGTGGACCCTCTGCGGTGGGCGCGCTAGGTTCCGCCGGCGCCACCGTGATCTTGGCGCCGTCGCGCAGCCGGTCGGTGCCGTCGATCACGACGCTTTCGCCCGGTTCGAGTCCGGACAGAATAGCGATGTGCTGGCCATCGGTCGGCCCCAGCTTGACCTTTTGCACTCCGACCGTGTGCTCCGGTTTCACGACATAGACAAAAGTCCCGGGCGCGCCGCGCTGGACTGCTGAGTTGGGCACGATGGTGGCGTCGTGCAGCGTATTAACCAATAGCTTGACGTTGACAAATTGGTTCGGGAACAGGACCTCCTGATCATTGTCGAATATGGCCCGCAATTTGACCGTGCCGGTCGTGGTGTCGATCTGGTTGTCGACCGTATCGAGCTTGCCCTGGGCCAGCTCGGTCGAGCCGGTTCGGTCATAGGCGGTGACCGGCAAGCTCGCTCCGGCCCGCACCCGCTTCATTACCTCGGGCAGATTGTCCTCGGGCAAGGTGAAGATGACCGAGATCGGCTGCAGCTGCGTGACCACGACAATACCGTTGGGATCGCTGGTCTGCACGTAATTGCCTGCATCGACCTGACGCAACCCGACGCGGCCGGTGACCGGTGAGACAATATGGGCGTAGGTCAGGTTGAGCTTCTGAGCGTCGATCTGCGCCTGGTCGGCCTTGACAGTCGCCTCGTCTTGCGCGACCAGCGAAACCTGGGTGTCGCGGGTCTGCTTGGCGATCGAATTTTGCGCCACTAGGGTGTCATAGCGCTGCAAATCCAGCCGGGCATTCCTCAGCAGCGCTTGATCTTTTGCCAGCTGCGCCTCGGCCTGCTCGAGCGCCACCTGATAGGGGCGCGGGTCGATCTGGGCGAGAAAATCGCCCTTGTTGACCATCTGACCCTCCTTGAAGGCAACCTGCACCAGATAGCCGCTGATCTGCGTCTTGACTGTGACCATTGCGAGGGGCGTGACGGTGCCGAGCTGGCTCAATGTCACCGGCATGTAGCCCTTCGCCACCGGGGACACCCCGACGGGCACCGGAGCGCCGGATGGGCCGCGGCCGGCCTCCCTCGGTTGTGTCTGCGGCCGTGGAAAATACCAAACCGCCGTGGCGACTACGGCAGCGACCAGCAACAGCCAGAAGAGCCGCCGCACCCATGCGCGCCGCGGCCGGTGCGACACGACGCCGCCCGGGTGAGCAGGACGAGCCGCAGGCTCGTCCACTCTGACCCGTCCGGGTGGCGCAAGAATTTCGCTTCGCTGATCGTCCATGTCGTCCGAGACCTGATGAGCTCCTTCCGGCAGCGGCAATTGGGACGCGAGAGCCTAGCAATTTTTTGCTTTCGCGTCGCGCGCGACCCGCTGGATTACGATTCCACGATGCCGATAGGCGCCGTCGATTATAGGGTGCCCGGCCGCGAAGCATCCCGACACAGCAAGCCTCTTCCGTCCGCGCGCGGCATCGTCTCAAATGGCCATGTGGACACAAGGCTCAAGGTGCGGCGATGACGACCAATCTTCTCAGCGGCGGCCAACTGGTCGTCGCCGCACTGCACGCCCATCGTGTCGACATGGCCTTCAGCGTTGCCGGGGAGAGCTATCTCGAAGTGCTCGATGCGCTGTTCGACGCGCCCGAGATCCGTCTCGTAACCTGTCGCCAGGAGGGCGGGGCCGCGTTTATGGCCGAGGCCTACGGCAAGCTCACCGGCAAGCCCGGAGTGCTGCTGGTGACCCGCGGGCCCGGCGCCTGCAACGCATCGATCGGGATCCACACCGCCTTCCAGGATTCGACACCGATGATCGTGCTGGTCGGACAGGTCGCGCGCAATCAGATCGACCGCGAAGCCTTCCAGGAGGTCGATTTTCGCAAGATGTTCGCGCCACTCGCCAAATGGGTGGCCCAGATCGACCTGGCCGAGCGCGTGCCCGAATTGATCAATCAGGCGTTCCAAGTTGCCACTTCCGGCCGGCCGGGGCCCGTGGTCCTCGCGCTGCCGGAGGATATGCTGCGCGACCGGAGGGCCGCCACCGTGGTCGGCCCCTACCGTCCCGTGCACGCCCATCCCGGAGTGGCCGATCTCGCAGAAATACGCCGGCTCCTCGCCGCCGCAGAGCGGCCGATCATGCTGGTCGGCGGCAGCGGCTGGACCGATCAAGCGTGCCGCGACATCGCCGGGTTTGCCGAAGCGAACGATCTGCCGGCTTGTTGCTCGTTCCGCCGCCAGGACATCGTCGACAACCGCTCGCCGTGTTTCGTCGGCGATCTCGGCACCGGAGCGAGCCCAGCGCTGGTCGCGCGCTTCAAGGAGGCCGACCTCGTGCTGGCCATCGGCGCGCGAATTGGCGAAATCACCTCGCAATCCTATTCGCTGATGGGCATCCCCGACCCCGGCAAGGTGCTGGTGCATGTCCACGCCGGCGCCGAGGAGCTCGGCCGCGTCTTCCACCCAACCCTGGCGATCCAGTCCGGCATGCCCGAATTCGCCGCCGCTGCTGTGGCATTGCCCCCGGTGCCCGCTCCGAGCTGGGCGCGCTGGCGCGCGGAAGGGCACGCGGAATACGAGGCCGGGCTCGTGCCGACCGCGCTCGCCGGCGCGCTCGACCTCGGTGGGGTGATGACCTGGTTGCGCGACCGCCTGCCCGATGACGCGATCGTCACCAGCGATGCCGGAAACTTCAGCGGCTGGCCGAACCGGTTCCTGCAGTACCGTCGCCCTGGCCGGCAGCTCGGGCCGACTAGCGGGGCGATGGGCTACGGCGTCCCCGCCGCGGTCGCCGCCAAGCTCGTCCATCCCGACCGCGTGGTCGTCGGGTTTTGCGGCGATGGCGGCTTTATGATGACCGGGCAGGAGATCGCGACCTCGATGCTCGAAGGGGGCGGCCCGATCATTCTCGTGTTCAACAATGCGATGTATGGCACGATCCGCATGCATCAGGAGCGCCGCTTCCCCGGCCGGGTCGTCGGCACGGCGCTGAAGAACCCGGATTTTCTCGGCCTCGCCCGCGCCTATGGCGCCTTCGGCGCTTCGGTAGCTCGCACCGAGGACTTCGCGGCGGCCTTCGATGAGGCTGCGGCCGGCAATCGCGCGGCCATCATCGAGCTCAAGATGGATCCTGAAATCATCACGACGCGGACGACACTGTCGGAAATCCGCCGGCAGGCCGCGGCGCGGCAAGCGCAGCGCGCGGAGGCGTGAGGATGGCGGAAGTCGCGATACAGCATTGGTCGGCCAAGCGATACGCCGAGACTGCGCATTTCGTTCCCGCCCTCGGCACACCCGTCCTCGAACTGCTCGCGCCGAAGCCCGGCGAGCGCATCCTCGATCTCGGCTGCGGCGACGGCGTGTTGACGGAAAAGATCGTCGCGGCGGGCGCCACGGTCGTGGCGGTCGACGCCGGCCCGGACATGATTGCCGCAGCGCGGGCGCGCGGCCTCGACGCCAGGGTCATGGATGGCCAGAAACTCACCTTCGAAGGCGAGTTCGACGCCGTCCTTTCGAACGCGGCGCTGCACTGGATGCGCGACCAGCGGGCGGTGCTCGCCAGCGTGCACCGGGCCCTCAAGCCGGCGGGCCGCTTTGTCGCCGAGATGGGCGGCCACAACAACACCGCCGCGATCATCGTGGCGCTGAGCGCGGTCCTCGCCCGCCGCGGGCTCGACGCGCAGCGGCTCAATCCCTGGTATTTCCCTTCGGCCGATGCCTACCGCGGAAAGCTCGAAGAGGCGGGGTTCACTGTCGAGGAAATCGCGATCGTGCCGCGCCCGACGACCCTGCCGACCGGCATCGAAGCGTGGCTCGACACCTTCGCCGAAGATTTTCTCGGGCCGATTGCGGAGCTGGACCGGTCGCGCGCGCGCACCGAAGTCGCCGATCTGTTGCGCCCCGTTCTGATGGACGAGACCGGAACCTGGATTGCCGACTATGTCCGCCTTCGCTTCCGCGCGATCCGTGCCGAATGACGCCGAGAGGCTGATTTTACCGCCAGTGTGAACTCGATCACACGGCCCGAAACGCGCCACGATCTATTTTACGCGTGTTCGGAGGCAGGGGCTGTGTCTCGCCGATCCTCGGGCATTGGCACATCTTTTGCCGGGAAATCTCAATCGCTGAGGGACAGATCTGATGCATCAAATTCGAACATCGACTCGTTTGATCCGCCTGGCGCTGATCGTCACTGCGCTCAGTATTGCGCCGGCATCGGCCGAGGACGCAGCTTCGCCGTTGGGTGCCTACAACGCGGACATAAAGGAGAGTTCGGTGTCGGGCATCTCGTCCGGCGCCTTTATGGCTGTCCAGTTCGGGGTGTCCTGGTCATCGATAGTCAAAGGGGTCGGCGTCATCGCCGGCGGGCCTTATTATTGTGCACAAGGCACCGCGGCAGAGGGTCTTTTGGGCAATCTCGGCCCCGCCTTGATCGCGACCGGTCCCTGCATGAAAGGGCCTCCGCCCGCCCTCGAAGCGCTTTTCGAGAAGACCGATGAATGGGCGCGCCGCGGAGACATCGACGACCCGCACAATATCGCGAACCAGCGCATCTATGTCTTTGCCGGCTACAACGATTCGGTAGTCAACCCGAAGGTCGGAGATGCTGCTTACCGCTTCTATCTGCATTACCTAGGCGGCCGCAACAACGGCAATCTGTTTTATCAGGACGCCATCGGCGCGGGTCATTCTCAGGTGACCGTGGATTACGGTCTGGCGTGCGACAAAAATGAAGGCTACTTCATTGACCACTGCAACTACGATCAGGCCGGCGTAATTCTCCAGCAGATATACGGCACCCTCAACCCCAAGAACCGCGGCGCGCTATCCGGAAAGCTCATCGCCTTTGATCAGCGCGAATTGACCTTTCCCGAATCGCCAGCCTCCTACAGCATGGCCGAGACCGGTTATGTCTACGTCCCGGCGTCTTGTGCCGCTCAGCAACCGTGCCAGGTGCACATTGCGCTCCACGGCTGCAAGCAAAACTTCGACACCATTCAGGACCGCTACATCCAGCATGCCGGCTATAACGAATGGGCAGACACGAACCGGCTGATAATCCTCTATCCGCAGACCATCGTCGGCAATCCCGCTACCGATCTTTTCACGCCCCTCAACCCGTTCGGGTGCTGGGATTGGTGGGGTTACACGAACTTCAATTATGCCGTTAAGGCCGGGCGGCAGATCACGACCATCAAAGCCATGCTCGACCGGCTCACCAGCGCGAATAAGCAGAACCCGGCTTCAGCGGCGGATACTGCCGCTCCATCCGGGATGGTTGTCAATGACGTTTCGGATACCGGCGCAGCGATCGCCTGGACCCCGGTCGCCGGCGCCGAAAGCTATACGGTGAGCCGCGTGAACGGCGGGGGCGACGGCTTTGTGCCGGTCGGCTCGGTCATTGGACCGAGCTTTGCCGAGCTGGGCTTACGTCCAGCGGCATCCTATCGCTACAAAGTGTCCGTCACGCTCAGCGGTGGCGTCGAGGGGCCCAGCTCACCTGTCGTCACGGCAACTACGCTTCCGGCGCCGCCCCCGTGCGATACGCCGGGGAGCTGCCCGGTCCCCTGATCGGACAAGATCTGCTGCCCTAGCTCTCGGCGG
>Ga0209040_10003701_pt1 | contig 11681 bp, 6 predicted proteins | sample BogFormECP12_OM3_FD_188240 | JGI IMG/M metagenome (GOLD analysis project Ga0209040, IMG submission 188240) | Bog forest soil microbial communities from Calvert Island, British Columbia, Canada - ECP12_OM3 (SPAdes) (version 2) | ecosystem: Environmental > Aquatic > Freshwater > Wetlands > Bog ... | reverse complement strand
TCGCGCACGGACCGATCAAGATGCGCCTGTTGGACCGGGCGCGCCAAGCCGCAGCACCGGCAGCGCCCGCCGATCGACCCACGGACATGGCCAGCGCAAAGCAGGGCGCGGTGTCCCGACTCATCCAGGTCTACGCGAACCGGGGTCACCTCGTCGCCAAACTCGATCCCTTGGGATTGCAGGCCCCGACGCGACCTTACGTGCTCGACCTCGCCTATTTCGGCCTATCTGACGCGGACCTGGACACGGAATTCTTCACCGGCAGCCGCACCCAGGATTTCGCGAAGCGCGCGACCTTGCGGGAAATCCTCGAGGTGCTGCGTTTCGTTTACACGGACACGATCGGCGCCGAATTCGCGCATGTATCCGATACCGACGAGCGCCTGTGGCTCCAGGATCGCTTTCAATCGGCGCGAACTCGCTGGCGCTTCACCGTTGAAGAGCAAAAGAACATCCTGTGGCAGGTGACGGCGGCGGAGGGACTGGAGCGCTACCTGCACACGAAATACGTGGGACAGAAGCGCTTCTCGCTCGAGGGCGCCGACAGTTTGATCGCGTCGCTCGATGACCTCGTGCAGCAAGGCGGCAAGGTCGGCGTCGAAGAAGTCATCATCGGCATGGCGCACCGCGGCCGGCTCAATGTGCTCGTGAATCTGCTCGGAAAATCGCCGAAGGATCTGTTCAGCGAATTCGAGGGCCAATACGATCTCGCGAAGCTGCGTGGGTCGGGCGACGTCAAGTATCACAAGGGATTCTCTGCGGATCTCAAGACGCCGTCCGGCAACGTGCACCTGGCGCTCGCATTCAATCCTTCCCACCTCGAGGTCGTCAACGCGGTCGTCGAGGGTTCCGCGAGAGCGCGCCAGGAGCGCCGCGGCGATCTGCAGGGCGAGAGAATTCTTCCGGTGCAGATCCACGGCGACGCGGCATTCGCGGGCCAAGGCGTCGTCATGGAGACGCTGCAGCTGTCGCAGGCGCGCGGGTTTTGTACCGGCGGATCGATCCACATCATCATCAACAACCAGGTCGGATTCACGACCAGCGAACCGCGCGATGCGCGCTCGACGTTGTACTGCTCGGATGTCGCCAAGATGGTCGAGGCGCCGATTTTTCACGTGAATGCCGACGATCCCGAGGCGGTCTGTTTTGTCACGCGATTCGCGCTCGAATATCGCATGAAATTTCACAAGGACGTCGTCATCGATCTGGTCTGCTATCGACGTCATGGCCACAACGAAGCCGACGAGCCGGCGGCGACCCAGCCGCTGATGTACCAAATCATCCGCAAGAAACCCACGGTGCGCCAGATGTACGCGGAAAAGCTGCAGGCCGAGGGAATGCTCGCGGCCGACGAGGCCGCGGCGATGATCGAGCAATATCGCAACGGCCTCGACGAAGGCAAGCCGCAGGCCCGGGCCGCGCTTGGTCTGATCGGCAACAAATATACGGTGAATTGGAGCGAACATTTGGGTGCGGACTGGACCGAGCCGGCCAACACCGGCGTCGACATGCCGCGCCTGCGCGCACTCGGCAAGGCGATCACGACGTATCCGGCGGATTGGAAACTGCACCCGCGTGTGCTCGCGATCATGCAGGCGCGCGAGAAAATGGTCGCTGGAGATCTCGAACTCGATTGGGGCTGCGCGGAGAATCTCGCGTACGCGAGCCTGGTTCAAGACGGGTATCCGGTGCGACTGACCGGCCAGGACAGTGGTCGCGGCACGTTCTTCCACCGCCATGCAGTGCTTCACGACCAGGGTAGCGGCCGCACGTTCGTGCCTTTGCAGCATCTGTCGGCCGCTCAAGCAAAATTCACGGTCACCGACTCGGTCTTGTCGGAAGAGGCCGTCATGGGATTCGAGTATGGCTTCTCGAGCACCGAACCGAATTGCCTCACGATCTGGGAGGGTCAATTCGGCGATTTTTGCAACGGCGCCCAGGTGATCATCGATCAGTTCATCAGCTCCGGTGAGGCCAAATGGGGCCGGCTCTCGGGTTTGACGCTGTTCTTGCCGCACGGTTACGAGGGTCAGGGGCCTGAGCATTCTTCGGCGCGTCTCGAGCGATTCCTGCAGCTGTGCGCCGAGTTCAATATGCAGGTTTGCGTTCCCTCGACGCCGGCTCAAATGTTTCACATGCTGCGGCGGCAAATGGTGCGCACGCTGCGTAAACCGCTGATCGTCATGACGCCGAAGAGCTTGCTGCGCCATCCTCTCTCGGTCTCGCAGTTGGAAGAACTCGCGGGAGGCAGCTTCTGCAACCTCATCGATGAGACCGACGACATCAAGCCCTCCGCCGTCACGCGCGTCGTGCTCTGCAGCGGCAAGGTTTACTTCGATTTATTGAAGACCCGGCGCGCGGCGCGCGTCGATTCGGTCGCGATCGTGCGCGTCGAACAGCTCTATCCGTTTCCGTCGGACGAATACGAGGCGATCGTGTGCAAATACGCCAACGCGCGCGAAATCGTCTGGTGCCAGGAAGAGCCGCAGAATCAGGGCGCCTGGTACCAGATCAGGCATCGTCTGCAAGCCAAGCTGAGTCATATGCATGAGTTGTTGTATGCGGGCCGCGCGGGTGCCGCCGCTCCGGCAACCGGCATTTCGGCGCTGCACGAACAGCAGCAAAAAAATCTCGTCAGCGCAGCGCTGCAGGGCGTTCCGCCGGAGGAGACGTCTCGCCAGACGATGCGTCCACCCGCACAAACTAGGACAGGATCATGAGCATTGAAGTACACGTCCCGCAGCTGCCGGAATCGGTGGCCGATGGAACGCTGGTAACTTGGTACAAGCAACCGGGAGACGCGGTTGCGCGCGACGAAAACCTCGTCGATTTGGAAACCGATAAGGTCGTGCTCGAGGTCCCGTCGCCGGTCGCCGGCGTATTGAAAGAAATCAAATTCGGCAATGGCTCGACCGTGACGAGCGGCCAATTGATCGCGCTCATCGACGCCGGTGCCGGCGCGACGCACGCGGCCGCCGCCGCGAGGCCCGCGGGCGCGACGAACAGCGAATCTGCGCCGCATAGCGACGGGGCGCCCAAGGCCGAGGGCTCGGCCGCCAAATTGAGTCCCGCGGCCAAGCGTGTCGTCGAGGAGAGCAAGCTCGACCCGGCGGTGGTCACCGGTTCGGGCCGCGATGGCCGTGTCTCGAAAGCCGACGTCGTCAATTACCTCGCCAACAAGGATGCGACGCCGGCCGCGAAGCCGGCGGCCCCGGCGGCAGCATCGGCTGCGGCGGCGTTCTCCGCCAAGGCGCCTGCGCCGCCGCCACCGGCTCCGGCCGCGCGCGGCGCACGCGCCGATCAACGCGTGCCGATGACCCGCCTGCGCGCGCGCATTGCCGAGCGCATGGTGCAGGCTCAGGCGACGCAAGCGCTGCTGACCTCGTTCAACGAAGTCGATTTGAAGGCCGTCAACGATCTGCGGGCCCGCTATAAGGATCAATTCGAGAAGCAATATGGCGTGAAGCTCGGCTTCATGTCGTTCTTCACTAAAGCCTGCGTCGAGGCGCTGAAAAAATTTCCAGCCGTCAATGCATCGGTCGAGGGCAACGACATCGTCTATCACGAGTACTACGACGTGGGCATCGCGGTCTCGACCGATCGCGGACTGATCGTACCGGTGCTGCGCGACGCGGATCGGCTTGGCTTTGCCGATATCGAGAAATCGATCGGGGCATTTGCGGCGCGCGCACGCGCCGGCTCGATCACGATCGAAGAGCTGACCGGAGGCACCTTTACGATCACCAACGGCGGCGTCTTCGGATCGCTGTTGTCGACGCCGATCGTCAACTCGCCGCAGAGCGCCATCTTAGGGATGCACAAGACTCAAGATCGCCCCGTCGTGGTCGACGGGCAGATCGTCGTGCGGCCGATGATGTATGTCGCGCTGACTTACGACCATCGCATCATCGATGGCCGTGAGGCGGTGCAGTTCCTCGTGACGGTCAAGCAATGTCTCGAGGATCCGGCTCGCCTGGTGCTAGGAATATGAGCAATTCATACGACGTCGTCGTGATCGGCGGCGGACCCGCGGGATATCCGGCCGCGATCCGCTCTGCGCAGAACAAGCTCAAGGTCGCCTGTGTCGACGAATGGCGGAATGTCGACGGCAGTTTTGCCTTCGGGGGGACCTGTCTGAACGCCGGCTGCATCCCCTCGAAAGCGCTGCTCGAATCGTCCGAACTGTATGAGCGCACCAAACACGAGTTCGCGATTCACGGCATCCGGCTCGGCGACGTCCAGCTCGATCTGGCCGCGATGCAAAAGCGGCGCGCCGCGATCGTCAAGGCGATGACCAGCGGCATTCTCGCGCTGTTCAAGAGCAACGGCGTCACCGGTATTCAAGGCCACGGGCGGCTGCTTGCGGGCAATCAAGTCGAAGTGACCGCGGCGGACGGAACCAAGACACTTCTCGCGGCCAAGGAAGTGATTCTGGCGTCGGGTTCGGTTCCGATCAGACTCGGCGCCGTGCCACACGACGGCAAGTTCATCGTCGATTCCTGGAACGCACTCGAATTCGACGCCGTCCCCAAGCGATTGGGTGTGATCGGCGCCGGCGTCATCGGTCTCGAACTCGGCAGCGTATGGCGCCGTTTGGGCAGCGAAGTCACCGTGATCGAGGCGCTGGAACAATTTCTGCCGATTGCGGATCAGACGATCGCCAAGGAAGCGCAACGCCACTTTAAGAAGCTCGGCCTCGAGATCAAGTTGGGCGCCAAAGTCTCGAGCGCGGTGGTCGATGGCGCCGCCGTCAATGCGATTTACACCGACGCCCAAGGCGAGCACGCGCTGCAGGTCGACAAGCTCGTCGTGGCGGTCGGGCGCCGGCCGTTCACCGAGGGCCTGCTGGGTCCCGACACGGGCGTCAAGATCGATCAGCGCGGTTTCATCGAGGTTGACGATCATTGCCGCACGGGCGTGGCGCACGTCTGGGCCGTCGGCGACGTCGTGCGCGGCCCGATGCTTGCCCACAAGGGCAAGGAAGAGGGCGTCATGGTCGCCGACTTGATTGCCGGGCGATTTGCCGAGGTCAATTACAAGGTCATTCCCTCGGTGATCTACACGGCGCCCGAGATCGCCTGGGTCGGTCAGACCGAAGAGCAAGTCAAGGCGAGCGGCCGCCCCTACAAGGTCGGAACTTTCCCGTTCGCCGCGAGCGGGCGGGCGCGCGCGATGGAAGCCGGCAACGGCATGGTCAAAATCGTCTCGGCGTCCGATGACGACGAGATCCTTGGAATTCACGTGATCGGTCCGATGGCCGGTGAGCTGATCGGCGAGGCGGTACTCGCGATGGAATATTCGGCGAGCACCGAGGACCTGCAACGGACGATCCACGCGCATCCGACGCTGTCCGAGGGCATACACGAAGCGGCCTTGGCGGCCGACAAGCGCGCGATCGACGCGATCAATCGCTAGCCCGGCGCCCTGTCGGGCGGCGCGAGACTGCCCGGGCGGCGACGCGCAGTATTATGGAGCGCGCGTCCCGGCGGTCAATGGACTGGCTGAGCCCGCGCAATTGCGGAATTGCGGGTGCTTGCCCACCGCCTCCTGCCATGAAATGTCTGGCGCTTCCACGCCGAACGGTGCTTGGGCATCGCTGCGCCGCCATTTTCGAAGCCACTCGGCGCCCAATAAATCATGTTCGTGGCCGGCAGCGGCGCCGAGCGGTGACAGGGCGATCGTCGTCTCCGCCTTCGGGCCCGTTGCGCGCCCCTTGGCGACGTAGAAGCCGGCGGCGAGCATCGCGGCGCGGACACGCGTCGAGTAGGTATAGGTGAACAATTCGGTGGCCTTGTCCGCACATAGCTCGGCCAGCTCCCGAAACGCGGCCAGTGACCATAGCGCGCTGTCGGTTTTGAACGAGAATGGATCGAAATAAATGATGTCCGGGCGCGGAGCTTCGAATTTACGCAGCGCAAAGTCGCCGGGCAGCAGGGCCCATTCGATGTCGGCCTTCGCGCTGCGCCAGTGATGACCGGCCAGCAATTGGCGCGGCGCCGCGTGGCGCAAATGGCTGAACCACTTCGTATGAGCGAGCGCGAGTGTCAGCGAATCGAGATCGTTTTCGAAACTGACGATGCGCAGCCCGCGCGCGGGCCCCGGTGGCACCATGCGCTCGACCGCGAGGATCGTCGCCATCGCATTCGCAGCCGCGCCGAGCCCGACGTCCCAGATCACGAGCGGATTCTGATCGGCCTGCTGCAGCCGCTGCGTCACGCGCGACTGCTCCACATAGAGCGAGTGCGCTTCCTCTGCGGGATCATTCACCGAATGCATGACTTCGCCGGAAATCTTGTCGCGAATACGGCCGATGCCGTCCTGCAGCAGCACCTCATAACGGCCTCGCTGAGACGCCCGTTCGCGCCGCTGCGCGCGGGTCACGTGGCGTGAGACCGGTCCGTAGCTGTCGCGCGCATCGAGCAAGTCGCGCTGCGCCTGGTAGTACCCGAGCCAGCTGCCGGCAACGATGTGCTCGCGCATCGTGTGCATCAACCGCTGGTAGAAGTGGATGTTGTGGAGCCCCAGCAATTGCCACGCTTGGGTTTCGTGCACGCGCCGTAGATGCCACAGATAGGCGATCGAGTGAGTCGCGCAGGTGTAGCAATCGCAGGCCGGATCGATCGGCCCTTCGACCGCTCGATAGGCCGCGCGCCTCAAATCGCGGCGCCCGACGCTGGTGAAGGCGAGGCCCTGCTTGGCGAGCGCGGTCGGCAGGATGCAGTCAAACATATCGACGCCGCGATGCACCGCCTCGAGCAAGTCGCGCGTCGTGCCGACGCCCATGAGATAGCGCGGCCGATTCGGAGGCAATCGTTCCGTGACAATTGCCGTGCAATCTTCGCGCTGCGCGGCGCTCTCGCCGACCGCGAGACCGCCGATCGCGAATCCATCGAAGGGCAGTTCGGTGATGACGCGCGCGCTTTCGATTCGCAAATCCGGATAGCTCGCTCCTTGGACGATACCGAACAGGGCCTGGCGCGATTCGCCGCGTGCGGCGAGACTGCGCAGCGCCCAGCGATGCGTCAATTCCATTGCCGCTCTCGCGACGGTGCGGTCGACCGTCGACGGCACGCACTGGTCGAGCACCATCATGATGTCGGCGCCGATCGATCTCTGCGCCGCGATGCTGCTTTCGGGGCTGAGCCGTATGAGTTGATTGTCGACGTAGCTCTTGAATTCGGCGCCATCCTCATCGATCTTGCGGCTTCCGGGCAGAGAGAAGATTTGATAGCCGCCAGAATCGGTGAGCACCGAGCGCGGCCAGTTCATGAACGCGTGAATTCCGCCGAATTGCTCGAAGATATCGATGCCGGGCCGTAGCAGCAGGTGGTAGGTGTTCGCGAGCAGCACTTGAACACCGCTCGCGAGCAGATCCTCGCGGCGCTGGGAGCGCACGGCGGCATGGGTTCCCACGGGCATGAACGTCGGGGTCAGCACCTCGTTGTGAGCGGTCGTGAGCCGCGCGGCGCGCGCGCGCGACCCTTCGGCGGTGGCTTCGAGCCGGAACTGCAAGCGATTCATCGCATGAGGGTGCCGCCAAACCCGGTCCTTTTGCAAGCGCCGCTATCTTCTGCGCCGCGCGCTGATGATGTTCGGCAGCTGCGCGATGCGCGCGAGCACCTTGGACAGCTGCGGCAGGCCGGTGATCGAGATGCTGATCTGCATGCGCGCGATTTTGTCGCGCTTGTCCGTGGCGCTCGACATGCCTTGGATGCTGATTTTCTCGTCGGCGAGCGCGGCGCTCACGTCGCGGACCAAGCCGCGACGGTCGTAGGCCTCGACTTCGATGTCGACGGGGAATTCCGCGCCGGCCGCCGCGCCCCAGGCGACTGCGAGTACGCGCGCCGGCGCCTTGGCGCGCAGCCGCGCAAGGTTCGCGCACGACTGCGCGTGAATGCTGACGCCGCGGCCGACCGTGATGTAGCCCACGATGGCTTCCGGCGGAACCGGTTTGCAGCAGCGCGCATAGGTCGAGAGCAGTTCACCAACCCCCTGTACTTCGATCTGCGGCTCGCTATGTGCAGCGGGACGCGGCCGCGGCGCGGGCTCTGCGCGTTCCTCGCGCGCATGCAGCAGGCGTTGGATCGCGCCGGCGACCTGCGCGGCGCTGACTTCGCCCAAGCCGAGCGCCTCGTGCAAGGCATCCGTGGTCTGCAGCTTGAGTTCGACGAGCAGCTCCGGGATCGGCACGCTGTTGACGCCGAGGCGCTGCAGCTCGCGATCGAACATCGCGCGGCCTTCAGCCTTGTTGACCGCTTCATTTTGCTTGCGAAACCACGCGCGCACCTTGTTGCGATGTCGCGGGCTCGCGAGAAACCCGGACTGCGGCGAGAGCCAATCGCGCGACGGCTGCAGCGTCTTGCCGGCAATGATTTCGACCGTGTCGCTATTCTTCAGTTGATGATCGAGCGGCACCATCCGGCCATTGACTTTCGCGCCGCGCGTGCGGTGGCCGAGATCCGTATGCACCTGATAGGCGAAATCGAGCGGGGTGCCCCCGACCGGCACGTCGACGATTTCGCCGCGCGGCGACAGCACGTAGACCCGGTCTTGAAAGAGATCGACGCGCACGCGATCGAGGAAATCGCTGCTGGTCTCGCCGCTCTCGCCGGGGCTGAGGAGGTTGCGCAATTGATCGATCTTCTGGTCGTAGGCGTGATCGCTGCGCCCGCCTTCCTTGTAGCGCCAGTGCGACGCCACGCCGCGTTCTGCATTGGCGTGCATTTCATGCGTGCGGATCTGGATCTCGACCGGCTCGCCGCCGGGTCCGATGACCGCGGTGTGTATCGAGCGGTATAAGTTGTCTTTCGGCGTGGCGATATAGTCGTCGAATTCGCCTGGAATGAACTGCCACAGCGAATGCACGATCCCGAGCGCGCCGTAGCAGTCTGCGACCGTGGGCACGAGCACGCGCGCCGCCCGGATGTCCATGAGCTGCTCGAAGGCGAGCTGCTTCGACTGCATCTTGCGCCAAATGCTGAAGATGTGCTTGGGTCTGCCTTCGATCTTCGCCTCGATGCCCGCGGCCTTGAGCTCGCCCAAGAGCCGCGCCTTGAGGTCCTCGATGTAGTGCTCGCGCTCCGAGCGGCGCGTCTTGAGTGCCGCGGCGATGCGCTTGTAATCGAGCGGCTGCAGATAGCGGAACGCCAGGTCCTCGAGCTCCCATTTGACCTGCCATACGCCGAGACGATTCGCGAGCGGTGCGTAGACCTCGCGGGTCTCGATTGCGAGCATTCTCTGCAGCACTTCGCTGCTGCGCTTGGCGGAGCGCATTTTCTGCAGTTGCTCCGCGAGCTTCACGACGACCAGTCGCACGTCGCCGACGACCGCGAGCAGCATCTTGCGCAAAGCCTCGGATTGCCCGGACTCGAGACCGCGCTCGGGCGTCCAATCGGCGGGCAATCCGAAATGACCCAATTGAATGAGCTCACGGGCAAGCCGGGTTGCCTCGGCGCCGAAGTCTCGCTCGGCGCTCTCCCGATCGACGAGTTTCATCTCGAGCAGCGGGTGCAGCAGGGCGGCAATCACCACGGCGTCGTCGGCGTCGAGCGAGCGGACGATTTCGGCCACCTCGAGCGCCGAGCTGCGCAGGTTCTGCGCGTCGGCCGGTAGATCGATTGCGTTGATGGCAGCGACAGCCGCGAGTACCGGTTCGCGAGGGCCGATGCGGCTGGTTGGGGTGGTTTCCACGATGATCGCGCCGTTGGCTTGGGTGGGTTTAGACAGCCATTGCCGGTATCATACGCGGGATGGCAGTCATTAGAGTCCGGGTGCTGGGCATCGATCCGGGGTCGCAGCGCACGGGCTTCGGTGTCTTGGACGCGATCGGACCCAAATTGACCTATGTGGCGAGCGGCGTGATCCGCACGTCGAGCGGCGATTTTTCCGCGCGCCTCTGCGAGATATATCGGTGCGTGCAGACCATCGTCGCCGAATATCGGCCGCAGGAGATCGCGATCGAGCGGGTCTTCATGAATCGCAACGCGGACAGCGCTTTGAAGCTCGGCCAGGCGCGCGGCGCGGCGATCTGCGGAACCGCGGACTCCAAGGCCGAGATTTTCGAGTATGCCCCACGCCAAATCAAATTGGCGGTGGTTGGTTCCGGCAGTGCGGAGAAGTCGCAAGTGCAGTTGATGATGAAGAGCCTGTTGAAACTCGACGGTCCGGTGACGGCCGATGCGGCCGATGCGCTCGCGGCAGCGATCTGCCACGCGCTGCGCGCGCGCGTGCGCGCGTCGGTGATTCGCGGGGCGCAGCGCCGATGATTGGATTCTTGAAGGGTCGACTGGCCGCCAAGAACCCGCCTTTCTTGCTCATCGACGTCAACGGCGTGGGCTATGAGCTCGAAGCGCCGATGTCGACATTCTACGGATTGCCGGCCGCCGGCGAATCCGTCGCTTTGTTCACTCACCTGGTGGTCCGCGAGGATGCGCACGTGCTCTTTGGATTTGGCACCGAGGGCGAGCGCCGGCTGTTTCGAGGGCTCCTCAAGGTCTCAGGCGTGGGTCCAAAGATCGCCCTCGGAATTCTCTCGGGGGCGAGCGTCGAGGATTTTCTGCGCACGATCGAGGCGGAGGACGCGGCGATGCTGACACGGATCCCGGGTATCGGCCGAAAAACGGCCGAGCGCGTGATCATCGAGATGCGCGACAGCGTCAAGAAGCTCTCGATGCCGTTCGCAGGGCCCGACAGCGCGCCCGCATTCGCCTCTCCGGCGACGCCGCAAAGCGAGGCCTACGCGGCGCTCGTCGCGCTCGGCTACAAGCCGCCGGAGGTCACGCGCCTGTTGAAAGCCGCGGACGAGCCGGGCCTATCCACGACGGAATTGATCCGGCGCGCTCTGAAGACAGCCGGGAAAGGTTGAATCCATGGGCATTGAACCAGATCGCATCATCGCGGGCACCGGCGGCAGAGACGACGAAGTCGTCGATCGGGCGGTGCGCCCACGGACGCTCTCCGACTACATTGGCCAGCCCAACGTCAAGACCCAGATGGACATTTTCATTCAAGCGGCCCGCAATCGGGGCGAGGCGCTCGATCATGTGCTCATCTTCGGCCCGCCGGGACTCGGCAAGACGACGCTTGCGCACATCATCGCCAATGAACTCAAGGTAAATCTGCGGCAGACTTCGGGTCCGGTGCTCGAGCGTCCCGGAGATCTCGCCGCGATGCTCACGAACCTGGAGCCGCGAGACGTGCTGTTCGTCGACGAGATTCACCGCTTGAGTCCGGTCGTCGAGGAAGTGCTGTATCCGGCGATGGAGGATTTTCAGCTCGATTTGATGATCGGCGAGGGGCCCGGAGCGCGTTCGATCAAGCTCGATTTGCCGCCGTTCACGCTGGTCGGGGCGACGACTCGCGCGGGACTGTTGACTTCGCCGTTGCGCGATCGGTTCGGAATCGTGCAGAGACTCGAGTTCTATTCGACCGAGGAACTCCGCAGCATCGTGACTCGCAGCGCTTCGATTCTGAAGCTGCATCTGCAACCGGACGGCGCGGAGCGGATCGCGGAGCGCTCACGCGGCACGCCGCGCATCGCCAACCGCCTGCTGCGCCGGGTGCGCGATTTTGCCGAGGTCAAGGCGGCGGGTCTGATCAGCGCCGAGGTGGCGATAGCCGCGTTGAACATGTTGGAGGTCGATCCGCAAGGCTTCGATACGCTCGATCGCAAGCTGCTGCTG
>Ga0209040_10003700_pt1 | contig 11682 bp, 8 predicted proteins | sample BogFormECP12_OM3_FD_188240 | JGI IMG/M metagenome (GOLD analysis project Ga0209040, IMG submission 188240) | Bog forest soil microbial communities from Calvert Island, British Columbia, Canada - ECP12_OM3 (SPAdes) (version 2) | ecosystem: Environmental > Aquatic > Freshwater > Wetlands > Bog ... | reverse complement strand
TCGTACTGCTCGATCAGCGCTTTGGTACGGGCGCCGAACTCGGTGCGGTCGTCGTCGGTCCACCAGTCGACCAGATTGCCGTCGCCGTCGTATTTGGCGCCCTGGTCGTCGAACCCGTGCCCGATTTCGTGGCCGATCACCGCGCCGATACCGCCGTAGTTGGCGGCGTCGTCGACGTCGGGGTCGAAGAACGGTGGCTGCAAAATGCCTGCGGGGAAGACGATTTCGTTCATGCCTGGGTTGTAGTACGCGTTGACGGTCTGCGGGGTCATGAACCACTCGTCGCGGTCGACCGGGCCACCCAGCTTGGCCATCTCCCGGTCGGAGTTGACCTCGTTGCCGCGCCGGTAGTTGCCGTAGAGGTCGCCGCGGTCGATCACCAGCTTCGAGTAGTCCCGCCATTTGTTCGGGTAGGCGACTTTGGCGGTGAACTTGTCCAGTTTGACCAGCGCGCGTTGCCGCGTCTCCGGGGTCATCCAGTCCAGGTTGCTGATGCTGACCCGATACGCCTCACGCAGGTTAGCGACCAGCGCGTCGATGCGTGCCTTGGCATCGGGCGGGAAATGCTTTTGGACGTAAAGCTTTCCGACGGCGTCGCCCAGCATGCCTTCCACCAGCCCGACTCCGCGCTTCCAGCGCTCGCGGATCTGCTCGGTGCCGGTAAGCCTGCGGCCATAGAACGCGAAGTCCTCGGCTACCAGCGCATCGGTGAGCAATCCGGCGCGGGCGTGGATAAGGCGCCAGCGCGCCCAACTCTTCCAGTCGTCGAAATCCTCGTTGCGCCAGAGTTCGGCGAACGTCGTCACGTAATCCGGTTGGCGCACAACAAGTTCAGCGACGGCTTCGGGTGTGCTGCCCAACGCCGCCACCCAGGCCGGCCAGTCGAAGCCCACTGCCTCGGTCTGCAGATCGGCGAAGGTGCGCAGGTTGTAGGTGAGGTCGGCGTCGCGCCGCTTGACCACATCCCAGTGCGCGGCGGCCAGTTTGGTCTCCAACGCCACGATCCGTGACGCGGTCTGGCGATGATCGTCGGGCGTGCCGCCGTAGACGAGCGCGAACATCCGGGCGATGTGATCCGGGTAGGCGGCCAGCAGCTCGGCATGCTGCTCGTCGCGATAGTAGGACTCGTCGGGCAGTCCCAGCCCCGACTGGCTGACGTGAACCAGGTAGCGGGTGGAGTTCTTGGAGTCGGTGTCGACGTACACACCGACCCCACCGCCCACGCCGGTACGTTGCAGGGCACCGACAACGGTCGCGAGCGCGTCCGGGTCGGCGGCGCCGTCAATCGCCGCCAACTCGTCGAGCAGCGGTTGCACGCCCCGCTGTTCGACCGTCTCCTCGTCCAGGAAGCTGGCGTACAGATCGCCGATGCGTTGCTCGTCGGTGCCGGGCGCCGATATCTTCTCGCTGACTTCGGTGATCAGGTCGCGCACCTGGACCTCTGCCCGGTCGAACAACGAGCGGAAGGCGCCGTCGGTGGCGCGGTCGGCCGGGATCGCATAGTCGGCCAACCAGCGGCCGTTTACATGGCCGAACAGGTCGTCTTGGGGGCGGGCACGAGCGTCGACATGGCTCAGGTCGATGCCCGAGCGGATAGCTTCTACCGTCACGCCACCATTGTTCCTTAAGCCGCCAGGCTGTATCGGATCGCCGGGCTTCTCCTCATCGCCCTGCGGGCTCTGCATCGTCGCCCGGCTAGGCTCACGGCCATGCCCGACGCCGAGCAGACCAGGCCAGCCGCCGACGACGGCGACGACGAGGCGGCGCCCGACGACGTGCACGGCCCGGCCATCTCCGGTTATGGCGTCGCTTCGGCAGCGTTGGGAGCGCTCACCGTGGCGGCTATCGCCCTGGCCGCGGTCATCTGGGTGACGCACCGCAGCGACGTTGACGAGCGCGGTTACCGAAGCCGAGTCATGCAAGCCGCCGTCGACTGGACGGGCGTGCTGATCAATATGAACACCGGCAACATCGCGGCCAGCCTGCAGCGGCTGCACGACGGGACCGTCGGGGAACTCAACGCCGATTTCGACTCGGCCATGCAGCCCTATCAGCAAGTGGTCCAGCGGCTGCAATCGACCAGCCACGGTCAGGTCGAGGCGGTCGCGGTCGAAGCCGTGCACCACGACCTCGACGCCCAGCCCGGCACTCCCCGGCCCGCGGAGCAACTGCCGGCCTCGATCGCCCGTCGGACAGAAACGGTGATGGTGGTCGCCACGTCGGTCAGTGAGAACGCCGGCGGCAAGCCGCAGACCGTGCACTGGAACCTGCGGTTAGGCGTCTCCGACGTGGACGGCAAGCTGATGATTTCGCGGCTCGAGTCCATTCGATGAGAAACGCCTGGAGAGTCTTCGCGTTCGACATCGCCGCGCCGCTGGCCGCGATCTGCGCGCTGCTGGCGATCGGGGTCGTTCTGGCCTGGCCGCGGTGGTGGGTGTCGGCGTGTTCGGTGTTGGTGCTGCTCATCGTCGAAGCGATAGCGGTGAATGTCTGGCTGCTGCGCCGGGATTCAGTGACCGTCGGCACCGACGACGACGCGCCCGGTCTCCGGTTAGCGGTGGTGGCGCTGTGCACGGTGGCGGTGGTGTCGGCCGTGCTAACCGGTTACACCCACTGGACGTTGCCGGACCGGCGGTTGAAGTCCGACTCGGCGGAGGTGGTGCGGATAGCGACCGGGATGGCCGAGGCGACGGCCACCTTCTCGCCGCAAGAACCGACGGCCTCCATCGACCGGGCCGCGGCCATGATGGTGCCCGAACAGGCGACCGCATTCAAGGACAATTTCGCAAAGGCCACAGCGGATTTGGCGCACCGGAACGTCACCGCTTCGGCTTCGACGCTGGAAGCCGGCGTCGAAGCGATCGGGCCGTCTGCGGCCGTCGTGGCGGTGGTGCTGCGCGCTACCCAGAACACGCCGGGTCAGCCGCCCAGCAACGCGGTGCTGGCGCTACGGATCACACTGAGCAAGCAGGGCGATCATTGGCTGGTCCTTGACGTGTCGCCGATCAACGCCCGCTAACGACGGTCAGCGCAACCGGGCGTGCTCGACCATGAGGCAACGATCCATCACCACGTGCATACCGGCGGCTTCGGCGTCGTGGCCCACTTGTTCGTGCCATAAACCTTCTTGCAGCCAAAGGGTTTTCGGTCGTTGCGCAAGGGCCAGGATTTCGGCCAATACCGATGGCAGCTCCTCGTACCGACGGAACACGTCGACCATGTCGGGCACTACAGGCAAGTCGGCCAACCGCGGATAGGTTGGGGCGCCGTCGATCTCGGTGATGGTCGGGTTGATCGCATAAACCTGGTAGTCACCCGTCGAGAGCAGATACGAATAGATCTCGTGACTCGGCCGCGCCGGTTTGTCCGAGGCGCCGACCACCGCGATGGTGCGGGTCTCGGCCAGGATCCGTTGCAGCGTCACATCGTCGGGCTGGTCGAGCATCAGTGGCTGCGGGGCGGCCGGTGCGGCGCGCGCGGACCAGGCTGCTGCGGTGGCTGTGGATTTCGGGCCTTCGCGAACCGGTCGGACAGCCGGCGCATCCGGATCATCAACGATGCCGTCGGGCTGGTCGTGGCGGTCAGGTAGGCGCCCAGCTCGTCGACGGGCACTCCGATCCGGGACGCGAATTCGGGCGTCTTCAGCCCCGACCGCTCGATCAGCAACCGGACGTGGCGGGCCACTTCGGTGCGCTCGTTGGCCTCGAGGTGTGCGCGGGCGCGGTCCAGTACCTCCGCCAGCGCCTTGGAGATGCCGTACGGCCGCGAGCTCTCCAGCACTTCTTCGACCTGGCGTGCGGTGCGCCCGTACGGGTCGCGTTTGATCGCGACCGCGATCTGCTTCCAGGTGGCGATGTCGCCACCTTCCAGGGCCGAGCGAATGGCCGAGGTCGGCCAGAACTCCACGGGCCGCTCGGCATTGCGAGGGCGGGCGGGGGATCGATGCGGCGCCGGTCCGTGGCGTCGGTCGGGTGCCAACGTCACCTCGCCTCCTCCAACATCGCCACTGCCACCGACAGGCAGCGCTGCCTGACCTCCTCCCAGTCTGCCTTTCCATCCGGACCGGGCCAACTATCGTCGTCGAGATCCGACGGATGTGGGTCCGCGAGCCGCCGGACCAACTGGGTAGCGATCCATTGCCGCCTGGGTGATTGACCAGAGTAATACCTATCCATCCCGGCCAGTACCAATGCGGCGGTCTCGGCCTCCATCGTGTCGACCAGCTCGGCAAATTCGGCGTAATCCCGGCTGCTGTTGCGCGACATGATCAGGTAGCCCATGAGCCGCAGTGTCTCTGCACCGGTCGGGATCTGCAGCCGGTCGCCGGTGGGCAACTGCACGTGGGTGATTTCCATCGGGCTGCGCCGCTCGAACGTCGGGTGGTCGGTCTCGGCCTCGGTTTCCAGCGCGTCGAGAGCGACCGAGAGCCGGCCGCGCCACAGCGTGACCGGATGTACGGGCCGGACCGCGCGCGGTGCCGCGCGGCCGGCCCCGTTGCGGTGCGGCAAGCCGCCGGTCAACTTTTTGGTCGTCGTATGACCGTTGGTGCCGGCCGCCGTCCCGGCAACGGCCAACTGATGCGTGCTGGCGTCATCTCCGCCCTTGACGTGTTCCCGCAGTGCGCCGTTGCGCCCACATCCGGTGAAAGCCAGCGGGTCGGCCACGGTAATCGCGTCCGGGATCAGGTGCTTGAGCCTGGCCGCGGACTTCAGCACGATCCGAAGGTCTGCGGCGGGCACTACAGGCGCCAAGATGTCCTCGGGGATCATCAAGACATTGCCGAGATCGACTGTGGGTAAAGGCTTTTCGAAGTCAACCGATGGCAGGATGCGTTCCAGCCAACCGGGCAGCCACCAGTTCCAATGGGCAAACATCGCCATCAGGGCGGGCACCATCACCAGCCGCACCACGGTGGCGTCCACCGCGATCGCGACGGCGCAAGCCACCCCGATCTCGGCCACCAGCGGCATACCGGCGAACGCGAAACCGATGAACACCGCGATCATAATCAGCGCGGCGCTGGTGATGGTGCGCGCGCTGGTACTTACGCCGTAGGCCACGGCGTCGCGGGTGTGACCGGATTGCAGGAACCGTTCCCGGATTCGGGTCAGCAAGAAGATCTCGTAGTCCATCGACAAGCCGAACGTCATGGCCAGCACCAGCGGTGGAACGGTGCTGTCGATCGAGGTGATCGGCGCGAAGCCCAGCTTCTCCAGCCAGCCCCACTGGAAGACCATCACCAAACTGCCGTATGCCGCGGCCACCGACAACACCGTCATCAGCACGCCCTTGAACGCCAAGAACACCGACTGAATCGAGATCAGCAGCATGACGAACGCGATCAGCGCGACGAAAACCAAGACCAGCGGTTGGGTCCTGGACACCTGGTCGTCGAAGTCTTTGATCAGCGCCGTCGGTCCGCCGACGTCCACCTGTGCCGAGCCCTCGCCTGCCGCGGGTAGGCGGGCCCGCATCCACGCGATGCTGCTGCGCGCGCCCAGGTCCTCGGGATCCACTGACAGCACACCGGACAACATCGCGCTGGTGTTGTTGTCGGCGAACACCGGCGGTGCCACCGATACGCTGGGGCCGGGCGCCTGCGCCATCTTTTGGCTGACCGCCGTCAGGGTCGCAGTGTGCGTGGGCGAGGACGCGTCCCCGTTGGGGAAAGTCACCAGCACCTGCACCGGGCCCAGCGCGCCGGGCCCCAGCGCCTCGGCCGCCGCGGACACCCCGGCGCGAATCTCATGCGACGAGTCGAATTGCCGAAGCAGGCTGTTGCCCAGCACCATCGACAGCGCGGGCACCGCCATGGTGATGAGGACCGCCGATGCCACCAACGCCGAGATCCACGGCCGGCGCATGACCCCGCCGATCCAACGACTCCAGAACCGCGACTGCGTCGTTTCGGGTCGCCGCGACCAGTGCAGCACCGCGGATCTCTTGGCGGCCGCCCGGCCGAACGTCGCCAGCACCGCGGGTGTCATGGTGGTCGAGGTCAGCATCGCGACCGCTACCGCGAGAATCGCGCCGGTGGCCATGGACGTCAGCGCGGGGGTGTCGATCAAATAGATCCCGGTGAGCGAGGCCACCACGGTCATCCCGGAGAGCACCACGGCAAGGCCGGACGTCGCCATCGCCGCATCGACCGCCTCCTGCGGCTGGCGTCCGGCGCGCAGTTCCTCGCGGAAGCGCATCAAGATGAACAGCGAATAGTCGACCGCCAGGGCGATGCCGAACATCGACACCGTCGAGGTGACGAAGACCGACATCGTGGTGTAGGCCGACAGCAGATAGACCAGGCCCATGGTGATGGCGACGGTGCAGATGCCCAAGGCCAGCGGGATCGCGGCGGCGGCAAGCGAACCGAACACCGCCAGCAACACAATCAGGATGATCGGAAGGTTCCAGCGTTCCGCCGCGGCGATGTCGTGTTTGGTGTTGGCCGCCGCCGCCGTGCTCAGCGCGCCCTGGCCGATGACGTACAGCCTGACCCGGCCGTTTTCCATTTGCCCCGGCCGCTCGCCCTGGACGCCGACCTTTGCCCGCAGCTTCTTGGCGGCGTCGCTGGCGCTGCTGTTGTTGGAGGAGTCCAGTCGCAACGACACCACATACGGCCGGTCGGGCGCCGGTGCCGGCTGGGCCGAATTTTTCACCACCGCGACGTCGGAGACCTGGCCGGCGACTTGCTGCAGAAACGTTGCAGCGGCGTTCATATCTTCGTAGCTGGCGTCCGCGCGCGGCGCCGCGACTAGCGCCAACGGCGACGTGCCCTGGTCAGGGTAATGCGCCTCGAGTTGATCGTGGACGCGCAGCGACTGGGATCCGGCCACCTCGAAACCGCCGCCGGTAAGGTGACCCGACTGGGTCACCGTCAGGTAGATCGCGGGTATCAGCGCGAGCAACCAACCTGTGAAGACCAGCCAGCGAAATCTGCGCAGGTTGCTGCTTAGGCGCATCATGAAGTGCTGGATTTCGGTCTCCCCGCATCAGGTTTAGCGGCGACCCCGCTGCGCCCGGCTTCGCCGCGCCATTGCGATCGCCGCTAACGTCGCGTGCAGGTCAGCGTACCCCAGCAAGCTATGTGACCGGGCGCGCTGAGCTGCAACAACTCGGCAACGATGTCGATGTGACGAGTTTCTTCCGCGCTGAATTGGCGGGCCCGCCGGAACGGATGGCAGGATGGCCGGTGGGCGTTAGCGGTTTGTTATATCCGGCCGCTGATCGCAATCGTGTGCGGGGCCGACCCAGATTCGCAAGCCCATAACGGCAAGCCATAAGGAGCTACCTATGACGTCCCTGATTGGGAGTAGCGCGACGTTGCGCCGACGGCTGTTCGGCGTACTGACCGCCACCGCGCTGGGTGGTGTCACCGCGGTGGTGCTGCTGTCTGCGCCGTCGGCGGTCGGCGCGTCTGATCCCTGTGCTGCCAGTGAGATGGCGCGGACGATCGGCAACGTCGCCAGGTCCGCCGGCGACTACCTGGACGGGCATCCGGAGACCAACCAGGCAATGACGAGTGTCTTGCAAGAGCCGGCCGGACCGCAGTCGGTCAACGCGATGAAGGCGTACTTCGACGCCAATCCCAAGGCGGCGAGCGACATGCAGACGATCGCGCTGCCGCTCGCGAGGTTGTCGAGCCGGTGCAAGCTGCCGATCAGCCTTCCTCAGGTGCTCGGCTTCATGCAGAGCGCGCAGGGCGGCCTTCCGGGCGGGCTGCCCGGCGGCCTGCCGAATGCCGCGGCGCAGGCCATCAACGGCGCCCAGGGCGCGCTGCCTTCGGGCGGCGTTCCGGCTGCGGCGCCGGCCGCACCCGCCGGGCCGGCGATGATGCCGGGGCTGAGCGCCGTTAGGTAGGCGTTCGCCTAGTTCTGCGCAGAGTCTCGGCGGCCGGATCCGGTGGCGGCAGTGGGCCCTGTAGCGCATCCCCGGGCAACTCCACCGCGGCGGGGTCGGCTGCTGACGCATCGCGGGTCTCAGCGTCGATATCGATGTCGTTCTCGGTGCGGAACATGAAGAAGAACACCACCCAGCCGACGGCGGCCAGCAGCAACCAGCTGATCAACCGGTAGATCAACATCGTCGAGATGGCGCCGGACAACGGCATCCCGCTGGAGGCCAAACCGGGCACCAGCACCGCCTCCACGACCAACAGGCCACCGGGCATCAGCGGTATCGTGCCGACCGCGCGGGCGGCCGCACAGGCGACCGTCAACCCGCCAATCGATGCGTGATAACCGGCCGCGTACGCGGCGAAGCCCAGGCAGGCGACGTCGGCGAACCGGTTGACCAGTGACCAGCTGAAGGCCACCGCCAAGTCGCGCCGGCTCAGGCTGACCGACTCCAGCTGGGCAAGCATCTGGCGCCACTTCGCCAGGCCGGTGTCGGCCGGTCGACCGCGGACCGAGTTGACCCACGACAACACCCGGCACCCGATCCCGTCGATCAGCTCGGGCCGCGACGCCACCGCCTGGGCCAGCAGCAACAACGCGACGAAGCCGCCCAGCGTAAACAGCAACGAGAACGGGTTGTTCTTCGCGCCGAGGAAAAACGCCCCGCCCAGACCAAGCAGGGCCAGCCCGCCCGCTTGCAGCACACCCGACATCACCAGCTGCCACGACGCCACCAACGTCGACGCACCCCAAATCCGTTGCTGCCTAAGCAGAAACGTCGCAGCCAGCACCGGACCACCGGGCAGCGTCGTGCTCAGCGAATTGGCCGCGTAGTAGGCGGCTTCCGACCGCAATTTTCGGACATGCACCCCCGCCGATGCCAGCAAGGTCCGCTGGACCTCGGCGAAGCTGTGCATCAAGACGACCGCCGACAGCGCCGAGGCCAGCAGCCAGTACCACTTCGCCGACAACAGACTCTTGGCGGCCTTCGCCAGCTGGTCCCACACCAGCGCCACCTCGACGGCCAGCACGATCGCGACGACGCCCAGCACAACCCAGCGCACCCACCAGTACTTGCCGCGGGCCCGTTCTTCGTCGTGACCTTCGACGTTCGTGGCCGGTGCGTCGCGAGACACGTAATTCAGCGTAGCCGCGCAGGTCGCGCCAGGATCGCTGCCCGGCACCGGTGTCCGCACTGGGTTTGCGCACGGTGACACACGGCCCGGCGGTTAGGCTTGACGACTATGCCGTCGAAGGCCGCCGACGAGTCCGTAGAACCCATCGTTCGGAAAACGGCCGCCTGGTCCTGGCGGTTATTGGCCATCTTCGCCGCCGTGATGGCGCTGTTATGGGTAATCGCGCGGCTGGAAATCATCGTCGTACCGGTGCTACTGGCGCTGATGTTGAGCGCATTGCTGGTCCAGGCGGTGGATTGGCTGGACCGTCGGGGGGCTCCCCGCGGTGGCGCGGTCGCCCTGGTGCTATTGACCGGCTTCGCGATTCTGGGCGGCATCATGACATTCGTCATCAGCCAGTTCATCATCGGTTTGCCGGATTTGGTCAACCAGGTCACCCGCAGCATCGACACCACCCGCAACTGGCTGATCGAGGGGCCGCTGCATCTGAGCCGCCAACAGATTGAGAACGCCGGCAACGCGGCGATTCAGGCACTGCAGAACAACCAGGCAAAGTTGACCAGCGGTGCACTGTCGACTGCGGCCACGGTCACCGAAATCCTCACCGCGGCACTGCTGACGATGTTCACGCTGATCTTCTTCCTCTACGGCGGGCGCAATATCTGGGCCTACGTCACGAAGATCTTCCCTCCCGGCGTCCGGGACCGGGTACGCGCCGCGGGCAACGCGGGATACGGCTCGCTGGTGGGCTACGTGCGGGCCACTTTCCTGGTGGCGTTGGTCGACGCTGTCGGGATCGGCACCGGTTTGGCCATCATAAGCGTGCCGCTGGCGCTGCCGCTGGCTTCGCTGGTGTTCCTCGGCGCGTTCATCCCGCTGGTTGGTGCCGTCGTCAGCGGCTTTCTGGCGGTGATAGTCGCACTGATCGCGAAGGGTTGGGTCTATGCGCTCATCACGCTCGGCTTGCTCATCGGCGTGAACCAGCTCGAGGCGCACATTCTGCAGCCATTGGTGATGGGCCGCGCGGTGTCGATCCATCCGTTGGCGGTGGTGCTGGCGATCTCGACGGGCGGTGTCCTTGCCGGAGTCGTCGGTGCGCTGCTGGCCGTCCCGACGGTTGCGTTCTTGAACAACGCGTTCCAGGTGCTGCTGGCCGACGATCCCGCCGCCGAGGCGAAGCAAATCGAAGACCCGGAGTCCACGGCGACGGTGATGCAAGCCGAACCCGACGAGCCGGAGCCCGAAAGCGCGACGAAGAGCTAGATCCGGCCTTCTCGGCGCAGCAAATCCTGAGCACTGAGCCCGCCGCCGCGGCGCTGACGGGTCCGATCGCCGCCGTCGGTGTTTTTGCCGCGGGCGTTCAGTTTCTGGGTGGCGACGTCAGGGTCCTTCTCATCCCGTGGGGGAGTCGGGATGGCGGTGGTGGCTTGGTCTTCTAGGTCCTCGTCTTTAGGCCGTTGCCCCGACGGGTGTTCCTTGGGAACCTGCATCGCCCGGGTTTGATCGGCAGACGGCTTCGACGGCGGCGGCATGGTGCCGCGTGGATCGGCGGGACGGTCGTTCGGCTGTGGTCCCCGCAATTCGCTGAGCCAGGACTCTATTTCGCGATCGTCGCCGCGGGGCGGCTGTGGCCCGGGCGGCGGGGCCGCGGGTGGGCGACCGGTGACGGGAGACGGTGATGCGTTCTGCTGTGCCGAGAAGCGTGTCGTAGGAGGCTCTTTGGGCTCCGGGCGTCCGGGCGCGCGCATCTTCGTGGTGCCTGCGGCCGACGGCGTGTCCTGGGCCGGCGGCCGGTAGTCCGGCCGAGGGGCCGGCCCGGCAGGTCTGCCCGGCCTCGGCGGAACGGGTGGAGCCGCTGGAGTCTCAGCGCCCGGGTGGGTGGGGTCGTGCGGTGGACGCGGTGTCGTGGTCGCGGGGGTGGGCGCGGCGACCGCCGGCCGCTCGGCACGGGAACGTGCGACGGGCCGCTTGCGCTCGTCGGGTAGATGAATCTCGCCGAGCCCGATGCGGTTCTGCAGACGCTTCATCCACATCGGAGCCCACCAGCAGTCGTCGCCGAGCAGCTTCATCACCGACGGCACCAGGAACATCCGGATGACTGTGGCATCCAACAGCAATGCTGCCATCAACCCGAACGCCAGGTATTTCATCATCACCAGGTCGGAGAAGATGAACGAGCCGGCGACCACGGCGAGCACGGTCGCCGCCGCGGTGATGATCCGACCGGTGGCCGCGGTACCGATCCGGATGGCCTCGGCAGTCGACATGCCGCGCGCTCGAGCCTCCACCATCCGGGACACCAGGAACACCTCGTAGTCGGTCGACAAACCGAAGACGACCGCGATGATCAGACCGATCACCGGCGCGGTCAGCGGCGTCGGCGTGAAGTTCAGCAACTTGGCGAAGTGGCCGTCGACGAAAATCCACGTCAAGATGCCCATCGTCGATCCGAGCGTCAATGCGCTCATCACCGTGGCCTTGATCGGCAGCACCAGCGATCCGAACGCCAGGAACATCAACAGCGTGGTGGTCGTCAACAGGATGACCAGCATCAGCGGCAGCTTGCTGAAAATGCCGTGGATGGCGTCCTGCTCGAGCGCGGGTGTGCCGCCCACCAAAACGGTCAGCCCCTTCGGTGCGGAGATGGCCCGCAA
>Ga0209040_10003698_pt1 | contig 11686 bp, 6 predicted proteins | sample BogFormECP12_OM3_FD_188240 | JGI IMG/M metagenome (GOLD analysis project Ga0209040, IMG submission 188240) | Bog forest soil microbial communities from Calvert Island, British Columbia, Canada - ECP12_OM3 (SPAdes) (version 2) | ecosystem: Environmental > Aquatic > Freshwater > Wetlands > Bog ... | reverse complement strand
TTGGGGATACGGCTACGGATTTGGCCACGGCGGAGTAGGCCTGCTTGGCATCATCCTGATTGTCCTCGTTGTCCTGTTGCTCATGGGCCGCCTATAGGCTCACTGACCGGCATCGCGCGCACGGCCGCAGAAGACAGCTTTTCATCAGGTGACGCTGTCCCCCTTGCCATGCGACGAGGACGCCCGCGTTGCGATCCCGGAGGACCGGAAGCCCTCCAACTGCGACGCCCGGCACGGCCGCGATCTGCAATGGCCGCTTCACGTCGATTCGCGACGTTGAATCGTTCCCGACCGACTTCCGCTTCGGGTCGACCCCAGACCTCTGACCAGGAGCGACAATTCCTTGCCATTCGGCAAACCCACGCGTATCCTTCTGGGTTTCGGAAGGACTGACGTGCGGTCCGGAGGAAATTCACGACGACGCCGCGCTGGAGCGGGCATTGAGCGAAGCTTCGGCGGGGGATCGCCCGAGCCGCCTGCCCAAGGCTTGGGCGGGCCGGCGCCGGGGCTCGCGATTGTCGGCCAAGGCGGCCGGCGGGCTGGAGCGAAAAAAATTTCGGGCGGATTTCATTGCAAGCCATTTAAAAGGCTCAAAACGGGAAAGGAAAGGGAAGCAAAAGGCCCATAAGCAGACCATTCCCGAACCCGTTTCGGACCCGATTGGGAAGGATTTGGGCGCTCAAAGGGAAGCAGTTGCGCCGTCGCTCCATTTCGTCTTCCCTTGGCGGGGCGACCGGCCTCCTCAGTCAGCGGCCGCCAAGACAGCGATCAGCGCGGCCTGAACCACGCAGGCGATACGGTAGAGCCGTAAAGCCCGCCGAATATCGTCGGCGGTCGCCTCCCGCCGGCCGTCGCCCATGAAGGCGTCTTCGACGAGCGTCTTCCCGTAGACGCGCGGGCCCGCCAGCTTCAGCCCCAGCGCCCCCGCCATCGCGGCCTCCGGCCAGCCTGCGTTCGGCGAGCGATGCTTTGCCGCGTCTCGCAAAACCGCGCGCAGCGCCCCCCGCGCCGAGGCGCCGGGGGTCAGCGCGGCGCCTGCGATGAGCAAACCCGCGGCGAGCCGGGACGCCGGCAGGTTGACCAGATCGTCGAGCCGCGCCGCCGCCCAGCCGAAGGCGGCGTAGCGGTCATTCTTATGGCCGATCATGCTGTCGGCGGTGTTGACCGCCTTGTAGAGCGCCCCGCCCGTGAGCCCGCCGATGGCGATCCAAAGGACGGGCGCGACGACTCCGTCGGAGAAATTCTCAGCCAGGCTCTCGATCGCCGCCCGCGCGACCCCGGCCGAATCGAGGACGTCCGGGTTGCGCCCGACGATCTTGGCCACCGCCATTCGCCCTCCTTCGAGGCTGTGGCTCAGCCCATCCGCCACGGCGCGCACGTGGGCGTCGAGACTGCGCTGCGCCGGCAGGCTCGCCGCCAGGATCGCGAGCGCCGCAAAGCCCAGCGCGCCGCGCGGCGCGAAAAGCGCCGTCGCCGCCGCGGCGACCAGCGCCACGGGGAGAAGATAGAGCGCGAGCGCCGCCAGCCCCACGCCCCGCCGCGTAGCGAAGTTCGCCTCGGGCCGGTTCAGCTTCGCCTCGAGCCACGAGAGCCACGTCCCCATCCAGGTGACGGGGTGGCCAACCGCGCGATAGAGAGGCGCCGGGAAGCCGACGAGCGCCTCGATCGAGAGCGCCGCGAGCGCGAGCGGCAGGGACAGCGAAGGAACCATGACGGGGCGGGGGCCAAGCGAAGACGCCTTCGCCTATCACGGCGGTGCGCTCGACGTCGCGCGCCGGCTCTATCCGCACGCGCCGAAGCCGTGGATCGACCTTTCGACCGCGGTCAATCCGCACCCCTATCCCCTGCCGGAGCTTCCGACCGAGGCGTGGACGCGGTTGCCGGAGGCGGCGGCGCTGGCTGACCTGGAGGCCGCCGCCGCCTCCCGCTACGGGGCGAAGCGGGAACGGGCAGTCGCCGGTCCGGGCTCGCAGGCGCTGATCCAGGCGCTGGCCCGCCTCGCCCCCAGGGGAACGGTCGGCGTGCTGCGGCCCTCCTACACGGGCCATTCGGAAGCGTTTCGGGCGGCAAGCGCGGAGGTGGCCGAAGTCGTCTCGCTGGGCGACCTCGTCCCGTTCCGAATCGCGGTCGTCGTCAATCCCAACAACCCCGATGGGCGCGTCACCCATCTCGACGAGCTTCTGCGCTTGCATGAGCGGGCGAGCCGCGGGGGCGGCCTTCTCATCGTGGACGAAGCCTTCGCCGATTTCGGCGACGCGCCGAGCCTGGCCCCCGCCCTTCCCTCTGAAGGGATCGTCATCCTTCGGTCGTTTGGAAAAACATATGGGCTTGCCGGCCTACGACTCGGCTTCGCCATCGCCTCGCCGGACATGGAAGAGAAGCTGCGGAAGGCCCTTGGCCCTTGGCCCGTCAGCGGGCCTGCAATCGCGATCGGAACCAAGGCGCTCGCCGATGGGTGGGTCGACGAGATGCGCGAGCGCTTAGGCAAGGAGGCGGCTCGGCTGGACGCGCTGCTCAAGTCCAACGGTTGGCGAATTGTCGGCGGGACACGCCTCTTTCGCCTGGCGGCAAACACTGATGCCCAAGCCGCCTTCCTCCGCCTCCTCGCCGCCGGCATTCTGACCCGGCCCTTCGCCGACGCCGCAAATTGCCTGCGGTTTGGCATACCCGCCGAGGAGGCGCACTGGCTGCGGCTCGAAGCCGCACTTCGAAACTGACCGCCTGTCCACAAGGCGCCTTGCCTTCGTCGCCTCAGGGCGGGACAAGAACAAATGGCGATTCGCGAGCCTCGCGTTTTTACGATTCCCCCAGGCGCACCCTTTCTGCCGACCCTCGCGCAGGCCCTCCTCGACGGACGCCTGATTGACGGGTTTCCGCAGGCGGGAGATCCCCTGGCGCTGTCCGGCGCCACGATTTTCGTTCCGACGCGCCGCGCCGCCGCGGCGCTCGCCCAAGCGCTCTTGAGGGCGAGCGGCAAGCCGAGCCTCCTGCTCCCCCGCATTGCGCCCTTGGGCGCGTTCGAACCTGACGAGTGGGCGACTTTCTTTACGCCGGACGACGAGCCTCCGCGCTCGGGACTGCCGCCTGCGGTCGGGGATATTGCGCGCAGGCATACGCTCGCGCGGCTCGTTCGTGCCTGGGGCAGGGCGCTCAAGGGCGCCATCCGCACCACGGACGCCGAGGGCCTGGTGTTCGATGGGCGCGAGCCGGCGCTCGTCGCGACGACTCCCGCGCAGGCTTATGCGCTCGCAGGCGATCTCGCCGCCCTCATCGACGACATGATCATCGAGGGTGTCGATTGGCGGAGGCTCGAAGACCTCGCGCCGGAAGGTTACGACTCCTACTGGCGCATCACCCTCGATTTCCTTAAGATCGCCTTCAGCCACTGGCCCCAATGGCTCGACGGCGTCGGCCTCGTCGACCGGGCAAAACGCCTTGCGCTCATCGTCAAGTCCGAAATTGCGCAGCTCGAGAGCGGGGTGCTCGGAGGCCCAACGATCATCGCGGGGTCGACCGGCGCGAACCGCGCGACCGCCGAGCTCATCGCGGCCATTGCGCGCAGTGAGGGCGGGGCGGTCGTTCTTCCCGGCCTCGACGTCTCGCTCGACGACCGCGCCTGGTCGATGGTCGGCCTCACCGGCGGCGCCGGCTGCGGAGCGGCCAGCCACCCGCAGGCGCTGTTGCGTCGGCTGGTTGAGCTTATCGGCGTGCAAAGGAAGGAGGTCACGCCGCTCGGCGCTCAGCCGCCGGCGCTTCCCGCGCGTGCAGCATTTCTAAGCGAAGCGCTGCGCCCACCGGACGCGACAGACGCTTGGGCCATGCCGGGGGCGGCGCTGTCCACGCCGGCCGTCGACACTGCGCTGGAGGGAGTCGCCGTCATCGTCGCGGACAACGAACCGCAAGAAGCGCTCGCGCTCGCCATCGCCATGCGGGAAGTCCTCGAAACGCCGGGAAAAACGGCCGCCCTGATCTCGGCAGACGTTTCGATCGCGCGCCGGGTGTCGGCGGAGCTGTCGCGCTGGGGCGTTAAGGTCGAGGATTCGGCCGGCCGCAGCCTCGGCCAGACCGAGGCCGGCGCGCTGGCGCGCCTAATCCTAAGGGCGGCGGTCCGGCTCGCTCCGCTGCCAGCGCAGGCGCTCCTCGCTCATCAGGCGGTGCGGCTCAGCCGGTCGCGCCACGCCCTGGAGCAAGCGGCACGCGCTCTCGAACTCAGCGTCTTTCGCGCCGCGCCGCTGCCCACGCTTGACGATTTGGATGAAGCGTTCGCCGCCGCGAGAAGCGCGGCTGAAGATCGGCACGCGCACCCGGCCGTTCGCTTCCTCCGCGCGGAGGAGCGGGCCGCCGCGGAGAGTCTCCTTTGCGATCTGGTCGCCGCCTTGGCGCCGCTGAGGGACCTGAAAGCAACCTCGACGCTCCGCCAATGCCTTGAGGCCCATCGCGCGTCGCTCGACGCCACGCTCGCGGAGCCCGAGGGGGAGGGTTCCCCGCCGCACGGTCTCGACGCACTGAATGAGCTGATGGAATCGTGGCGGGAAGCCGCGAACGACGGATTCGACTGCTCGCTCGACCAGTATGCGGCGCTGTTCGACGACGCGCTCGCGCGGGTCCGCGCGCCGCCCGCTCAGGGCGGCCATCCGCGCCTCCAGATTCTGGGTCTGCTTGAAGCGCGGCTTCTGTCGTTCGATCGCGTGCTGCTGGCTGGTCTTGACGAGAAGGTCTGGCCGCCGGCGGTTGAGACGGACGCGTTTCTGAACCGTCCGATGCGCGCGCGGCTTGGCCTTTCCCCGCCGGAGCGGCGCATTGGACAGACGGCGCATGACTTCTCATCCGCGCTTGGCGCGCCGGAAGCAATTCTGAGCCGCGCGCGGAAACGCGCCGGCGAGCCGACGGTCGCGTCCCGCTTCCTGCAGCGGATCGTCGCGGCCGCCGGCGCATCGAGCCAGGCAGTCGCGGCGGCGGAGCGGCGGGGCGATACATATCTGGCGTACGCTCGGCTGCTTGACCAACCAGATCAGGTCGATCGCATACTGCCCCCGAAGCCGAAACCGCCCGCGGAACTGCGCCCGCGGTCGCTCAGCGTCACGCGGATCGAGACGCTGCGGCGCGATCCTTACTCCATCTACGCTCAGCGAATCTTGAGGCTTCAGACGCTTGAGCCTATCGAAAGGGAGCTCGACGCGCGGGCGGCGGGCGACGCCTGGCACGCCGCCCTGCAGGACTTCGTGGAGCTTTACCCCTCCGGCCCGCTGCCCCCCGACGCCCGCGCGACGCTGGCGGACCTCGCTCGCCGCCGCTTCGCGCCGATGCTCGAGGACCCGGCGTTCGCCGGCCTCGCCTGGCCCAACATTGAGAAGGCGATCGACTTCGTGATCGACTTCGAGCGGGGCGCGCGCGGTGGGATCGAGCGCATTTTCGTCGAGCGCCAGGGCGAGATCAATATCCCGCTTTTCGACGGGAGCGCCTTCAGGCTCACCGCGCGGGCCGACCGCATCGACGTTCTGCGCGGCGGCGGTGGCCGTATCATCGACTACAAGAGCGGGTCGCCGCCCAGCCAAAAACAGGTGAAGAGCGGCCTTGCGCCGCAGCTCACCCTCGAAGCCGCGATCCTGATGAGCGGCGGGTTTGAGGGCCTGGAGGCGATGGTCCCCGCGGAGGCGATCTACCTCAAGCTTGGCGGCGCCAACGGGGGCAGAGAAGCGCATGCGGCGGGCGAGGACGCGGACGTTGCGAAAGTGGCCAAAGACCATCTTCTTGAGCTCAAGGCCCTGCTCGACCAGTTTGCCTCGCCGGAAACGCCCTATCTCTCGCGGCCGCTGCCGGAGTTCGCGAGTCGTTTTGCGGAGTACGACCACCTGGCGAGGGTCAAGGAATGGTCGACGACCGGAGGGACCTCCGACGCCGAAGGCGAGGGCGCGTGAGCGGGCGGCTCCCGATCCCGGATGCCCTGCGCGCGCGACAGCAAGCGGCGTCCGATCCGGGCGTCTCGGCGTGGGTCTCGGCGAACGCGGGCAGCGGCAAGACGCACGTGCTGACGCTCCGCATGCTCCGGCTTCTGCTCGAAGGCGTCCCTCCGGCGCAGATACTAGGCCTCACTTTCACCAAGGCAGCAGCCGCCAATATGGCGGACCGCCTGTTCAAAACGCTCGCCGAATGGGCGCGGCTCGACGACAAAGCGCTTGCGGAGAGAATCCGCGACCTGCGTGAGGGGGACGTCAGCCGCGATGACCTCCGGACCGCCCGACTTTTGTTCGCGCGCACAATCGAGACGCTAGGCGGCCTCAAGATCCAGACCCTGCACGCGTTCTGCGAACGCCTGCTCCAGCTTTTTCCGTTCGAGGCGAATGTCCCGGCGCATTTCCGGGTCGTCGACGAGCGAGAGGGCAAAATTCTCATGCGGGAGGCCCGCGACCGGGCGCTGTTGGCGCTCCGCGCCTCCGCATCGGCGGCGCCCGCGCTCGCATTGGCCGCGCGTGAGGTTGGGGCCGCCCGGTTTGACGACCTCCTGAGCGAGGCGCAGGGCGTTGCGGACGTCTTCGAGACGTTCGACCACCCGGCAAGCTTTTCGGAGGCGTTGCGCGTCCGCCTCGGCCTTCCGCCCGGCCTCACTACGGTTGGCGTCGAGGAGGAGATGCTTGACGGCGATATGGGGCGGATGCGGCGCGAGGCGTGGGCGGAAAGGCTTGAGAAAGGCTCGAGCACCGATTGCGAGTTTGCGGAGAGGCTTCGCAAAGCGAATGGCGACAGCGACCCCGCAGAGCGCATCGATTCGTTGCTTGACGCCTTCTTCACCAAAGTAAATGGCGCTCCGGGGGCCGGCCCGTCGCGCGGAGGACAAAGCGGCTGCCTGACCACGAAATGTTTGCAAAGCACTGATCTCACTATCGAGGTGGAACTTCGGTGCGAGCTTGGCCGCCTCGTCGCTCTGCGCGAGCGGCGGCGCGCGGGGCAGACGCTCGAACGAAGCGCTGCGTTGTTCGCGGTCGCCAAAACGACGCTCGCCGCTTACGAGCGCGCGAAGGCGGAGCGCGGCCAGCTCGATTTTGCCGACCAGGTCGCTCGCGCCCTCGCGCTCGTCACGCGCTCGAGCGCCGCCTGGGTGATGCGCAAGCTCGATTGCGCGGTCGATCATTTGCTCGTGGACGAGGCGCAGGACACCTCGGCCGCGCAGTGGGGCGTCCTCGAGGCGCTGACGGCCGAGTTCTTCGCGGGCGAGGGCGCCCGCGGCCGCCGCCGCACTGTTTTTGCGGTCGGCGACGAGAAGCAGTCTATCTTCTCCTTTCAGGGCGCGGCGCCCAAGAAATTCGCCGAGATGCGGCGGCGTTTCGCGAAGCGGTGCAAGGAGGCGGCGCTTCCCTTCGAGAACGTGCCGCTCAACTTTTCCTTCAGGTCGGCACAGACGATCCTGCACGCCGTCGACCGGACATTCAGTTCCGACGACGCCCGACGCGGCCTCGCGGCCGAAGACGAGCTGCCGCCACTGCATGAGGCCGTCCAAACCGGACTGAAGGGCGTCGTCGAGGTCTGGCCGACGATCCCGACCGTAACGCCCGCCACCCGGGCAGACTGGCGGATGCCGCTGGACGCGATCTCCCCGAACCAGCCCGCGGTGACTCTTGCAAGGCGGATCGCCGAGACTATCGGCGGATGGATTTCGCCCGATTCTCCGGAGCGGATCGCCGACCCGAACAGCCCGCCGCGGCCGATTCGCCCAGGCGATGTCATGATTCTCGTACGGACCCGCAACTCCTTCTTCGAGGCGATGATCCGCGCGCTCAAGGATCAGCGCGTGGAGGTCGAAGGCGCCGACCGCCTGAAGCTGCGTGAGCACATTGCGGTCATGGACCTCGTCGCAGCGGGCCGCGCCGCGCTTTTGCCGGACGACGACCTCACGCTCGCCTGCGCGCTGAAGTCGCCGCTGATGGGCCTGAACGAGGAGGAGCTGTTCGCGATCGCCGTCGGCCGGACGGGCCCGCTCTGGCGCGCGCTTGCGGCCTCGGACAGAGCGCGGGCGCAGGACGCTTATCGGAGGCTTTCGCTTTGGCGCGGCCGGGCGAGGACTCTGTCGCCTTACGACTTCTACGCGCGCCTCCTCGGCGAGGATGGGGGGAGCAAGGCGCTGCTCGGTCGGCTTGGACCCGATGCGGCAGAACCCATCGACGAATTCCTTTCGCTTGCGCTCGTCCACGAACAGCGGGAAGCGCCCTCGATGCAGGCCTTCCTTGCCAAGATCGAGGCGGCGGATGAGGACATCAAGCGGGACATGGAGACCGACGTCAGGGGTGTGCGGGTTCTAACCGTGCATGCGAGCAAGGGCCTCGAAGCCCCGATCGTTTTCCTGCCCGACACTTGCGACGCGCCGGACGGGCGGCGCGACCCGAAGCTCTTTCATCTATCGCCAGCGCGCCAGGGCGACCCGCCGGTTTTCGCCTGGGCCCGGAAAGCGGCCGACGATTGCAGAGTGCTTTCGGAGGCCCGTATGGCTCGACGCGAAGCCGAGCAGGGCGAGCACCGGCGCCTGCTTTATGTTGCGATGACGCGCGCCGCTCAGAGACTGATCATCGCGGGTTACGAGACGAAAGGACGCCGAAAGCCGGACTGCTGGTATAGTCTTGCGGAGGGTGGGCTGCGCGAGATCTTGGAGCCGACGCCGGCACCCTGGAACCAAAGCACGACCATTCTCAGATACGGAGCGGGATTGCGCGCGGATGTCGTCTGCGCTGCAAAGCAGTCCGCGGCGCGCGAGCTCCTGCCCGGTTGGTTGACCGTCCCGGCGGCGCAGGAACTCGAGCCCTCGGCATTGCGTCCGTCGCAAATTGCCTTTCGGCGCGTGGGGAGCGAGGAGCGGATTGCAGAGGGCAGGCTCGCCCACGCGCTTCTGCAGAGTCTTCCCCGGCTGCCGGCGGAGCAGCGGGCGGCCGCAGCGCGGGCGTACCTTGAGGCCCATGGCGCTGCGCTGCCGCCTCGGACGCGCATCGACCTTGCCGCAAAGGTCCTTCGAGTAATGCAGGCGCCGGAAACTCGCGATCTTTTCGCGCCGGGCTCCCGCGGCGAAGTGTCGCTGGCGGGAGCGCTTCGCCGCAAGGCGCGCGGTGGGCTGCCCTACTCGGGACGGCTCGATCGTCTTCTGGTTGCCGACGATCGCGTTACCATCGCGGATTTCAAACTGGGCGCGGCGCCTGCGCGCCATGCGCCGGCTCACGTAGCCCAGCTGGCGGTCTATCGCGAGGCTTTGCGGCCGCTCTATCCGGGTTTGCCTCTTCGCGCGGCGCTCGTCTATCTGGATGGGCCGACGCTGGCCACACTCTCGGACATGGAACTTGATGAAGCGCTCGCCAGGCTCGACCTTCAGTCGTATTTTTGTCCGGAATAAGCTTGGTCATTCGAATTTCTGGAACATTTGGCTCGCCTTGATGAGGTCGCATTTCGTCGCCAAGGTTGCCGCCGATGAGGAAGGGAAGCTTTAGGGCAGCCGCCCGATTCGTGAGTGTGAAGTATTGAGACGCGGGCGGCGGGAAAAGGCTCGGCGAGTGGTAGCATCTGCCGTAGCCGCGGCGTCCAGTGTGCTTTTGCTTGCTGGCCAAGTCGAAGAGACGGCTGCCAGTGTGCGGAGTCCTCGGGGGATGGTTCCGTACACGCATCCTGTCTATAGAAATGGCAAACGCTTATTGTGGCATGGCGCATGGCGAGGCGCGGGCCGCCACGAAAAAGTCCAGCGCCTGCCGTCCAAAGCCGCGATTGCTCCTCAGCCTCCGCCGCAAGCGCAAGCCGCGTCGGTCCAATCTTCGCCGCAGTCTCAAGCGATGAAGCCGTTTTCGATCCTCGCCGACCCCGACGACTTGTCGGCGGCTCGCATGTCAAGGGATTTCACCGCAGTCCTCAACGACAAAGGCGCGCCGGTACGCGCCCTGGTGGGGTCCACGTCGCCGATGGGGCTTACGAAGGTTGTGCGAACCGACATGGCGGATTTCGCCATCGTCACGCTGGACAGCGCGATCGTAAGCGCCAAGGCGGACCCGGGCTGGCCGAAGAAAACCCCGGTGGTTGCGACGCTCGCGCCGGAGACGGTCGAGGTCATCGCTCCCAAAGAGATCAAGACGGTCAGCGACTTGCAGGGAAAGAGCGTCAGTTTCGGCGACCCCGACAGCGCGACGGCCAACAGCGCTCGGTTGCTTTTCTCGCGGCTGGGCGTCTCCGTCCACGCGACCTACGAACCTTTGACGGAGGCGCTCGAAGCCCTGGCGGCCAGCAGGCGCTCTGCTGTGGTCGTGCTCGGCGCCGAGGATTCGCGAGCGCTCGCAGATTTCGGCGAGGACGGCCATTTCCATATCCTCGCCATCCCTTGGTCGCCGGCGCTTGAGTCGGTCTACGCCCCGGCGCGGGTCACTTCCGCCGAGCGGCCGAATCTGGTTTCCGCCAGCGACGCGGTCGAAACGGTTGCGGAGCCGATGGCGCTTGTCGCGCTAGACTCCGTGGCCGGATCGCCGCGCGCCGAGGCTACGGGTCGGCTGAGCCGCATCTTTTTCGACAGTTACGATGCGCTCCTCACCGGAGAGCGCGACCCCCATTGGCGCGACGTTAACCTGGCGGCCGAGGCTTCGCTGCCAAATGCGGCTTGGCCGCGATTGGGCGCCGCGCAGGCCTGGGTCGACGACAAGAAAGGCGCATCCGACGCGTCGCTTGACGCTTTTCGCCAGTCCGCTAAGGCAGTCGCCGAAACGAGCGGAGGCCCGAAGGCCGAGGACTCGGACAGGCTTTACGACAGTCTGACGCGTTGGCGAGGGTTAATGCAGTAGAGGAGGACGCCGCCCTGCTTATGTTCTGCAAAATCGCCGCGGGCCTCATTTCGGGCGTTTGCGCCGGGCTCCTTGTCTTCGCTTTCTTGCCGCGCATCGAGCCGTCTGCGACTATGGTCAAGGCCGCTGTCGAGCAGCCGGTATTCGTGAAGCGGGCGCCGATGGCGCCGGCGACGCTTGCCGCCATTCAACCGATCGCTCCAAGGGAAGCGATCAATAAGCTCGCTTCCGCGCTCCGCGCGCCGGCGGCGGACAACACGCCCATCGCGTCGCTCACCATGCCCATCGACGAGGCGCGAAGGCTTTTTGCGGAAGGCCTTATCGCTTTCGCCAAGGGCGACATCGCCACGGCTCGGGCGTTCTTTAAACGCGCCGCGGAGGCCGGCGACCCGCGTGCGCTCGTCGCCCTCGGCGACACCTACGATCCGACGACCTTGAACCGGCTTGGCGCGATCGGCATCAAGGGCGACGAGAGCGCGGCGCGCGGTTATTACGCGCGGGCCCAGGCCGCTGGCGTCTCCGGCGCGCGCGAGCGGATCGCTTCGCTGGCGGCGCGGTAGTCACCGCTTTTTTGAGCACGTCTCGGCCGGGCCGACGAGTCCTCGTTCACGTGGGCTTGCGACTGGGGGCGGCCCTTTGGCCGGATGAGGGCCTTAGGACCGCAACTCTTCCCTTTGAGCGTCCGAATCCTTCCCGTTCGGGTCCGAAATGGGTTCGGCAATGGCCCGGGTATGGGCCTTTTCTTTCCTTTTCCTTCCCCGTTTCGAGCATTTTCAATGGGTTACGACCATTCCAGGTAACCGGGGCAGATTTCCGGGCGCTTGGCTCAGGTGGGCGCCGGGCTGACGAGGGTTGCGAGGTTTGGGATGTGGCGGCCGGGAATGCCTAGGCGG
>Ga0209040_10003697_pt1 | contig 11686 bp, 9 predicted proteins | sample BogFormECP12_OM3_FD_188240 | JGI IMG/M metagenome (GOLD analysis project Ga0209040, IMG submission 188240) | Bog forest soil microbial communities from Calvert Island, British Columbia, Canada - ECP12_OM3 (SPAdes) (version 2) | ecosystem: Environmental > Aquatic > Freshwater > Wetlands > Bog ... | reverse complement strand
CGCGCGTTAATCGCGCTCCCAATGACGCTCCTGATCATTGCGCGCGAAATCGACATTTCTGTCGCTAGTGTCCTCGCGCTTTGCAGCGTTGTGTTTGGGGTGGCCATTCGAGACGGCGCGCCAATTCAAATCGCTATCGTTCTTGCTATGTTGACCGGGGCGGCGGCAGGGATGATTAACGGCATCCTCGTCACCTGGCTCGGGCTGCCCTCTTTGGTCGTGACCCTCGGCGCGATGGCCATGTTTCGGGGGATTGGCTACATCATACTCGGCTCAGGATCAGTGAACGAATTTCCCGACGCCTTCACCGATTTCGGCATCAATACGATCGGCCATACTCCTCTGCCCTGGACGATCGCGCCATTTCTCTTGCTCGCGCCGATCTTTATCGTTGTCCTGCAGCGCAGTTCCCTCGGCCGCCGCATTTACGCCATTGGCGCCAATCCTGACGCCGCCCGATACGCGGGCGTCAAAGTCGATAAAATCCGCTTGAGTCTATTCGTGGTCAGTGGCCTGATCTGCTCCATCGCCGGCGTCGTCTTTACGGCTCGGCTCGCCAACGCCCGCGCCGATAACGCGGTTGGTCTCGAACTCGATGTCATCACCATCGCGCTTCTCGGCGGAGTGAGCGTGTTTGGCGGTCGCGGCAAGCTCACCGGCGTCTTTGTAGCGCTTATCTTAATCGCCTCGCTCCGCACTGTCCTCGGCCTCAGCCAGATTGGCGGAGACGCGCAGGGAACGGTGATCGGAATGCTTCTCATCGTGTCGCTTCTTATCAGCGCCACAGCGGAGCGCTTTTATGATGCGCTCCAGTCGATCCTCGTTTCGCGTAAAACCGGCGACCCAAGCCAGGGGGGCCGTCGGAATCCGTAGGAGTTCTACTGGACTAGCGATAAGTCACTCGAAGAAGGGAAACGACCATGACAAGGCGACTCACGGTAAGGCTGGCGCTTGCTCTCGGTGCGGTTCTAGCTGCATCAGGGGTGCTCGCGGCAGAACAGTGCGCGAAGGGGCCAGTAACGGTTGGCTTTCTCCCCAAGCTCGATACGGACCCTTATTTCCAAGTCGCCAGGACCGGAGCCGAGGAGGCGCAAGGCGAACTCGGTGGCAAGGTCGTCCAGCAAGCGCCGTCGCAGGCGACTGCCGAAGCCCAGATCGAGTTCATCAACAATCTCGTGTCTCAGAAGGTTGATGTGATCGCCGTCGCGGGAAATGATGCCAACGCCGTTGCACCGGCCCTGAAGAGGGCTGCTCAGCAAGGTGTCAAGGTGGTGTCTTACGATTCCGACGTCGCCGAATCTGCCCGTAGTCTCTTCTTCAACCAGGCGAAGGGCGACAGCCTGGCCGAGATGATGCTCGAAAGCATGGGCCAAATGATCGGATACGAAGGCGATTTCGCTATCCTCTCCTCAACGCCGACCGCGACGAACCAGAATGCCTGGATCGACTTCATGAAGAAAAAAATGCAGGAGCCGAAGTTCGCCAAGTTGAAGTTGGTTCAGATCGCGTACGGACAGGAAAGCGAGCAGGTCAATCAGCAACAGGCGTTGGCGCTCGTTCAGGCTTTCCCGACTCTCGAGGGGATCATCATTCCGGCTGGCATCGGCCTCCCCGCCGCCGCCCGCGCCATGGAACAAGCCGGAAGCCTCGGCAAGATCAAACTGACCGGCCTCGCTCCGGCAACGTTGATCAAGAAATACATCCAAAACGGCTCGGTGCAGGACATCTGGTGGAACGTAAAGGATCTCGGCTACCTGACCTACTACGGCGCGCAACTGCTTGCTCAATGCAAGCTTTCCGGCAAGGAAGGCGAATCGTTCAAGGCCGGGCGCCTTGGCGACTACAAAGTAGGGGCCAAGGGAGAGGTCGTTCTCGGCCCCGCTCAGATTGTGACCCCGCCAACGTGGAGGACTTCAAGTTTTGATTTAGACTAGATCCGGCCGCCGCTCAACTTAAACCTCGTTGCCTGATGCGCCTGTCGAGCTTCAGGGCGCGTTTGGGGTGAGGAACCATCTAGTCTAAGACCTCCGGCGGATCAGTCGGCATGGAGGAGGGTGACAAGGATGCCATCCACGCTCTCGAGCAATGGAGGGACGGCTATCGACTTCGTCGCCTTTTTTCTAGGACATCCAGTCTTCCAAACCGATGCGCAACGAGTGTCATAAATTCATCCAAGGAGGATCCCGCCGCGGCCGCGGATCCGGGATGCTGGAATTCCGTGGCGATTCATAGAGCGCCCGAGCCTCACGGTGCCGAACGAGCCGGGACAAGGCCGGTCGGATTCGCGACTGCACACCTGTGGATGCGGCCCGGCTTGGAGTGGATCCGGCATCTGTCTATCGCGTCCTAGCAGCCTGTCGGACTTAAACGTTAAATCATTGATTTCATTAGAGTTCATGTTTTTAGCCAAGAAAAATAAAACTTAATGATATCAATATGTTATTGATAAAGCGGACTTCGAGTCCGACAAGCTGCTAGCTGCCGCAAAGGCGACCGCTTGAATCCGGCGCACGTTGGCGCGGGTGGAGCTCCATAAACGGGCGGGCCAATACCACCAATGGCCTTCTGTTCCTGCAGCCGGAACGGCTCGCAACTACGAAAATATCAGATGTACCTTGCAGGTCTGCTCGGGATGCTCCTCGATGAGCCTCATCGCCTCGAGCACCTGATCGTATCGAAATTCGTGGGTCACTAAGGCATCTGGATCGACGAGTCCGTCGGCGAACCACCGCAGCACTGTCGGTATCAGCCGGCGGTTAAGTCGAGAGCCCACCAGCGAGAGTTCCTCCGCCTGCTCGACCGGCGTTTCGCCGGGCGTGAAATTCATTACCGCGATGCGACCGGTCGGTCCCGCCAACTTGGTCGCCTGAGGGATGATGCCTGGCGCCCCGGCGCCATCCACCACTAAAGTGACGCCGAAGCTTTCAGTCTCTTCCTTGACCGCCTGCTCGAGCGATTCATTGCTTGAGTTGACGATTCGCGCCGCACCTAACTTTTTCGCGCGCTCTAGGCGTGCATCGTCGATATCCGTCACGACGCACGGAATTTGCTTCATGCTGAAAGCCTGCAACACGGTCAGCCCGACGGTTCCTGCGCCATAGATGAGCGCGATGTCGTTTTCGTTCGCCTCGGTCCGCTGGGTTACGTTCGCCGCAATCGAATATGGCTCCGCCATAACCGCCGCCCGGTCCGAGAGCCCATCTGGCACACGGATCGCATTCGACGACGGGAAGACTGCCAACTCCCGCATCCCGCCATCGCGGTGAACGCCTATGACCGCGAGGTCGCTGCAAACGTTGGGACGGCCGACCCGGCAAGCATGACAATGTCCACAGCTGACTCCTGGATCAAGGACGACTCGGTCACCGACCGCAAAGCCCCTCACTCGGGCGCCAATGGCTTCGATCCTTCCCATCGCTTCGTGTCCGATGACGCGCGGGTACCGAGCGAAAGGATTTCGCCCTCGATAGATGTGCATATCAGAACCGCAAATCCCGGCTCGTCCGATGCGCACAAGCACCTCATCAGGCTCGGGGGAAGGCGGCTCCGTCTGCAGCAACTTCAGGCGGTCTGGTTCCTGCACGCTCACGGCCCACATGGCAGTACCTTGTTCTCCGGCAGTAGTTGCCTTCAGGATGTCACGGTTAGGCTCAGAACTGCGCTCCCGCCGCTCACGGTTGCGGTGTTACTGCATCGCCCTTCCGTCGGCTAGCAGTGGACCGCGTCGAGAGCGTAGCGTGGGCGTACCACCTCGGGTCGCAGCAGCGGAAGGCCACGCTCGCTGAAACGCAACAGCAACACCCCATGTGCGGTCCGCGGAACTCCGAGACGCCATTCCGCGACTATTCCGTGTCCCAAGCGGGAGACCAGCCAGGAATGTCATTGACCCGGCCCGAGGCGCCGCCCAGTTGATCGATTGCTGCATGGTCTTCCTGACTAAGCGCGAAATCGAACACGGCGAGATTCTCAACCATGTGCGTGCGATTCGACGCTTTCGGTATCACGGCAACGCCATCCTGCTCAATCAGCCAGCGCAACGCGATCTGGCTTGCCGTCTTTCCATACTTCTTGCCGATCGCCATGAGCGCCGGGTGACGATTTACGTTGCCCTTGGCGAGCGGCGAATAAGCCGTAAGCATCATGCCATAGCGACGCACTGCGGCTAGCACCGCCCGCTGAGACAGCAGGGGGTGGTATTCGACTTGATCGCACAGAAGGTCGGCTTGGTTCGCATCGACGGCCTCGGTCAGCAGAGCAGTAGTGAAATTACTGACTCCGAGATGACGCACCTCGCCATCGCGCTTGAGCGCCGCCATCGCCGCCAAGGTTTCCGCCATCGATATCTCGCGCGAGGGCCAGTGAATGAGCAACAAGTCTATGTAATCGGTACCGAGGCGGCGGAGGCTTTCTTCAGTCGAACTACGCGTCGCCTCGCGGCCGTGATTGGCGTTGTCGATCTTGGTCGTGACGAACAATTCGGTGCGATCAATACCACTAGATCGGATAGCGGAACCCACTTCTGCTTCGTTGCCGTACATCTGCGCGGTATCGACGTGTCGGTATCCAAGAGCAAGCGCCTCTTCGACAGTGTGACGTCCCTCGGCGCCAAACACCTCCCAGGTGCCGAAGCCTAGCACCGGAACTTTGGCTCCCTTTAGCTCGACAAAGCGCACGTGCAACTCGCCTCTCGGCCGACCAAGGCATCCGCCCGGCAACGGCTGACGCGATGCTAAACTCGATCAGACGACTACTCATTGCAACGACACCTGAACCGTGCTTTGACCTGAGTCAATCGCTGCCGCCAAATGTCTGGCGTAATTTCGGACCACTTGAAGTAAGTGGAGGCAGGGGCGTGGCGGATGTCGCTTCGTCGATTGCGCTCGGTACGAAGCCGATGCGCGACTATCTTATCGCCTTGTTCGTCAAGAGCGGCGCCAGGACGTCGGATGCCGCCGATGTCGCCGATCATATGATCGAGACTAGCTTGGCCGGACACGATTCGCACGGCATCATGCGCGGGCCTGAGTATCTCGAAAAGGTCGAGAGCGGGCTGATCGACGTGAAAGCGAGGCCCGAAATCGCCGCCGACGGCGAATCATGGGCAACCCTCGACGGCCATTGGGGCTTCGGGCAACCCTGTTCGCGTTTGGCGATGGAGATTGCGATCGCCAAGGCAAGGAAAGGGGGCATTGGCTGCGTTACCGTCCGCAACTGCAATCACATGGGGCGCGTCGGTTACTATACCGAAATGGCGGCAGCGCAGAGCATGGTTGGGATCGGCTGCGTCAACATCAACGGTGTGTCCCCAACGGTTGCGCCGTTCGGCGGGATCGATCAGCGGCTCGGCACGAATCCCTTTTCGGTGGCGTTCCCCTCCGATCGCGAGCCGGCCTTCATGGCCGATTTCACCACTTGCGCCGCGGCGGAGGGCAAAGTTCGCTGGCATCGTAATCACAACGAACCGACCCCAGACGGATGGCTTATCGATCACGAGGGGGAACCGACCAATGATCCTTGGGTGCTCTATCGCGAACCGCTCGGCGCGCTGCTCCCCATTGGAGGGTCGGTGGCGCACAAAGGCTACGCGCTGAGCATGATGGTCGAAGCACTAGCCGGCGGATTGTCGGGCGGCGGCGTCACCAATCCGAGCTCAGGTCGCCACGGCAATGCTTGCTGGTACCTGGCGATTGATATCGGCCGCATTAGCCCGCTTGCCGAGTTCAAGGCTAAGATCGGCGCCATGATCGACTACATGAAGTCGTCGCGCCGACGTCCGGGCGGGCCAGAAATCCTCTATCCGGGCGAACCCGAATTCCGAAGCCGGCTGCGACGTCTCGCAGACGGAATTCCTGTCGATCCCGTCACTTGGAGCGAATTGGCGGACTGGGCCAAGAAATTGGATGTCACACCACCGAGATCGCTTACCTGACGCCATGCCAAAGCCGCCCGCGAGTCTACGGTCGGGCGCTCAGTCGCTGGCAGGCATCATGCGCATCGGCGCGCCGCACCGTGGACGCCGACTACGGCCATGCAAGTCGGTGCTCTTCATCTCAGCGGCAAGGGGGCGCCGTCCCCGGCATTTCGCGCAGCCAAATGGGCTGCAGCGAAATACTCCCCTGGCGGCTCTCGCATCCATCACCTTGGCGACAGGCCGAGCATCGACTGAGACATCCAAGCCCATGACGAGCCGACATCATCCGGCCTGCGGTTCTGATCACAACCTTCATTTTTAGCGCTTGACCGCGATCGCGGCCGCGTGATCCGGGGAGTCCACGATCACGATGGTGGCACTGGGATCGACGCCGCGCAAAGCTTTCCTCGATGACGCATCTTGCCGGCGCAATTGAAGGGGGTGCGATCCTTCTTTTGGTTGGGGGAGAAGGGCGCCGTTTCAAAGGCTGCAAACTGAGGATTGCGAAAGCGTATTGCCGATTTGCCCTGTCACCCGGTGGTATGATAACTTTCGCTCGGGAGGAGACGCGGTTTGGCCACGCGCGGCCGGCGATACGCCCTGCGCGCACGCCGTGCGAAAGGAGAGCTCGATGCAGACGCGGCGTTTCGGACGAACGGAATGGTCGGTCTCCGAGATTGGGTTTGGCACTTGGCCGATTGGTTCTGCATGGGGTCCGGTCAGGGAATCGGAATCGATCGCGGCGCTCAATGAAGCCCTGGATCGCGGGGTCAACTTCATCGACACCGCTGACGTTTATGGCGATCACACCTCCGAACTCCTCATTGCGCGGGTGCTGAAGGAGCGCAAGTCCAAGGGCGAGAGTGCTGCGCCGATTGTCGCCACCAAGATCGGGCGGCGCCTGCCTGCACAACAGGCGGCTTTGTATACCTACGCGAACCTAGCGCCGTTCGTGGAAGACTGCCTCAAGAGTCTGTCTGTCGAGGTTCTCGACCTCGTGCAACTGCACTGCCCTCCGATCGAAACGTACTACCGACCGGAGGTGTTCGAGGCTATGGGCCGCCTCCAGCGCGAAGGGAAGATTCGGTACCATGGGGTCAGCGTCGAGAAGGTCGAGGAAGGGCTCAAGGCGCTTGAGTATCCCGGAGTGGTCAGCGTCCAAATCATTTTCAACATGTTCCGCCAGCGCCCTGCGGACCTGTTCCTCGATCAGGCGCGCAAACGGCAGGTCGCGGTCATCTGCCGGGTGCCTCTGGCGAGCGGCATGTTGACGGGCAAGTTGAAACCTGAGACCGAATTTGATCCCAGCGATCATCGCCAGTACAACCGCCACGGCGAGGCGTTCGATGTGGGCGAGACCTTCGCGGGCGTGCCTTACGACGAGGGGCTAGCCGCAGTCGAGGAAATCAAGCCGCTTGTGCCTTCCGGTACGACCATGGCGCAGATGGCCCTCCGCTGGGTGCTCATGCACGACGCCGTGTCAGTAGTCATTCCCGGTGCGAAGAATCCAGATCAGGCTCGCATGAACATCGACGCAGCGGCTCTCGCGCCGTTGCCGCCCGAGACGATAGCGCGAATCCGATCGATCTATGAGAAGCGCATCAAGCCGGCGGTACATCAGCGCTGGTGAACGTGAGGCGCCCCGCAGGATGTGGGAGCGCCGACCCTGCTTGCGGACGCAAAAATGGCTGTCATCGACTCCCACCAGCATTTCTGGGATCCGGCTGTCACCGAATTTTCGTGGATGACGGAAGCGCACAAGCCGATCCGCCGGCGTTTCGGCCCAGAGGATCTGCGCCCCGTTCTCGCCGCGAACGCCGTCGATGGAACGGTGCTGGTGCAGACCTGGCATAGCGTGGACGAGACCAGGGATTTTCTGTCAACGGCCGCGCGGACCGATTTCGTCACGGGGGTGGTGGGCTGGGTCGATTTGACTCACCCAAGCGTCGAGCGAACAGTCGCGGAGCTGATGGATCGACCCGACGGCCGCTACTTGGTCGGCATCCGTCATTTGGTCCACGATGAGCCCGAAGCCGACTGGCTGCTGCGCGACGATGTTCGGCGCGGGCTCGCCGTGCTTGATAAGCGCGGTCTCGTCTACGATCTGTTGCTGAGAGTTCGCGAGATTCCTGCGGCGCTCCGCACTGTCGCCGACTTTCCAACTCTGCGATTCGTCATCGACCACATTGCAAAGCCAAACATCGGCGCGAACTCGATGTCGCCCTGGGCGGAGCTGATGGGCGGGTTCAAGGCGCACCGCGGCCACGTCTGGTGCAAGCTTTCAGGCATGGCGGAGGAGGCCGACTGGGCCTCATGGACGCCTGCGCAGTTGGCGCCGTTCGTCGACCATGCCCTCGAGATCCTAGGACCCGACCGCTGCATGTTTGGGTCGAACTGGCCGGTCTGTCTGTTGGCCGGCGACTATCGTCGGATCAAGGCGGCGCTCGAGCAATGCATATCGACGCTCTCGGCAGACGAGCGCGCATTGGTGATGGGCAGCTCGGCGATTAACGCCTACCGCTTGAGGATTCCGGCCCTGTAGGGCGTGCTACGGAGCCGCAAGCCACGGCGCGCAGGGAGGTGACCAATGGCTGAGGTAAACGATCAGAATCTGACGTGCCATCCAATGTCGATACCGATAGGCTTCGGGACCAGCGGTCTTGGCAATCTCTCCGAAGTGATTCCCGACGCCGTAGCCGACGCCACGTTGACCGAGGCGTGGGAGGCCGGCTTCCGCTACTTCGACACCTCGCCGTTCTACGGCTTCGGCTTGAGTGAGCTGCGCGTTGGGCGTTTCCTGCGCTCCGTGCCGCGGGATAGTTTCATTCTATCAACCAAAGTGGGGCGATATATGACCCCCCCGCGAGGCGAGCCGCTCGACAAACTGCATTGGGCCGGCCCGCTCGAGCTGCGGCCGCTGTTCGACTACAGCTACGACGGGATCATGCGCTCGATCGAACAATCGATCATCCGGCTCGGCTTCGAGCGTATTGACATTTTTCTGATACACGATGTCGACCGCTGGACGCATGGGAAGGAATTCCCGCGCATGTACGCTGCAGCGATGGAAGGGGCATACCGGGCCCTCGACGAGTTGCGTAGGCACGGGCACGTCAGGGCGATCGGCGTCGGCCTCAACGAGGCCGATGTAGCCGCCGACTTCATCCACGCCGGAGACTTCGACTGCATCATGCTTGCCGGGCGCTACACGCTCCTCGACCAGAGCGCGCTCGATGTCTTTCTGCCCTTGGCGGAGTCACGCGGAGTGGATGTGTTCATGGCCGGTGTCTTCAACTCCGGCGTCCTTGCAAAGCCGAATGCGGTGGGCGTCACATATGACTACGCCGTCGCGCCCGACGAGATCGTCGGCCGCGCAAAGCGCATCGCCGCAATCTGCAGTGAGTTCAGTGTGCCGTTGCAGGCCGCGGCGATTCAGTTCCCGCGTTGCCACCCGGCGGTGAAGACCGTCGTGCTGGGAATGAGCAAGCGCGAGCGAATACGGCAAAACCTTGGTTGGTTCACGATGAAGATTCCGCCGGCATTGTGGAGCCGGCTGAAGGAGGAACGGCTGATCCGAGAGGACGCGCCACTGCCCGCATAGGAGCGGCAGCATGTCGCGGTCAAGGGAATTGACTCAAAAGTGGTAGGACCATAGGCTGACCGGTGCAATTCGGCCGCTATGCAAAACGAGCCGACGGAGGAGGACGAATCGATGAGGCGCACTCTATCGAGCGTGATCGCCGTCACGGCGGTTGTCGCCGCCACTGGGGCGTATGCTGAAAATACTGTCAAGATTGGCGTGAATGCCGCCCTGACCGGGACGTTCGTCTCGGCTGGAAATACCGTTCACAACGCCGTGAAGCTGGCGGTGAAGCAAATCAACGACGCGGGCGGCTTCGTGGTGAATGGCAAGACCTACAAGCTTGAGCCATATTACCGCGACGATCGCACCGACGTGAATACGGCGATTGCGAATGCACGGGAGCTTGTGGACGATATCCACGTGAAGGCGATCTGGGGCACCGAGAGCCACGACTTCTCGATCGCCATGACGAAGATCACAAATCCCGCCAAGGTGCTCCAGTTCACTGGTAACAGCTCTCTTGGTTGCTGCTTGTCTGAAGAATCGACGAAGCCCGGCGGCGCGCTACACTACACCTTCCAGACCGAACCTCAGGAGTTCCAGCGTAGCGGCAGTACCGCGAAAGGCGTGCTCACACTTCTCGAGCCACTGCTCGGGTACAAGCCGAAGACGTCTGTTGTGTTCGTCCAGGACGACGCGGGAGGTCAGTACCTTTCGTCCCACTACGTGTTGGCGCTCAAAGCGAACGGTGAGCAGACCGACCTGATCAAATTTCCGCCGGATACGAAAGACTTCACCCCCTTGCTCACCCGAGTCAAGGCGGACAAGCCGGATGTCGTGCACATCTGGTACAATGGCGATATCGTCATGATAGCTTACCCTCAAGCGGTTCAGCTCAATGTAGCGCCTTCTTACTTCCTGTTCGGTGTCGATCCAGGCGTCTGGAAAGACCGAAGCCTCAAATCGACCGTGCCGGTCACACTGAGCTGCGTTCCTGTTTGCTGGGGAGCGCCGCCATTCCAAGGCGCCAAGGACTATTTCGACCAATATTTTGCTCTCGGAGCGCCGAAGGGCGTACAGTCGTCGGTGTCGCTCCTCTACTACGATTATGTCGGCATGTTCGTGAAGGCGATGCAGGAAGCCGGCACTGTCGATGACAGCGACAAGATCGCGGCGGCGTTGGAAAAGATGAAATATCAGGGTGTAGTGTCTGAAGTTCCCTTGTATTTCAACAATAAGCACCAGGTGACGTTCGCGACCGAAGTTTGCCTCGTCATGCCCAACACGTCCGATCAGTTTAAGTGTGCCGTCGAACAGCCGCCAGAAAATCCTCCTCCCGGTGATCCGGGTGGTTGAGGCACCGCTCGCCCTCTAGGTCGCCGTTCAGGGATTGGGCGACGCGAAACAACCGCCAGCCGACGATTTCACTGAGTTTTGTCGGCTGGCGGTTAAATATAGTCATCCAATCCGGTTTCCTTGCTCGGCTATTGCCCTGAGAAAAGGGCCGAGAGGCAAGGAGGAGTCCGAGGCCGCCAAGTCCGCGACGCCGGGAAGCGAGCAATGGTAACCTTCATCCAGGAACTGGTTAACAGCCTATCTGTGGCCAGCGTCATCATCCTAATGGGCATAGGCGTCACGCTGATATTCGGACTGACCGGCATCATCAATTTCGCCCACGGCGAATTCCTCATGCTCGGCGGCATCGGCGTCTGGGCATTGGTCAGCAGCGGGGTTGGCTACGTTCCCGCTGTCCTCATCTCCGTTGCCCTCGTTGGCCTCTTGGGGTTTCTCCTGGAACGAGGACTGTTCCAGTTCACGCTGCTCCACCCAAACAATGGCTTCATGGCGTCACTCGGCCTGTCGATCGTGATCCAACATGTTGTGATTCGCATCTGGAACTCGTTCTCAAAGAGCATTCCTGAACCGCTACCCGGAGTATGGGAGATCGGGGAGATTCGGTTCATCAAGATGCGGGTGGTTGTGGTCGCAATAACCGCCTTGATAGTCGCGATCACTTTCTTCACGATCTCGCGAAGCAGGTACGGGCTTGCGCTTCGGGCAAGTCTCGCGGACCGTCAAACCGCCGCTCTAATGGGAATCCCTATCCGCCGCTATATCACCGTGATTTTCGCCTACGGCAGCGCGATCGCGGGGTTGGGTGGCGCCCTGATGATCGCCTTGTTCCCGATCAC
>Ga0209040_10003696_pt1 | contig 11689 bp, 8 predicted proteins | sample BogFormECP12_OM3_FD_188240 | JGI IMG/M metagenome (GOLD analysis project Ga0209040, IMG submission 188240) | Bog forest soil microbial communities from Calvert Island, British Columbia, Canada - ECP12_OM3 (SPAdes) (version 2) | ecosystem: Environmental > Aquatic > Freshwater > Wetlands > Bog ... | reverse complement strand
TAGGACCCGGCATCCTAATCTACTTGGGCGATTGACCGTTTCGCTTTCTGCTCTCGCTCATTTATGCGAAGCTTTTAGAAAGCCATGAACCAGAAATCCTCTCGGAGTTTACGAATGCGTAAGATTCTTTTCGCTTGCACGATTGGCCTCATCTTCATTTCCATCGGTTTTGCCGCTCTTCAAAAACAAAACTGGGATGCGCCTCCCGACATCAAACAAATGAAAAATCCAGTTGCGCCTTCCGCGGCTGCCATGAAAGAGGCCAGATCCATCTTTGATGAGAAATGCTCCAACTGCCATGGCGACACCGGCAAAGGAGATGGCTCGGACGCTATGATGTATGATCCTCCTCCCGCAGATCTGACCGACGCCAAGCGCATGAGCAAATTCACCGATGGCGAACTGTTCTACAAAATTACCGTGGGCAAAAAACCGATGCCTTCCTTCGAGAAACGTCTCACCGAGCAACAGCGATGGGAAATGATTTTGTTCGTCCGTTCTTTAGCGAATGCTTCTAGCACTAAAAAACTTAACCCAACTTTCTCAGTTGGGCGCTTTTGAGCCGGTTAAGTGCCTTGGAATCAGTGGAGGCTAGCAAAAGGTCTCCACCACAAATAGCTTCCTGCCGGATGGTTGGTGCCTCGATTTCATAACTCTGTTTTTGCCCGACCAGACGCGGTGGCGGTTGACTCGGCAACTGCAATTTCAACTTCTCGATCAGCAGTTTTGTATCTGGAGACGGTTGTGTGTAGCGGGGCAGAATCAACCATCGTTGATCGACGGTAGGAATCCAAACATCAATCATTTTGATTTCGGCTAACTTTTCTAGTACCGCCGCCGGTGTCAACCCGGGGGCGTGCAGCAACAGGCGCTGTTTCAGCGTCACTTGCAAGCAGTAGGCGAGAAAGGCGATCAGAATGTGCGCGTCAGCGCGATGCTCCAGTTGATGGCGGATCGGGCGGATGGAGAGTTCACTCTTGAGAGACTTGAATACCGCTTCGATCTGCGTCAACTGTACGTAGCGCGTCCACAGGACGCTGGGATCTCCGGCGGTAAGGTTGGAGCGCAACAGGTAGTGCCCGTCGCGCCATTCCGCCTCCTGGAGCTTTTTCTTGTCCACACGAAACTGGAACGTCTCCCGGGTCAGTGGCTGGTCTTCCCCGGGCACTTCCATGTGCACGAAATGGAACGCACGACCCGCGGCTGCTTTTGCGGCGCCCACGCGCATCAACAACTGGTCGCGGGAAGGAAGGTTTCGGCGCATGGCACGAAGCTTTTTGAGCAAACGGGCCAGACGCTTGCGACGCATGGCGGTCTCTTTGGCTTGCCTTCCTGCACTCTTGGCCAACACATAGAGTTCGCCGTCCTGCTCAAACAGTTTCACGTCCACCGAATCTCGGACCTGCTGCCACGGCAGATCCAGCCACTTCTTTTCATACTGCTGGATCTTGCCTTTCGCTGTTCCTACCAGATAGAAAATCTCGCGTGCCGGGTCCCGCATCTCCTGCAAAATCTCTTCCGTGGGAACGCCTCTGTCCATCACCCACATCCGTTTCGCTTTTCCGTAGGTCTTCTCGATCTTGTCCAGAAACCCGCGCAGTGTGGTGCGGTCACTGGTATTGCCATCCATCACTTCATAGGCCAACGGAAAACCATCGGTGGTGATCACCAGCGCAATCACTAACTGCAAACAGTCCGTCCGTTTGTCCCGGCTGTGACCGTACTTGGCTTTGGGGTTCTCTTCCATCGCACCTTCAAAGTACGTGCTGGTCAGGTCGTAGAGCAGCACTTCGAATTCCGCCTGGAATAGATCGGCCCACTTCTGGCGTAGCCAAAGAAACAGTTCCTGCTTATGCTCCAGCACGCGATCCAGGCAGCGATACAAGCGGTTTTTCTCCGCTACGGTGAAATCGGTCCCGAGCAGCGCATCCATGGCGGTAGTCAGATACCACTGGTGATGTACACGAAACTCGCTGCCCGGATCCAGCAACTGGCTCACCACCAGTAGCTGCAATACTTTTTCCCAAGGGACTTCTTCCCGTGTTCCGGCAAGGCGAGCGTCCCAAAACTCATGCAAGCCCAGTTGCTGCCATAACTCGCACGCGAGCCAGCAACTGCCGAACAGGCGAGGGCACCGCAGCTCGAGACCGCTCAGTTTTACTTGTAGAGTATCGACCGCATCGGCGGGAATCTCGCGATCGTCAGGAAACAAACACAAGTTCTCATACTCTTGCTGCTGTTCATCAAACACCGACAACGTCTTGCGCCAAGCGGCTTGTTGTTGATCGTTGATCTCGCCGAGATAGAGAACGGTTCGCTGCACCGTTTTGTCCGAAGCCGTGCGATGGTTTTCTACGATGCTGAAGTAGCGATGATCCTTGCCATCTTTTTTGCGATTGTTGCTGCGCAGAAACATGCTGACGACAGCTTGCCCGAAGTGCGGGGGCAAAGGGAAGACACTTGGTCTCCACTCAACCGTTTTTTTAGAACGCGGCAATGGAAACACACGGCTTAACAACGAAAAACATCACAAAAAAGCCGAAAAACGCCAGCAACTGGTAAAGTCAGGTTAACGACATCAGTCCGGGAGATCCTGCGCGAGATTCCGATCGCTGATTCCATTTTAGAGTTTCAGTGTATTCTTCCAAGCAACCTCATCGCCTCCTGGAGACTTCATGCGAATTTTGTTGCGTCTGTGTGCTCTTCTCTTCTTCGTTGTTCCAACCCTGCTTGCCACGCCCGGCGCTGTCCGCTGCGGAAAGTTGCTCGATGTTCACTCTGGGCAATTCCTCAGCGATCAGCTAATCGTCTTTGACGAAACAGGTACGATCACCTCCGTTTCTGCCTCAACTGCTGCAAGTCCGCCCCAAGGGATCATTCCGATCGATTTGGCTGCGGCCCCTTGTTTGCCCGGCTTAATCGACGTCCACACTCACCTAACCAGTGATCCGAGCTACAACGGCTATCAAGGTCTGGGCATTTCCGTTCCCCGCGGAGCCATCACTGGCGCGAAAAACGCACGCCTCACCGTCCAGGCTGGCTTCACCACCGTCCGCAATGTCGCCGCAGGTGGATTTAGCGATGTTGCTTTGCGCGATGGTATCAACGCTGGCGACGTCGAAGGTCCCCGCATGTTCGTTTCCGGGCCAGCTCTGGGCATAACCGGCGGCCATTGTGACAACAATCTGCTTCCTTACGAATTTCACTACTCCGAAATTGGCGTCGCCGATGGTCCGTGGGCTGCCCGCGCCAAAGTTCGCGAAGTTGTTAAGTATGGCGCCGATCTCATTAAAGTCTGCGCGTCCGGCGGGGTATTAAGTAAAGGCGACCTGCCCGGCACGCCACAATATTCTTTCGAAGAATTGCAGGCCATCGCGACCGAAGCTCACAAGCTTGGTCGAAAAGTTGCCGCTCACGCGCATGGCACACAATCCATCAAAGATGCCATCAACGCCGGCATCGATTCCGTAGAGCACTCCAGCCTGATCGATGACGAGGGCATCGCGCTCGCCAAGCAACATGGCACCTATCTGGTTTTCGATATCTACAACGACGACTTCATCCTCTCTGAAGGCGCCAAGTCGGGTATGTTGCCGGAGTCTATTGAGAAGGAGAAGAAACTCGGCCGTTTGCAGCGCGAAAATTTCCGCCATGCATACCAGTCCGGCGCCAAAATCGCCTTCGGCACCGATGCCGGTGTCTATCCGCATGGCGACAACGCCCGCCAATTCACCACAATGGTTGCTTGGGGCATGAAACCGATCGACGCCATTCAAGCCGCCACCATCAACGCGGCCGATCTCATCGGTATCCCCGACAAAATTGGCTCGCTCGAACCCGGTCACTACGCCGATTTGATTGCAGTCAGCGGCGATCCCTTGACGAATATAAAAGTTCTGGAAAACGTGAAGTTCGTGCTCAAAGGCGGTACGGTCATAAAGAACAATTTCACCAAATGAAAACCCAGCAAAGAAACGGCGAGTTCCAGTTCGCAACTGCCGTATGGCAGTTTTGCACTGTTCAGAGTGGCTAGCCGCCTGCTCCGTACCCCGGTTTTTTCTGGGGCGCTTTTGGCGCGCCAAGTCACCTACTTCACCTGCGCCAGGGCCGCCGCCACCTCCTTGAGATCCGGCACGACCGGAATATCGTAAGTCTTGGCCCAGGCAACTTTCCCGTGCTTATCCACGATGAAAATCGACCGGCCGGTTATTCCTTTGTCTCCGAGATACACGCCGTACTTCTCGCTCATCGAGCCCTTGGGATGAAAATCCGCCAGCAGGGAATACTTAATTCCCATTTTTTCTGCATACGCTTTATGCGACCACACGCTATCTATACTCACGCCAAGGACTTCCGCATCCAGTGTGTCAAAATTCTTCATGTCATTCACAAAACAAGCGTGCTCATTCGTGCAGGTCGGGCTCCAATCCAATGGGTAAAACACCAGCACGACCTTTTTCTTGCCGGCAAAATCCGAAAGCTTGATTTCCTTCTGGTTCTGATCCTTCAACGTAAAATCTGGTGCTGCGCTGCCGACGGCCAGGCTCATATCCTTTTTCCTCCGAATGGGAATGAATGCTGCCAGAGATCTTACCGAATCACTTGCCTGCTCACCAAACTCCAACCTTCCGCCGGAGACCCACCCACGATAAACTCCTCCCGATGCGGAATCTGTCCGAACTCGTTGAACGCTATATCGCTCTAGCGGGAGGGTTTGGTCAACCGATCCCGCTATCCAATTTTTCCCTGGGCGACGATGAAATGGCGCGGCTCCTCAGCGCCTTCGACGAGGATTATCACATTAGCCGCTATCTGCATTTCTCAAATGTAAGTGGAACGCCCTACCGAATCAGTGGCGAAGCCGCTACGCACCTGTCCATCGACGCTTCCATCAGGGAGATTTTGTAGGCGCGGTCATTTACACAAATCCCGCTTTACCGCTGCCCCTCACCCTGAGCTATAACGGAGGAACTGCGCTCTGGGGCTTCACTTTGCCCTAAGTCCAAGACCCTTCCTAACTCGGTAGCGCCTTCTCCAACCGGCCGACCAAACCGTCCTGCTCTTGAATCAGTTCGTTTGGCAGCCTTTTCCCAAATTTGCCAAAAAACTCCCGGCTGTCTGCCAGATCCACTTCCCAGTCCTCCGGTTCTACTTTGAATAATTCCCGTAACGTTTCTGGTGGAATAGACAACCCGTCCAACGTCAATCCGTTCTGAGTAGGTACAAACCCGATGGGCGTCTCTTCCGCCGCCCCTTTGCCTTCCACGCGCTCGAGAATCCACTTCAAGACCCGCACATTTTCTCCGTAGCCCGGCCAAAGGAATCTACCGTCCCTGCCCCTTCGGAACCAATTTACGTGGAAAATCTTGGGCGGATGCGGGATGCGTTTGCCCATATCCAGCCAATGCTGAAAATAATCAGCCATGTTATAGCCGCAGAAGGGAAGCATCGCCATCGGATCGCGCCGCGTAATTCCTACATCTCCTGTCGCGGCTGCCGTGGTCTCCGAGGCCATCGTCGCGCCGACATACACGCCGTGTTGCCAGTTGAATGATTCATACACCAGAGGAGCCAGCCGCGCCCGCCTTCCCCCAAAAATAAACGCCGAGATCGGCACACCCTCCGGTGAATCCCAATTTGCCGAAATGCTAGGAGACTGGGTCGCCGGCACCGTGTAGCGCGAATTGGGGTGGGCAGCCGGCCCTTTGGAGTTATCCCACTTCTCCCCGCGCCAGGTAACCAATCCTGCCGGCGGCGCGCTGCCCATCCCTTCCCACCACGGTTCATCATCGGGAGTGACACCTACGTTGGTGAAAATCGTGTTCCGGTTTAGCGCCGACATCACGTTGGGATTGGTTTTCATTCCCGTGCCCGGAGCGACTCCGAAAAATCCCGCCTCCGGGTTTATCGCGCGCAAATATCCATCCGCGCCAATGTGCATCCACGCGATATCGTCACCAATCGTCCAGACTCGATATCCCTGGCCCTCAAGCGCCGATACCATCATCGCCAGGTTTGTTTTCCCGCACGCGCTCGGGAAGGCCGCCGCCATGTACGTCACGGTTCGGTCTGGCGATTCTAGCCCCAGGATGAGCATGTGCTCCGCCATCCAGCCTTCCTGCCGTGCCACCGAACTGGCAATCCGCAATGCAAAACACTTTTTCCCAAGCAGAGCGTTTCCGCCATAGCCCGATCCCACGCTCCAGATCAGTTTCTCCTGCGGAAAATGGGTGATGTAGCGCCGCAGGGGGTCCAGATCACCCAACGAGTGCAATCCCGGCACAAAATCCGTAGAATTTCCCAGGCGCTCGCTTGCCACTCTCCCCATACGCGACATGATCCGCATATTTGCTACAACATACGGGCTATCGGTAACTTCCACACCCACTTTGCTGTACGGCGAGTTCGCCGGTCCCATGATGTAGGGCACTACGTACATCGTTCGCCCGCGCATCGCTCCATCCAGCAGCTTACCTACCTTGTATTTTGCACCGTCCGGATCCATCCAGTTATTGGTCGGTCCGGCATCCTCCTTTTCAGGAGAGCAGATGAATGTCAGGTGCTCGGTACGCGCCACATCGCTCGGATTGCTTCGATGCAGGTAACAATGGGGATAGGTCTTCTCATTTAAGCGGAACGAATCGGCATGCTTCAACATTTCTTGAAAAATCACCTGATTTTCGGCTTCCGAGCCTTCGCAAAATACGATTTTTTCAGGTTTGGTCAGCCCGGCGGCTTCTGTAACCCAGGCTTCCATCGGAGTGCCCACGACTTACCCCCAGAAATTGAATCCATTGCATTTGAAAATTGAATCGTTAAGCCTACTCCAACCGGTCTGGAATCTTTTTGAGTGGAGCGCAGACGCGGAGGCAGGTCGATCTCTATTTTTTCTCTTGTTCAGTGTATGTTAGCCCTTACCATATCTGCAAGGTCAGGGGTTCTGGGTGAGCTCAGATGCGGTCTCTTCTCACGTTGCCGTTATTGCCGGGGCGTCAGGGCTGGTTGGAGGCGAATGCCTACACCTGCTTCTCGATTCCGAGCGCTACGATAAAGTCATTGCCTTCCTCCGCCGGCCCTTGGAGTTCGCTCACCCCAAGTTGCGTCAAATCACTGTCGACTTTGCCCATCTCCCTCGCCTACCTGAGTTTGCCGGCGCCAACGTCTTCTCCGCGCTCGGCACCACAATGAAGCAAGCAGGCTCGCGGGAAGCCTTTCGTAAGGTCGACTTCGACGCTTCTCTCGCGTTTGCAACATTGGCGGCAGAATGCGGCGCTTCCCAATTCGTGCTCGTCTCCTCCATCAGCGCGGGCGCAGCTTCTTCCACCTTTTACCTCAGAGTGAAGGGAGAGCTCGAGGACGCGCTCAGGTCTCTGCCATTCCGTTCGCTGCACATTTTTCGGCCGAGTTTTCTCGCCGGAGATCGTCTCGGCAGCCGACCCGGAGAGCGCGTGGGCGTTGCCGTAGCTAAAGCTCTCGATTTTGCCTTTGTTGGTTCGCTAAGAAAATTTAGCGCGGTCGATGTGGATGTTCTCGCCGCTGCCATGCTCAACGCCACACTCCGCGCCGAACCAGGCGTCCACATCTACGAGTACGAACAGATCCTTCAGCTGGCAAAATCCTGAGCGCTTCCGAATGTGGGTGCGGGGCCAACCTAGCCTTTGGCCACTCCCATGCGCACAACAGAACGGTCGACGCGCAAACCAGTGTTATTCTAAATTCGATGTACGCGCGAAAGTTTATTGTCGATGTCTTCATCCGCGGTGAGCGCAAGCCTTGCCCTCTTGAATGGCTCGACCAATTCTGCATGCGTAATTTCACAAACTCTGCTGAGTTTGACGATACGCTCCCGATCTCGGATGGCCATCTCGAGGCTAGCTTCCGCCTCTCCCCCGAGCAATTCGCTCTAGGCCTCTCAGCCTGGCTCACCCAACGTGGCAAGGGCGAGGGCCACCCTGTCGCCGTTCATGTGTCCCTCGCTCCGTAGCCTGGGCTTCAGCCTATCCCAAATTCAAACGCTTGTTTGACCCCGGCCGAACGGTTTTGTAACCTGTGAAGCTATACCAATTCCGTTCGACAAGGTCTTGCCATGAGCTTGAAAATTCAGAAAGCCGTTGTACTTGGTGCTGGCACCATGGGCGCCCGAATCGCCGCGCATTTCGCCAACGCCGGACTCCCCTGCCTCCTTCTCGACATTGTTCCGAAGGATGCCAGCACCTCCGCCGATCGCAATAAACTCGTTCTTGCTGGAATCGAAGCCGCAAAAAAATCCAAGCCAGCCGCTTTTTTCTCCTCGGAGCTGGCCGCCAATATTTCCATCGGCAATTTCGAAGACGACCTTGCCCGCATCGCTGACGCTGACTGGATCATCGAAGTCGTCGCCGAAAATCTTGAAATCAAACGCACTCTGCTCGGCAAAGTCGCGCAATTCCGCCGGCCCGGCTCCATCGTTACCACCAACACTTCCGGCTTGCCGGTTCATCTGATCGCCGAGGGCATGACCGAGGAATTTCAGCAACATTGGGCCGGTACCCATTTCTTCAATCCCCCTCGCTACATGAAGTTGGTCGAGCTCATTGCCGGCCCTAGAACTTCTTCGGCGGTGATGGAAACCCTCACCGATTTCTGCGATCGCCGCCTTGGCAAAGGCGTCGTCGTCGCCAAAGACACTCCGAATTTTATTGCCAATCGCGTCGGTACATTTTCGCTGCTCAATGTTTTGAAGTTGATGTCGGCTCTGGGCATGACCATCGAAGAGGTCGACGCCTGCACTGGTCCGGCAGTCGGCTGGCCCAAGTCCGCCACTTTCCGCACTGCCGACATCGTTGGCATCGATGTCCTGGCTCACGTCGTCAAAAATATCTATGAAACTGCCGCCAACGATGAATCGCGCGAAGCCTACAAACTTCCGACGCTGGTTCAAGAAATGCTCCGCCGTGGCTGGCTCGGCGACAAAACCGGCCAAGGTTTTTACAAACGCGTTAAAGGCCCAGGGAAAGAAGAAATTCTCACCCTCGACATTCAGACGATGGAGTATCGTCCCCGCCGGAAAGCGAAATTCGCTTCGATCGACGCCGGAAAAACAATCGAAGACACCCGCGAACGCTTGCGCGCGCTGTTGGCTCCGCTCCTTGAAGGTCAGAAAACCGATAAAGCCCAACAATTGATCTGGGGCGGGCTGTCCGAGATGTGTCTCTATGCCGGACGCCGCATGCCGGAAATTTCCGATCGCATTATCGATGTCGACCGCGCCATGCGCTGGGGCTTCGCCTGGGAAATGGGCCCATTCGAAGTTGTGGATGCCATCGGGCTCCCCGAGTTTGCCGCGCAAATTCAAAAAGAAGGCCGCACCCTTGCACCTATTTTCGAAAAAGCCCTGGCTAACGGCCGCAAAAGCTTCTACGAATCGGAAAGAGGGACGACTGCCGTTTTTGATCTAGCCACCGGCTCCGCACAAAAAGTCGAAGAACCCAGTGGAATTATTCTCCTGAAAAAGCTGAAAGAGGCCGGACGCGAGGTTGAACGAAACTCCGGTGCCAGCCTCATCGATCTCGGCGACGGTGTCGTTTGCTGCGAATTTCACTCAAAGATGAATGCCATCGGTGCTGACCTGATCGCCATGATTCACAAGGGCCTCAAACGTCTCGAGGCCGAATTCGACGCCATGGTCATCGCCAATCAAGCTCCCAACTTCTGCGTTGGCGCAAATCTCATGCTGGTCCTCGTCGGCGCGCAAGAGCAGGAGTGGGATGAACTCCACATGGCCGTGAAGCAATTTCAAAATGTAAATCTGGCCATCAAGTACGCTGCAAAGCCCGTCGTTTCCGCTCCGCAAGGTATGGCCCTCGGCGGTGGCTGCGAAATCGGCCTCCACGCCGCAAAAATCCATGCCGCAGCCGAATCCTATATTGGTCTGGTTGAAACGGGCGTCGGCCTGATTCCCGGCGGTGGTGGCACCAAGGAAATGATGATTCGGGCCAACGAAAACGCGGGTTCCGGCGACGATTTGGACCTGTTTCACGCCTTGAAACCCCTCTTTGAGAATGTCGCCACCGCAAAAGTTGGCACCAGCGCGGAAGAAAATCGCCAACTCGGTTACCTCCGCCGCACGGACACGTACTCGATGAATCGCGAACGCCTGGTGGCCGACGCCAAGCAAACCGCCCTGGCACTCGCGCGATCGGGTTGGAGACCGGGTGCACCAAGCTGGCAAGAGGGCGCTCAGTCTACCCAAATTAAAGTACTCGGCGAGTCTTTTCTCGCGGCCGCTAAGATGGTCATTCATCTGATGGTGCGGGGTGGCTACGCTTCCGATTACGACGCTCACGTCGCCCGCAAACTCGCCAACATTCTTGCCGGTGGCCCTCTGTCTGCGCCGCAGCTTGTCAGCGAACAATACCTCCTCGACCTCGAACGCGAAGCTTTCGTCTCCCTCTGCGGCGAAAAGAAAACCCAGGAACGCATCGCCCACACGCTAAAGACCGGGAAACCTCTACGCAACTGACGCCAAGAGATCTCTCCCTGACCTCTGGCAAGCAGGCGCGATCTGCCCTATTTGCCGTAATATTCCGTATTTATTCGTATTAGCCATACGGTTAGATATCGTATAAACTCCTCTTGCCGGGAGGAGTCATGCAGAGACTTCTTGCTCCACGCGAAGCCGCCAACATCCTCGGGATCAGCTATCCCACTCTCAAACAGTGGATCTACCACAGCAAACTGAAAACCGTAAAAACTCCCGGCGGCCATCATCGAGTCCCCGAATCGGAAATCGACCGCCTCATCCCCAAGAAACTCGACCGGGGTGATATCGCTCAACGTCGCGGCAATTTCCGCAAGGTCTCCGGTCGCAATCAGCTAATTGGCCGCGTGGTCGCCATAAAATTCGGCGGCCTGCTTGCCCAAATCACTCTTTCCGTCGGTGAGCAGCACATCACTGCCATCATCACCGCCGACGCCGCCAAAGAAATGCGCCTGAAAGTCGGCGAACGTGCGGCCGCCCTGATCAAATCCACCGAAGTGATGATTCTTCGCGTCTGATTTTCGATTCCGGAGCGTTCTATGTCTTTTCAACTCAAACTGCTCGATTGCACCCGGGCCTTCGCAGTCGGCGTAATTCTCCTCGTCTTGGTTTTCTATTCGTCGCCAGCCAAAGCCGGACAGTTGCGCGTCGCTGCCGCCGCCGATCTGCAGTTTGCCATGAAAGATTTGGCAGCAAAATACGAAGCAAAGACCAAGCAATCGGTCGAAGTCATCTACGGCTCGAGCGGAAACTTCTTCACCCAGATCCAGAACGGGGCCCCATTCGATCTATTTTTCTCAGCCGATGCTGGCTACCCCGCAGTACTCGTCGAGCAGGGCCTCGCCGACAAGCAGTCCCTCTATCGGTATGCCCTAGGTCGCCTCGCGCTGTGGGCTCCTGCGGAGGAACATCTGAACGTGTCTGAAAAGGGATTTCAGTCCTTGCTCGATTCCCGAGTCAGTAAAATTGCCATTGCCAATCCGGAACACGCTCCCTATGGTAGGGCTGCCGTTGCCGCCCTGCAAAAAGCAGGGATTTATGAGCGGATTCATTCGAAGTTGGTTTTTGGCGAAAACATTTCTCAGGCTGCCCAATTCGTTCAATCCGGGAACGCACAGGTGGGCCTTGTCGCGCTCTCCCTGACAGGTTCGCCGGCGATGCAGAAAGGCG
>Ga0209040_10003695_pt1 | contig 11689 bp, 14 predicted proteins | sample BogFormECP12_OM3_FD_188240 | JGI IMG/M metagenome (GOLD analysis project Ga0209040, IMG submission 188240) | Bog forest soil microbial communities from Calvert Island, British Columbia, Canada - ECP12_OM3 (SPAdes) (version 2) | ecosystem: Environmental > Aquatic > Freshwater > Wetlands > Bog ... | reverse complement strand
ATTCGGCGCTGGGATGCACGAAACGCGCGCCGCACACCGGGCAGATGATCTCCTCGCTGAGCGTGGCGATCGACGGCGCGACGCGGTGGCCGTTCGGGCATAGGTGCGTGCCCAGCCGCGACATCACTAGGCGCAGCACGTTGAGCACTTCGGACATGGTGCCGACCGTGCTGCGCGGCCCAGGTATCGGCGGGCGCTGCCGCAGGGCCAGCGCGGGCGGCAGGTGGTCGATCCGGTCCACGTCCGGCCGCTGGGCCTGGGTCAGCCGCCGGCGGCTGTAGGTGCTCAGGCCCTCCAGGAACCGGTGCAGGCCCTCGGCGTACAGCGTGCCCATGGCCAGCGATGTCTTGCCCGATCCGGATACTCCGACCACCGCGACCGTCCGCCACAACGGCACGTCGACGTCGATATCCCGCAGGTTGTTGTGCCGGGCCCCATGCACGCCGATAACCGCGGGCAGGGTTCCAGGCACGGGATTTTCACCAGCTGTCATAACGGCAACTTAAGCGGGCTGGGCTGAGCGAGGTGCGAGGGACTGGCGGCGATGCCAGCCTTCGCGACGGAATCAGGCTTGTGGGGCGCGATGGGCGGGCACGGTGGCGCGGTGCCCGGGCCAGGCCCACACCGGGGCCGGCGCTCGCCGGCCCCGGGTGCGTTCTGGTCAGGGGTGGACCGGTCCGCTGGGCCCGCGGTCGAGGCGCAGTGACTGCATGATGGCGAATGTGGTGGTGGTGGTGAAGATCTCGATGTCCGCGGCGGCCAGCACGCCGGTGTACTTCGCGATGACGGGCGCGGCCGCGCGCTCGGTGACGGTGTCCAGGTGGGCTTTGACCCCGGCCCAGGCGTTCTCCCCGGCCGCCACGTAGAAGGGCACCGGGTTGACGGTGGCCAGCGCTTCTTTGGAGCTGGCTTCGATGTCGGCGATGTACTGCTGGTGCACCGCGACGTCATCGCGGGTGGCGAGCCGGCCGAGGTGCCCGCAGATGAAGTGGGTCCACGGGTAGGCCAGCGCGACGGCCGGGGCCCCCATGTACCCGATGACGTCCTCGCTGAGATTGAGGTTGTAGATGGGCACCCACCCGGCGTTGACGACGTCGATGAACATCAGGGTGTCGTGGTCCGGGGTGGTCAGGAACGCGGACTGGTAGACGCCGTCGGTAACCCAGTACAGGTTCCGCTGCACGCGCCCGACGTAGAAGCCCTGATCGTTCAGGGCCGGGCCGAGCGCGGACCGGGGAACCGGCGCGTAGTCGGGCAGGTCTGCGGCGCTGTCCGCGCCGGCGGCTGGTGAGGTCACGGTGTCTCCCTTGAATCTGGGCACGTCCCCTGGCGGTCGTGCGAGCCTTCGCGACAGAACCAGAGTCGCCGCCAGCCAGGTGAGAGGTCGTCACCGGATCACGGTGATTCACGCGGCGGGCGTCAGGCGTAAGCAGCAGAGATCGCCGACGAACTGTCCTGGGGTCACCGGATCCCGGTGATGCGGGTTCACCTGCCCGCCCCCGAGCATGACGTCATGGACCCGGCACCCGCCCTGTACATGATCCGGATCAACGGGCACCTCGGCGCCATGGTGCTGTCCGCGTTCCCGGCGATGATGCCGCAGCGGCACGGCGCGGACACCGTGCTGACCGGGCTGCTGGACCGGTCGGCGCTATACGGCGTGCTGGCCGAGATCGACGCGCTCGGCCTGGACCTGCTCGAGGTCCGCCAGCTCACCCCGGGCCGCAAATCACCGGAACCAGGTGACGGCCGCTCACCGTGACGTGACGGCCGCTAACTTCGGCCGCACCGGTCCGTTCAAAGGAGGACAACTATGGCATCGCCGACCTCGGGCGCACCGGGCGTGCCGATCCTGCCGGATTACGCGCCGGTTCTGCGGGCCTCGCTCGGTCCCGCTGTCAACGACCAGGGCTACTTAGGAGCCGTGGACGTGTTCACGGCCCCCACCGCCTTTTCGATCCTGGAGTCGATCCGCCTCGACCTCGGCTACCGCATGGACGTCCACCCCTAAGCAGGCATCGCCCGCGCGAGAACACAACAACGACCGGAGCCGACGCGATATGAGCACAGCGGATATTCCCGCTCAGCGCGGGCGCGATCACCGGTTCGGCTCCCCAGCCGTGCCGCTCGGCGAGGGCGATCGCCTCGTGGCAATGCCGCCGGGCAGTCTCGAACGAATGGGGCTCCGACACGGATCCGAGCTCCGCGAGGCAGCCGACTTCGAGGTAGGGTCGGCTGATCTCCCGGGCCAGGACGGCGCCCTCCTTCAGGTGGCGTTCAGCATCCTGCTGCGCCAGGGACCACGCTTGGACAGTCCCCAGATTCATCAGCGCCGCTGCTCGCAGGTCGCTGCTGAGTGCGATGTCCTCGTCGGACTGCCCGGTAACCGGGGAGGCGAGGAATCCGGCCTGTTCGACAACGTCGGCGAAGTGAGCGCGCCGCCGCGCCAGCCACAGCTGCACCGATGCGGTTGCCATGCGGAGGCGGCGCTGGCGATCCGGGGTCGTCGTCTCGGCGTGCGACTTGGCGACTGCTAGATGGGCTGCGGCCTGGCTCAGGTGTCCCTGGACAAGCTCACCGGTAGCGCAAACCAACGCCAGCTCCGGATCTGCGCCGGCGCCCGGCGGGAACGCCCGCACCAGCGCCTGGATGGTCTGCGCTTGGCCGTCGAGCGTCCGGCTGAACGAATGATCGGCGAGCAACCGGGCCGCGCTGGGCCAGTCGCCCGCCGCCTGCGTATGGCGGATGGCGTCGACAACCTGGCCGTGCTTTGTGAACCATTCGGCGGCTCGCCGGTGCAGCACCGGTACTTCATCGGGCAGCCTCCGGCGCAGTTCCAGCCGCAGCAGATCCCCGAACAGGCGGTGGTAGCGGAACCAGGTCCGCTCGGAGTCGAGCGATACCACGAACGCGTTCGCGTCTTCCAGGCCGAGCAGGATCCGCTCGGAGCCCGTATATAGGTGAGAGAACGCCGAGGAGCGCGACCCGATCACGGGGTGTAATGGCAGGCGTGGTGCTGTAAGGGCGCTCCGAGCCAATGACCATCTTCTTCGGGAGCAGGGCGAGGTACTGAAGGCACGGCATGTTAGCGAACTGCCCGAGGAGACCAGGACCGTCTTGCTCATCGCCGCCTTGAACGAAGGCGGCGCGCTGGGCGAGACGCTGGTCATGCGGGTTCGATTCGCGTCGTCCGCTCTGTCGTCTGCCCAGCTACGGTCCGTTCATGCGCAATGGGCACTGAGAGCCGGCGGCCATAGTTGTATGACGGATTGTGATACACTTTCTATATGACGTCAGCCATCAGCGTGCGTCTCGATCCTGAGGCTCTGCGGGCATTGGCTCAGCTTGAGGCAACGGGCCTCAGCAGATCCGAGGCGATCCGCCGCGCGATCCTCGACAGCGCAGCCCGGCTACAACGCCGGGCGACTCTCGCCGCTGAGGTCGCAGCACTCGAGGCCGATGGCGACGACCGGCGCGAAATGCTCGAGGTCGCAGCTGTCATGGAGAGCATGCGTGCTCCGGGGTGATATCCACGAATTCCGCCCGCCCCGTGGAACAGGCCACGAGCAGCGTGGCCGCCGCTATGGCGTGATCGTCCAGGCTAACGAGCTACTTCCGCGTTCGGTGGTGCTGGTCGCGCCAACATCTCTCAGCGCCAAGGCGGCATCGTTTCGTCCAGAAATCGAACTGCGTGGTGAGACCACCCGGGTCTTGGTTGAACAAGTCGGAGCCATCGACGCCGGACGGCTTGGCGACCTAGTCGGCCGAGTCACCCCCGAGCAGCAGTGGGGCATCGACGAAGCCCTGACGACCGTCTTGGGACTCCGCTAGGCGCCGACCGCCGGTGACGAGTGAACCGAGGGTGCCAGCGCGCACACTGGCGCGCGTAAAGCGGAGAGCGATCCAAGATCGCCAGGCCATTAGCGGGCCATAAGCCAGGGTGAACAGGGGTTAGCCACGGCTACTGGGGAGCATCAGAGTTGCCAGCTCAGCGGCCCTGACTGCGGTTCGCTGTACACCTTCCAAGCTGATCATGCGGGCCGCCGCCTCCGGGGTAGCCCGGCGCCCCTGGGAGAAGTAACGTGATCCCGACGAGTCTTACCTGGACGAGCAGATCTGGAACCGGATGTGGGCCCGCGCGGTCGCGGAAAGCGGGATCCCGTTCAAGCCGACCGCCTACCAGGTCCGGCACACGCACACCTCGTGGGGTCCGGGCGCGACGTGCTGCTGGCCACCAAGCTGCACGTGCCGCGCCCGCGGCCGGGATTCGTGCCGCGCTGGTCAGTGCGTTGATCAACGATGTCGTGGCAGAGCCGGACCTGCCCGGCGTGCTGCTGGCGTTCCACGACTACCAGCTGATCACGTCGGAGACCGTGCATGCGTCGGTCAGGTTCTTGCTTGAGCACCGTCCGCCCCAGCTGCACATCGTGCTGGCCAGCCACTCCGATCCGCCGCTGGGCCTGGCCAGGTTCCGGGGGGCGGAGTGAGTTGGGTGGGGGGCGCGGACCCGCGGCGGGACGACCTCGCCGATGTACAGCGGCACGACCATCGACGCGGAGCCGACCGCCAGCCCGATGATGACCCGTGCCCCTACCAGGACACCGTAACTAGGAGAAAAGGCGGCGAGTATCACCCCGGCGACGAAAAGAGCCGCCGTCCCCAGCACCGTGGGCCGGCGGCCTACCCGGTCCACGATCCGGCCGCCCGCCAGCGCACCGATCACCGCTCCGATCAGCAGGATGCTGGTCAGCAGTTCCTTGTCGAAGGACGTCAGGCCGGGGAAATCCTTGCCGATGAACAGCAGCGCCCGGAGATGACCCCGGTGTCGTAACCGAACAGCAGCCCGCCGAGCGCGGTGATCGCCGCGCCGAACAGGACACGGCGGCGGACGCCGCCGGACAGCGGTGCCGCTGACGCTGGCCCACGGGCCCTAGTCATGTTTCTTTTAGCTGAGCCGTGAAGCTGCATTGCCCTCTCCTGGCACGTCGTAGTGGAGACCTGCCGTGGCCCGGGCTCGTCCCTCAGCCACGGCGGGGTCATGGACCACGATCGCCGATCAGCATGGCTGCGTCTTCACCGCAGACTGCCAATACCACTACCGGCTAACAGCAATTCCGGAACTGAAGCCAGCATGGACGTCGAGACCCTGCTCCAGGCGGCCCTGCCCTACCTGCGCGAGCAGGGCAGCGGGCACATCCTTCAGGTGTCCTCGATCGGCGGGATCTCGGCGTTCATGAACACCGGCGCCTACAACGCCTCGAAGTGGGCGCTGGAAGGGCTGAGCCAGAGCCTGGCCCAGGAGGTGGCCGGGTTCGGCGTCAAGGTCACGCTGATCGAGCCGACCGGCTACGCCACCGACTGGGCCGGCTCCTCCGCGAAGCACGCGACGCCGCTGCCCGCCTACGATGCGGTCCGGGAGCAGGCCGCGCAGGCCCGCGCCCGCCGCTTCACGCCCGGTGACCCGGACGCGACCCGCGACGCGGTGCTGCAGCTGGTGGACAGCCCCAACCCGCCGCTGCGCCTGTTCCTCGGCGAGGCGCCGCTGGGCATCGCGGCCGCGGACTACGAGTCCCGGCTGGCCAGCTGGCGGGAATGGCAGCCCGTGGCCGCCGCCGCCCAGGGCAACGGAAGGTAAGGGGTGATGCGGCGCCGCCAGTTCCTGCAGGCGGTGCCGCGCGACCGCCTCAGAGACGACGGTGAAGTTATCGGCCAGCTTGCAGGCTGCGGCCGGTTTGTGAAAGACCGATGAAAAATAGGCTGACCTGCAGGAACCTTGCAGGAACTTCTCAGTCTGTGCAGGTTCGATAAGACATGAGATCCGAACGTGCGGCGGTCCCGCTGGCTCCTGCGCCAGGGGGCGGACGGCTGCTGGTCGTGGACGACGATCCCGACGTCAGGGACTCCCTCGAGCGGGCGCTGCGGCACGCCGGGTACGCGGTGACCACGGCCGTGCACGGCGCGGACGCCCTGGCTTCGGTGGCGCGATCCCCGGTGGACCTGATCGTCCTGGACGTCCTGATGCCGATGGTGGACGGGTTCGACGCGTGCCGCAGGCTCCGCGAACGCGGCGACACGACCCCGGTTCTCGTCCTGACCGCCCGGGACGCCATCGAGGACCGGGTGACCGGGCTGGAGGTGGGGGCGGATGACTACCTGGTCAAGCCGTTCGCCCTGCGCGAGCTGATGGCCCGGGTCCGGGCCCTGCTGCGGCGGTCCGGCTCGCGTCACTTCGTGCTCGGCTACGCCGACCTGACCCTGGACGTCACGACCAGGACAGTGACCCGGGACGGTCAGGTGATCCCGCTGACTAAGATCGAGTTCGGCCTGCTCGAACTGCTGCTGCGTAACGCCGAGCAGGTGCTCAGCTACGACGTGATCCTGGAGCGGGTCTGGGGTTACGGCGAGGCGCCCGTGTCCAATGCCCTCCAGGTCTTCGTGGGCTTCCTGCGGCGCAAGCTCGAGGACGGCGGGCGCCCACGGCTGGTACACAACGTGCGCGGCGTCGGCTACGTGCTCCGGGCGGCTCCGTGAGGCGACCGCACTGGCGGCGGCCGCTCATGCTGCGGACCCGGTTTACCTTCGCCGTGGCCGCCGCGGTCGCGGTAGTCACGTTGGCGATCACCGCTGTGGCCTTCCTGGTGGTCCGTTCTGACCTGCAGAATCAGGTGAGCCAGGAGCTGAGGGCGCAGAGCGCCGCCGTCCACCGGCAGGCCCAGCGCTACCACGGGCACATCCCGGCCGGATGGGTGCCGCCGCATCCGGACCGGTTCGGTGCGTCCAGTCCGTACGAGCAGGTGGTGACCGCCGGCGGTGCCATCTGGGCGCCGGCGGGCGATCGCGGGCTGCTGCCGGCGGACGCCGCCGCGGTTGCGGTCGCCGCCGGGCAGCGCGGCTCTTACTACCGCGAAACCACGCTAGGCGGGGTCCGCGCCATGGTGCTCACCACGCCGCTCGCGCCGGGCCTCGCCTTGCAGGTGGCCGCGCCGCTCAACACGGTCGATACGGAAGTGGCCAGCGTCGGCGCGACCCTGGCCTTGCTGAGCGCCATCGGAGTCGCGCTGGCGGCGCTGGCCGGCTGGGGCGTGGCGCGGGCCGGCCTGGCGCCGGTGGGCCGCCTGGCCGCCGTGGCGGAGCAGGTGACCGCGACAGGTGACCCGGCCAGCCGGGTCGAGGTGGATCGCGCCGACGAGCTCGGGCGGCTGGCCACGTCGTTCAACACGATGCTGCACGCGCTGCAGCGGTCGCTGGCCGCCCAGCGGCAGCTGGTCAGTGACGCCAGCCACGAGCTGCGCACTCCGCTGACGAGCCTGCGGATCAACGTCGAGCTGCTGGCCGACGATCCCGGCCTGTCCGAGCCGGAGCGCCAGGAGCTGCTGGACCGGGCCGTCGCCCAAGTCGCGGAGCTCAGCGAGCTGGTGGCAGGAGTCACCGAGCTGGCCCGCGGCGAGCCGGTCGCCGGCGCGTTGGGCGACGTCAGGCTCGATGAGGTGGTGGCGGCAGGCCTGGAGGGGGCCAGGCGGGACTGGCCGCAGACTCCGTTCACGGCCGATCTGGAGCCGTGCGTGGTGGCCGGCAGCGCCGTGCGGTTGCAGATGGCCGTCCGGAACCTGCTGGACAACGCGGCCAAGTTCGGGCCGCCGGGCGCGCCGGTGGAAGTAGGGCTGGTCGCCGGCGAGCTGACCGTGCGCGACCATGGGCCCGGGATCGCGGCCGCTGACCTGCCGCATGTCTTCGACCGCTTCTACCGGGCCGCGTCGGCCCGGGCCGTGCCTGGCTCGGGTCTCGGGCTTTCCATCGTTCGCCAGGTGGCCGAGAGCCACGGCGGCACAGTCCGGGCCGAGTCCGCGTCCGGCGGGGGAACGCTGATCCGGCTCTGCCTTCCGGACCAGGGCCTGCCGGACCAGGGCATGCTGGACCGCGGCCGACCTCGTGAGCAGGCCAGCGCCGCTACCGCCACCGTGCCGGAGCGGGAATACTCCAGTCGCAGATGATCGCGCCCGCCTTATCGGGCTGCGGTGGCGCGGGACGGACGCCGTGCGCTCGCAGGATCCCCGCTACCTGGCCGGCGATCCATACGCTGCCGGGTGCGGTGGGGTGCAGGCCGTCACGCGCGCGCGGGTCGAGCCGCGCGATCTCGGCGGCGACCGGCCCCTTGCGGGCCAGGCCGGCGCGCACGTAGCCCGCACCGGGGTCCCCGTAGATGACGGCGTCCCAGTGCAGCAGGCGGGCCAGCACGACGGCCCACGACTTACCTGGACTACCTGACCCGACCCCCGCGGTGAACGAGGCGCCGACGATCGCGAGCGCCGGCCTGCTGGGCCCGTCGTGCGCGTCGTGGTCCTGGTGCTGGTGCTGGGTGCGTTCGAGTTGCCGCTCACATCCGGCCACGGGCTCGCGCGGATGAGCTGACCCCGCGGCCGGCCCGAGAAGGCGAAACGCCAGGGCATACGTGGCTCCGGGGCGCGGCGCGGCGCGGACCGCTCCCTGCGCCGAGGTAGCAGGCAGCAGCGCGAGACAGCTGACGGCGGCAGCAGCGATCACCTTGGAACGTCGCCGGAGCACGGCCCAGTCTCGGCTCTGCCGGAGATCGTGTCAAACGAGTTGCTGTTGCTCGCCGCCCGTGAAGGACCAGCTGGGCCCGGCAAGAGGCACAGCTGAGGATCTCCTGGACGTGGGCTGCGGCTATCCCGGCCGCTACCTAACGCGAGGCTGGCATGAGGCGACGCCGAGGGTGCGGCTGCGACGCTGGGCTTATGGCAACGCAACAGTCCATGCCTGAGGCGCCAGCGGCGACCGCGCACGCGCCGGAGAAGCCCAGGCGAGGGTTGGGTCGTCCCGTCTCCCGCTGGTCCTGGCGGGCGGTCTTGGCCTGGCCGCATCGGGCCGGGGATGGCATCTCTCTAGGGCCGACCGGCCCGGTGCCGGGCGCACCCCGGAGCCGCCGGGTGGTCGGGCCCCTGCTCGCGGTGGCCATGACCGCGTTCGCCGCGGCGCAGTACGCGATCGGCCGGCCTATCGCGCCGGAGGCCTGGCTGGCGATCGCCCCGCTGCTGGGATCCCTAGTGCTGCGCACGCTGCGCACCGCGCTGCTGGCGGGCTGGACGGTCCTGCTCGGGCTCGGGCTGGCCCTTGAGGCCAGCGGCCCGCCCGGACGGCTGGCCTCGAGCATGACCGTGCTGGCGCTGCTGGCCGGGTTCGCGGTGGCCAACTCCGTGCTCCGCTGCGCGGCACGGTCGACGATGGCGCCCGGGTAGGCGGCCAGCGCAGCTTCCGTCGCCTTATTCGCTGCCGTTCCGCTGACGATTGTCCCTGACCCCTGAGTAAAGTCCGCCGGGATCTGACCGACCTGCTTGGACGTGGTCGGTGCACCGCGCTGGAAGGGGATCACCTTGGCCGTCGCGGAAGTCGCAGATCCGCCGCCAGCCGGTTGCACGATGACCTGCGCGGCGGTGATGGTCGTACTGTTGACCGTCCCAAGTACGAGGACGGGTTCGCCGGTTGTAACGGCACTCGCCGAGGTTGAGCTCGTCCCCTTCTGGTAGGTCGTGGCGGACGCCTCGTCGACGGTCACCTTCTGACCGGTTGATGTCGACAGTGTGAATTTTGACGTGGACACGCTGCTGACCGTGCCGGCTGCTCCCCCTGCGGCCGGTCCGGACCGGGCGTTGGATACGGATCCGGGACTGCCAGCTGAGCCGCTGCTGGCCGCGGCTGGGCTGCTACTGGCCGCGGCTGGGCTGCTACTGGCCGCGGCTGGGCTGCTGCTGGAGGTGGCGCTGACGATGCCGTAGGTACCGCCCGCGACCGCGATGGCCGCAGCGCTGGCAACGATGGACCTGGTGAGTTTGCGGGAAGACACTGGCTGCAATGCGCGTGGCCGTATGTCTGTCATCTTGTTCGTATGGCAGTCGGCGTCCTCAGCGTGGATGACAACCGGTCGATGCCAGCAGAACAACCGTTCGGCAACGGTAAGGATGCCAGTGAGCGGTGAGGAATTGCGTGTGCTGGCCGAGGAGCAGGCGGCGTTGCGCCGGGTCGGCGGGCGCGCTGCGGCCGATGGCCGGCTCGGTCCGGATCGGCGGGACCGACCCGCACGCACTGCGCTACGACGACCTCGTCGCCGGCGTGACGCTCATGGAGCAGGACAGCCAGTTGCTCAGCGGCACTGTTGCGGAGAACCTCCGCCTGGCCCGCCCGGACGCCACGGTCCAGCTGGCCGCAGGGCGAGTCCTCCGGTGACCTACCGTCCCGTGTCCAGCGGGCGCCGCATCCTCGGCTCACGGGTCAGGCGGCACACGGCGAGTAAACTCAGGGATGAACAACCCCCCGTGATGGTGAGGAGTTCACATGACCGCACGCACCGAAGACATGGTTTCGATTCCGCGAGCGGAGCTGGACGCGCTCCGGGCCGAGAACCGGTGCCTGCGACGTGAAGCCGGGGATGCCGAGGCACTGAGGCGCATCCGGTCGGACTCCGGGGAAGGCCGTACCTTCACCCGCGAGGAACTGGCGGAGGCGTGGGGAATTAGTGAGTGATCGGGTTCTTCGCTTCCTGGACAGGACCTGGGACGAGCTAGAAGGACTGCCGCAACCACTTTGAAACGCTGCTCACAGGGCGATTTTTCACCTGCTCGAAGAACCAGTTCCGGCCCTTGCCGACCCGTTTCCCGAAGTAGACCCGCTGCCAGGTGCCTACCGTCTCCATCTTCCGTCGGACGGTCTGACCATCTGGTACACGGTCACGGAGAGTCCGGACGGGCAGGTCGTTATCGTTGTGCAGTACGTCAAGGCCGACACCTGAACGGGGTTCCCCGCGAATTGATCCTGTCCAGGGATTAGGCCCGAACGGGTTCATGCGAGCTGATCTTCCCGGTGCAACCGGAGTCCCAGCGGGGCGGGCAGCCTGACGTCTACGAGGGGATCCGGGTAGCGCCTGCCAACGTCTATCTCGAGGCGGCGGCGGGGACCTTTTCCGCCGCCTCCTCCGCGGTGGCGACCAGGGACGCGGTTCTCGCGGCGCTGGCCTTTCCTCGCCGGCCCGTCGCGATGAGGGCGAGAACGATCACGGCGAACCCGCAGGCGGCGATGATCCACCAGCCGGGACGGGTCGCGGCGGCGAACCCCGACTGCAGCGGGCCGTGCAGGTTCGCGGTCAGCACCGACCCCATGACCGCCACGCCGAGCACCTGGCCGACCTGGCGGCTGGCCGACGCGATCCCGGCCGCGACCCCGGCTTGCTCCCGGGGCATCCCGGACACCGCTGAGTTCGTGATCGGCGCGTTCACCATGCCCATGCCGATGCCGAACACCAGATAGCTCAGGACGAGGTAGCCCGCCGACGTCGACGCGGTCAGCGCGGTCAGCAGGGCGCCGACGGCCATCAGCCCGGCTCCGGCGATCAGCAGCGGCATCCGGGTCCCGCGGCGGGCGACCATCCGGCCGGCCAGCGGAGCACACACGGCCATCGCCGCCGCCATCGGGAGCAGGAACAACCCGGCGGCCAGCGGCCGGTAACCGCGGACCTCCTGCAGGTAGAGCGTGTTAAGGAACAGAAACCCGCCCAGCGCACCCATCGCGCTCACAGCGGTCACAGTCGCGCCGGAAAACGGCAGGCTGCGGAAGAACCTGAGGTCGACCAGCGGCTCTGGGTGGCGGGGCTCGTAAGCCAGGAAAACGGCCAGCGCGATCA
>Ga0209040_10003693_pt1 | contig 11692 bp, 9 predicted proteins | sample BogFormECP12_OM3_FD_188240 | JGI IMG/M metagenome (GOLD analysis project Ga0209040, IMG submission 188240) | Bog forest soil microbial communities from Calvert Island, British Columbia, Canada - ECP12_OM3 (SPAdes) (version 2) | ecosystem: Environmental > Aquatic > Freshwater > Wetlands > Bog ... | reverse complement strand
TACGGTTTTCGCACCTACGAAGCCATGGAAATAGCCCTATATCACACGTTGGGTCGCCTTCCGGAACCGGAATCAACCCACAGATTCTGCTGAGGAGGCAATAATTGGTTCGCGTGCACCGCTTTTACCTTGCTGGTTGGGGCTCTTGCTGTGCCCGTTAGCTTCGCCCGGAATCCGCCTGCACGCTCTCCAGCAGACGTCTTTCGACAAGCCCGTTCGTCTGTAGTCCTGATTGTTGGCTCTGAAGGTCGCGACAAGGTTGCCCAGGGCTCGGGGTTCATTGTCGGCAAAGATAAAATCGTAACGAACTACCATGTGATCGCCGGATTATCGGCAGCTGTTGTCCTGTTCGCGGACGGTCACACTGAACCAGTCACGGGAGTCGTAGCCGCAGACGCGGATCAAGATGCTGCGATTCTGAACCTTCGTACAGGCACTCGCCCTCCTCTCCCTCTGGGTGACGAACTGAATTTACACGAAGGCGACGCCGTTCTTGCCATCGGCGCGCCGCAAGGCCTGGAACTCTCGCTAACTAACGGAATCATTAGTGCATTCAGGAACTCAGAAAAGAAGTTCTTAATTCAAAATACCGCTCCGATTGCGCCAGGTTCGAGCGGTGGCCCCCTGCTGGATTCTCGCGGCCGTGTGATAGGGGTGACGACTTCTCTCCTGGTGGACACCCCCGGCGTTTATTTCTCGATCGGCGTGGGAACGGTGAAAAGGTTATTGAAGGATTCGTCGCATGTGAACAACCCTCTTGCTGGAGCAACTACGACCGGTGGCGTGAAGCCGCCGCCTGACCTAAGCCAGACGTTCGAGTGGATTAAGGGTAAGGTCGAGTCGAAAGCAGGCGGGGCTTCCTATTACCAAAACTGGTGGCCTGATCCTTCGGAAGTCGGTGAAGAGCACATTGTTGGTCTGCAACTGCAGCAATCAAGCGATCAATGTGTCTTTATGTTCACTTTCAAGAGGGAGATCCTCACACACAGCGTCTACAACTCAATCATGAAAGATACGCAATCGGGTTGCGAGTTGACATCTGAAGACGACTATGTCGAGACCCTGCCGGTTTACTACTTGAAGCAGGCGAAGCTTATTACCCTCGATCGAGGGGTTCCCGCTGTTGATCTAAAGTTCGATGGAAAAAAGCACAAGATGCACTGGGAAGGCAGTTGGTCGAGGACCGGCTGTCGCGATGCGTCGCTAAACCGAAAAGGAACGACTGAAGCTCGGGAGATGCTGGATGACTTTCTACTCATCCAAATCTATCGATATCCCGCTGAAGACAACGAAGATCTCGCAAGGCGAGTAGCAGACGCTTTTAATCACGCTGCAGCTCTTTGTGCGAACCAAAAACCAGTGTCGCAGGAACCATTTTAGCGTCGGCCTTGTGGGCGGTTAACCGATGCGAGCGACTGAGAATGGGCGTTGGTGTACTCGAATCTTCAACGCCGCCGGGGCACAGGGCAACGAGCTGCCTCCTGTGCCGCTGAGCGCGCAGTTTTCAGTGTTTGAGCCAAGCGACCGCAGTCGCTCCGGTCATAGATGACCGCGTGGATTGCCCCGTGAGCTGCGCGCTTCCTAAAGTCGTTCAGTTCGGCGATGTCCTGCTCTGAGAGTCGAATGATTCCGAGGCGTACCGTAGCGCAAAGCAGTGCTTTGAACTGAGCGTACTCAAGGAGTGGCATTTCCAAGTTGTGTCGCTTGGCCTTTCCCTGCCGAGTCTTTGCATCTTTTGCTTGATCGCCCAAGGCATCAGACTGATCTGCTTCGTTTATTTTTAGTTCCCGAACCGCGTCGAGAATCGCTCGCTCTAGCTCTACCATCGGGTGAAGCCAGGCCATGCGGGCGATGGGTTTATTTAGGTCGCTTGCGTCGATCAATCCGACCATCTCTGAGCGGTAATACACAAACTGAACGATGTGTGCGACCGCATCTGGGATGCCTTCTGGACGGGCGGCATCTCGAACCCCCTGGAAGTCATCGAGCAGATCACCTACCTGCTCTTTCTGCGGCGGCTCGACGAGTTGCAAATCATCGAGGAACTGAAGGCCACCCGCCTCAAGAAGCCGATCGAGCGGCGCATCTTCCCCGAGGGCGACGACCCAAGGGGCAGGCCCTATGCCGACCTCCGCTGGTCGCGCTTCAAGAACTTTGAAGCCCGTGAGATGTACACGGTCGTCAGCGAGCACGTCTTTCCGTTCCTGCGCAATCTGGGAGGCGAGGATTCCACCTACTCCCACCACATGAAAGACGCCCGCTTCACCATCCCGACGCCGGCCCTGCTGGCCAAGGTGGTCGATCTCATCGATCACGTTCCGATGGAGGAGCGCGACACCAACGGCGATCTCTACGAGTACATGCTGGGAAAGATCGCCACGGCCGGGCAGAACGGCCAGTTCCGCACGCCGCGGCACATCATCCGGCTGATGGTCGAGATGGTACAGCCTACACCGACCGATGTGGTCTGCGACCCGGCATGCGGCACTTGCGGTTTCCTGGTGGCGACCGGAGAGTATCTCCGCCTGCGTCATCCTGAGTTGTTCGCCGATGACAAGTTGCGGCAGCACTTCCATCGCGGCCTGTTCCACGGGTTCGACTTCGACAACACCATGCTGCGAATCGGCAGCATGAACATGCTGCTCCACGGCATCGAGAATCCCGAGGTCGTTTACCGCGACTCGCTTTCGCAAGATCACTCGGGCGAGGAGGAGAAGTACACGCTGGTTCTGGCAAATCCGCCGTTCGCCGGGTCACTCGATTTCGAGAACACTGCCAAAGACCTCCTCCAGGTTGTGAAGACAAAGAAAACCGAGTTGCTGTTCGTGGCTCTGTTCATGCGGCTGCTGAAGACCGGTGGCCGGGCGGCAGTCATCGTGCCCGACGGCGTGCTGTTCGGCTCCAGCAACGCCCACAAGACCCTGCGGAAGATGTTGGTCGAAGACCAGAAGCTGGATGCGGTGATCTCGTTGCCGAGCGGTGTTTTTAAGCCTTATGCCGGCGTTTCTACCGCAATCCTCCTATTTACGAAGACAAACTCCGGCGGCACGGATTTCGTTTGGTTCTACGACGTGGAGGCAGACGGCCTATCGCTCGACGATAAGCGCCAGCAGTTACTACCTAATGATAAGTTCGGGCCAGTCCCGAAGGAGTTGCTCACATCTGAGGAACACGCCAAGAACAACCTACCAGACGTTCTGGCGCGTTGGGGCGACCGCGACAAAGGCGAACGCCATCGGGCTCGGTTCGACCAGAGCTTTTGTGTGCCAAGGGCTGACATCGCCGCGAAGGAATATGACCTCAGCTTGAATCGCTACAAAGAGGTCCTTCACGAAGAGGCGGAGCACGTTTCTCCCAAGGAGATGTTGGCGGAGCTGTTGCAACTGGAAAAGAAAATACAACACGGACTGGAAGAGCTTAACGGGATGCTGCGGTGAAGACACGGCTGGAACGTTTGGGTGATTTCGTTCGGATACAGACCGGTAAACTCGACGCAAATGCGTCCGACCCACACGGTATGTATCCGTTCTTTACGTGCGCTGTCGAGCCACTCCGTATTTCTCATTATAGCTACGATTGCGAATGCGTTTTAGTGGCCGGAAACGGCGACCTTAACGTGAAGTACTACTTTGGTAAATTCGACGCGTACCAGCGTACTTATATCATTCAATCTTTGGACAGAGATCACCTCGATGTGCGTTACCTCTATTACTTTATGCGCTCGTATGTTGGGCGGCTTCGGGAGTTAAGCATCGGTGGAGTCATCAAGTACATAAAACTCGGCTATCTCACAGAAGCGAAGATCCCGATTCCGTCGATCTCAGAGCAGCGTCGAATTACGGCGATATTGGATAAGGGCGAAGACCTCATCGCGAACCGAGCGGCCTCATTGGCTTTGTTATCTCAGGTCGAGAAGTTGACATTCTTGGACCTGTTCGGGGACCCCCAGGTAAATCCAATGGGATGGCCTCTGCTCCCAATGCGCAAGCTGTTTTCGGAGGCTCCGGTGTTTGGAACGATGACACCGGCCACTGAAGAATTGAAAGGTTGGCTTTGTCTGCGAGTTGCTAACATCCAGAACTGGAGGCTTGACCTTGCAGACCGGAAATACGTTGAACTAGAGGGCGGCGCCCTTGCGCGCCACACTTTACGGGATGGCGATATTGTCATGGCACGGGCTATCGCGACTGAAGAACAACTCGGCAAATGTGTGACGGTGTATCCGAATGGAGAACAATGGGCATTTGACTCCCACCTTGTCCGACTCCGGTTTGATCGTTCAATCGTGGATCCGGAATACGTTCGGCAGCTCTTAGCAACTCCGGGAGGGCGATCTCGTTTTCTGGGAGTAAGTCGGAGGTCTGCGGTCCAATTCAACGTCAATACCAAAGAAATCTCCCGTCTCGAGATTCCCGTTCCGCCGTTAGCTCTTCAAAGTCGATTCCTTCAGGCTCTTAACAACCTTAAGCGAGTTAGAAGCGTTCAAGAAAGCTCGAAATCACAACTGGATACGCTGCTTGCCTGCTTGCAAAGCCGAGCATTCGCCGGGGACCTACAGCCATGAGGGGAGAGTTCATTGCTGTCTGGGCCGAGACTTGGGAAGAGATTTGGTGGCCTCTTGCAACCGATGAGGCAAGCCCACCCGATCTGTTCCCGGAACTCTACAGGGAGCTTGCCGCGACTCTCAAGGTGAAGCCCTCGATTGAGGAGTTGGCCGAAATTATCGACGACCCTCAGCGAAGTGCCGAGTTTTTCAAGAACACGAGCGCCAAGCATCTGGCGGGTGAACGGAGCCTCGTTGCCTTTTTGGAGAACGCTCACGGGGTCCTAGAGGATTTGGCGGGAGATCCCCTGTCAAATCACTATTTCCTCTTGCTCACCGCGTTCATCGACAAGTTTAGTCTGCGATACGACCTGCGACGTCCGTGTACGCTTTGCCCAACCCTGCCTGGCGTGTTCGCCAATCTCTTGGGTGACCTCCACTCTCTGGTCGCTCAAGACGCTCATCTCAATGCCCTCATGGCTGAGTTTGAGGACACAGTCAGGGATTTGCGTTTTGGCTGCACTGATGCACGGATCAAGGCTTGCATCGGAAAGCAGGTGATGCTGCTTGAGGGACTTGGCCACGGTTACCCGGGTGTGACCGAAAAGACGCTCGGTGCAATGGCCAATCAGCTGAACAGTTGGCCTCACGTCACAATACGCGAGGCACTCAAGAAGCTGTACGGTTTCGCTTCGGACTACCCCGGAATTAGGCATGGCACTAGCGCCGAAGGTGTACTTCGGCCCCTTGAGATGCGCGACATGGTTGCGATTTGCATCCTGCTGGCCGGTTTCACGCCATATCTCACTGACGGACTCAATTCCGATACGGTATACAGGGGAGCGTGAACGAATGTCGAGCGCCTCTCTCCATCGAGTTTCCCTGACCGGCGACGTGCTCAGGCGTGGGTTCTGGCTTTACGTGTGGGAGGTCATTCCGAAGGATGGTGCCGCTGTTCTTTACGTTGGCATGACCGGGGACAGTTCCTCTCCAAACGCACAGTCTCCTTTTACGCGACTCGGGCAGCACCTCGGGACCAACAAGCACGCTAATGCCCTAGCGCGTCACCTGAAAGCCAAGGACATCGAACCGAGCGAATGCCGCTCGTTGGAACTAATCGCCTATGGACCAGTGCTGGAGGAGGCGGAAGGAATGAAGCAACACCGGCCTCTAAGGGCGAAGGTTGCCGCCATGGAAAAAGCATTGTGCAGTGCACTGTCCGGTGCCGGTTACAACGTTCTAAACAAGGTTCAGTGTCGAGCCGCTCTTGATGCGCGGCTGTGGGAACAAGTGCTCGACGCATTTGCCGAACGATTTGCTGATTTGAAGTCTCAGGATGCCAAGGAGACATTATTGCGCCATGAACTTTCAGGTGATCGATTCCGGGTGGGGAAAACTACTCGATAACGCGCTTCAAGCGGACTGTTCGAGCGTGAGGATTGTATGTCCCTTCATAAAGCTAGGCGCGGCTCGCAACCTCCTCACGCGCGGAAAGCCTGGCACCATCAAAGTCATTACCCGCTTCAATCTTGATGACTTTGCGTCCGGGGTTAGCGACACGTCTGCTCTCCGGCTTCTTCTACGAGCAGGTGCCCAAATCCGCGGCATCAAGAATCTGCACGCCAAGCTTTACCTCATCGGATGCGGTCACGTAATTCTGACCTCGGCCAACCTCACCAATGGGGCTTTACGCCGTAACCACGAGTTGGGAATCGACGCAGAAGATCCAGAGATCTTCAGTCGATGCGCCTCGTATTTCGACGGTCTTTGGCGCAGGGGCGGCCGAAACCTTGTGCCGTCCCTCTTGAACACTTGGGACATCAAGATCGCAGGATACCGCCGAAAGATGGCGGGTGTGAAACTGCCCAGCGGACTTGGCGATGAAGGAGCTGACGCCGGACTGCCAGCCGGACCGGTTGTGGTAGCGAATGGTCACGGCAAGTCTGGGCAAGCGTTCGTCAAGTTCTTTGGGGAGAGCACGAATCGAGCAGATCGATCTCTAGCGGTGATCGATGAAGTGAAACGCTCCGGCTCCCATTGGGCGTGTACCTTCCCGAAAGGTAAGCGACCTCGAATGGTTCAGGATGGGGCGACCATGTTCATGGGACGCATGGTAGAGAGTCCAGATGACATTCTGATCTACGGGCGGGCCACAGGCACCCGGCATGTGCCTGGCCGTGACGACGCTTCAGAAAATGATAAGGAGCTACGAGATTGGAAAAAACGATGGCCTCACTACATTCGGGTAGATGACGCCGAGTTCGTCGGTGGCACTCTGTCGAACAGTGTGTCCCTCAACGAACTGATGGCCACTCTCGGGCCTGACTCATTTGTCTCGACCCAACAGAACGCCCGTCAGAAATTGGGCAATATAAATCCTCGCCGAGCCTATTTGCAGCAAGGTGCCGTTCATCTTACCGACCAGTCATTCAAGTGGCTCACTGCAGAGTTGGAACGGGCTTTTGTGGAACACGGGAAACTCAGCCCCTCCGAGTTGGCAAAATTGGATCGGCCGAAAGTTGATTGGGCTAAGTACGGGAGCAGCAGGTGACCAACTTCGGCTTTCTCAAACCCGAATGGCCGGAGTTGTTCGATTCCGCGAGCAAAGCCGAGGCGTCGGTCTACCCTGACCCTCGTGCTGCCTGCTTCTACGCCCGCCGCACGCTGGAACTCGCTGTTCAATGGCTATACAAGAACGACAAGTCCTTGAAGCTGCCGTATCAGGACAACCTCAGCGCCTTGATCTTTGAGCCGAGTTTTCAGGTTGCTGTTGGCGCGACGATCTCGGCTAAGGCGAAGCTCATCAACAACCTCGGCAATCTGGCCGTCCATAGCCGCAAAGTCATCACCCAGTATGACGCCTTGACCGCCGTGCGTGAGCTTTTTCACCTCAGCTTTTGGCTGGTGCGTACCTATGGCAAAGGCCAGAAGCCTGCGGACGGCACGGCCTTCGACCAAGACCTGCTTCCGAAGACGTCGCCCATTCCACCGCAGACTCTGGCACAACTGAAGCAGCTTGCCGAGCAGTTGGCCCTGAAGGACGCGAAGCTGAGCGAAATCCTGACGGGCAAAGCGGCGCTGGATGCCGAACTGGAAAAGCTGCGGGCCGAGATTGCGGCTATCAAAGAAGCGAACAACGCCGTACCCGACAACCACGACTACAACGAGGCACAGACCCGCGAGTTCTTCATTGACCTGCTGCTCAAGGAGGCCGGCTGGCCGCTCGACCTGAAGCCTGATACCGAGTTCCCGGTCACGGGGATGCCCAACGCTCAGGGCGAGGGTTTCGTGGATTACGTGCTTTGGGGCGACGACGGCAAGCCTCTAGGACTGGTCGAGGCCAAGCGCACGAAGAAGTCGGCACAGGCAGGACAACAGCAGGCCAAGCTCTATGCCGATTGCCTGGAGAAGCAGTTCGGCCAGCGTCCTGTGATCTTCTACAGCAACGGTTACGAGCATTGGCTGTGGGATGACCAGTTCTATCCGCCGCGCCCGGTGCAGGGCTTTCTGAAAAAGGACGAACTGGAGTTGCTGATTCAACGGCGCACTACCCGGTTGCCACTGGCGAGCGCGGTGATCGACGAGGCGATTGTTGAGCGGTACTACCAGACGCGAGCGATTCGCCGGATCGGCGAACGGTTGGAGCAGGACCGCCAGCGCAAGTCGCTGCTGGTGATGGCGACGGGAGCGGGTAAGACGCGGACCGTCATAGCTCTGTGCGACGTTTTGATGCGCTGCAATTGGGTCAAGCGGGTCCTGTTCCTGGCTGACCGAGTTGCATTGGTGAATCAGGCGGTAGGCGCATTCAAGAAACATCTTCCGGCGTCGTCTCCGGTAAACCTTGTAACGGAGAAAGACGCCAGCGGGCGGGTATATATATCGACGTACCCGACGATGATGGGTCTCATTGAGGAAACCAAGGACGAACAGCGCAGGTTCGGGCCGGGGCACTTTGACCTGGTGATCATCGACGAGGCACATCGCTCCGTCTACAAGAAGTACGGCGCCATCCTCGATTACTTCGATTCGCTGCTCGTCGGGTTGACCGCGACGCCGAAGGCAGAGGTGGATCGGAATACATACCGGCTCTTCGAGCTTGAGACTGGAGTACCGACGGATGCCTACGAACTCGAAGATGCCGTCAAAGACGGTTACCTCGTGCCGCTGAAAGCTGTCTCGGTGCCGCTGAAGTTTCAACGCGAGGGCATCAAGTACCACGAGTTGTCCGAGGAACAGAAGGAAGAATGGGATGCGTTGGACTGGGGCGACAACGGAACGCCGAGCGTTGTCGAGCCAGAGGCCGTCAACCGTTGGCTCTTCAACAGAGACACCGTGGATAAGGTGCTAGAGCACTTAATGATTCGTGGGCAAAAGGTGGCCGACGGCGACCGGATGGGCAAGACCATCATCTTTGCTAAGAACCACGACCACGCGGAGTTCATCGCCGACCGATTCAACGCGAATTACCCGCAATACAAGGGAGAGTTCGCTCGGGTGATTGATTATGAAGTGAAGTACGCTCAGTCGCTGATCGACGACTTCTCAAACCCTGCGAAGACGCCGCACATCGCCATCTCGGTGGATATGCTCGACACGGGAATCGACATCCCCGAGATCGTCAACTTGGTGTTCTTCAAGCTGGTACGGTCGAAGACTAAGTTCTGGCAGATGGTGGGACGCGGCACGAGGCTGCGCCCAGACCTATTCGGGCCAGGGAAGAACAAGAAGTTCTTCTATGTTTTCGATTACTGCCAGAACCTGGAGTTCTTCAGCCACAACCCCGAGACCACGGAGGGTGCCAGCGGAGAGTCGCTGGGCAAGCGCCTATTCACCGCTCGCGTAGAACTGATTGCTGCACTCTCCGGCCCACATCACTCGACGTCGCCCGACGAGCAAGACGCTGAATTCCGACAGGAAGTAGCGTCGTTCTTGCATGGCGAAGTGGCGGCAATGAACGTTAACAACTTCATCGTTCGGCCAAAACGCTGGCTGGTTGAGAAGTATGGTAGGGCCGAGGCTTGGGAGAACTTGGGGCTGGAGGAACGGGCGGAACTGATCCAAGAAGTCGCCGGGTTGCCATCGGAGCAGGCTGACGAAGATCAGGACGCGAAAGAGTTCGACTACCTCATGCTGCGGCTTCAATTGGCGGTGTTGCGTGCGGATAGGTCATTCACCCGGCTGCGAGATCAGTTGAAGGAGATCGCAAGCGTCTTGGAGGAAAAAGCGAACATTCCGATGGTTCAGCAGCAGATCGTTCTAATTGAGGAAATCCAGACAGACGACTTCTGGCAGGGTGTCACAGCTCCAATCATCGAGAACGTGCGCAAGAAACTCCGCTCACTGGTGAAGCTGATCGATAAGGCCGGCCGCGTGGTTGTTTATACGGATTTTGAAGATGTGATTGGCGACGAGTCGAGCGTAAGCATGCCGGGCTTCGGAGTCGGCGTCGATCTGGACCGATTCCGGGCGAAGGTTCGTCAGTTCTTAAAAGAACATGAGGAAGCGCCCTCAATTCACAAGCTGCGCTTCAACGAACCTCTCAGTGCTGATGACATTGAGGCACTGGAGCGAATGTTGGCCAAAGCTGGAACGCCGGCAGAAATCGAAGAGGCAAAAACAAACAGCGACGGATTGGGTCTATTCATTCGGTCGTTGGTTGGTCTAGACCGAGAAGCATCTAAGAAAGCGTTCGAGGGCTTTCTCAGCAACAAGACTCTCAACGCCAACCAGATTGAGTTTGTGAACCTGGTGATCGATCACTTAACGCAGAGCGGCTGGCTGAATCCGTCGCGCCTGTACGAAACTCCATTCATCGATTTCAGTGCCCGAGGAGTCGAGGGCTTGTTTAAGCCTGAACAGGTGACGCAGTTGATCGCGATCCTAGATGACGTGCGGCAGAAAGCGGCGGCGTAAGCAAGCACTTTCCAAGCGCTCAGATCGCCAACTTGAAAGAGAGGATGCAAAATGGCTGACCCTTTACGTACCCATTTCCGTAGACAACAAGCTAAGCGACTTAATCGTGAAATTAAGTATGGCATTCTCTCTGAGAAGAGTTCGCCGGAGCGCATTGCTGATGCTCTTGAACCAAACCATGAAGGCATGTGCGACGACTGCCTGTCCATCGCTGCTGATGTGACGCCGCGCCAGCAAGTGAACCAAATTTGTCGGGGACTCGCCGAGCGAGGAATCGTAAAACGGGCGCAGGTCACTTGTCCGGTTTGCGGTCGGCAGAAGTTGGTTAATCTCCCTTTGTCGCAAGGGATGCAGCCATCTGCATCCGCCGACCGCAACGACGTTCCAGCACTCCTTGATCAATATCGGCGGAAGATCGTTGACGTTCTAAACAGGATTGAGGATAAGACAGGCAACCGGGAGGGGATCGCAACAAGGGCCGCCAGGCTGCGCGAAGATAAGAAACTTCCAAGTGCAGTCGCCTGTATGATGCTCACGTTAAACTCACTCCGCAATCTCGTGGTTTACGAAGGGTTCGTCCCCGGCCGTCACGAGTTGGCAGTTATAGAAGCTGCTTGGGCATCCATCGAACATTGGCGAGATGTGTCCATCAAAGAGGGCAAATGAATTTGAAGTCGGCGCGAGTCCAATTGGGGTCAGCCCCCTTCTTGAAGTTGTGGGCTTTGCCCGAAATCTTCTGTTTGTGGGCAGGCACCTTGACCGCATTCGACGGCAACAATCTCAAGCACTTGCGGAGACGGATTCGCTGGGGTAATTGGGCAAGCCGTGGACCGGTCATTGAACAGTGGCATTGCCGCCATTGACGGTCGCGCAGGCTCAGTTCATGCAAAGGCATTTTCCAAAAACTGAGGTCGGCGATGCGGTCAATTACCGAGCCGACCGCTCCGCAATCGAGGGCGTCATCCCGGATACAAGCGCGTTTAACACGACTAATCTGCTTTGATCGGCACAACCGCTTCGATCATCACGACTTCAGGGTCATAGCTGCCGGCACATCGACGGTATGGGCGTTAGACGGCAAAGTGGCACGGCGGGCATTGTCGTCCGCGGGGGCGGTGGTCATTCGTTCGGCATCGGCCAAACTGCCCCCGCCTGATGTCTTCCATTTTCGTCATCGTTTCTTCCCCCCGACAAAGGGGTTCGCGGCTGCCTGCTTCATCCACGAGGCTACTTGGT
>Ga0209040_10003692_pt1 | contig 11693 bp, 8 predicted proteins | sample BogFormECP12_OM3_FD_188240 | JGI IMG/M metagenome (GOLD analysis project Ga0209040, IMG submission 188240) | Bog forest soil microbial communities from Calvert Island, British Columbia, Canada - ECP12_OM3 (SPAdes) (version 2) | ecosystem: Environmental > Aquatic > Freshwater > Wetlands > Bog ... | reverse complement strand
CCACCTCTTCGCTTTTTTCGCCGTTCCGCTTCCCGGGCATACCACGCAAGAAGTTGCCGACGCGATCCACGCGGAGATTGAGCGCCTGAAGAAAGAAGAAATCAGCGACGACGAATTGAAGATGATCAAGACTCGCACCAAAGCCAACCTGATCCGCAGCCTCGACGACAACGAAGGACTCGCCACGAATCTGGCGACGTATGAAACCCGCTACGGCGACTGGCGCGAGCTCTTCCGCTCCGTTGACCGCATCGACAAAGTCTCCAAGGCAGACATTCGCCGCGTCGCCAACGAGACTTTCAATGACACTAATCGCACCGTCGGCATAATCGAAACCGTCAAGGGCGCAACAAAATCAGCAGGACAAAACGATAATCGGCAGAAAGACGATGAGCAATCTGATCAAGGCTCGTCCGATCAGGGAGGTGCACAGTGAAGACGAAACGCATCGCTCTGTCTCTGATTCTGTCCGCCGTATTCTTGCCCTTGCCCCAAGCCACATCGCAAGCCACGAACTGGAAACAAATCCCTGTCCCCACACTTCCCGAGTTCCATCCCCCGCAGCCAAAGCGCATTCAACTCTCGAACGGGATGGTGATTTTTCTCCAGGAAGATCACGAACTTCCTTTGATCGAAGGTAGCGCACGCATCCGCGGCGGATCGAGCAATGAACCCGCATCGAAAGTTGGCCTCGTCGATCTCTTCGGTGAAGTCTGGCGCACCGGCGGCACCAAAACTCAGACCGGCGATCAGCTCGATGATTATCTCGAAGTGCGCGCCGCCAAAGTCGAAACCGGCGGCGGCCCCGATTCCACCAGCATCAGCCTGTCGTGCTTAAAAGCCGACTTCGACGATGTTTTCAAAGTCTTCGTCGACCTGCTGCAAAACCCCGAGTTCCGCGCCGATAAACTCGAGATCGCGCTAAAGCAGGAGGAAGATGCCATCTCCCGTCGCAACGATCAAATCGGTGGTATTGCCGCCCGCGAATCCGCCAAGCTCGCCTACGGCGCGGACAATCCTTATGCCCGAGAGCCGGAATACGCTACTATCGCCGCCATCACCCGCCAGGATTTGCTCGACTGGCACCGCACCTACGTTCATCCCAATCACATCATCCTTGGAATAAGCGGCGATTTCGATGCGAAGACGATGGAAGCCAAGCTGCGCGCCGCCTTCGAGCCGTGGCCCAAAGGCCCCGAACTCGCGAAGATTGAAATCCAGTATCACTCCGCCAAGCCCGGCTATTACCTGATTCCGAAAGAAGACGTGAACCAAAGCAACATTCACATGGTGGCGCTCGGCACCACGCGAAATAATCCCGATTACTATGCAATTGCGGTGTTCAACGAGGCGTTCGGCGGCGGATTTTCTTCGCGCCTGTTCAACGACATCCGCACGAAGCGCGGCCTGGCATACCACGTAGGCGGCGGCATTGGATTGAACTTCGGACATCCCGGCATTCTGCAATTCACCATGGGCACCAAAAGCCAGAGCACCATCGAGTCGGTGCAGGCGCTTGATGAGGATATCGACAATCTGGCCAAGCAACCCATCACCGAGGAGGAAATCAAACAGGCCAAAGACGCGATCCTGAACGCGTTCATCTTCCGCCTCGATTCGCCTGACAAGGTTCTCGGCGAACGCATGACCTATGAATTCTACGGATACCCTGCGGATTGGCTCGACCGGTTTCCCTCCGAGATCGAAAAAGTCGGCGCAGCCGATGTGAGCCGCGTGGCGGCGAAGTATGTTCACCGCGATCAACTGGCGGTTCTGGTGGTCGGCAACACGAAAGAGTTCGACAAGCCGCTCTCATCGCTCGGGCCCGTGAAGGAGATCGATATCACCATTCCGCCGCCGCCCGGCGCCAAGGAGGGCGCGAAAGAAGATGAGAGTTCCAAACCCACCGCGTCGAATGACGAAGGCAAAGCTCTGGCGGCGAAGGTAGTGGCTGCGATGGGCGGAGAAGCCAAGCTATCGACCATCAAGTCCGTAAGGGCAGAGGTAACTCTCACTCAGAAGACGCCGCAGGGCGAGTTCCCCATGCAGATGGAAACGTTCATCGTCTTTCCCGATCATCTGCACGCCGAAATGCAAACTCCGGGTGGAACCATGAACATTGTGGTCACGCCAGACATGGCTTTCATGGCCGCTCCCGGCCAGGGGATGCGCGACTTCCCTGCCTCGCAGAAAGTCGAAACGCTGGAGCAGATCAAGCGCGATCCCATCTTCATTGCGGCGCACGCCAAGGATGCCAACGTCTACTTCCGCGCCGGCGGGAGCGAGAAGGTCGGCAATGTTGAGACTCGCATCGTGGACGTGAATGCCGCCGGAACCAGCATTCGCTGGTTTGTCGACCCACAGAGCGGCCACATTTTGAAAGAAACCTACAAAACGCTCAGCCAGGGCCAGCCCGTGCAGGGCGAAACCGACATGGACAACTGGAAGCCGGTAAACGGCCTTACCGTCCCCTTCGTACGCCACAATAAACAGAATGGCCAGGATTCAAGCACGGCCGAGTACACGGCACTGGAATTCAATCCGGCGATTGATCCGAAGCTGTTCGACAAGCCGGCGGAGAAACCGGCGGCGCAGCCATAAGTCGGTCTAAGACGCGCTCGTAAGCCCTGCGCTTTCCCCGAATGCCCGAATCTCGCCTTCGCAAGCGGAAAGTTTCTTAACCCTACAATATTCGCAACCCTCATTCGTCTACTCCATTAGATGGATGATGCGGCGAGCCTGGAGCGAATGACTCTCGAACAGGACCGGCGGATCTCCGACGTGGTCGAGCGGGAGCAGTCCCGGCTGCGCAATTTCATCCGCAGACGCGTGCCTGATCCACGCGACGCCGAAGACATTCTGCAGGAGGTCTTTTACGAACTGGTCGAGGCCAACCGCCTGCTGATGCCGATCGAGCACGTTGGCGGCTGGCTGTTTCGTATAGCGCGTAATCGCATCACCGACCTCTTCCGCAAGAAGAAGCCAGAGCAATTCGGTGGCGCTGAAACGGCAAACGAAGACGGAGAGCTGTTGCAATTGGAAGACCTGCTTCCTTCGCTGGAGGCTGGACCGGACGCCGCCTACGCCCGCAGCGTGTTGCTCGACGAACTCGAGGATGCTCTTGATGAGCTTCCCGAGGAGCAGCGAGAAGTGTTCATCGCCCACGAGATAGAAGGCAGCAGCTTCAAGGACCTTGCGGCTGAAACCGGGGTAAGCGTGAACACTCTGCTCTCGCGCAAGCGCTACGCCGTGCTTCATCTGCGACAGCGCCTGCGGAAAATTCACGACGAGTTTATGAAAGGAAGATGACCATGAGAGCAAAGTGGGTCGGAAGGGGATTCTTGATCGTGTTGGGAATCATCGCTTTCATCGCGATCGGGGGAGAAGTCGTGTTGCATCTGTGGAACTGGCTGCTGCCAGCGCTCTTCGGATGGCATGCGATCACGTTCTGGCAGGCAATTGGATTACTTGCGCTGTGCCGGATTCTGTTTGGCAGACTCGGTGGCCGTCCGTTCTACCGCTCCAATTTTCGCCGCCGCATGGCCGAGCGCTGGGAGCACATGACACCGGAAGAACGCGAGAAGTTCCGCCAGGGTATGCGCGGCCGCTGCGGCAATTTCGGAGCGCCTGCAGCCGAGCCTAAGCCGTGAGCGCGACTGGCGCACGACGAACGTGCTTGACAGCCCGCCAGTCCAATCGCTACTATGAGCGAACAAAAGGCGAATATGCCACCGACGCTGCCGCTATTCCCGTTCGCCGAGAAATCTCCGCTGGTCGGCATTGCCCGCCTCGCAGCGGAGGGAGAATCTCTGCGCGATGGCCATAACGTTGAATACTTCACTCTTCCCTCGAAGTCCCTGCTGAACCGCTGCGTGAGCCGCCGCGCGCTGCCCTTCACTTGGACCATCAATCCTTATCGCGGCTGCGAATTTGCCTGCAAGTATTGCTATGCCCGCTATACCCACGAGTTCATGGAAATGCGCGACGGCATGGAGTTCGAGCAGAAAATCTACGTCAAGCAGCACACCGCGGACCTGCTGCGCAGCGAACTGCGGCGGGTCAAGCCGGGTCAATCGATCGCGCTCGGCACCGCGACCGATCCTTACCAGCCGGCAGAGCGACGTTACGAAGTCACACGCGGCATTCTCGCAGAGTTCGCCCGCCATCGCGGCTTCGAGCTGGGCATAGTCACCAAGTCGAATCTGGTGGCGCGGGATATCGAACTTCTCAGCCGGGTAGCGCGTAACAACCTGCTATCGGTAAGCATGACCATCACGACTCTGAACGTTGACCTGGCGCGGATTCTCGAACCGCGCGCGCCTCGGCCCGACCTGCGCCTGGATGCGCTTCGCCAACTCAGCGCCGCGGGAATCACCGTAGGTGTGAGTTGCTCTCCTGTGCTGCCCGGCATTACCGACTCCCCGGCTGACCTGGAAGCCGTCGTCTGTGCGGCCGCGGCCGCCGGCGCCCGCCACATCTTCGCCGGGCCTTTGTTCCTTAAGCCCTGTTCGGCGGCAGTTTTTCTTCCTTTCCTCGATCAGCACTTTCCCCACCTGGTAGAGAACTACCGGCAGCGCTATCAGGATCGTTCGTTCCTTCCGCCTTCGTACGGCAAACGCATCGCGCAGCTCGTCACGCGTCTCCGGCAGAAACACGGCATCAACCGCAAAAACAAGGACGAGTCCCAACACCTTGCGTTCGCCAACAAATGGCCGGTGCAGGCTTTCGATGAGCAGTTGCGACTGTTCTGAGGGATCGCACCAAGGTAACCAGAGTCACAAAGCCAGGATTAGAGAAAAGAGTTTATAAGTAGAGAGTTACGCGCAGCTGCCATTCGAGGAAACACATGTCACCGTCCTTGGCGGAAGAGGTAGCCCCAGCCTTGCCATCCACTCCGAGCCTATTTCAATCGCCGGGCAGGCAAGCTTTCATCCTCGGACTTCTTCTCGTCGTGGCTTCGCTCGCACTCTATAGTCCGGTCGGCCGGCATCCATTCGTCAATTACGACGATGGTCAGTATGTCGCGGATAATGCGCACGTCAGGAATGGTTTGAGCAGGGAGTCGGTGAAGTGGGCCTTCACCAGCTACGAAGAAAGCAACTGGCATCCGCTCACCTGGCTCTCGCACATGCTGGATTGCCAGCTCTTCGGCCTGAACCCAGCCGGGCCTCACATGGTCAACGCGGTGCTGCATGCTCTGAATGTTGTGCTGTTGTTCTGGGTGCTGTACGGCGCAACCGGCTTGGTTTGGCGAAGCTTCATGGCCGCTGCTCTATTTGGGCTGCATCCCATCAATGTGGAATCCGTTGCCTGGGTCGCCGAACGAAAGAATCTGCTGAGCCTGTTTTTCTTTCTCCTGGCCCTGGGCGCGTATCGCTGGTATGCAAGCAAGCCACAGATACGCCGCTACGCTGTGGTCGCGCTTCTGTTTGCACTGGGTCTGATGGCCAAACCTCAGGTCATTACTTTCCCATTCGTTTTGCTCCTCTGGGATTACTGGCCTCTGCGGCGAGCCGCCTCTCTGGACGACCAGCGTGACATTATCGCCAGGCAGCGCCTCGTACCTAAGCCTTTGTATGGGCTGGTACTCGATAAGTTGCCCCTTTTCGCAATGTGCGTAGTGAGCTCGATTCTGACTTTAAGAGCACAAACCGCTGCGGGCGCGGTGACTTCTTTCAGTCGCTACTCGCTTGCGATTCGGCTGGAGAACGCCGTCGTTTCTTATACGGGCTATCTCGGAAAAGCCATCTGGCCCTCGCGTCTTGCCTTGATGTATCCCTATCAGCCGGCTTCTCTAACAAAATTGCATATCGTTCTTTCCCTGCTTTTGCTAATCCTGATTACGGTGGGAATTACCGTCCCGAGGAAACCCTATCTGACCGTTGGCTGGCTATGGTTTCTGGGAACAATGGTTCCCATGATCGGATTGATTCAAGTCGGGGTGCAATCGATGGCGGATCGCTATGCCTACCTGCCGTTCATTGGCCTATTCATCGCCATCTGCTGGGGTACAGCAGATTTCGCGGAGAAGCGTTCTGTTACTTTCAACCGGTTGGCTGCGGCCTCTGCCCTTCTGCTGACAGCCCTGGCGTTCGTCTCTCACCGCCAGATCGATTACTGGAGCGGCAACCTAGCCTTATGGTCGCATGCGGCTGCCGTGACCACCGGGAACTTCGTGGCTGAAGACGGAATCGGCAACTCCCTTCTGGAGCAGGGAGAACTCGAACGGTCCATGCCGCACTTCCAGGCCGCCGCGGCAATTCGTCCGTCGGACCCGATCAGCAACTCGAACCTGGCTTTTTACAAGATGCAACACCGCGATCTGTCAGGCGCGCTCGCGATGTACAAAACGGTAATTGAAAACACATCCGACGAGCGATCGAGAGCGAACGCTTTTATCAACATGGGCAATATTGATAATGAGTTGGGGAACTTGAACGGGGCAAGGGAAAACTTCCAGGCCGCAGTAAATCTCCGTCCTCGCAACGCTCGAGGCTGGATTGGGTTGGGCGTGGTAACGCAGAAGTCCGGAGACTACAATGCCGCGGTTCAGGCGTACGCTCACGCGGTTGCGGTGCAGCCCACCGACCTCACTTATCTTCTGCTCGCCGGCGCTTTGAAGCAAAGCGGTCAGGCCGAGGCAGCTGCCGCTGCAATGCAAACCGCGAAGCACTTGTCTCAGAACTTTGCCCAGACTCAAGAGTTTGTAGATAAACTTTTCACTCATTAGAAACCGACCGGGAATTTCATCAATAATTTGTTGAAAAAACAGTTTCTCCTGTCTTCGTTGGCGGGGTTTGACGCTTGCGCCAAACGCACTCGATCCTTAATCGGCGTGTGCGAAACCGCCTTCTTCTATAATCCTTGCTTAAGCCATGGCCAGCACCAGCCAACCCGCAGGACAGCCTGCCGCCCAACGCGTTCCACTCGGAGTGCGGATGCACCGCTTCTGGCAGCGCGTCACGGAAGGGCTGGAATTAAGCCAGCTGTGGTCGCAATTCGAAAATGAAGCGCGCGCCAGTTACCGTCTCTATTCCCGCGATGTGGCCGCCAAAACACCCGAGGGCCTCACCCGGCGGGGCCACCATCTGCACGTCGTCAAAGAATTCTTCTGGGCAGTTCTCGAAAAGCTTTCCCCCGCGCGCCGCGTATTGCTTTTAGCGGCAATGGTCATGCTGGTGATCCCGAGCAGTGGCTTCAGCTACGAAGGCTCCGGACACGAAGTGCACGTCGTCGAACTCGACTTCCATTTCTGGGGAGGCCTATTGCTGTTTCTGCTCCTCATGCTGGAGATTGCCGACCGCGTGGTGATGAAGCGCGACTTACAAATCGCGCGCGAGATTCAAACCTGGCTGCTGCCCGGCGCTCCGCCGCAGATTCCCGGAATTTCACTGGCCTACCTCACCCGCCCCGCCAACACCGTTGCCGGCGACTACTACGACGTCTTTCCCCGTCCTGGAAAGTCGAGCGAAGACAATCGTGTTGTCTTCGCAGTGGCCGACGTCGCCGGCAAAAGCATTCCCGCGGCGATGTTGATGGCCACTTTTCAAGCCAGCCTCAAGACTCTCTCGACCGCGCAGGTTGCGTTGCCCGAACTGGCGGCCAACATGAACAAGTACGCCTGCTCTAACAGTCAGGGCGGATTGCGTTTCACCACTGCTTTTCTAGCTGAGTACGACGCAGCGCGGCGGGTCTTCAGTTACATCAATGCCGGCCACAACAACCCAATCCTGCGCCGCAGCACAGGATCGATCGAGCGTCTGGATGTGGGCGGGTTACCTCTCGGTATTCAGGCGGAAGCGAAATATGAATCCGCCAGCGTGGCGCTCGCGCCCGGGGATTGGCTGATCATCTTTACCGACGGCCTGGTCGAAGCCGAAAATGCTCACCAGGATGAATACGGCGAGACTCGCCTGTTGAGCGCCATCGCGGCGGGCGCCGCAGGTACTCCGGCCGATATGCTCAACCGCCTGATGGCGGAGGTAGACCTGTTCGTCGGCTCGACTCCCCAACATGACGATGTAACCTGCCTGCTGGTCAAAGCGGAGCCGCTAGCCGCTTGATTGGGGCAGCGAATTCGTCGTCATCGCGTCGGCGTACATCCGGTGGAAGGCGTGCACTCCTTTTTCCTGCTTCACGCTGAACCGGCCTCGCGAATAGCTCCGTGAGCCCAGATTCTTCTGCACGGCTTCGCAGATGCCCACGTCCTCGACTTGAATCTGGTCACTGAATTCGACCGATGATTTGGCCGCAGGGCGGCTGTGTTCCTTCTCCGGAAGGTACCACTCGAAAATGGCGAGCGAGCGCTCGGGCTCGATTGGAAGAACAATGTTTAAGGAAATATTATCCGGGTAGCAGTTGAGCATCCAGTTGGGAAAAATCCAGAAGTAGTCCGTCGTAAGACTTTCACTCGCCTCCTGGTAACGCCGCGGTGTCGTGTCTCCCGCCTGCGCCCCGCGTATGGGACTGAATTGCCGCACATGCCGCGAATACGGCTCGACCACGTAGGCGTTGTAATCCAGTTCTCGATTCAGGCCGGGATGCACGCTGGGCAGGTGGTAGCCCTCGAGATAGTTGTCGACATAAGTTTTCCAGTTACACTTCATGTCGTAGGTCCGGCGCTCGAACAACTTCATCCCTGCAAAGTCAAACTTTCCCGCCTGCGACGGCAGCTTTCCCAGGCCCTGGCGCAGCGGCTGGGCGTCAGAATTCAGGTTCACGAAGATCAGATTGAACCATTCTTCGGTTCTTAGCGGCATCAGAGCAAAGTCTTCGGAGCGAAATCTCTCGACGCCTTCAACCTCAGTGGCGCTGATCAGCGCGCCGTCCAAACCGTAGGTCCAGCCGTGGTATCTGCAGCGGAAGAGTTTGCGTGAGCCGCATCCTTCCGCTGGCGGTCCCGCACGGTGGCGGCAAACGTTATAGAAGCCGCGCAGCTGGTTATCTTCGCCGCGCACAATCAGCAGGGGCTCGCCCACCAGCTCCGTGGTGAAGTAGTCGCCCGCATTTGCCACTTGGTCGTGGTGTCCCACAACCTGCCAGCTGCGGGCAAAGATTTTTTCTTTTTCCGCGGCGAACACGGCTGGATCGGTATAGAGGTGGGAGGGAAGGGTCCACGCTCGCGCTATCTCGGAATCGATCAGAGGATGTTCATCGCAAACGCTCTTGGGTTCGGGGCGCATTCGAACCACATTCTACGACAGCGCACCCCGGCGTGCTGCAGCTACAATTTAGTTGGCTTTGATGCCCGCCGCAGCCAGGGCGTCCGCGACGGATCGCTGGGCTTGAGCTAAATTCGGCGAAATGCGCTGCGCCTGCGCCAAGGCGTCATCTGCCTCGGCTGCTCGGCCCGCTCGGCGCAAGGCCTGTGCCAGCAGGAGGTAGCTCACGTCGCTGGGTTCGAGCTCGGCAGCGCGCGAAATCCGGGCAACTGCGGATGCGAAATCGCCGTCCCGTTCGGCCAGCAAACCGGTGCCAATGAGAGCCCCACTGTTTCCGGAATTCTGCTGGAGCGCCGCCGCGTAGGTCGTTCTTGCACGGTTCATGTCGCCCATCTGCATGAACGCCACAGCCATACAGCTGAGCGCAGTGGCCCGCGACCTCGAATCCGATGATGCGTCGAAGGCACGCGCATATTGTTGGATCGCTTCCTGCAGGTGTCCGTTGAGTTGCTCGTAGACTCCGAGATCGAGCACGGCCGAGGCATTGTATGCCCGCAGCTTCTGCGACGCGTTGAACTCGGCGATCGCTTCTTCCGGCCGATTCTCTTTGGCCAGAGCACGGGCGAGGCCGTCGTGGGCTCGATAGTTATCCTCGGTGACGCTCAATGCGTGTCTCCAAAGACTCTCGCTGTCGTGCCAGAACGCAATCTGACGGCGGCTGACCGCTCCAAGAGTTACGAGGACTAAAATCGCCGGGACAGCTAACCAAGCCAAGGGAATCTTTCGCGCTTGTGCGATCTCCAGCACTCCCCAAACCACGGCAACAAATAGTCCAATGTACGAAAGATAAGCATAGCGATCGGCCATCGTCTGCTCGCCGACCTGAATGATGCCGATGACCGGGACCAGCGTGCCCAGAAGCCAGAACCAACCTACTGGCAGGTAACGACGATTGCGCCAGCAAATGACCAGAGCGGTCAACAAGATCAAAGTGGCAGCCGAAGCCAGTATTTGCCAGATCGGGATTGGTTTGCTCGGAAGCGGATAAAGCGCCGTCAGCCGGGCCGGCCAAAGCGCCTTTCCGAGATACCGCACGTAGGCTACGAAGATGTTCCCGAAGCGCGCCCGAGTGGAGAACTCTCCCAGGGTTCGCAGCGCATGACCGGAGCGTTGCGACAGCAACGTAAGCACACCGCTGCCCGCGGCCAGCAGCAACAGCGGCACTTTTTCAAGAAGCAGGAAGGAGAATGATCGCGGAACCGTCGCTCCCGCTGTGGCTGCACTATTCCCACTGGGTTCTTCTTTGAGAACAGAGAACCGAGAACTGAAAACTGGTTCACCGCCTATGCGCCGCAACGGCCAGTAGTCCCATAACAAAAGGACGAATGGCAGCGTGATGATCTCAGACTTTGCCATCAATCCGAGTGCGAAGAGCGCGGCTACAAGCGCATAGCGCTTCCCGCCGCCCCGGCGCGCGTACCATCCGTAGGCCAGCATGGCAAGCAGGAAAAACAGCATGCTGAGCACATTCTTCCGCTCCGCCGCCCATGCCACGGACTCTACATTCACCGGATGAAGCGCAAACAGCGCCGCGACCATGAGACTAGGCCAGGTCAATCCCGTCGCGCTCTCCAGCAGCAGAAACAATAAGACCGCATTACTCGCATGCACTAGAACGCTTACGTAGTGGTGACCGGCAGGGTTCAGCTTGAAAAGCTGATAATCGAGAGCGTGCGACAACCAGGTAAGCGGATGCCAGTTGGCGGCGTGATAGGTTCGGAACGACCATTTTACGGTGTCCCAGGTCAGTCCCGCGGTCACGTGCGGGTTGTGCACGATGTAGTCGTCGTCGTCGAGGTTGGTAAACTCGTTGTGAACCACAGGATTGTACAAAACAAGAGTAAGCAGCACCAGGAGAAGGCACAAGACTGCGCTTCGCCGCTCACCTGACATGAATGAATTCGACGGCGGCCGGGAAGCCTCTGTGGCCTGCATCGCGGTCGCGGTTGCGCTTGACGACAATGACGAACTCCTGGCGAATCTCAGAAAAATAATTATATGCACCCGCGATTACGGCAGAGTGCCAAAGGAGTGTCCCTTGGTTACTTTTGTGCAAGATCACAGGTCTGCGCCGTTCTAGAATTGTTGTGCTGGCCGCATGTGAGGATGCCGCGAACCGTCAGTTCTAATGACAGATTTTGGCAAAAGGGCAGCCTTCACCGTGAGTTACAATGGCCCTGTAGTTTGCCCTTGTCTTGAAAATAAAGCTGTTCCCCGCAGTCCGGCCGGAACCAAGGTAACTGGCAGGCTTGGCCCGGCAAGTGCAAACATCGAGTCCGACTGCGTCATTCCATGACCAGCATGATTCAACGAATGTCCAATACGAGGGGAAAAACACAGATGCGTAAACAGAAGGGTTTCTCACTGATTGAGCTGCTGATCGTGGTTGCCATCATCCTGATCATTGCAGCCATCGCCATTCCAAACTTGCTCCGTGCCCGTATGGCTGCCAACGATTCGTCCGCGGCCGCT
>Ga0209040_10003691_pt1 | contig 11696 bp, 13 predicted proteins | sample BogFormECP12_OM3_FD_188240 | JGI IMG/M metagenome (GOLD analysis project Ga0209040, IMG submission 188240) | Bog forest soil microbial communities from Calvert Island, British Columbia, Canada - ECP12_OM3 (SPAdes) (version 2) | ecosystem: Environmental > Aquatic > Freshwater > Wetlands > Bog ... | reverse complement strand
GGGCACGATGGCGGACGCGGGCATGCCGGGATCGGGCGCGCTAGAGGATTCCGATGCGGTCGGGGGGCCAGTAGGTGGCGACCGCCTGGCCGATGATCCATCCGGTGGGGACGGGTCCCCAGAACCTGCTGTCGTCGGATTCGCCACGATTGTCGCCCATCATGAACCAGTGCCCGGCGGGAATTTTGATCGGTACGGGGAAGTTGCACTCCGGGCTCGAGCCGCACTCGCGGATGTAGCCGTCCGCCTCGCGCTTGCCGTTGCGGATCACGTGCCCTTCGACGATCGAGATCGTGTCTCCCGGACCGGCGACGATCCGCTTAATGAAGTTCACGCTGGACTCCACCGGTTCGGGTTCTGAACATGCGGCGCCGCCGAGCTTGACCACGTGCGGAATCGGCCCGCACAGCTCCTGCTCGGCGCCCTTGGGAGGATGAAAGACGGCGATCTCGCCCACGTGTGGTTCGCCGAGACTCATGCCGATGCGGTTGACCAGCACCCGCTGACCGATCGCCAGCGTGGGCTCCATCGAGCCGCTGGGGATGCGGTAGGGCTTGACGACGAACGCCTGGATGGCGAGCGCCAAGCCAAGCGCCACGACCACGATCACCACAAGCTCGACGATCGAGCTCGTGGTCGATTTCGAGCGCTTCTTGCCGGTCTTGGTGCGTATGTTCACGCCGGCTCGTCGCCGGCCGCAGCGCCTTCCTGAGCGTCGCCGGCGTCGGAGGAAATATGTGTCTCGCCCGCGACCGAAGCCTCGGGCTGGGTTCGCACGTCGCCCGCGCCGTCCTGCTCTGCGCCCGGCTCACCCACACCGGCGCCCGGCTCACCCTCGCCATCATCCGCGACCGGCCGCTCCTCGCCCGCGTCCTCGACGGTGTCCGGCTCGACCTGCAGGGCTGCGCCGTCCTCGACGACCGCCTCCGCCGCGGTCATGTCGTCGGCATCCCTGGCCCCTCCGGGTTCGTGCAGCAGGCCGGGCTCGACCGTCTCCTCGGGTCCGGCATAGCGGCGCTCGCGCACGCGTGCGCGCTTGCCGACACGATCGCGCAGGTAGTAGAGCTTCGCCCGGCGAACGTCCCCTCGCGCGGCCAGCTCGATGCGCTCGATCTTCGGCGAATGCACCGGGAACATGCGCTCGACACCGACGCCGAAGGACTGCTTGCGCACCGTGAATGTCTCACGCGCGCCGTGTCCCTGGCGCTTGATCACCACGCCCTCGAACACCTGCACGCGGCTGCGAGTCCCCTCGATCACCTGGAAGTGGACCTTCACGCGGTCGCCCGGCGCGAAGTTGGGAACACGGCGCAGCTGCCCGCGCTCGATGGTTTCGATGACGCTGCTCATGACGATGAAGGAGGCGCGCGTTGATCGACCGAGTCGGCGCCGAGGCAGAATTCTCGGCCAGCGCGATGTGCAATGGTAGCGGACCGCCGCCTGGCTACGCGCCACCCGACGCCCGCGCTGAGCCCCGCTCGGGCTGGTCTTGAGCTTCGCCCCGTTCGCGGCTGCGCTCGCGGCGCCAGTGGCCGATCCGCTCGTGATGTCCCGACAGGAGCACCTCTGGCACACGCCAGCCGCGGTACTCGGCCGGCCGCGTGTACTGCGGATACTCCGGATGCCCCTCGAGCGCGACGCTGAAGGACTCCTCGGCGGCCGAGTGCTCGTGTCCCAGCGCACCGGGGAGCTTGCGCAGCACCGCGTCGCAGAGAACCATCGCCGCCAGCTCGCCGCCGCTGAGCACGTAGCGCCCGATCGAGATCACGTCGCTCGAGAAGTGCTCGACGATGCGCTCGTCGAAGCCCTCATACCGGCCGCAAAGCAGTGTCAGGGCCGGCTCGGCTGCGAGCTCGTCCACGAGCCGATCATCGAGCATGCGTCCGCCCGGCGCGAGCGCGAGCACCCGCCGACGCGCGCGCAGCTCGACGGGATCGAGTCCGTAGTGCGCGCGCAGCGCGGCGTCCACGACGTCCACGCGAAGCACCATGCCCGCACCCCCACCGAACGGCGTGTCGTCGACCTGCCCGCCGCTGAGCGGTGTGTGCTCGCGGTAGCTCACGCGATCGAGCTGCGATCCCGCGGCCAGGACATTCTGCACGTGACGCTGGGAGGCGAACCAGTCAAACCACTCCGGGAAGAGGGTGAAGATGTCGATCTTCACGGGCGCCCCCGGCGATCACCGCGAGCGCCCGGCGGCGCCGGCCGCAGCCCGAGGAAGTCCAGGTTCACCTCGATGCGGCCCCGCCCCGCCTCGACGCGACGGACGGCGTCTTTGACCATCGGCACGAGCAGCGGCTCACCGCCCTCGGCGGGGAGCACCTCGAGCGCCTCGCACGAGGGCAGCTCGATCAGGCGGCTGACCGTGCCGAGGCGCCTATCCCCATCCACCACCACGCAGCCCTCGAGTTCGTGCGCCCACCATTCGCCGTCTGCCAGCGCGGGTGCATCGGCGACGAGCACGGTCAGCTCCATGCCCCGCAGCGCCTCGGCCGCCGTGCGGTCGCCAACGCCCTCGAGGCGGACGATCGGGCGCCGATCGGTTCCCGCACGGCGCACGATCGCCGCGGTCGATCCGGCCACGCTCACGGCGGTGCCGAGCCCAAGCAGCAACGGACGGGCGCCCGTCACGTAGAAGCTCCCGTCCAGGCCGTGTGGGCGCCCCACGCGGCCCGCCGGGAGCCGCGTCGGCCCTGCGGCCGCCGCGGAGCTCGCCTCGGGCTCGCCGCCCCGGCCCGTCAATCGACGATGTCGACGAGCACATGAGCGCCCTCGCCGGCCGCGGCGGCTTTCACGACGGTGCGCAGGGCATGGGCGGTGCGCCCGCCGCGCCCGATCACCCTGCCGTAGTCGTCCGCGCCGACACAGAGCTCGAGCACGATCGTGCCGTCGTCCTCCTCGAACTGCTCGACGGAGACGCCATCCGGATCATCGACCAACCCTTCGGCGAGGTACTCCAGGAGCTGCCTGGGGATCTCGGTGGGCATCTCCGCGCCGGCCGGCGAGGCCTAGCCGGTCCTGGTCTCGATGCCACGGATGCGCAACAGCTTGCGCACCGTGTCCGACGGCTGGGCGCCGCGCGCCAGCCAGCTGCGCGCGCGCTCCTCGTCGATCACGATCGTCGAGGGCTCCGTCTGGGCGTTGTAGTGGCCGATCGTCTCGATCACGCGACCATCACGGGGGGAGCGCTGGTCGGCTACGACCACACGCCACATCGGGTCCTTCCTGCCGCCCACTCGCGTGAGCCTGAGCCTGACTGCCACGTTGTCCTCTCTGCCGCTGAACTAGACTGGATGACTGGTCCCCAGCTTAGACGGTGCGTGCACGAGGCCGTCGACTCCGCGGGCGGCTCAGCGCGCGTTGCGCATCAGCGCGCCGATGTCGGGCATCTTGCCGCGCCCGACCTGACGCATCATCTTGCGCATCTGAGCAAACTGCTTGACGAGGCGGTTGACCTGCTGGACGTTCGTGCCCGAGCCCCGCGCGATCCGCAGCCGCCGCGAGCCCTTGATCAGCTCGGGCCTGCGGCGCTCTTCGGGGGTCATCGACAGGACGATCGCCTGAATCCGATCGAGCTCGCGCTCGTCGACCTTCATGTTCTGCAGCTGATGGCCGGCGAGGCCCGGGATCATTCCGAGGATGCCGCTCAGCGGCCCCATTTTCCGGATCATCTTGAGCTGGTCAAGGAAGTCGTCAAACCCGAATTCGTTGCGCCGCAGCTTGCGTTCGAGCGTGCGCGCGTCTGACTCCTCGAACTGCTGCTCGGCCTTCTCGATCAGGCTCATGACGTCGCCCATGCCGAGGATCCGCTGGGCCATGCGGTCGGGATGGAAGCGTTCGAACTGCTCCAGCTTCTCGCCCGTGGAGGCAAACATGATCGGCTTGCCCGTCACCGCCTTGACCGACAGCGCGGCCCCGCCGCGGGCGTCGCCGTCGAGCTTGCTCATCACCACGCCCTCGAACTGGACGGCCTCGGCGAAGGCCTCCGCGACGTTGACGGCGTCCTGGCCCGTCATCGCGTCGACGACGAGCAGCACGTTGTGTGGTTTCACCGCCGTGCGAATCCGCACGAGCTCCGCCATCAGCTCCGCATCCACGTGCAGACGGCCGCTGGTGTCGACGATCAGCACGTCCTTGCCCTCCTGCCGGGCCCGCTCGAGCGCCCACGCCGCGATCTCGACCGGGTCGCGGTCGGTGCCCTGCTCGTAGACCTCCGCTCCGGCCTGTGAGCCGACCTGCACGAGCTGCTCCACCGCCGCCGGGCGGTAGACGTCGCAGGCCGCCAGCGCGACGGTCGAGGAGTGCTCCTCGCGCAGATATCTCGCGAGCTTGGCTGTCGCGGTGGTCTTGCCCGAGCCCTGCAGCCCGGCCATCAGGATCACGGTCGGCGGTCTCGGCGAGAAGCTCAAGGCCGCCGAGGCGCCTCCCATCAGCGCGGTCAACTCCTCGCCGACGATCTTGACGACCTGCTGGCCGGGGTTCAGCCTGCCGATCACATCCGCCCCCAGACAGCGCTCCTTCAGCTCCGAGGTGAACTGCCTGACGACCTTGAAGTTGACATCCGCCTCGAGCAGCGCCAGGCGGATCTCGCGCATGGCGGCGTCCACGTCCTGCTCGCTGAGGGTCCCGTGCTGGCGCACCTCGGCCAGCGTCTCCTGAAGCTTCTCTGCCAGCGAGTCGAACATTGGACGCTTGATTCTCGCAGCCGCCGCGCCCCTTTCAGGACGTGACGGCCAGGCTTCCTAGCTGTCTGATCCGTCCGGCGGCGCGGGCTTCGCGCTCGCCGCGCCGCCCGCGTTCAGGCGACTCGCCAGCGTCTCGCCGATCCCGCCGAACGCCTGCGCGAACTCGGACGGCACGACGAACACCTTGTTCGCATCTCCTTCGGCCAGCTGGGGAAGCATCTGCAGGTATTCGTAGCTCAGCAGCTCACGATCGGGTTTGCCCTCGTGGATCGCTTTGAAGACCGTGTCGATCGCCTTGGCTTCGCCCTCGGCGCGCAGGATCGCGGCCTGGCGCTCGCCCTCGGCCGTCAGCACGACGGCCTGCTTGGCGCCCTCGGCCGTCAAGATCTGCGCCTGCTTGTCGCCTTCGGCGGTCAGGATCGCCGCTCGCCGGTCGCGCTCGGCCCGCATCTGCTTCTCCATCGCGGTCCTGATGTCCGCCGGCGGGTCGACCGACTTGATCTCCACCCGGTTGATGCGGATGCCCCACTTGCCGGTCGCCTCGTCGAGCACGACGCGCAACTCGGTGTTCACGTTCTCGCGCGCGGTCAGCGTGGCCTCGAGGGTCAGGCCGCCGATCACGTTGCGCAACGTGGTGACCGTCAGCTGCTCGATCGCCTGCAAGGGATTGGCGATTTCATATGTCGCCGAGCGCGGGTCGGTGATCGTGAAGTACAGCACCGTCTCGATGCTGACGACGACGTTGTCTTCGGTGATCACCGACTGGGGTGCGAAGTTGACGACCTGCTCGCGCAGGTCGACGAGCGGCTTCACACGTTCGACGAACGGCGTGACGATCGTCAGGCCGGGCTCCAGCGTGCGGCTGTAGCGGCCCAGACGCTCGACCACGCCCGCCCGGGCCTGTGGAATTACGCGAATCGTCCGAGCGGCCACGACCAGCACGAATATGACGACCACGACGACGACGATGAGAGCGGCCATGCGGCGGGTTTCCTTTCTCGCTTACCTCTCCCCACAGACTACCCCCGACGGCCCCCGTCACCGTCGAGCGGCGCGGGGCTCGAGCGACTCAGTGCATCACCAGCGCCGTCGCACCCCTGATTTCGACCACCTCGACGCGCTCTCCGACGTCGATCACCTCGTCCTCGTCGTAGCTGCGCGCGGTCCACACCTCGCCGCCTTCGATCCGGACGCAGCCGACTCCCTCATCGTTTGCGATCCGCTCCAGGACCATCGCGCGGCGGCCGACCAGGGCGGCTGCCCCGGTGCGGATCGGCGGCGGCAGGCGGCGATGGCGGCGGGCAACCGGTCGCAGCGTTGCGAACACGATCCCCGACGCCAGCAGGAACACGACTCCGGACAGCAGCGCGCCGACGCCGAGCAGCCCGACCACCGCGGCCAGCCCCGCCCCGACGGCGAACGGCAGGAGATAGAAGCCACCCTGGTGCATCTCGCCGACGCCGAGGATGCAGGCCGCCACCAACCAGATGATCCAACCGTCCATTCCCCCAGATTACCTGTCCCGATCACGGCAGCGTCAGCTGTCGATCAGCGCGCGTGCGAACTCCGCGGGGTCGAACGGGCGCAGGTCCTCGACCGACTCGCCCACCCCGATCAGCTTGACCGGCAGGCCGAGCTCGCGCGCGATCGCCAGCGCGATCCCCCCGCGTGCGGTGCCGTCGAGCTTGGTCAAGACCACCCCGCTGACCTCCGCGGCCTCGGCGAACAGCCGCGCCTGGCGCAGGCCGTTCTGCCCCGTCGTCGCGTCGATCGTGAGGAGCGTCTCGTGGGGGGCGCCCTCGAGCTGGCGGGAGATCACCCGCCGCACCTTGGCCAGCTCGCTCATCAGATCGTCCTGCGTGTGCAGCCGGCCGGCCGTGTCGACGATCACCACGTCGACCCCTCTGCTGCGAGCCTGGGCGATCGCGTCGAAGGCAACCGCGCCCGGGTCCGCGCCCTCGGCCCCCATGACGATCTCGCAGCCGGCCCGCTGGGCCCAGCCCTCGAGCTGCTCCCCGGCCGCTGCCCTGAAGGTGTCCCCGGCCGCCAGCAGCACGGAGTATCCCAGCTCCTCGCGCAGATGCCAGGCGAGCTTGCCGATCGTGGTCGTCTTGCCGGTGCCGTTGACGCCGACTGCCATGATCACCGTCGGCCTCGCCCGGACGTCGATCCGCGCGTCGCCGACGGTGGCGGTCTGCGCCAGCAGCTCGATCAGCCGCTCGCTCAACGCCTCGCCGCCCTCCAGCTCGCCCGTGCCCGCCTCGGTCTCCAGCGTCTCGACCACCGAAGCGGTCGTGCTAGCGCCGACGTCGGCCATGATCAGCGCCTCCTCCAGGCGTTCCCAGGTGTGCTCGTCGAGCACACCGAACAGCGTCGCCTGGATCTCGCTGCCGAGCGCCTGGCGTGTCTTGGACATGCTCTCGCGCAGGCGGCGGAAGAGCCCTTTGCGCTCGACGCCCGCCGCCGCGGGTCCGTCCCCGCCCCCGACGGCCGTGCCCGTGCCGGCCGCGTCGCCCGGCCGGTCGGTGATGAACAGTTCGCTCCAGTCGCGCGCCACGGGCCGCGCGACGATAGCAGCGCCGCGATCAGGCGACGCCGGCGACTTCCGGCGCCTGCGCCTGCGCCGGCGGCAGCCGCTGCGAGAGCACCTTCGAGACCCCGTCTTCGCCCATCGACACTCCGTAGAGCCAGTCCGCGGCCTCCATCGTGCGCTTCTGATGGGTGATCACGATGAACTGCGCGCGGTCCGAGTAGCGGCGCAGCAGCGCCAGGAAGCGATCGAGGTTGGCGTCGTCGAGCGCCGCCTCGACCTCGTCGAGGATGTAGAAGGGGCACGGGCGTGCCAGAAAGACCGCGAACAGGAACGCCAGCGCGGTCATCGACTTCTCCCCGCCGGAGAGCAGCGACAGGCGTTTCGTCGCCTTGCCCGCCGGCGTGATCTCGATCTCGACACCGAGCAGCTCCTCCTCCTGGCCGCTCCGCGCGGTCTCCGCCTCCGCGTCCGCAGCCGCCTCGATCGCCTCCTCGTCCTCGGCGCCGGCGCTGTCGGGCAGCGCCTGACCGCCCAACACCGGACGCGGCGCCTGCTCGTCCGCGACCAGGCTCAGGCGCCCCGAGCCGCCCGGAAAGACGTCGCCCACGAGCTCCTCGAAATTGCGCGCCGCCGCGGCGAAGGTCTCCTCGAAGGTCCGCCGGATCTGACGGTCGGTCTCCCGGACCACGGCCCGCAGCTCGCGCAGCGCCGTCTCCAGATCGGTGCGCTGGCCCTCGAGCTCCTCGACGTGGGCGACCGCGGCGGCGTACTCCTGCTGGGCGAGCGGATTGACCGGGCCGAGCTGCTCGCGCCTGCGCGTCAGCCGCTCCACCCGCGCCGTCAACGCCCGCACCTGCTCCTCGTCGAGCCCGTCATCCCCCGTGCCGTCGCCGCTCGCCGCCTCCGCCTCCGCCTCCGGCGCGGGCATCGCCAGGCCCAGCCGCTCGGCCACGCCCTGAAGCTCCAGCTCGGCCTCGCCGGCCTGATCGCGCAAGCGCTGTGCGGCGACCTCGGCGTCGGTCACGAGCTCGCCCGCGCCGCGTAGCAGCGCCTGGATCTCCGCCTCCTCCACGGCGCACGCGCGCAGCTCGGCCGACATCTCCTCGCCGGCCAGTCGATCGCTGGCAAGCGCCTGCTCGAGCACCGCTACACGAACCTGGACGGCCTCCCCGGCACCCTCGATGGCGGCGGCCAAGCGCTCGGCCCGCGGCAGCGATGCGATGTCGGCGGCGTGCCGACCGGCGAGGTGCTCGATCCTCGCCAGGCGCTGCACCCGCTCGCGCTCGAGGCGCTCTTGCGCCCGGCGCTCTGCCGCGAGCTCGCCGTCCAGCTCGGCCTTCCTGACGGCCAGGGGACCCTCTGCCGGGGCGCTGCGGCGCTGCTCGATCAGCCACTCGGTGCGCCGCCGGGCCTCGCCGGCCTCCGTCTCGCGGCGGGCGGCCTCGCGCAGCGCCGCGTCGGCCTGCCCACTGGCCTGCTCGGCCGCGTGCAGTGCTTCGAGCGCCCGCGCGCAGCCAGCGCGGGCTGCGATCTCGGCCTGCGCCGCCCGCTCGACGGAGCCGATCAGCCGGTCACGTTCGTTGCGCCGCGCGAGTGCACGCTCGCTGCCGCCCTCGGTCAGCTGCCGCACCTCGCCCCACGCGGCAAACCACACGCGCCCGCCGCGTGTCGCCGCGATCCCGGCGAAGTCGCTCGCCAGATCCTCGAGGCGCTCGACCACCCAGGCATCGCTCAGCAGCCGGGCGGCCAGCTCCAGGACCGCCGGCGGTCCGCTCACGAGGTCGAGCAGTCTGTGCGCGCCCGCCGCGGGCTGCCCGCGCCCTGCGGCGGACGCGGCTGCCGGACCGTCGGCGGGCGATCCGATGCCCGCCAGCAGCGCGGTGCCGCCATCGGGCCCGGCCCGGTCGAGCAACGCCTGGGCCCCGGGCACATCCTCCACGAGCGCGGCATCCAGGCGGCCGCCCAGCGCAGCCGCGAGCGCCAGCTCGTAGCCGTCCTGCACGCGCAGTTCCTCGCTGAGCAGCTTCGGCGTGTGCGTCCGCTCGCCACCGGCATGCAGGTGGCTGCGCAGGAACTGGTTCGCGGCTGCGAGCTCCGCGCCCACACGGGCCGCCTCGCGCCGCGCCTCCTCGGCTTCACGTTCGGCAGTGCTCAGCTGCCCCCGCGCCTCCTCGACCTCCCCGTCGGCCAGCTTGCGCGCCGCCCGCGCGGCCCCGAGCTCGACCTCGATCTGCGCCGCGCGCGCCACCTCCTGCCCGAGGGCGCTCCGGAGCTCGGCGGTCTCACGCTCGATCTCGACCTCGCGCCCGGCTTCGATCCGGGCCAGCTCCGCCTCCAGCGCCGCGATGTGCTCCGCGCCGGAGGCCGTCTCCCCGGGCGGGCCGTCCTGCTTTGCCTCCTGCAGCCCGCGCAGCTCGTGCGCGACGTGCTCGATGCGCAGCGAGAGCGCCTGCGCCGCGGCGCCGACCTGCTCGCCCCGCAGCGCCAAGCGCTCGCGCGCGGAGCGGGCGTCATACACGCCCCGCGCCAGCGCGTCATGGCGCTCGGCGCGCTCCGCGAGCGCGCGCTCCGCGTGGCGCCGCCGGTCGATCGTCGCCTGCAGCCTGCCCTCGACCTCCGCCAGCGCCCGGCGCGCCTCGGCTACCCGCCCCTCGGCGATCCGCAGCTCCTGCCGGCGGGTGCGCCAGCCATCGCGCGCCAGCTCCCAGCGCGCCTCGAGCACCTGGCGCTCCAGTCGCTCGTGCAGCTCGGCAGCCTCAGCCTGGCGCTTGAGCGGTCGCAGCCGCGTGCGCGCCTCGCGCTCGACGTCCAGGGCGCGATCGAGGTTCTCCTGCGTGCGCTCCAGCTTCAGCTGCGCTCGACGCCGGCGCTTGCGATGCTTGCCGAGCCCCGCCGCCTCCTCGATCAGCAGCCGCCGGTCGCGCGGCTTGGAGTTCACGATCGCGTCCACCCGCCCCTGGGAGATGATCGAGTGAGTCTCCTTGCCGAGACCCGTGTCGGACAGGATCTCGATCACGTCCGTCAGGCGACAGCGGGCGCCGTTGAGGCGGTATCCGCCATCGCCGGTGCGGTCCAGGCGGCGCGTGATCGAGATCTCGCTGAGCGGCAGATCGACCGTCGCGTCGGAGTTCTCGAGCACGATCTCGACTTCGGCCTCGCTGCGCGCCTGCACCCCGCGACCACCGCCGAAGATCACGTCCTGCATCGATTGGCCGCGGACGGCCAGCGGCGACTGCTCGCCCATCGCCCACAGCACGGCGTCGGTGACGTTGGACTTGCCCGAGCCGTTCGGCCCGACCACCACGCTGACACCCGGCCCGAAATCCAACCGCGTGCGATCGGGGAAGGACTTGAAGCCCTTCAGCGTGAGCGACTTCAGGCGCATGCCGCACCCAGACAGGCCGCCCCCATGCTCGAGGCACGCACGCCCGCCGCACGCACGCCCGCCGCACGAACGGTCGCCGGCGTCACTCGGCCTCGCCTTCGAGCGTCTCGACCGCCACCCGGGCGGCCTCCTGCTCGGCGTGCTTCTTGCTCCTGCCGCTGCCGCGGCCGAGACTCCGCCCGTCGACCCGCGCCACGACCGCATATGTGCGCGCGTGCGGAGGACCCTCCTCGCTGGCGATCTCGTAGCTCACCAGCGCACCGCGGCGGGCCAGCAGCTCCTGCAACGCCGACTTGAAATCCACGGGATGCTCGAGTGCCTCCTCGATCTCCGGCGCGAACGCCTCCACGACCGCCTCCGCCGTGCGCTCGTAGCCGGAGTGCAGGTAGCACGCACCGATGACCGCCTCGATCACGGAGGCGAGCACCCGCTCGGTCTCCACCAGGGCCGCCGCGCTGTCGCGCACACCCTCCGGCGCCGCCGCGCGCAGGCGGCTCGGCAGCCCGAGGCGCTCGGCCACGGCCCGGCAGGAGACGCCGGACACCGCCTGCGCTCGGATCTTGGTGAGCCTGCCGGCCCCGAAGCGCTCGGCCTCCAGGCGCGGGTACAGGTAGGCGGTCACCGCCAGCGCCAGCACGCTGTCCCCCAGAAACGCCAGGCGCGTGTAGGAGTCGCTGCGCCGCTCGCTCCACGAGGCGTGTGTGAACACCTGACGCACGAGGTCGGCGGGCAGCTCGTCCAGCAGCTCGGCCAGCAGCATCATCGCCTCTCTCCGGCACCGTCATGCGCGTTCAGGCTCATCGGGCGCCCCGTTGGCGAGCACGAACTCGACCGCCTGCCCAACCGTCAGGATCCGCGCCGCCTGCTCGTCTGACATGCGCACCGCGTAGGTGTCCTCCAGCTCCTGCACGAGTGTGTAGAGATCCAGCGAGTCGGCTTGAAGATCCTCCTTGAAGCGCGTGCCCTCGGCGATCGCGTCGGCTTCGACGTCCAGCTCATCGGCCAGGTGCGCCTGGATCAACGCGAGCACCTGCTCGCGCGTGAGGCCCGTCATCGCCGCCCTCTCCCGGCGTGTGCCGTCGCCGACCTGCCG
>Ga0209040_10003690_pt1 | contig 11696 bp, 7 predicted proteins | sample BogFormECP12_OM3_FD_188240 | JGI IMG/M metagenome (GOLD analysis project Ga0209040, IMG submission 188240) | Bog forest soil microbial communities from Calvert Island, British Columbia, Canada - ECP12_OM3 (SPAdes) (version 2) | ecosystem: Environmental > Aquatic > Freshwater > Wetlands > Bog ... | reverse complement strand
CTTTAACAGCGGTGCGTCGCGCGGGTTGGTGCTGCCATTCCTCAACGGCAACGAAACTTTCCGGCTGACTAACCTTACGCCAACCGGTTCGCTCGTTTTTCAACTTCCGGACGAAACTCCTTCTATCATGCTCGATATTGGGCTCGGCGAGAATCAGCTGGAACCATTTCTTCACACGGTTTGTGTCCGGCTGGAAGAGATGCAGGTGGATGTGGTCTGGCGCGGCGCGCACCCGTATCCCGGTTTGGAATGGCTACCGGAAATGAAAAAGTTGGTCGCTGAGGTTTTTTAAGATAAATGACCACCGTCATCCAGAGTTCGCCGAGTGCCTCCTCTGCCGAGCGCACAATCCAAAAGATCGTGCTGCCGGGCCAAACGCCGCAGGGAGAACATATCTTTGGCGTCCTCATCAAGCGCACGTACGATATCGTCCCCGGCGGCCGCTGCACGCGTGCCGCCGCGGACAAGAAGCTGGTTCCCGGCGACGTCCACTATGACGATCCGATGAACTCAACGGTGAAGTTCGAAAGCGATTTTATACCCTTCAAACTGGCCACGGATGTCGTGCTCAATGGCCTGGCGTACGCTTCGCGCGGCCAGCGTGCCACCACCCTTACGGCCTCGCTGATCATCGGCCGGTACCGCAAGGAAGTGCTCGTACTCGGCGACCGTGTGGCCCGTTATAATGGAAAACTAGATCCCGTCTTCACTGACCCGCAGCCGTTCGAGACCATGGACTTGCGCTACGAACGCGCGTACGGCGGAGTCGATATCTATTCGGAACCAAAAATGCAATGTGTCTATCCGCGGAACCACGTCGGCCGTGGCTACGTCGTGGCGAACGCAAAGCGCAGCGTCGACGATCTCCCCTTGCCCAATATCGAAGATCCGAAAGACCCGCTGACGCCGGCGCGGCTGTGCGTCGGAGATTTCATGAATTGGGAGCGCCAGCCGGTGCCGCAGGGGTTCGGTTGGACGATGAAGATGTGGCGCCCTCGGTCTTCCTACGCTGGCGTAATGCCGGCCGACCGCGCGCTGGAGCAGGAATTGCGAAAGGCTTATTCGCCGCTTGTGCCGCCGGGACAGCGCAAGTTGTATGAGCAGACACAACTTCCAGCGATGGATTTCCGTTTTTTCAATGGCGCGTCCGCCGATCTCATCCTTCCGTTCCTTTCCGGCGCTGAGTTGGTGCGCCTCCTGAACCTCGACGCGCAGGGCGACACACAGTTCCAACTGCCCGGCGAACGGCCCCACGTCGGCCTCGACATCGGGCAAGGAGTCCAGGAACCAGAAGTCGTTCTGCACACCTTACAGATCCGTATGGAAGATCGACAGGTAGATTTGGTCTGGCGCGGAGCGGTCCCGTACCCGGGGCGGGACTGGTTGCCGGAAATGAAAAAGATGGAGCTGCTGATCACATGAACCCGAATGCCTCATTGTCACGTGGAAGGCGAATTTTTCCGAGAATCGGAGGGATCATAAATGTCAGCATGCACGCGTTCCACATGCTGGCGGCTCTTGATGCTTTGGGATCGCCAAGCCGCACCGGGAAAGGAGAACACTGATGCCGCTTTTCCCTGCTGCCAAGTTAATGGACCCGATCATCGGCCTTGATTTTCACACGGTTATAGAAGGTGTTGTACCCGTGCCAATGGTACCGCACCCATACATGGGTATGATTTTTCTCTGGAACACGCCGCAGTTTCCTTCTTTCAAAAGTGGGTTGGTGCTGATCAATGGAATGCCCGCCTGCACTGTTGGAGCGATGGGATACTCCGTCCATATACCTATGGGTTTGCCGGCTCCGCCCACATTCACAAATCTGTTGAGCTATTGGCGGCATCATCTGGTCCAAGTCCCCAAGGCACTGGTTTTGATGCTGCTCACAACCCTCGCCAACATCGCCATTGCTGGCATTGCGGCCCTGATTCCCAAACCCGCAAGCGCAGACAGCTTCCTGAAAGACGTCACCGGAATTGATACCAGCAGCCGTGCGAGCACGTGGGAAACCATCCAAGGCAGTTTTTCCTCATTTACGAAATGGCCGACTTGGGTCCATCTGCTGCTTCCACCAATTCCATTTCCTGGCGGACAAGGTTCTACGTCGGTCGGCAGCCCGAACGTGACGGTGAACGGCGGTCCCCTGGCGTTTACAGCTCCGCTCGTGGCCGCCTCCTGTAGTGAAATCCCCGTGGTACCGAATGCGTGTACAAATGGCTTTAGCAACGTGATGGTCGGGGTGACCGTTTCGGCTTTGATTCGTGGAATTGCTGTTCACGCAGCACAGAGCGCTGTGGCGGCTGGAGTCGCGGCTGGGGTTTCAAGGGCTGGCCAGAAGGATTGCGGGTGCAGCTGAACGAACCTCTCTGCAGAAAACTGATCTCAATATGCCAATCAACGTCGCCACGGGAGAGGTCGAGATAGCACGTGACGACTTTTTTTTGCCAGGTCGCGTTCCGATTAAGTGGACTCGGCGTTATCGTTCCGATCTTCTCGGCGTAACCAACTCGCCACTTGGCACCGGGTGGACCACTTCTTGGTTTCCTAAATTAAAGCGGATGGAACGAACTTGGCAGTTCGTGTCTTCTCAAGGTGACCAGAATGTGTTTCCCGACCCCGACGGCCGCGTTGAGCGTGGACATGTCATACGGCTCCTGGGTGCCTTTCTCGAGCTTGTCCGAGACAGCGACGGTTACGTGGTAACCCATTGGGACGTAGAATCCGGCGCGATTGTGCGCTTTGTTTTCGCGTCAGACAAACCCGTCGACAACCCGCCCTTGGTTGGCGTCGAGAGCGTTAGCGGCGACGGCGTCGACGTTACAAACGAGGCGCCGGGACGTGTCAAAGGCCTTCGACAGCGCATCGAGAAGCGGACAGTAGTCGTTAACTATTCTGCAAATGGTCGAATTCTCTCCCTGGACCTGATGACAAATGAAGGCGTTCGGACCGAAATTGTCCGTTATGAATACGACACGGCCGACCGTCTATCGGTCGTATATGACCGGCGGGGACTGGCAAATCGTTACGAATACGATGCCAACTCCCGCGTCAGTCGGGAAATCCTGAAAGACGGTGCCGTGTATTCCTATAGGTATGACGATGTAGGCCGCTGCACTCATTTTTCAGGGCTGGATCGTTTCAATGAGAAGCGGCTTCGTTTCATGGACTCGGCGAATCGGACGATGGTCACCAACAGCTACGGCAAGACCAGCATTTATGAGTGGCTGCCTAGCCGACACATTGTTGGCGAGACGGACCCGTCGGGATGCCAACGCAGGACAGAGTTCGATGAATTCAATCGCATCGTTGCCAAGGTGGATGCGGCGGGCTCGACGACCCGTTACACTTTCGACGAGAACGGCAACCGGGATTCAATTACCGATCCCTTGGGGCACACTTACAAGTTCACGTTTAATGGTTATCACCAGCCCATCTCTGTGACCGACCCATTGGGAAATATTTGGCATCGCGGATACGACGTCAAGCATCGTCTCGTGTCTACGCGTAATCCGCTGGGTGCGCGCCGCACCATTTCCTACGACGAAGCAGGCAATCCGTCAGTTATTACAGATCCGCTCGGTTCGATTCGGAGGTTGCGTTTCGAGGACGGGATGCTGCGAGAAATGACAGACTTGATGGATCATGCCGTCAGTTTCAAATGGGACGACTTTGGGCGGGTGATCGAACGAATTGGAAGCATCGGAGAGCGAACAACCATTCGCTACGATCCAGTTGGCAATCCAATTGAGGTAGCTCTTCCAAATGGCAGCCGCTTGCGCGCAACATACGACGGCGGGGACAACTTATGCACGTTTACCAATGCCAAAGGGGACACAACGCGCTTTCGTTACGGTCCGTGCCGGAGGCTTCTTGAGCGGATCGATCCCTTGGAAAGAGCCGTTCGCTATCTGTGGGGCACAGAGCCTGACCGAATCGATGGGATTATTAATGAGAAAGGAGAATCGCTTACGTACTTCCGCGACGATCAGGGACGAGTCGTTCGCGAAAGGTCGTTTGATGGCCGAGAACGCTGCTTTGAACGCGACGCGGTTGGACGATGCTCCGCAGTTACCAACGGAAACGGCGATACGATTGAACTCAGGCGTGATCGTGCCGGACGAGTCTTGGACCAACTGCTACCGGATGGGACAGTGACCAGCTTCGAGTACGACGAACTTGGAAGGATCGTCGCAGGTGTTAACTCGGATATTCCTGTCCGCTTCGAATATGACGACGCCGGACGATTACTCCGGGAAACTCAAGGCGACCACTGGGTCGAGAATTCTTACGACGCTGCTGGGGCACTCATCCTTATAACTACTAGTCTCGGACATCAAGTGCGCTACGAGCTTGATCCAAATGGCCGTTTGCGGAAGGTCTCGGTGGCGAACAATCAGTCGATCATCTTCGAACGCGACGCGCGCGGCTTGGAGATCGCGCGGCAGATGCCGGGTGCGATGCGCCTTGAACAGCGTTATGATTCTGTGGGCCGGCTTGTCGAGCAACGCGTCGGGCCACGCTCCTACAAATCCCTTTTGTCCGCAGAAGAATCGCATATCCTCGCGGGCCACGAGGTTATCAAGCGAAACTACGGTTACGACGGCGATAGTTTGATCCTTTCCATTACTGACGACCGCTGGGGTCAAACAAACTACACTTACGATCCGGCGGAAAGAGTGTTACACGTGTTGCGTGAACAGGGAGAGAACGAAGGTTTTGAGTACGACGCAACGGACAATTTCTCCCGTGTATTTCAATGTGGATCGGAAACTGGTGACCATACCTGTACTTACAGTCTAGGCAATCGCCTCGTCGCGCGGGGCCAGACGCGATTCGAGTACGATCCTGAGGGTCGGCTGGTGAGGAAGAGCGAAGGAGTTGGCGGTGCGCGGCAACGGATCTGGAAGTACTCGTGGGATCCGTTTGGTCAATTGCGGAAGATCTGTCGGCCGGATGGGACGGAATGGGAATATAAATACGACGCCTTCGGGCGGCGTGTCGTAAAAAAGGGAGCGGTAACAAACTGTAACTTTTTATGGAGCGGAGACTCAATCGTTCAAGAGCTTCCGGATGTGAGTCCGACCGTCGCTTGGATCATGAAGCCCGGAAGCTTCGTTCCTCTTGCGAAAGTGCAAGAAGGTTCACTGTACCCGATTATTACCGATCATTTGGGCACACCTCGGGAGGTATTGGATTCATCTGGAAAGCTGGTCTGGACGGCTTCTCTCACTGCTTGGGGCCAAGTCGGGCGAAAACATAGCACGCGGCCGCAAGACGAGTGCCCGATTCGCTTCCAAGGCCAGTGGTTTGACGAAGAATCTGGGTTGCATTACAATAGATTTCGTTTTTATGACCCTGCGTTAGGACGTTTTCTTAGTCCCGATCCAGTTGGTGTCGCCGGGGGCGAAAACCTTTATCGGTACGTGGTAAACCCGATTGGAGGAGTAGATCCACTAGGTTTACAAGAATCGGGATGCATAGACCCTGTAGCCGCTGAAGATGATGATGAAACTCTATATCGACGTGGGGAAGACAAGGAAAGTGCAGCACGTTTGGGGAGAAAGGCAGCAGAGGCTGAAGCACAAATAGGCATTCACGGTGTATCAACTTCGACAACTCCTCCGAAACCAGGAGAGCAAGTTTCGGCAGCGAGCAGATCAGACGTCGAAACGGTTTTTCCGGTCGAAGACACGCCCACTCGAAATGATCCAAACCACAAGACAGTAGTTTTGCCGAAACCGGTGACTCCCCAAGTTGCGGCGGATTTCAATCGACTGTTTGGCAGGCAATAAACTATGAAATGTTGCTCCCAATTTCCGCTATCAGGGCGAATAAGTAGCCCTTTCACAAGACAGATCGTGCTCGGCTATTATGATGGTGCGACCGAAGGCATAGTTAAGTGTTCAGTTTGCATGAAATCTTGGTACTATAGGATGATAGCCTGGGATTCTCGGCAAGATAATCGCCTTTTCGTTTTACGATTATTGCCTGAGAGATCGTTTGAATCACTCGAGCAGTTTTTACAAAATGTTCAACCGAATCGGGGTCAACTGGGATTCCCATGGTCCTTTGAATCGGAATCGGAAAAAATCGCTACGGACGATTTTGTCGCTCGAATGATTAAAGCGGCGTCTACACCTGCGTGGATCGTCGTCGGCAAAAGCATTATTTCGCCTCTCCGTATTTGCGCGGTTACTCAAGAAATACTGGATGCAATTCTGACGGCGGAATCCGGTAGCACTTACGAAAACATCGAGAAGTGGTACGAGTTTTTCAGAGACTGAAGCGTATTTCTTAAAGTGTGCCGGACACGACAATTATTACACGAACTAAGGTCCCGTCTCAGAGGAGTCGTATGTAAAGTTTGATTCAAGAAACAACTTTGAGATTCGTCGAGGAAAATGGCGTAGACAATGTGCGATAGCCCGCTCATTTTGAGTTCCAGTCCGTAGGGCTTGGTATCACGTGATTGCCAGAGGAATAGAACGGAGGGCGATCTTTCGTCCTGAAGCTTAATTCCAAAATTTTGAACCTTAGGTCCTTAGCCGGACTTGCGCGTCTTGTACGGTTAGGCTCGAATCTCACGATTCAAGAGAAATGGAATTGGCGCTGGCTTCCGTGCGCTCGGAGAACTTCCCTCCCGCCTTGAAGCGCCGGCTCGTGTGTACGGTCTGATGCCGAAGCATTTTCATCTCTTGTTCCGAACTCCGAATGCGAATCTGAGCCTGGCAATTCGATGGCTCAATGTTGCCGATAGCATCTGGCTTAATTAATTAACTGCCAGCACCGTCAGATCGGCCCACGCTTTAAGCCCGTTTCAAAGAGATTCTGTGGCAGCAGACGGTCCCCGTCCTTTGGGTCAGCCATTATATCCACCTCGGCGCGGTCTGCACTCCGCGTTTTGATCTCAGCAGGGACCATCACCAAGAATTTATCCTGGAGCAAGATCCAGGCAGCCGTGGCCGCTGGCAAGCAAGAGCCCTTCCGCTGGCAAGCATGTGCCCTTGGAGGAGTCCAACGCAGTGAACTCTGACCTGCCCTGCCCTTGCTGGCAGCGTGCCGGTTTGGTCATCACGCCCTGGTGGAACTTGGCTGCCTGGTCGGAGTGACTTATCTTGCGGTTGCACAAGCTGTCGCGAGAGCAAACCGAGTCGCCAGGGACAAGGAGATTGGACACTGTTGTCGACAATCCAAGAAAGATTAAAGTAAAAGAATTAAACCGGCGCCTCGACATGAAACCGCCCATCTATTTGGACTACAATGCGACAACTTCGGTGGACGAGCGCGTTCTATATCGGATGCTACCCTACTTCTCGGAGCGGTTCGGCAACGCAGCCAGCCGCGATCATTCATTTGGTTGGGACGCGGCTGAGGCAGTTGACGAAGCCCGGGATCACGTTGCCGCCCTCATTAACGCCCAGCCGCAAGAGATATTTTTTACCAGCGGGGCGACCGAGAGCATCAGCTGTGCCCTTCAGCGGGTTACCGGGCTTAGGAAACCCTGCCGTCTGATTACCTGTCTGACTGAACACGAAGCCGTTCTGGAAACCTGTCGTGCCCTGGAGATGAGCGGTGCTATTCAGATCGATTATTTCCCCGTAGATGGTTCGGGGCGCATCCAGAGCCAGGCGCTCACAACCTGCCTCGAACTCGAAGCTGCAGTGCTGGCATTAATGATCGGCAACAATGAAATCGGTAGCGTCCACCCCCTGAGAGAGGCAGCTTCGATTGCCCATACCAGGAACGCCTGCGTTTTTTCCGATATTACACAAGCCGTCGGTAAGATCCCTATTGACGTTTATGCCGAGGGCATCGATCTGGCTGCTTTTTCCGCCCACAAAATTTATGGGCCGAAAGGAATCGGCGCCCTGTTCATCCGGGGCGGCGGACGGGAACGGGGCCCTAGTTCCGGTACGCTTAACGTCCCGGGTATTGTCGGCTTTGGTGAAGCGTGCAGGCTGGCGAAGCGAGAGCTACAAGGTGAAGCTAAGCGCGTAGAGAAGCTGCGCGACAAACTCGAGCAGACGCTGTTGGCGGAAATTCCGGAGGTCTGGATCAATGGAGACAAACAAGATCGTCTTCCAAATACGAGCAACATCGGTTTTCGCGGCGTGGACGCACGGACCCTCATCCGAGATATGAACGACATCGCGGTTTCGACGCGCTCGGCTTGCACCAGTGGCTCAGCGGGTCCGAGCCACGTCCTCAAAGCCATCGGATTGACCGACGACGAAGCCTATTCCTGCATCCGATTCAGCCTCGGGCGGTTTACCACGGAGGAGGAGATCGATTATGCCCTCGAAAGGGTCATTGCGTCAGTCAAGAAATTGCGGCAAACCTTGGCAACGTTATGATGGAAGAAACCAGGCAACGCTCCAATATCATCTCCCGAACACCAGTAATAGAATGATCAAGCTCGCGCCGGACACCAGCAGAGCGACCGAGCCATAAAATGCACCGGCGATCAGGCAGACAAGTGCTCCGGTCAAGAGACCGGTGGAACACAATATCTTCAACTCGTTATTCCGCTCCAGAGCATCAAAGTTTGGGCCGACGATCGCCTGTTCCAGCTGCGGGGTTTCTTGCCGGCTTTCTTCGCCGCTGGGAGGTATCGTTGAAAGCATTGCCTTCAGAGCATTTGGAGGGAGGTGACGAAACCCTGAAATCGTCTTCAGGAACGTTGCCCGGTCCAAACTTCGTAAACGCGCCATTTCGACAATTCCGGCTCTCCACCGACGCACAAGACGACTGTCGAAAAACAGGAATCCGCCGGTCAGAGGCACTAGAAGCACGAGCCCGGTAAGCGTCAGCCACTGGCGGACGAGAACCGACAAGAGAATCGACAGCACCGACACCGCGCTCACAGCCACCACCAGATTCCGGTAGAGCCTGGCACGGTCTTCGATTGCTCGAATCGTGATGTCGACCGCATCGAGCAACACGGGCCTGATGGTCGGCTGGTTTGACTTACCTGTGGGTATTTTCTGCTGCATTTCGAGGCTTTACATGTTTTAGCATCAGGCAATGGAGTGTCCAACTCCAATCCATATTGATGCTACCGCCAGGACCAAAGCACTCCTGTCCAAGAAGCGTTCTAAAAATGGACTGACAAAAAGGCCTCCGTTTCTGGGCGATGCAGTGGCTGAACCTATCGTACGGGGCTTGGTTCAATCGGCGGTGGCAACGGTCTGGGCCCTTCCAAGGGCGTTTCAAAGCGATCCTGCATGACCCGGAAAGCACCGCACTGATTATTAATCGATACATCCACCTCAATCCAGTGCGGGCAAAAGCCTTGGGCGGCCACGAGGCTCGGTCGGGAGTCGGAGATTGACTTGAAATTAACAGGTCAGGACCAAACCGCGAATTGGTCAAAGGCAGGCTCGAGGCACTCAGTAGTCACAACTGGAGATCATGCCCGGTCTACGTCGGCAGGGCCCGTAACCCTGGGTGGCTAACCACCGAATCCATCTATCGTTTCTTTGGAGATCACACGCTGCACAGCTTGCGAGGCGCCTACGGTCGGCAACTGGAAGAGATGGCCGCGCTGGGCCAGTGGGAAACTGATTGCGGGAATCCATTAAGGCGAAGGTCCTGTTAGGTTCAGAGAAAACTGGATTGCGCGCGAAGGAACGATTGAGCTTGGACTGGTCAAAAATCACCAAGGCGATCGGAGAGGTGTGGGGGCAAGAGTGGGACGCATTAGAAGCAGCACGGGACGACTGGGCCTCCCGGCAGCTTTCTTTCTAGGCAGAGATATGCGGGCTTACGATTGAGAGAAATGGGGAAACTTGCTGGTGGTCTTGAATATCCTGCGGCCAACGCGGCAATCGCAAGACTTGAGAAGCGATTGAAAATCGATCGGGAGCTCTCAGACGAAGCTCAAGAGTGTTGCCAAATATTGAGAATTGAGATTTGACCCATGCATAACCCACTGGTACTCGCTAGCGCGCAATGATGCTCGTCAATGTGGCCCTAGCCAGATTCTTGCGGGCTAGCCGACAACATGGAAATCCTGTTTGAATCAGCCCAAGCGATCACCCATTTCTTTCGGGAGCAAGGTTACACAAAGGAAACCTTGGGTCGGTTGGGTTTGGCGGAATTGGCTTGGAACAGTCGGGAAAGGCGATTGGCTTCGGTGTGGGCAGTCACCGGCGATGCACGGCTCGATTTCTTGATTCGGCTCTTTTATCTAGGCGAGGCGGTCACGATAAGCCAGAGCGAGAAGTTCATTCCGAAAGAGATTCTGCGGGGCTTATGGACGAGCGGGCTATTGGAGCGTGAGGGCGAGCGAGTTCGACCGGCTTGCATGCTGATGCATTTTGGTGAACTGCTCCTTGCCTGTGATTCGCGGTGCCGCGCTGAGGCGTGTGCCGCGGATCTGGTCCTCGGCGTGAATCCGACCACGCAGTTGCTGGCCAGGTGCAGCATGCTTCGTCCGGGAGGGAAGGCATTAGATCTCGGCACGGGTTGCGGAACACTCGCACTGGCCGCGGCGTCCTCCGCTGTTTCCGTGATTGGCACAGATATCAATCAGAGGGCCTTGGATTTTGGAGGGATCAATGCGGCTTTGAACGGTGTGAACAACGTCTCGTTTTTGCACGGCGATCGTTTCGACCCGGTTGCAGGGCACCGGTTTGATTCAATAGTCTGCAATCCTCCGTTCTTTCTGGCGCCGGTGTCGGGTCTGCTTTACTGCGACAACAGCATGGAGCTGGACGGGTTTGTTGAATCACTGGCGAGGAGCGCTCCTCAATTTCTGGAAGAGGGCGGCGTGTTTCAAATGCTCTCCGAGTGGGTGGAATTCGAGACAGAATCTTGGGAGCAGCGACTCAGGCCCTGGTTCGAACAATCCGACTGCGATGTTCATATCTGGCAAGGATATGAATTCGACCCTCTGGAATACGCACGAAAGCGTGCGCTGGAGCAGGGTCGACTTGATCCGGAGGCCGCCGCTGCATCGTTCGGAGAGCGAATGTCCTACCTTACACAACGCAGTGTGAAGGCGATTTTCGGCGGCCTGATCAGTATGCGCCGGCGTTCTGGACAGAATTGGTTTTGGGCGGAAGAAATGCAAAAGGGGCCTGCCGGTCCGATCGGGGATGCGCTGCGCGAGCGGTTTTCGACCCGGGATGTCCTGGAGTCCAACAATGAACAGACCTTGTTGGCGTCGCGTCCCAGGCTGGCGGCACAGGTCCGTTTACTCAACGAGGCGACTCAACGGAACGGGGTCTGGAGCATCGAACGGAGCTATCTCGAGCGGGCGGACGATCTGCCCGCGAAGATGGGGTTGGATGGAGTGGTGGCGCAACTTGCAGCGCGTTTTGATGGAACGGAAACGTTGGAGACGCTTCTGAAGCAACTAGCATCTGAACAAAAGGCTCCGCTGGACCGGGTGATTCCAGAGGGTGTACGCGTGATTAAGACGCTCGCGGTATCCGGGTTGATACTGCTTGAACAGGATCAGTGATGGGCATCGCTAGCAATTTGTTTTATTAGAATGAGCCAAATATAGGAGTTTGGCGGACGGCGGATTCGTCCCAAGCGCCTTCGCAGTTAGTAGCGGCTTTGACTAAATACTGCTGAGCGGAAACTTCGCGCACTAACCCGACTTCGCGGATTCGCGGCGGAAAAAATTATTTTCGTGACGTAAGTCGTTGATTTTCAGGCAGGGTACCCTGCAAAAACGGCGAAAAGTG
>Ga0209040_10003689_pt1 | contig 11696 bp, 10 predicted proteins | sample BogFormECP12_OM3_FD_188240 | JGI IMG/M metagenome (GOLD analysis project Ga0209040, IMG submission 188240) | Bog forest soil microbial communities from Calvert Island, British Columbia, Canada - ECP12_OM3 (SPAdes) (version 2) | ecosystem: Environmental > Aquatic > Freshwater > Wetlands > Bog ... | reverse complement strand
CGTAACGGGCCACCTCGCGCAGGAGCTTGGAGGCCACGAACGAATGCGTCGAACTGGTGGGGATGAAGATGGTCTCGACGCCTGAGAGCTGGCGGTTCATCTGGGCCATCTGCAGCTCGTTCTCGAAATCGGACACGGCCCGGAGCCCCTTGACGATGGCCGACGCGCCCACGTCCCGGGCGACGTTGACGACCAAGGTCGACACCGACACGATACCGACGCCGGGCAGGTGTTCGAGCGCCTCTTCCAGCATCTCCTGGCGCTCGTCGAGGGTGAAGAGCGGCTCGCTCTTCTGCGGGTTGCGCACGACGGCGACGATGACCTTGTCGAAGAGTCGGGTGGCCCGCTCCACCACCTCGAGGTGGCCGTTGTGGAACGGGTCGAAGGATCCCGGGATCAGCGCGATCTTCACGGGCGGGTGGCCGCGGACATCGGCGCCGGCGCGGGGGTCTGGCGGGCCACGGTGATGAGCGTACCGCCGTAGCGGCGCGCCCTCGCCACCACCCAGCCCTCGGGCACATCGACCGGGGTGGACGACTCGAGGACGGCCACCGAGGCCGACAGCGAGTCGAGCAGGGTGGCCCAGTCGCCGAATGCGTAGGGGGGGTCGCAGAACGCCAGGTCGAAGCGCGGGGCCCGCCCGAGCCAGCCCGGCAGCTCGGCCCGCACCAGCTCGGCCGGCTCGTCGGCCAGGCCGACCGACGCAAGGTTGTCCCGCACGGCGGCCAGCACCGCGGCGTCGTGGTCGACGAACGTCACGTGGACGGCGCCGCGCGAGAGCGCCTCGGCCCCGAGGGCCCCGCTCCCGCAGAACAGGTCCACCACCCCCAGGCCCTCGACGCCGCCCATGGAGCCGAGGATGTCGAAGATGGCCTCACGCACCCGGTCTGAGGTCGGCCGGACCTCGGCGGGGAGACGGGCCTTCAGGCGACGACCTCGGCTGGAACCGCCGATCACGCGCACGACCGAAGCGTACCGCCGCAGCGCCCGGCAGCGGATGACGGGCAGGTGGGGCCCGACGTGCCAGCACGACGTCAGCTCTTGAAGAGGAACGCCGCCTCGTCCTCGTCGACGAACAGCCGGATCTCGTCCTCCAGCAAGGGGTGGTCGACCAGGAGGGGGTCGTCGGCCGTGACCGCCCCGGCCACCTTCCGGGCGGCGTCGAGCAGGTCCCGGTCGCGGCGCAGCGAGGCCAGCTGCAGGTCGCTGCGGCCCTTCTGGCGCGTGCCCAAGATGGTGCCCTCGCCCCGCAGCTCGAGGTCGACCTCGGCCAGCTCGAAGCCGTCGGTGGTCCGCTCGAGCGCGGTCAGCCGCTCGGCCGCGTCCCCCTCGGCCGCCGCCCCCAGCAGATAGCACCAGGCCCGGTCGGCGCCCCGGCCCACCCGGCCCCGCAGCTGGTGGAGCTGAGCGATGCCGAAACGCTCCGCGTCCTCGACCACCATCACCGTCGCCTCGGGCACGTCCACCCCGACCTCGATCACCGTCGTCGCCACCAGCACCTCCAGCTCGCCCGCCCGGAAGGCGGCCATCGCCGCCTCCTTGTCGGCCGCCGGCATCTGGCCGTGCAGGAGCCCCACCCGGAGCCCGGCCAGGTCCTCGGCCGCCAGACGCTCGTACTCGGCCACCGCCGAGGTCGCCTCCACCTTGAGCGACCCCTCGACCAGCGGGCAGACAACGTAGGCGCGGTGCCCGGCGGCGACCTCGTCGCGCACCCGCTTCCAGGCCTCGGTCTCCTCGATGGCCGAGCGGGTCCAGACCGTGGTCACCGGGGTCCGGCCGGGCGGCAGCTCGTCGAGCACGACCATGTCGAGGTCACCGAAGACGACCATGGCCGCGGTGCGCGGGATGGGTGTCGCCGTCATCACCAGCAGGTCCGGATCGGCCCCGCCGTCGGGCCCGGCCGCCTCGGCCACCACCGAGGACCGTCCCTTCTCGCGCAGCGCCGCCCGTTGCTCGACCCCGAACCGGTGCTGCTCGTCGATGACCACCACCCCGAGCGAGTGGAACCGGACCTCGTCGGTCAACAGGGCGTGGGTGCCCACCACCAGGTCGACCTGGCCGTCGCGCAGCCCCTGGTGCATCGCCGTGCGCTCGGCCGCCGTGGTGCGGCTCGTGAGCAGCCGGACCGCCACCGGGCGCCGCCCCTCCAGCCGGTCGGGGTCGGCGACGCTGAGCCCGTCGGTCAGGGCGTGGATGGCCATGAAGTGCTGCTCGGCCAGCACCTCGGTCGGGACCATGAACGCCCCCTGGTGTCCGCCCTGGACGGCGGCCACGAGCGCGGCAACGGCGACCACCGTCTTGCCCGAGCCGACGTCACCTTGCAAGAGGCGATGCATCGGGAGTGGCCCGGCCAGCTCGGCGAAGATGGCGGCCAGCGCCCTGCGCTGGGCCCCGGTCAGCTCGAAGGGCAGGCCGCCCAGGAACTCCTGGACGAGCGTCGGGGCCGACTCGAGCATCGACCCCTGCCCGCCGGGGCGCCTCGACGCCCCGGTGACGTCGAGCGGGGACACCGAGTGGCGGATCGCCCGGGCGTCGCGCTCGAGGGCCCGGCGCCGCAGGACCAGGGGCAACTGGAGGCGGAACAATTCGTCGAACACGAGACGCCGTCGGGCCGGGGCGACCTCGGCCATGGTCTCGGGCAGGTGAAAGCCCCACATGGCCGACGTCCGGTCGACCAGGCCCAGGCGCTCCCGCCACCGCCCGGGCAGCGGGTCGGCGAACGTCCCGGAGCGCTCGAGTGCCTCGGCCACCCAGGTCCCCACCTCCCAGCTGGTCAGGCCGGCCTTGCCCGAGGCCGGGTAGACCGGCACCACCCGCAGCGTCCTCCGCCGGTGGGCCACCGACTCGTCGTCCACGCCGACCACCAGGTCGACCGCCGGCATGGCCATCTGTCGGGTCCCGCGGTACTCGGTCACCTTGCCGAAGAAGAGCGCCTGGGAGCCCTTGGGGAGCTGGCGGGCCCGCCAGGGCTGGTTGAAAAACACCACTTTGAGCCGACCGGTCCCGTCGGTCACCTCGAGCTCCACCCGGGACCGCCGGCCCCTCCCCGGCGGCGCGTTGACCCGTCCCACCTCGGCCATCACCACCGCCTCGTCGCCGACCGCCAGGTCACCCACCTCCATCTGGCGGGTCCGGTCCAGGTGGCGCCGGGGGAACTTCGTCACGAGGTCGAGCACGGTGTCCACGCCCCAGGCGTGGAGGGCCACCGCCTTCTTGGGCGTGAGGGACTTGAGCTCGGTGACCGGGCGGAGCGAGAGGCTCCGTAGGGTGCGGCCGGCGGCTGGGGGCGGCGTCTTGGGAGGGGCCCCGCTCACTCGATGCCGAGGAGGTAGGGGTAGAGCGGCTGGCCCCCGTGGTGCACCTCGGTGGCGACACCGGGGTGCTCCTCGTGCAGCCACTCGGTGATCCGCCGGGTGTCGGCGGCGTGGGCGCCCTCCCCCTCGATGATGGTGACCAGCTCGTGCTCGTCGGTCAGCAGCCGGGAGATGAGGGTCATGGTGGCCACGGCCAGCGAGTCACCCACCGAGACCAGGCCGTCTCGTGACAGGCCGATCCAGTCGCCTTCGTGCACCGGCCCCGCCTCGCTGTCGGTGTCGCGCACCGCCCTGGTCACCTCGGCCGGGAGCACCCGCTCGGCCGAGGCGGTCATGGCCCGGACGTTGTCGTCGACCGTGGCCGCCGGGTCGTAGGCGAGCAGGGCGGCGAATCCCTCGACGATGCTCCCGGTCGGGACCACCCGCACCGCCTTCTCGGTCAGGGCATCGACCTGCTCGGCCACCGGCCTGATGTTCGCGTTGTTGGGCAGCACGACGACCTGGTCCGATCCGAGGGCCTCGACCGCATCGAGGATCTGGGCGGTCGACGGGTTCATCGACTGGCCCCCCAGGACCTGGTGGTGCACGCCGAGGGAGCGAAAGATGCGCCCGATCCCCTCCCCGGTCACCACCGCCACCGCCGCGGTCAGCGGTGGTGGCCCGGTCGGCTCGGGCGACGCGAGCCTCGCCCCTTCTCGCACCCAGCGCTCCTCCTCGACCTGCTCGGCCAGGTCGGTCACCCGGATGTCGCGGGGCCGGCCGGCGTCGAGGGCCGCCTCCACCGCGGCCCCGATGTCGTTGGTGTGGATGTGGCAGTTCCACAGTCCGTCGCCCCCGACGACGACGATCGAGTCACCGATGCCCGCCCACACCTCCTTGAAGTCCCCAATGGTGTCGTCGGGTGCGTCGAGGAGGTACATGACCTCGTAGCGGAGGTCACCCGCCGGCCCGTCCCCCTCGTCGGGACCAGCCCCGCCGTCGAGCGCGCCGAGGTCCGGGCCGACCGGCCCGAGGGGGGGCGGCTCGGGCAGCGGCCGGCCGTCGATGACGCTCAGCAGTGCGTCGAAGAAGAGGACGTAGCCACATCCCCCGGCGTCGACCACCCCCGCCCGGGCCAGCACCTCGAGCAGCTCGGGGGTCCGGGCCAGCGCCTCCGCCGCCGCCGCCCGGGCGTGCTCGGCCACCTCCAGCAGCGAGCCCTCCTCCGCCATCCCGGTGGTCGCCCCCTCCCCGGCGGCCCGGGCCACCGTCAGGATGGTCCCTTCGACCGGCCGGACCACCGCCTGGCGGGCCAGGGTTCCGGCGATCACGATGGCCTCGGCCAGGTCCTCGGGGCCCGCCTCCTCGCCCGGTCCCAGCCGCTCGGCCATGCCCCGGAGCAGCTGGGAGAGGATGACCCCCGAATTGCCCCGGGCGCCCATCAGCGAGCCGTGGGCCACCGCCTTGCAGATCTCGCTCATCGACGCGTCAGCGTCGATCCCCTCGAGCTCGGCGACCACCGCGTCGAGGGTCAGGGCCATGTTGGTGCCGGTGTCCCCGTCGGGCACCGGGTAGACGTTCAGCCGGTTGACGACCTGCTGGTGGGTACGCAGGACGTCCCGATAGGCGATGACGAGGGCACGGACGTCCGTTGCCCCCAACGTCGCCCGGGCCGTCATGGCAAGGGATGCTAACCTTTGCGCCGTTCCCAGCGACCCCTGCGGTCGCCGTCGCACGCCCCGGTCGGGGCCCCTCGCACAGAGGAGTTGAGCACATGGCAGCCGTCTGCGAGCTCTGCGGCAAGAAGCCGTCGTTCGGCATGAGCCTGAGCCACTCCCACCGGCGCAACAAGCGGCGCTGGGACCCCAACATCCAGCGGGTGCGCGCCCTGGTCGACGGCTCGCCCCGGCGGGTCCACGTCTGCACCTCGTGTATCCGCGCCGGCAAGGTGACCAAGCCGCCCCGCCGGGTGCGGACCGCCGGCTGACCCGTACCGACGACCACCGCGGCGACGATCCGGACGACGGCGGGGCCGTGGCCGGGCTGGCGGGTCGCCGCATGCTCGTGGTTGGGGCGTCTTCGGGCATCGGCCGGGCGGTGGCGCTCGGTGCGGCCGGGTCCGGAGCCCGGGTCGCCGTCGTCGCCCGGAGGCTCCCACTCTTAGAGGAGGTCGTCGCCGAGGCCGGGGCGACCGCCCGCGCCTTCGCCGGCGACGTCACCGACCCCTCGGCCCTGACCCGGGCGGTCACCGACGCGACGGCTTGGCTGGGGGGCCTCGACGCCGTCGTCTACGCCACCGGGATGGCCCCGCTGGCCGGCCTGGCGGCGACCACCGCGGCGCAGTGGCAGCGCGTGCTCGCGACCAACGTCGTCGGCGCGGCGCTGGTGGCCTCGGCCACCCTCCCCCATCTCCGGCGGCCGTCGGCCGCGGGTCGGGGCTGCGTCGCCGTGCTGTCGTCGCACTCGGTCGGCGATCCGTGGCCCGGGCTCGGCGCCTACGCCACCTCGAAGGCGGCGCTGGTGGAGCTGGCCCGGGCGCTGCGCGCCGAGGAGCCCGAGGTCCGGGTCCTGGTGGTGACCGTCGGCGACACGGCGACCTCCTTCGCCGACCAGTGGGATCCCCGGGCGGCCAACGTCGCCCTCGAGCGTTGGCTGGCCGACGGCCACCTGCGCCACGAGGTCCTCCAACCCGCCGAGGTGGCGACCGCGATCCTCGACGCGCTGGCCGGCGGGGGCCCCGACGAGCTGGAAGTCATCGGGGCGCGGGTCGACGGAGGCCCCACCTGACGCCGGCACCCGGGCACGCCGGGGACCCCGAGGCCGCCCGGTCCCCGCGCCGGGCGACGCATCAGAACTCGTGCTGCCAGCCCCCGAGCGCCAGGGGCCGGCCGGCCAGCCGGCGCTCCGTCGGGTCCCCGGTGCACCGACCGATCGGGAGCGGTGGCCGGAGCCCGGCGGCCTCGAAGGCGGCGAGGAGCCCCTCGGGGTCCCCGGTCGCCACGACGAGCTCGTAGTCCTCGCCGCCCCCCAGGGCCTCGTCCACTCGTGCCCCAGGGGCCACCGGCACCTCGTCGAGGGCCAGCCCCACCCCCGACGCCCAGGCCAGGCGCCCGGCGTCGATCGACAGCCCGTCGGAGACGTCGATCATGGCGCTGGCCCCGGCCCGGCGGGCGGCCTCGCCCTCGGCCACCCGGGCCCGGGGGCGGCGGTGGGCGGACGCCAGGGCGGCCAGGACGCCGGCATCGGCCGCCGGGTCGGCGACCGGGCCCGCCGGGCCCCGAGGATTCGGGACCCCGGCGCCCGCCCGGAGGAGGCGCAGCCCGGCCGCCGAGCCGCCGAGGGCACCGGTGACGAAGAGGCGGTCGCAGGGCGCGGCGCCCGAGCGGGCCACCGGCGGTGGGCCGTCGGGCTCGACCGTTCCGCTCACGGCGACGACCACCACGACCACCGGTGCGCCCGAGAGGTCCCCGCCCACCACCGGGCAGGCCCATTCGGCCGAGGCCTCGGCCACCCCCTGGTTCAGTCGGTCCAGATCGGTGCCCGGGGGCCCGCAGATCGTCACCAGGGCGTGGGCGGGGCGACCGCCCATGGCCGAGATGTCACTGACCGTGGCGGCGAGCGCCTTCCAGCCCAGGTCGTCCAGCCCGACCAGGTCCAGATCGGCGTGGACCCCGGCGACGGCGGCGTCGGTGGCCAGCAGCAGGATCCCTGCGGGCGGGGCCAGCACGGCGGCGTCGTCGCCGATCCAGAGCTCTCCGACCGGCGGCGGTCCGGACGCCCTGGTGAGGGCCACCGAGAGCCGGCCCACCAGCTCGTCCTCGTGGGCCCGTGGCCCCGCTGCGCCGGGTGGCGGGTTGGGAGGCGGCACGGCTTCATGCCTACCATTGAGTGCCGCGCTTTTCGTGCGAGCCGGCCCCCACCCACGTTTCACGTCACGTCGTACGGCGATCCAAGGAGGAGACGAAGCCCGATGGCCCCCACAAGGAACCGCAAGCTCGTCGAGTGGGTGGAGGAGATCGCGGCACTCACGACGCCCGACCGGGTCGAATGGTGCGACGGGTCGGCCGAGGAGTACGACCGCCTGTGCCGGCTTCTGGTGGACCATGGAACGTTCACCAGCCTGGCCGAGGCCAAGCGGCCGAACAGCTACTGGGCCCACTCGGACGCCGGTGACGTCGCCCGGGTCGAGGACCGCACCTTCATCTGCTCAGCGGCCGAGGTGGACGCGGGCCCGACCAACAACTGGCGGGACCCGGCCGACATGCGGGCCACCCTGACCGACCTGTTCCGGGAGTCGATGAAGGGCCGGACCATGTACGTGGTCCCCTTCTCGATGGGGCCCCTCGGCTCGGAAATCGCCCACATCGGGGTGGAGGTCACCGACTCGGCCTACGTGGCCGTCAACATGCGGATCATGACCCGAATGGGGGCCGGCGCCCTCGAGGTGCTGGGGGACGACGGCGAGTTCGTGCCGTGCCTGCACTCGGTCGGCGCCCCGCTCGAGCCCGGGCAGGCCGACGTGCCCTGGCCATGCGACGCCGAGAACAAGTACATCGTGCATTTCCCCGAGACCCGGGAGATCTGGTCCTTCGGCTCGGGCTACGGCGGCAACGCCCTGCTGGGCAAGAAGTGCTTCGCCCTGCGCATCGCCTCGGTCATGGCCCGCGACGGCGGCTGGATGGCCGAGCACATGCTGATCCTGAAGCTGACCTCGCCCGATGGCGAGACCCGCTACGTCACCGGGGCCTTCCCCTCGGCGTGCGGCAAGACCAACCTGGCCATGCTCATCCCGACCCTCCCCGACTGGAAGGTCGAGACCATCGGCGACGATATCTGTTGGATGAAGTTCGGCAAGGACGGGCGCCTCTACGCCATCAATCCCGAGGCCGGCTTCTTCGGGGTGGCCCCGGGCACCAACGCCCACACCAACCCCAACGCAATGTTCTCGATCGCCGCCAACACGATCTTCACCAACACGGCGCTCACCGACGACGGTGACGTGTGGTGGGAGGGCATGACCGAGGATCCGCCGGCCCACTGCACCGACTGGAAGGGCCAGGAGTGGACGCCGGCGTCCGACGGCCCGGCCGCCCATCCGAACGCCCGGTTCACCGCCCCGGCGGCCCAGGACCCCGCGATCGCCGGAAATTGGGAGGATCCGGCCGGGGTGCCGATCTCGGCCATCCTCTTCGGGGGCCGGCGGGCCTCGGTGGTGCCGCTCGTGTTCCAGTCCTTCAACTGGTCCCACGGGGTCTTCCTCGGCTCGATCATGGCCTCGGAGACGACGGCCGCCGCCGCCGGCGCCGTCGGCAACCTCCGCCGCGACCCCTTCGCCATGCTCCCCTTCTGCGGCTACAACATGGCCGACTACTTCGGCCACTGGCTGGAGGTGGGCGCCGCCGGCGACGAGTCCACCCTGCCCAAGATCTTCTACGTCAACTGGTTCCGCAAGAGCGCCGACGGCAAGTGGCTCTGGCCGGGCTACGGCGACAACTCGCGGGTGCTCGAGTGGGTGTTCGAGCGGGTGAGCGGCCGCGGCGAGGCGGTCGAGACCCCGATCGGTTCGGTGCCGGCGCCCGGGGCCATCGATATCGAGGGCACCGGGGTGTCGAAAGAGGACATGGAGGAGCTCCTCCGGGTGGACCGCGACGAGTGGCGGGCCGAGGTGCCCCTCATCCGGGGGCACTTCGCCCAGTTCGGCGACCGCCTCCCCCAGGAGCTGGCCGGCGCCGTCGAGGACCTGGAGCGCCGGCTCGGCTGACCGACGCGGCGGGGATCAGCCGGCGGCGCTCAGTCCCTTGGTCAGGTCCTCGGGATTCATGACCGGGGCGATCTGCACCGTGGCGTCGAACGCCGCGAAGAGCGGGTCGCTGAACGCCGGGAGCTGGGACTGGTCGACCATCTCGAAGACCATGAACCCGGTCCGCCGTCCGTCGAAGCTGGTGAAGTAGCTCGCCTCGGGCTTCCATTTGTCGATGGTCGCCTGGATCACCCGCGCCAGGCTGCCGTCCTTGATTGCCCGGTTCCCGGCCTCCACCGGGATCGTGATCCTCGCCATGACCCGCATGCCGCCACCTCCTCGTTGTCGTCGTGGGGGCCGACGATAGGCGCCCAGTGGGCCCGCGCCCTGGCCGCCGCCGCCGAGCGGCGCCCCACCGGGGACGGCCCCCACCGTCAGGTCCGGCGACGCTGCTGGCGGGGCAGGGCCCGGCGCTTGAGGGCGCTCCGGCTCGAGACGTAGAACAGTCCACCGGCCGCCCCGACCGTGGCCATCACCACGTCGCCGGCTCGGAGCGGGAAGGCGATGACCACCGGGATCAGGGCGCCGACCACCCACACCAGCTGCTGGCGGGTGGTGAACCGGGCAAAGGCCCGGCCCTGGGCGGCCGGCGGGACGAAGCGCTGGGTCATGGCGTCGAAGGACGGCTGGGCCAGCGACCCCGCCACCCCCACGAACAGGGCCAGCACGACCTGGGCGAACAGGGTCCCCCACAGCGCCGCCCCCAGGGCGACGACCGCGATGAGCCAGATCGAGACCAAGAGGATCTGCTGTTCGGAGAAGAAGCGGCGGGCCCGGCCGACCAGGGTGAGGCCGATCAGGGCGCCGACCCCGCTCATCCCGAGCGCCAGCCCGTACCACCACAGCGCGGCGTGCTGCCGTCGGAGCCCGAAGGCGAGGAGGAAGACCAAGAAGCCCGCCAGCCCGCGGATGAGCGACATGGTGGTCAACCCGAACAGCACCTCGGGGTGGGCGACCGGCTGGAGGCTGGCCAGGTCCGGGTCCCGTTCGTCCTCCCACCCCTCGCTGGGCGGGGGCCCCGACGAGGCCGGGGCCCCCGGGGGCGGGGCGAGATCGCGCCCGGCGCCCGGCGCCCCCCCCGGGGCCGAGCGCCGGGCGCGGCGTACCGGGAGCCGTGCCCCGGCCACGGCGGCGCCGGCGAAGACAAAGGTGGTGAAGATCAGCACCGCCTCAGCCCCGAAAACCTTCAACAGGATCACCCCGGGCACCGACGCCACGAAGCCGGCCACCGTCCCGAGGAGGGTCAGCCGGGCGTTCAGCGCCGCGTACTCGACCTTGACCGGGTGCCGACCGGCGCCCCCGCTCTGCGCCGGCGGGACCCCGGCCCCTTCCGAGGCCCGGTCTTCGGGCTGGGGCGGCATCCCGAGCGCCTCGCCATGGAAGAAGGTCGGGACGTCGGGCGGCTGGTTCACCGTGCTGGTGTTCCCGGCCGCGCCCCCCATCCCGGTCGGCAGGTCCTCGGGCCGGCCGACGGCGATCATCTCGGGCACCAGCGCCCCCCGGGTGACGAGGTAGAGCTTGGAGAGGACCAGGATCAAGAACGCCTCGGGGAAGAGCAGGAGGGAGTGGAGGTCCCGGGCCATGAACGGGCAGATGATGAGGCGGCCCACCGCCGAGAAGACGACCATCGCCCGCCGCGCGCCTCGACTCCGGTCGATGAGCGGGCCCAGCAGCGGGGAGACCACGGCGAACGGGGCGAGCGTCAGGACGAGATAGAGGAATACCTTGCTCTTGGCCTCGGTGGGCGAGATCGAAAAGAAGAGCGAGCCGGCGAGGGAGATCGTGACGAGGGTGTCGCCGGCCAGCATGAACACCTGCACCAGGGCGAGTCGGCCGAAGGGTTTGGTCTGGTCGAACAGGTCGTGCAGGGCCTGTCGCGCCAGGGCGCGGAACTGGTCAACCCGGTCACCCACGGCCACCGCGCCAATGTAGGTGCCTCAGGGGTCGGTACCGGGCCGCACCGCCGCCCGGTCGACCCCCCGGCCGCTCCGGCCGGATCACCAGCCGTTCGGGGGGCCGCGACGACGAGGCCGGCGGTAGCGTGGCGTGCGGCGACGATTGGGAGGTTGGGATGTCGGTGAACGCCTATGTGCTCATCCAGACCGAGGTCGGCAAGGCGGCCGACGTGGCCCGCCAGGTCGCGGGGATCGACGGGGTGGTGGCTGCCGAGGACGTCACCGGCCCCTACGACGTCATCGTGCGGGCCAAGGCGCGCTCGGTGGACGAGCTCGGTCGGCTGGTCGTCGGCGAGATCCAGCAGATCGAGGGGATCACCCGGACCGTCACCTGCCCTGTCGTGAACCTCTAGGCGCCTCGCGCTCTCGGGCGCCCCGCGAACACCGGGGCCGCCGGCCCTAGTGGCGGGGCCAGGGCTCAGACCGGCGGCATTCCCCGGCGGACGTCGGGCTCGTCGGGGCCCGGGTGTGGGGGGCCGCCGTCCTCGGATCCCGGTCCCACCGACGTCTCGGGACCTTGACCCGGGGGTGGGTCGTCCCCCTGGGGCGACGAGGGGCCTTCGGGCGCCCCCGGCGTGGCGTCGGCCCCGGGGGCATCGTCGACCCCGTGACCGCCGTCGACGGCGGCGGGCGCCCAGGCTGCCGGGG
>Ga0209040_10003688_pt1 | contig 11699 bp, 7 predicted proteins | sample BogFormECP12_OM3_FD_188240 | JGI IMG/M metagenome (GOLD analysis project Ga0209040, IMG submission 188240) | Bog forest soil microbial communities from Calvert Island, British Columbia, Canada - ECP12_OM3 (SPAdes) (version 2) | ecosystem: Environmental > Aquatic > Freshwater > Wetlands > Bog ... | reverse complement strand
TCTTCGCGGCGAGCGCGATCAGCACGACAATGCCGATCTGCGCATAAAGGTTGTTGTCGAGCCCGAAGAGTTTGAGGGCCGCCATGGCCCCGAACAGCCCGACGACGACGGACAGCAGCGCTGCGACCGGGATCGTCCAGCTCTCGTACGCCCCGACAAGGAACAGGTACGCAAAGACGATCGCCAGACCGAGGATCGAGCCGGTCTGTCCCGCCGCCGCCTTTTCTTGCAGTGCCGTGCCGGTCCATTCATACGAGAAACCGGGCGGCAAGGTGGCGGCGGCGACGGCCTCCATGGCGCGCAGGGCCTCGCCCGACGAATAGCCGGGCGCCGGCCCGCCATTGATTGTGACCGAGCGGCGGTTGTTGTAACGGACGATAGAAGATGGAGCGGTGATCAGCTCGACATCGGCGACGGTACGCAATGGGATCAGATCGCCTTGCGCCGTCCGTACCCGCACTCGAAAGATGTCCTCGACCCCCTTGCGATCTGCCGCGTCGGCCTGAACCTTGACCTGCCAGGTGCGGCCGAAGCGATTGAAGTCGTTGACGTAGGTGCCTCCCATCGTGTCCTGCAATGCGCTGAAGATGTCGCCGATCGAGACGCCCAAAATCTCTGCCCGCTCGCGGTCCAATTTCAAATAAACCTGCGGCGTCGAGGCGCCATAGGTCGTGGAGACATTGACGAGCGCCGGGTTCTGGTTGGCGGCAATGACGAGCCCGTCCGCCACGGCCGCGAGATCCTGCGGCGTCGCACCAGAAAGTGTTTGCAGCTGCAATTCGAACCCGGCGGCGTTGCCGAGCCCGGAGATCGGAGGCAGGTTGAATGCAATGACATTCGCAGCCGCAATCTGCCGGAATAACGGATTGACCTCGGCCAACGCCGAAAACACCGATAGTGATTTGTCGGTTCTTTCGTCGAAGGGCTTCAGTCCGACAACCGCAAGAGCTTTGTTCGGCAGGGCGAGACCATCGATGAGACTATAGCCGGCGACCGTGAGCACGCTCTGGGTCCACGGCCGGTCGCGGATCATGCCCTCGACCTCCTCCACGACCCGGCTCGTCCGGTTCAGCGATGCGGCATCCGGCAGCTGAACCTCGACGAAAAATGCGCCCTGATCCTCTTCGGGCAGGAAGCCCGTCGGCACGATCTTTGCGAGCCAGCCGGTCCCCAGCGCAAAGGCGAGCACCAGCGCCCCGGTTATCAGCGCGCGGCGAGCGAGCGGCCGCACCAGCCCGACATACCCGTCACGGCTCTTGTCGATGGCGCGCTGGAAATAGGCGATCAGCCCGCGTCGCGGACCTCGGTGCCGCAACAAAACCGCGCACAATGCCGGCGACAGGCTCAGTGCATTGATTGCGGAGATCAGCATCGACACCGACACGGCTACAGCAAATTGCTGGTAGAGCTGGCCGGTGATGCCGGGTATGAACGCGGTGGGCACGAATACCGAGAGCAGCACGAGGGTGATCGCAATAATCGGCGCGGTCACCTGCGACATTGCTTTTTCTGCTGCTTCGGCGGGGGTCAGCTGCGGTTCCGTCTCTAGGATGTGCTCGACCGCCTCGACGACGACGATCGCGTCGTCGACGACAATGCCGATCGCCAGCACTAGTGCGAGCAGCGAGATGGTGTTGGCCGAGAAGCCCAGCGCCAACATGACCGCAAACGTGCCGACGAGGGCGACCGGCACGGCAATGATCGGGATCAGCGTCGCACGCAGACTCCCGAGAAAGATGAACACCACGATGCCGACCAGCACAAAGGCTTCGATCAGTGTCTTCTGCACCTTGTGGATCATCGCCTCGACAAAGACTGTCGTGTCGTACATCACGTCGTAGGCGACGTCCTCGGGCAGCAGGGGCTCCATTTCCTTCAGCGCTTTTCTGACGCCGGCGGCGACCGCCATCGCATTGGCCCCGGGCGATTGGTTGATGAAGATCGCCTCGCCGGGCCGCCCATTATAACGAACGAGGGAGTCGGCCGACTTCGAGCCGAGCTCGGTGCGGGCGATGTCCCTGATCCGGACAACCCCACCGTCGGGGGTCGCGCGGACAATGATGTTGTTGAACTCCTCGACGGTGGTCAGCCGCCCTTGTGTGCTGATGTTGAGTTGGAATTCCACCTCGGGGACGAGAGGCGCCGCCCCGACACGGCCGACCGCGGCTTGAGTGTTCTGCGAGTTGATCGCGTTGACGACATCCTCGGGCGTAATGTCGAGGCTTGCCATACGGTCCAGGTTGAGCCAGATCCGCATGGAATATTCGAGATCTCCCCACTGGCCCGCGTCACCTACACCCGGTACCCGCTTCAGGGTGTCCACTATGTTGATCTTGGCGTAGTTCGACAGAAACAGCGCGTCGCGGCTCCCCTTGGGCGAGTAGATCGCGACGACTTGCAGTAGCGAGGTCGACGCCTTTTTTGTCGTGACGCCGTTGCGTGAGACCTCGGGCGGCAATTGCGCAAGCGCCTGATTCACCCGGTTCGTCACGTTGACCGTGTTGAGGTCGGGGTCGCTACCGACCTGGAAGGTCACATTGAGGGCGTAGCTGCCATCGCCGCCGGAGGTCGACTTCATATAGATCATCTTGTCGACGCCGTTGACCTGGCCTTCGATCACCTGGGCGACGCTTTCTTCGACGGCGGCAGCCGAAGCGCCGGGATAAGTGGCGCTAACCCCCACCTGCGGCGGCACAATGTCGGGAAACTGCGCGACTGGGAGCGCGCCGAGCGCGATCACACCGGCGATCGAGATGACGATTGCGATGACAATCGCCAGCCGGGGGCGGTGGATGAAGACGGAGGAGATCATGCCGTCCGCCTCTCGTCATCCGGACGGCGACGGGGCCAGCTGAGGCGCTACGGTCATCCCCGCCCGGATGCGCTGCTGGCCCTGGACCACGACCCGCTCGCCCGGTTCCACGCCCTCGTCGACGACGGCGAGCCCCTCGCGGTTGGCGCCGAGACGGACGCGGCGCTGCTCGACTTTGTTGTCCTGGCCGACGACAAACACGTAGGGGCCGGTCTGGTCGATGGCGACCGCGGATTGCGGGATCACCACGACCTTGTCGCCGCCCTTCTCTTCGATGATGACGCGAACCGTCTGGCCGCTGGTGAGAATGTCGTCGGGATTGGCGAACGTCGCGCGGACCGTCTGACCGTCGGTTCGGGGATTGACCTGCACATCGAGAAAATCGACGCGCCCTTTCTCGCTGTATAGCGAGCCGTTAGCCAGTCTGACGCGGGCCCGCACCTTCCCGGTCACCTCGGAATCGCGGGCTTCAAGCATCTCGCTTTGCGTCACTGAAAAGAGCACCTGCATCGGGTCGTCTTTGACGACCGTTGCGAGCACACCGGAATCCGGTCCGACCAGGTTCCCGGGCGAAACAACCGCTCGTCCGATCCTGCCGCTGATTGGCGATTTGATGTCGGTGTAGGAGAGCTGGATCTGGGCGTCGCGGAGGTTCGCCTCGGCCTCCATGACTGCGGCCTTGGCCTGACCCTCTTCGGCGGTGCGTTGGTCGAGTTGCGCGACGGGGGCATTGCCCTTGCGGGTCAGCTCGGCAGTACGCGCCAATTGCTGGTCGGCATTGGCGAGCGTCGCCTGCGCAGCTGCGAGCTGGGCCTTGCGCTGATCGACAGCGGCTTCGAACGGTTCCTTCTCGATCGTGAAGACCACTTGGCCCTCTTTGACCTCGTCGCCGTCCTTGAACAATCGGGGACCGAGAAAACCCTGCACACGCGCCCGCAGATCGACCTTCTCGAGAGCCTCGGCCCGCCCGACGAACTCGGCCTGCTTGGTCATCGACCGCAGCTCGGCCGGCTGGACCAGCACCGCCGGCGGCGGTGCGGCTTGCTGCGCGTTTGCCGGCCGCCCGATCAGGGTCACAAGCGCCATAACAATTAAAGAAAAATGCTCCCCTCTCATGACACCCCCACCGCCATCGACGCGAAGCAAAATAACCGAACCGGGCCGCCGGGTCAGAGAAATACTTCCGTCAATCCGGGGAAGGTCAGGGCCTGCTCAGTCCAGCAGGGAAACGTTGCCGTTTGTGAGATCGTAATAGGCGGAGACGATTTTCAGCTGGTTCTGCTTGATATGCTCGGCGAGGACGGGGGAAGATTGCCGCAGTAGAGCAGCCTGGATTCTCGCATTGGCCTTGATTGCCCCATCGAGGTCGGAGCCGGCCTGATCGACTGCCGGTCGCATATAGGGGTAGAGAGCGCTGATCTGCCCCGGCACCGCCTTTGCTTCGATCGAGGCCTTGACCGCCCCGCAATTGGCGTGGCCCAGCACCATGATGGCTTTGGTGCCGAGCACCGCGACACCGTATTCGAGGCTGGCGATGATCGCAGAGGTGGCGATATTCCCGGCAACACGCGTGACGAACAAGTGCCCGATGCTCTGATCGAAGATCAGCTCGACAGGCACGCGGGAATCTGCGCAGGACAGCACGGCGGCGAACGGCTCCTGCTTTTCCGCCGTCTTCGCCATCAGCATCTTCAGGTCATCGTCGAACGAGGTCATCCGGCCCTCGGCAAAGCGCCGATTGCCGTCGATCAGCTGCTGCAGCGCAGCCTCGGCGCTCAACGAAGTCTGCGCCGACGCCGTGGGCTCCCGGCTCAGCCCGGAAAAGGCCGCCGTTGCGGCTACCGTCAGCGTCTGTCGGAAGAACGCGCGCCTAGAAGGGATCATTGCTGCACCTCAGAGGCCGACCAGCCGTGCGCTTTCGTCCCACAAACGGCGGGCGAGGCCGTTGTCGAGCGCCGCCGGATCGGGATGGGCCACGGCTTTACGGATGACATAGCTGCCATGGAAAGGGGTGGGGTCCGGCACCGTCCCGAGAAAAACCGCTGTCTCGGCGCCCTTTTCGGGGCTGATCATGATCGGTTTCAACAGTCGCCATCCCAGCTCGACGAGGCCGCCGCGCTGGCCGATCGCGGTGGCGACCATGCCGGGATGGAGGCACGTGGCTACGATCTCGCCGGGATCGAGCCGCGATGCCAGCTCCCGGGTGAAAAGGATATTGCAGAGTTTGGAGCGGCCATAGGCCCTCATCATCGTCCAATCTGCCGGACGCGTCAGATCGCCGATATCGATGCGGCTGCGGCGATGTGCTTCCGACGCGACCGTGACGATGCGCGCCGGCGCCGAGGCCCTGAGGCGCTCGAGCAGCAAATTCGTTAGCAAGAACGGCGCAAGGTGGTTGACCGCGAAAGTCAACTCGACACCGTCCGCCGAGAGGCGGTAGTGCGGCGAAAAGAGGCCGGCATTGTTGACCAGCACGTCGAGCCGGTCGTGCGCGGACAGGATCTCCTGCGCCAGCCGGCGGACTTCGGCAAGGCGCGAAAAATCGGCAAGGGCGATATCGACCCGATCGGAGCCCGAGCGCGCGGTGACCAATCGGCGCGCCTGCTCGGTTCGGGCGCGGTCGCGGCCGGTCATGACAACCCGCATCCCGGTGCGGGCGAGGCCGAGCGCCGTGTGCAGCCCGATGCCGGAGCTCGCCCCGGTGACCACCCCGACCCTTTGCGTCGAGATTTCAGCCATTGGAGCGGCCGAGACCCTCACCCGCCTCGCTGCGCTCGGCACCCTCTCCCGCAATGCGGGAGAGGGTGAACCATCGCGCCAGCGATGGTGGGTGAGGGTGTGCTTCCGACACGCCTATACGCTATCGACGCCGAAGGCCCAGCGCCGGGCGATCTGATGGCCGATGGCTAAGGGCGGCGGCAGGGTCGCCAAGCTCGGGATCGGATCGTCCGATCGCGACCGATCGACCATGGCCCGGACCTCGTCGCGCTCGAACCAGCGCACCTCGGCGAGCTCTTCAGGATCGATCGTGATCTCCTCGGTCAGCGCCTCCCCCAGAAAGCCCATCATCAGGCTCGACGGGAACGGCCAAGGCTGCGAGGCGAGATAGTGCACCCGCCCGATCCGAATGCCGGATTCCTCGAAGACTTCGCGGCGGACCGCCTCTTCCAGGGTCTCGCCCGGCTCCATGAAGCCGGCGAGACAGGAGAAGCGAGCGCCGGGACGCCGGTGGCCGCGCCCGAGCAGGCATCGCTCACCCCTGACGGCGAGCATGATGACGACCGGGTCGACGCGCGGAAAGTGGTGCGCCTTGCAGCTGGGGCAATGCCGCACCCACCCTCCCGATGCGACAACACTTGGCGTTCCGCAAGCTGCGCAGAAGCGGTGCCGCGCATGCCAGTCGATCAGCGAGCGCGCCTCGGCGAGGATAGCCGCCTCGCCACCATCGATCACCGGTGCGGCCGCGCGGGCATCCATCGCGATGCTGTCGCCATCGGACGGGATTTCCGCCGAAGTCGCGTCGAGCGCGAAATAGGCGCGTCCCTCACGAATGCCGAGGAGAATGAGGGTGCTGCCGCCCGCGATCAGCGGCCGCCAAGGGGCGACGGCCTGCCAGTCCAAAGCCGCCGACGAAGAATGACGGATCTGCGGCTTGAGCCCGTGCAACGGCAGCACCCGGGTGTCGGGATCTTCCAACAAGGAGGCGACCCAGCCGGCGTCCTGGCGTCGCTGGCTCACGCGGTCGAGCGGGTTGCCCGCAAAGCAATAGATCTCTTCCATCTCGATAGCATACCTCCTCTACGCAGGGCGCAGTCAAATGCGGCGAAGCCAAACCGGAGGCGGAACTCATCAGCCGCGCGGAGGGCGAGCTTAGGGCGCCAGATCGAGCGCGTTGGTCAAATCGCCGGGAGGGGGGTTGCCGTTGGCGGCGACCGCCGCGTTGCGGCTTTGCAGACCCGGCAGCATCGGCAACGAATAGCGCTTGGTGATCAGTGAGAGGATCGACGTCGTGTCGTAGAGCGTGTGATCGACAAACCCCTGTTTCGCGAAGGGCGAGACGATCAGCGCCGGGATGCGCGATCCGGGGCCCCAGCGGTCGCCCTTGGGCGGCGCGGCATGGTCCCAGAACCCGCCGTTTTCGTCATAGGTGACGACGATCACCATATGGGCCCATTGCGGGCCCTTCTGCAGATGCGTGATGACGTCGGCGACATGGCGGTCGCCATCCAGCACATCGGTGTAGCCGGGATGCTCGTTAAGGTTACCTTGCGGCTTGTAGAACGCGACCTGCGGCAGCGCCCCACCGTCGATTGCCTTGATGAACTCACCACCGCCGAGCCCGCCATCCCTCAGATGCTCGGCGCGAGCCGCAGTGCCAGGGGCCAGATCGGCGAAATAATTGAAAGGCTGATGGTGGTATTGGAAATTCGGCACCGGGACTGCATTCTTGCCGTCTAGCGTTGCCTGCCACGCCCCGGCATACCACGCCCAGGTGATGTTCTTGGCGCTCAGCAGATCGCCGATCGTCTGCCCGGTTTGCGGCGGCAGGGTGGTCGGCTTCGCCGGGTCCGCATAGGCGTGGTTGCCTCCCGGCGCGGGTTCGTTGGCGCTGGGCTGATAGGGAGGCTGCATCGTGTTCACGGCATAGAAGTCGGGGGTGAGGTTGCCGTCATTGACGAATTTGGGCGGCCCCTCGATCGCTGATTTCGGCGAGTCCGAGGCTGGTTTGAGCGTCACGCCATCGGCTTCGACCGCCGAAATAGAGGCCTTGGCCGGGCTCTGATCGGCGTTCGGATAGGTTGGCGTACAGGCGCAGATCAATGCGAAGTGATTGAGAAACGACCCGCCGAACGCGCCCATGAAGAAATTGTCGGCCAGCACGTATTGTTTTGCGGTATCCCACAATGGCAATTTGCTGCTCGCGTAATGGCCCATGACGAGTGCGCCGGAATCGGTATAGGCGGCGAACCGGTCGTTCTTGCCGCCGGCGATCTGCATCTGGTTCTGGTAGAAACGGTGCCATAAATCGCGGGTGGTGACGCCGAGCGGCAGATTGAACCCCTTCGGGTCGTCGATCGCAAAGGGGGCATTGGCCAAGTGTTCGGTCTGCGCCTGGGTCACGGCCGGCTCGACGCCCTTAGCCGTCAACCCGCCCCAAATCGGCGGCAGTTCCTTGAGCACCGATCCGTCGCGATCGCGCTGCGTGTACTCTTCCGGCGTGACCCGGGACAGGCCGTTGGCGCCGGGAAATGAGCCGTAGAGATTGTCGAAGCTGCGGTTCTCGGCATAGATCACGACGATGTTCTCGATGCTCTCGATCCCCGCGGCGTTGGCTGCATCGGCCGAGCCGGTAATCACTGCCGCTAGTAGCGTCAGAATCAAAATAAGCGGTCTCATACCTTCCCCTGCGAGCTCTTTTATCACCCGATCTTTCGGATTTAGCTCCGTCGCTGTTTCAGTTTTGTGACACGACGGGCGCCACCCTTAGGCCGGAGCCGGGAAGCGGGCCATCCAATGACCGGCAATGTCCTTGCGGCGGCATATCCAAACCTGGGGGTGCCCGAGGATGTACTGGATGAAGCGGATCAGCGCCTTGGCCCGGCCGGGATGGCCGGTCAGGCGCATATGCAATCCGACCGACATCATCCGCGGGCGCTCCGCCCCCTCTTCATAGAGCAAGTCGAAGCTGTCGCGCAGAAACGCGAAGAAATCCTCGCCGGAGCCGAATACGCCACGGCCGAACTTCGAATCGTTGGTCGTCAGCGAATACGGCACGATGAGGTGCGGTCGGTCGTTTACCCGCACCCAATAGGGTAGCTCGTCGTTGTAGGTGTCGCTGTCGTAGAGGAAGCCGCCATGCTCGACCAACAAGCGGCGGGTGTTTTCGGACGGTGCGTAGCGGCAGTACCAGCCCGCAGGCGACTTGCCGGTGGTCCGCCGGATCAGCTCGACAGCCTCGGCGATCTGCTTGCGTTCTTCGTCCTCCGAAAGCCCGGGGTGGTTCGTCCAGCGATAGCCGTGGCTGCAGATGTCCCAGTCGCTCGCGGCGATCGCAGCGGCGGCGGGCGGGTTCGCCTCGAAAGCGCGGGCGCAGCCGAAAATCGTCACCGGCAGCGCAAAACGGGTGAAGATCCGATGCAGGCGCCAGAAGCCGACCCGGGCGCCATATTCGAACATGCTCTCCGCGCCGAGGTCGCGGCCGGTCACGCCCAGATCCGTGCCCAGCATTTCGGTCAGCCCGCCTTCGGAGACGCCGTCCCCGGCGGGATAGGAGAGTTCCGAGCCTTCCTCGAAATTGATCACGAAATTGACGGCGATGCGGGCCTCCCCGGGCCATTGGGCGTGGGGCGGCTCGGCGCCGTATCCGACGAAGTCGCGGGTCATCTTGCCTCCGTTTGCGGTCTCCGAGACGGTGAAAGCGGGCTAGCCGCGGCGAGTCGTGTGGCGCGGCGTGTGATCAACGCGACCGACGCCGACAGCGCAAGCAAGACCGCCGCCAAGGCCATCGCCGTCCGGCCGAAGAACAAGGTCACCCGCCGCGTGCCAAAGCGGTCCATCAACACGCCGACATGGATCGACAGAAAGACCGCCAGCAACTAGCGTCCGCCGACCAGGATGCCGATCTCGCCAGCGCTCGTGCGGAGCGACAGGCCAAAGAGCGGGATCAAAAAAATATATAAGTCGGTGTACCTCATCGCGAAGCCCGGCGATGTTGATCGACGCAGGCGGGCTTGCTTGCGTTCGGGTCATGGTTTGCAGGAAACCGGATACCAGTCCTGTTGGCAGATCTCGTCGAGCGAGTAAGGGCATTTTTCGGGGAATGCCTGAGCCACCTTTTCTTCGCCGAGTGTGCAGAGCGCCAAGGTGGCGCTCCGACGCCCGTCGGCGTACAGCTTTTTCCAGTGTAGCCTCGATATCGCGCCGCAAGGTGGGCAACAGCTTGTCCTCCAGCACCGCGCGAGCATCGGAGATGCTGTGCATCCAGTCGAAACGCGGCTGCCCGGCCGGCGAATAGGCGAGCTTCAGGAGGTGTTCGATGATGCGGCGGATCTGGCTGCGGACCGCGTCGCCCTCGCTTTTGCCCAAATCTTCGATCTCCTCGGCGACGTGCTCGCGATCGAACCGGTTGTCGGAGACCGGCATGGTTCGCAGCACCGCACCCTGGTGCTGTGTCCATGCGTAGAAATCATCCTCGTAGCGTGGTCCGTCCGGCATCGAGGTCACTCACCTCAGCCTTATGTCGTGGCGCGGCCGGCACCAATCCGCGGCCGCAGCGGCAACGCGCTCGACATCCTCTTCGAGCATCATTCCCTCTTCCACCAGCCGCTGCGCCGCCGCGGTGATCGCCGCGACGTAAGCGTCGGCGTTCTGATAGCGCTCAAGGATCGAGCGCCGCGGGTCGCCGGTCATCCGCCGCTCTTCGGGCATCTCGGGCAGCGGGATGTAGCTGCCCGAGAATTCGTGCATGGCGCCGTGACCAAACCCGCGCGCCCTCAGGTTCCAGCCGCAATACGTCCCGAGCGGCGCCTGCACCATCGGCGCCCTGACGCCGGCGATGTCGTTGCCGTCGACGTCGACCGCCGGCACCAGCACAGTGTAGCCCTCGCCCGGCACGACATCCGGGGGCTCCTTGAGAATCCCGCGCTCCGCCTCCGGGCCGAAATCCAGCAGCGGCAGCGAATTGGGCTCGCGCGGGATGGCCACGCCGGGGATCGCCGGGAATTGCCGACGCCATTCCTCGAACTGAACCAGAGTCCCATCGGCGCGCTGTGGGATCCGGCTGTCGGGCGGGGGGACGCCGTCCGTCGCCCAGCGGTCCATCCCATCGATCATGGCGCGGAACAGCATCGAGGTCGCGACCGTGTTGAGAAAATTCTGGCGGATCCCGCGCTCCAACTGCTTCGGGATCGGGTCGGAAAAATGCTGCGAGCTGGCCCAGAAATAAACCCGCACGATCGGCGGCTGCGGCAGATCGTTGCCGCGCGCGTCGGTATGCACGAGCGAACCCCGCCGCTGCCAGTATTCTGTCGCCGTCTGGGTATGGATCACCAGGGGATCGGTCTCGGGCCGCTTCAGGATCGCGTCGCGCCGCCCGGTGAGGTGGTCGGTCGTCTCGGCATAGGAGAACGGGAACGTGTCGGCCGGGTTGAAATGATCCTCGTATTGCTGACCGCCCGACACGACCGCATTCGCGAAACGGTGGTTCAGCCATTTGCGCCCGGCCCCCGCGACGTGCGGCAGGATGCCGTCGAACACCCTGCGCCCGGAGGCGTCGGCGTTGAAGCCGCGATAGACGAAATCACGGATGCAGCGCCCGGTTTGCGAGCGGCCCCAGGCGTAGGATTTTTCGATGGTTCCGAGGCCTGCGGCAGTTTCATATCTCAGGAAGCTCACGAAATCGCGCACGGCCGCATGGCCCAGCCCAAGCACCAGCGGGTCGCGGCCGGTATAAACCAGCTCGTAGATCCAGCCGGGCTCGAAGCCGCCGGGGATGTGAATATGCGTGTCCGACGGGACCAGCGCCTGCTCGGCCCCCTGATTGTCGAGGCCGACACCGCCTTCGACGCGGGCGAAGCGCCACCTGTCGGACGGTACCTGCATCCGCTCGTCGTCGGGATAGCGCCGGCGCGTCAGGCTAGCCTCACGCGCGTCGAGCGATACAGTCGGATGACTGCGCGTCGAGGCGTGGCCGCTGAGCGGAAAGGTCGTGATCCCAGGACGGTCGACGATGTACTCGACCCGGACAAGTCCGGTCACCGGCGCGATCGGCAGGTCGAGCACCATCCGCCCGTTCCCGGGCAATAAATCGCCTTGCCAGGCGAGCCAGACAACCGTGTAGCCGCGGCGCATCAGAAAGCCGTTTCCGGCGTGCTCCAAGGTCCGCGGG
>Ga0209040_10003687_pt1 | contig 11699 bp, 13 predicted proteins | sample BogFormECP12_OM3_FD_188240 | JGI IMG/M metagenome (GOLD analysis project Ga0209040, IMG submission 188240) | Bog forest soil microbial communities from Calvert Island, British Columbia, Canada - ECP12_OM3 (SPAdes) (version 2) | ecosystem: Environmental > Aquatic > Freshwater > Wetlands > Bog ... | reverse complement strand
GGCACCGTGATCAGCGGGCTGCAGATGCTGCTGAACCAGGCGTTCGCACAGGTCGAGCAGTTCACCGGCCGGCCCGCGCCGAAAGAGGCGATGAGGGCCGCAGTCGCGCGGTGGCGCCTTCAACAGGGTGAGGCATAGGGTCAGCGACGTGGCAGACCGGACACTCGTCATCACCGGCGCCAGTGACGGCGTCGGGGCTGCGGCAGCGACAAGGCTCAGTCGAAGCGGCGAGAACGTCGTCATCGTGGGCCGGTCGGAAGAGAAGACCGCCGCCGTCGCGGCGCGCCTGGGCGCAGACCATTTCGTGGCCGACTTCGCCGACCTCTCGCAGGTTCGTGCGTTGGCCAAGCAGTTGCTCGAGCGGTACCCGCGCATCGACGTGCTGGCGAACAACGCGGGCGGATTCATGGGTCGTCGCGAGGTCACCGCCGACGGCCACGAGAAGACGTTCCAGGTCAATCACCTGGCCCCGTTTCTGCTGACGACCCTGTTGCTGGACAGGCTCGTCGAATCGGGCGCGACGGTGCTGAACACCTCCAGCGTCGGCAACAAGCTCTTCGGGCGCGTCGACATCGACGACCTCGACGCGGAGCACGGCTATCGGGCGAGCAGGGCGTATGGCGACGCCAAGCTGGAGAACATCCTGTTCACCAGGGAACTGCACCGCCGCTACCACGGCGCGGGTATTTCCACCGCGGCCTTCCACCCGGGCAACGTGGCCTCGAACTTCGGAAGCGAAGCCCAGGACTGGTGGATTCGCGCGGCATATCGCACCCCGATCAGGCATCTCGCGCTGATCGGGCCCGAGCGGGGCTCTGACGAACTGGTGTGGCTGGCGTCCGCCACGCCCGGTGTCGACTGGGTATCCGGCGAGTACTACGTCAATCACAAAGTGGCCCGTGCCAATCCGCGGGCCTACGACCCCGTACTGGCCCGTGAGTTGTGGGATCGCAGCCTCGAGATGGTCTCGGCATGACGGTCGAGATCGTCGACGCGGGTCCCCGGCAGGTCGGCCGCTCGGTCGAGGTGGCCGCGCCGGCGGCCGAGCTGTTCGCGATCGTCGCGGACCCCCGTCGCCACCACGAACTCGACGGGTCGGGCACCGTCGGCAACAACATCGACGCCCCACCGCATTTGGTCCCAGGCGCACGGTTCTCGACGAAGATGACGATGTTCGGGTTGCCGTACCGGATCACCAGCACGGTCACCGCGCTCAAACCCGACGAGCTGATCGAGTGGCGCCACCCGTTCGGACACCACTGGCGCTGGGAGTTCACCGCGGTGTCGCCGACCGTCACACGCGTGACCGAGACGTTCGACTATCGCGACACCGGCGTCAAGGACGGGTTCAATTACTATGAGCGAACGGGTTTCGCCAAGCGCAATGCCGCCGGCATCACGGCCACGCTGACCAAGCTGCGCGCCCGCTACAGCGGCCCGGTTCAGGGCGGCTGAACGGCTGCGCCACCGGAGCACACGCGCGACATGGGAAGATGGGTCACGTGTTGCGATGGACCACGGCAGGCGAGTCACACGGTCGAGCGCTGGTGACCGTGCTGGAAGGCATGGTGGCCGGTGTCCGCGTCACATCAGCCGACATTGCCGCACAACTGGCCCGCCGCCGGCTTGGCTACGGGCGCGGCGCACGGATGAAGTTCGAGGCCGACCAGGTCACGGTGCTGGCCGGTGTGCGGCACGGGCTCACCCTCGGCGGCCCGATCGCGATCGAGATCGGCAACACCGAGTGGCCGAAGTGGGAGACCGTGATGGCCACCGACCCGGTCGACCCCGCGGAGTTGGAAAACACCGCCCGCAATGCGCCGCTGACGCGGCCGCGGCCCGGCCACGCGGACTACGCGGGCATGCTCAAGTACGGATTCGACGACGCCCGCCCGGTGCTGGAGCGGGCCAGCGCGCGGGAGACCGCCGCGCGCGTCGCCGCGGGTACCGTCGCCCGGCAGTTCCTGCGGCAGGCGCTGGGTGTCGAGGTGCTGTCGCACGTGATCTCGATCGGCGCGTCGAAGCCCTACGAGGGGCCGCCGCCGCGGGCGTCCGACCTCGACGCGATCGACGCCGGCCCGGTGCGCGCGTTCGACAAGGACGCCGAGCAGGCGATGATCGAGGAGATCGAGGTCGCCAAGAGGGACGGCGACACGCTCGGCGGGATCGTCGAGGTCGTGGCGCTCGGCTTGCCGGTCGGGCTCGGCTCGTTCACCAGCGGCGACAACAGGCTCGACAGCCAACTGGCCGCCGCGGTGATGGGCATCCAGGCGATCAAGGGCGTCGAGATCGGCGACGGGTTCGAAACCGCCCGCCGCCGGGGCAGCGTTGCGCACGACGAGATGTACCCCGGCCCCGACGGGGTGGTGCGCTCGACCAACCGGGCGGGCGGCCTGGAGGGCGGCATGACCAACGGCCAGCCGCTGCGGGTGCGCGCCGCGATGAAGCCGATCTCGACGGTGCCGCGGGCGTTGGCGACCGTCGACATGGCCACCGGTGACGAGGCCGTCGCCATCCATCAGCGCTCTGACGTCTGTGCGGTCCCTGCGGCGGGCGTGGTTGTCGAGACGATGGTTGCGCTGGTTCTCGCCCGTGCGGTGCTGGAGAAGTTCGGCGGCGACTCGCTGGCCGAAACCCAGACCAACATCGCGTCATATCAGCGCACGGTCGATGCCCGCGAGCCCGCGACCGGCAACGTTGCTCAGGCTTCCGGGTCGCCGTGATGGCTCCCAGGGCGGTACTGGTGGGTTTGCCCGGTTCGGGCAAGTCCACGATCGGGCGGCGCCTGGCCAAGGCGCTGGACGTCACGCTGGTCGACACCGACGCGGCGATAGAGGACAGGACGGGCCGCAGCATCGCCGAGTTGTTCGCCACCGACGGCGAGCCGGAGTTCCGCCGCATCGAAGAGGAGGTGGTGCGCGCCGCGCTGGCCGAGCACGACGGCGTGCTTTGCCTGGGCGGCGGCGCGATCACCAGCAAGGGCGTCCGCGACGCGCTGGCCGGCCACACCGTGATCTACCTCGAGATCACCGCGGCCGAGGGTGTGCGGCGCACCGGCGGCAACACCGTGCGCCCGCTGCTCGGCGGCCCGGACCGCGCTGAGAAGTACCGCGCGCTGATGGCCGACAGGGTGCCGCTGTACCGGCGCGTCGCGACGATGCGCGTCAACACCAACCGGCGCAATCCCGGCGCCGTGGTGCGCCACATCGTTTCGCGGCTGGAGAATGCGCAGCCCGACCCGCCACGCCGCCGGCGCCGGCCGTCGTGGCGACGGCGTCCCGCCCGGGTGCTGCCCACCGCGGCGTCGGAGCAGGCCGGCGCCGAGGCGCCCACCCCTGCGACGCAGGCCGCGCTGGCGGCGCGCAACACGGAGCGGCGCCGTGGCTGAGCCGGTGACGGTCGACGTTCTCGTCGATCCGCCCTACCCCGTGATCATCGGCACCGGTCTGCTCGGCGAGCTGGCCGAGCTCCTCCACGGCACGCACCGGGCCGCGATCCTGCATCAGCCGGTGCTGTCGAGGACCGCAGAGGCGATCCGACAGCATCTGTCCGACAATGGGATTGATGCGCACCGCATCGAGATCCCGGACGCCGAGGCCGGCAAGGACCTGCCCGTGGTGGGCTTCATCTGGGAGGTGCTCGGCCGCATCGGGATCGGCCGGCGCGACGTGGTCGTCAGCCTGGGCGGCGGCGCGGCCACCGACGTTGCCGGTTTCGCCGCCGCGACCTGGCTGCGCGGGGTATCGATCGTCCATGTGCCCACCACGCTGCTCGGCATGGTCGACGCCGCGATCGGCGGTAAGACGGGGATCAACACCGACGCGGGAAAGAACCTGGTGGGCGCCTTCCATCAGCCCCGTGCGGTGCTGATCGATCTCGCGATGCTCCAGACGCTGCCCCGCAACGAGCTGGTCGCCGGGATGGCCGAGGTCGTCAAGGCCGGTTTCATCGCCGACCCGGTCATCCTCGACACGATCGAGCGCGACCCGGAGGCCGCCGTGGACCCGGCCGGATCGGTGCTGCCGGAACTGATCCGGCGGTCGGTGGCGGTCAAGGCGGAGGTGGTCGCCGCCGACGAAAAGGAAGCCCAGCTGCGCGAGATCCTGAACTACGGCCATACGCTGGGCCACGCGATCGAGCGCCGGGAGCGTTACCAGTGGCGGCACGGCGCGGCGGTGTCGGTGGGGCTGGTGTTCGCCGCGGAGTTGGGCCGGTTGACGGGCCGGCTCGACGACGCGACCGCCGACCGGCACCGGGAGATCCTGTCGGCGCTGGGGTTGCCTGTCACCTACGACCGTGACGCATTGCCGGAGCTGATCGAATACATGGCCGGTGACAAGAAGACCCGTGCCGGGGTGCTGCGCTTCGTGGTGCTCGACGGGCTGGCCAAGCCAGGCCGGCTGGACGGACCCGATCCCACGTTGCTGGCCGCGGCCTACTCCGCGCTGGAGGCGCCATCATGACGACGGTGAATGTGCTCAACGGACCCAACCTCGGGCGGCTGGGACTGCGCGAACCCGAGGTGTACGGCAGCACCACCCACGCAGAGCTGGTGGCGACCGTCGAGCGCGCCGCCAAGGAACTCGGCCTGAACGCCGTTGTGCGCCAAACTGACAGCGAAGCCGAGCTGCTGGACCTGATTCACCGCGCCGCCGACGCCAGCGAACCGGTCATCCTCAACGCGGGCGGGCTGACTCACACGTCGGTGGCGCTGCGCGACGCGTGCGCAGAACTGCGGGCCCCGCTGATCGAGGTCCACATCTCGAACGTATTCGCCCGCGAGGAGTTTCGGCACCGCTCCTATCTGAGCCCGGTGGCCTCCGGGGTGATCGTCGGGCTGGGGCTGGACGGCTACCTGCTGGCGCTGCGCTACTTGGCCGGCTGTTCCTGAGTCTTCTCGTCGTCGCGGACGGCCTCGAACACGTCGGTGTCGGCGCTCTCCTTGCCGCCCTGACGACGCGGGACCCCTTCTTTGTTGTACTGCCGGTCGGTCAGGTAGCGGCCGACGCCGAATCCGATGACCGCGCCGACGAACACCAGCAGCGCGGTGAATGCCGCGAACGTGGTGACCTCGTTGACGAGCCCGCCGACGTACAGGCTCTTGTAGAACAGCGAGATGAACCAGCAGACCGCGCCGCTCAAAATGCCGGCGACCAGGCCCGCGATCAGCCAGGTCATCGCAAGGTCGGAGCGGCGGTCCGGGTCGGGCTGTGCGCGGGCGTCGGAGCGGCCGTCCAAGTACCCCCAGACGAGCACGACGACGAAGAAGATCACCAACAGGAAAATGCTGATCAGGCCCGCTTGGGTCTCCCAGGTGTTGATCATCGCGCCCTGGATCAACCGCAGGACGACCATCAGGAACGCGAAGACCAATCCGCGCAGCAACCATGACCTCATGGGGGAAGAGCGTAGCGAGTAGCGTCAAGTGCCGTGACACATTCCCAGCGCCGCGCCAACCTGCGGGACCGGCTCGGTAATGCCGGGCTGGACGCGATGCTGGTCACCGACCTGGTCAATGTGCGGTATCTGTCGGGCTTCAGTGGCTCCAACGCCGCTCTGTTGGTGTTCGCGGACGACGACGCGCGCTCGGTACTGGCCACCGATGGCCGCTATCGCACCCAGGCCGCCCGGCAGGCACCCGACCTGCGGGTCGTGATCGAGCGGGCCTGCGGGCCGTACCTGGCCGGGCTGGCCGCGGCCGAGGGTGTCGGCCGGCTCGGGTTCGAAAGCCATGTGGTGACGGTCGACGGATACGACGCGCTGGCGCGTGCGGCCGGCAGCACCGAGCTGGTCCGGGCGTCGGGCATGGTCGAGGCGCTGCGTGAGGTCAAGGACGCGGGCGAGATCGCCCTGTTACGGCTGGCGTGTGAGGCTGCCGACGCAGCACTGACCGACCTGGTCGCCCGTGGCGGCCTGCGTCCCGGGCGCACCGAGCGGCAGGTGGGCCGCGAGCTGGAGTCGCTGATACTCGACCACGGCGCGGACGGCATCTCGTTCGAAACCATCGTGGCCGCCGGCGCGAATTCCGCTGTCCCGCATCACCGGCCGACCGACGCCGTGCTGGCGACCGGGGATTTCGTCAAGATCGACTTCGGTGCGCTGGTCGGCGGGTATCACTCCGACATGACGCGCACGTTCGTCCTGGGCCGCGCCGCCGACTGGCAGCTGGACCTCTACGAGCTCGTCGCAAATGCTCAACGCGAGGGCCGGGAAGCGCTGGTGCCCGGAATGGCGTGCAACAAGGTCGATGCGGCGGCCCGGCAGGTGATCGCCGACGCCGGGTACGGCGACTGTTTCACCCACGGACTCGGCCACGGCGTGGGGCTGCAGATCCACGAAGCGCCGGGGATCGGCGCGTCGTCCGCCGGTACACTGCTTGCTGGCTCCGCAGTCACTGTGGAGCCCGGTGTCTACCTGCCCGACCGCGGCGGTGTCCGGATCGAGGACACGCTGGTCGTAGGCAGCGACCCTTCGAAGGCGCCGGAACTGCTTACCCGGTTCCCGAAGGAACTGGCGATCCTGCAATAGGCAACGCTGTGCGTGACCTGCGAAAACCAGGTCAACGGCGAGCGCTGTGGCCCCGATTATCTTAGGGACTGGCTAACCCTGGCCGCCCTACCGCCACAACTGTGTTGACCCGTAGTGTCAGTGGCCGGACCTCCGGTTGAACAGCCCTCCCGAGGGCGACCGTCGCGGCAACGCATGGCATGGGCGCACCACATGTGCGCAAGGCCCCCTCTGATCTATTGATCCGCGGCATACCCGGCTTTGCCCGGATCTCCCCCGAAAGCTGCATCCACAGTTACGGCTAACTACTACGATGATCCTAGACAGCGGTCTGGGTTGATCTCGTCGCCACCCAGCGGTCCACGGTGCATTTGGTTGGAAGGTGTTACGAAAATGGTCAAGCTCTCGTCGACAAGACTGGTTGTCGCGGTTGGCGGTCTGGCATTGTCCTTGACCACTGGGGTCGGGGTTGCGTCCGCAGACCCCGGTCTGAGCTCGGCCATCAACACAACGTGCAGCTATTCGCAGGCGATGGCGGCGCTGAACGCGCAAGCACCCGAAGCTGCCAACGACCTCTCCGCGTCCCCGCTGGCGCAGACATGGTTGAGGACATTCCTCGCTTCACCGGCGGGTCAGCGCCAGCAGATGGTCCAGCAGGCAAACAGCATTCCAGCGGTTCAGCAGTACGTTGGACTGGCCGTGCAAATCGCCAACACCTGCCACGACTACTGAGCGGCTGGGAAATTTCAGCCTCTCGTGCAAAGCGGCAAAGCCTGAGATGCCGCGCTTGGGCCGCGGCAGATGTCGCCGTCGGCTTAGCGTTTGAGCTGTTGGCCGCGGTGCTGGTGCCCGAATCGCCATGTGGCTCTCAGGGCTACGCTGTCACTTGAGAAGAACTGGCGATTCTCTAGGAGTACGACCGACCGTGGCAACGACCGCCGACTTCAAGAATGGGCTCGTCCTGCAGATCGACGGCCAGCTGTGGCAGATCGCCGAGTTTCAGCACGTCAAGCCCGGCAAGGGCCCGGCGTTCGTGCGGACCAAGCTGAAGAATGTGTTGTCGGGCAAGGTGGTCGACAAGACGTTCAATGCCGGCGTGAAAGTGGATACCGCCACCGTGGACCGCCGTGACACCACCTACCTGTACCGGGACGGATCCGACTTCGTGTTCATGGACAGCGAGGATTACGAGCAGCACCCGCTGCCCGAGTCCCTGGTCGGCGACGCGTCGCGGTTCCTGCTCGAGGGCATGCCGGTGCAGGTCGCCTTCCACGACGGCGCGCCGCTGTACATCGAGCTGCCGGTCACCGTCGAGCTGGAGGTCACCCACACCGAACCCGGTCTGCAGGGTGACCGTTCCAGCGCGGGCACCAAACCCGCGACGCTGGAAACCGGCGCCCAGATCAATGTGCCGTTGTTCATCAACACCGGCGACAAGCTGAAGGTCGACTCCCGCGACGGCAGCTACTTAGGGCGGGTGAATGCCTGATCGCGGCAGGCATCAGGCGCGAAAGCGCGCGGTGGACCTGCTCTTCGAAGCAGAGGCGCGCGGGCTGACACCGGCGGAGGTCGCCGACGGGCGCGCCGCGCTCGCCGAATCCCAGCCGGACGTGTCGCGGCTGAACCCATACACCGTCGCGGTGGCGCGCGGGGTGACCGAGCACGCCGCCCACATCGACGACCTGATCACCACTCATCTTCAGGGCTGGACGCTGGAACGGCTACCCGCAGTCGACCGCGCGATACTCAGGGTTGCGGTGTGGGAACTGTTGCACGCCAACGACGTTCCGGAGCCGGTCGCCGTCGATGAGGCGGTGGAGCTGGCCAAGCAGCTGTCCACCGACGAGTCGCCGGGCTTCGTCAACGGCGTGCTGGGGCAGGTCATGCTGGTGACGCCGCAGATCCGGGCCGCGGCCGCGGCCGTCCGCGGGCAGGACCCGACATCGTGAACCGGCACAAGGTCCGGATCCTCGTCGCGAGCATTCTCGCCGCGAGCGTCGTGCTGGGCGCAGTGTTCTGTGCCGCGTTCGGGTGGGCGGTGATCGCCGCCGCGCTGGCCATCTACGCGCTGGGGGCGTGGCTGTACCACTCGATCGAGCGGTACGTCGTCGCCAAACGGGTCAACACGGTGATCGTCGCCAACCGCCTCAACCCGGTCCGGTCGGCGGCGCGGCCGCTGCTCCCGGTGATGGCGGCGATCATGGGCCTCACTCAGGGAGTGGTCAACGCGCTCAGCGACACGTCCGAACTGGACGACGAACGTCGCGAGCTGCCCGTGTGGCGGCTGACTCAGATCACGCGCGGACCTCGCGGCACTCGCAGCAGGAGGGGCCGCGCCCAGTAGCGCTCAGGCTCCGGTCGTCGGAGCCCGCGGCTCCGGAGGCGCGGGGAATTGCGCCGGACGACGTCGAACCCGGTCTGCGCGCAGATGCGCACCGGTCGTTGGCGACGGCCGGCTAGCACATACCACCGACACATTCCCCCGATCGAATGGTGTTTACTGACAACCTATTCGGTTGTGCACAAGGGCTGAGGTTTTCGGCGGGCAGCCCCGAAATTGTCAGGGGGAGCCGCTAGCCTGGAGGCATGTTCGAACACATGAGCGACTCGGGTGTGTGGTCGAAGCGATGGCCGCGTCGGCGCGGGCGGAAAACGCGGCCGGGGCACGGCGGTTGGCCGCGATCGCCGAGCTGTACCACCGGCGTGCGGCCATCGCATCCACCGATCGGGAGCGGTGGTGGCTCGACACCTCGGACGCGGTGGTCGCCGAAGTGTCGGCCGCGTTGTGCACGACCGCCAAGGCGGCCTCGGCGCAGCTGCACTACGGGTACGCGCTGCGCCATCGGCTGCCGGCTGTGGCGGCGGCCTTCGCCGCCGGGGCGGTGAGCTTGCGGCTGGTCGCGACCATCATCGCGCGCACCGAGTTGATCGAGGATCCCGCGGCGCTGGCAGCCGTTGACGGCGCGCTGGCCAAGCGGATCGTGCGGTGGAAGCCGATGTCGGAGCGGCGCACGATCGACGCCATCGACTACTGGATACAGCAGCACGACGCGGCCGCGCTGCGGCGCACCACCGCGGCGGCCCGCGAGCGCGAGATACGCATCCGCCCAGCCGATGAGGCCGGGTTCGCGTTGGTGTGGGGTCGGCTGTATGCCGCCGATGCGGTGGCGTTGGAGCGGCGGCTGACCGAGATGGCCAAGGCGGTGTGCGGTGCAGATCCCCGCACCATGGGCCAACGCCGCGCGGACGCGCTGGCCGCGCTGGCCGCGGGCCGGGAATTGACGTGTCAGTGCGGCAGCCCGGACTGCCCCGCCGAGCCCGCATCGCAGCCCGGCGGTGTGGTGATCCATGTGCTCGCCGAGCCCGCCGCCCTGACCGCGCACGCCCAAACATGCGGGGTCACCAGCGACGACGTGGTGGCCCTCACCGGCGACAAAGTCGGCAGCTCGGTGCGCCTGGAGAAGGACGACGGGCTGGTAACGATGCAACCGGCGCAATCACCGGCTCTGACCGCCGGCCCTGGATTTGTCCTCGGCGGCGGGATCACCCCGGCGCCGCTGATCGCCGAGTTGGCCCGCTACGCCACCGTCATACCGTTGCCGCTGCCCGGGGTCGCCCCCGAGCCGCGCTACCGGCCCTCAGAGAAGCTGGAGTGGCTCGTCAAGTGCCGCGACCTGACTTGTCGCTTTCCCGGCTGCGACCAACCCGCCGACCTGTGCGACCTCGACCACACAGTGGCCTACCCCGTCGGGCCCACCCACCCGTCGAACCTGAAGTGTCTGTGTTGCCGGGCATCGTCCGATCGCCACGCCGGTGAGCACGTCGAGCGCGGCGAACAGGGTGGTGGTGGTGGTGTCTCGGGCTACCACCACCTCTCCGGGCCGAGTCGGAGGCACTTCTGTAGGTCGGCGTCGGCGGCGCGCACCGCGGCTTCCTTGACGCGGTAGGCGGCAGCGATGTCAGCGAAGCGGCCGGTTGTCAGGTTCGCTCGTTGGCACACCATTCGTTCGATTCCGGCCGCGACCGCCGCGGGGCCGTGCGAATCGAGGAAGACGTCCTCGTCGGGCAGCCGCCACAGCGCGGCGAGGCAGCGCAGCACGCCCGGCAGGCCAAATATGGGAATCACGCGCCGCCACAGCAGTTCGCCGACAGGGCCGAGCGGGATCCGGGGTTGCGGCGGCGCGTGCACACCCGTCCGGCCGGGTCCCAGCACCCATCGGCTCAGGTGCGCCGGCTCGAACGGCCGGTCGTAGGGCAGGATCTCGTCGATCTGTCCTGTGCCCCCCGGCGTCTGCCACCGGAGCAGGAACGGGAAGCGATGTCCCGCCGCGGTATCCACGTAGCCGTTGGACGCATGGCGTACGCCCGACGACGCCGTTGTCGTGCGGGCGGCGACGGCGACCAGGTCCTCGGTCGGCGAGATCCCGACCGCCCAGGCGGCGCCCGACGGACCGTACAGCCGGATCGCCGCGGCCGCGGGCGAATCCGGCGCACAGATACGTGCCAGCCGCCGGTCGTTGCGGGCCACCGCGTCCCACACCTTTCCGATCAGCTTGTCGCCGAGTTTCCCGAACTTGGCCGGCGTCGGGCTGGGATCGGTGCGCACCGGCGACGGGCGCTTCTTCGGTGTCGGCGGTTGCGCGACAACCTGTTTCGCCTTCGCGGCTGGCTTCGCCGGCGGTCTCGTGGGCTCGGGCGCGAGCCGGGCGGTCTGTCGGGGAACGCAGCCGGCACACCCGAGCCGTATCTTCGTCGCGACCAGTCGCTCATCGGCACCGCAGTGTGGGCAGGCGATGTCGGTGAAACGGGTCAGCGGGATGAGCCAATCGAGCGTCAGCGGGTAACGCCGGTCGCCGCGGCGGACGTCGACCGGCAAGCGCCATACCGGCACCTCGTAGATGTGCAGCCGATAGGGCCGGACCTCGTGGCTCGCCTGGTACTTCTCCCGAGTCTCGCCGATCCGCCGGGCGCGCTCGTTCCGTACGCTGTTGGCGCGTGCGTCCAGCAGCTCCCGGCGATCGGCAGGTGCTTGCGCGCGCCGACGCTCGATCGTCGCGAGCGCATCACGGTAGTAGGCCTCGACGCGTTCCAGCTCCGCGTCGCGCGCCTTGTCGATGTCATCACCGAGTTCGGATCGCCGCCGCTCGGCGCACTGCTCGATAACCCGGTCCGCAAATCCGATCGCCGCGGTC
>Ga0209040_10003686_pt1 | contig 11701 bp, 12 predicted proteins | sample BogFormECP12_OM3_FD_188240 | JGI IMG/M metagenome (GOLD analysis project Ga0209040, IMG submission 188240) | Bog forest soil microbial communities from Calvert Island, British Columbia, Canada - ECP12_OM3 (SPAdes) (version 2) | ecosystem: Environmental > Aquatic > Freshwater > Wetlands > Bog ... | reverse complement strand
GACATACAACGACATCTGCGCCGAGGTGGCCGACGCCGGCTACAAGGGATTCGTTTCGGTGAAAGCGTCTTGATGCCGGGGCCTGCAGCGGAGGCGCCAATAACTACAGAAAGTGGTTGCAATGGGGAGTAATTCAGGGCAGCTGGCCGGGAAGGTCGCCATCATCACCGGCGGCGCGGGTGGGCTCGGCGCGGCGTTCGCACGCCACATCATCGCCCGCGGCGGCAACGTGGTGCTCGCTGACCTGCTCGACGACGAGGGCAAGAAGTTGGCCGACGAACTCGGCGCACAGGCGCGGTACACCCATCTCGACGTCACCGATCCCGAGCAGTGGTCGGAGGCGGTGCAATTCACCCTCACCGAGTTCGGCACGCTCAATGGGCTGGTGAACAACGCCGGAGTGTCGACCGGTCAGTACATCGAGCACGAGCCGGTGGCGCACTTCCGGACGGTCGTGGAGGTGAACCTGGTCGGAGTGTTCAACGGTCTGCAGGCCGTGATCGGGCCGATGCGCTCGGCGGGCGGCGGGTCGATCGTCAACATCTCTTCTGCGGCCGGTTTATTCGGTCTGGCGTTCACCGCGGGCTACGGCGCCTCGAAGTGGGGTGTGCGCGGACTGTCGAAGATCGCCGCCGTCGAGCTGGGTTCCGACCGCATTCGGGTCAACTCGGTGCACCCCGGCATGACCTATACCCCGATGACCGTCAATGTCGGGATCCAGGTCGGCGAAGGCAACTATCCCAACACCCCGATGGGACGGGTCGCGGTGGCGGAGGAGATCGCCGGCGCCGTGGGCTATCTGCTGTCCGACGACGCCGCCTATGTCACCGGCGCCGAGATCGCGGTAGACGGCGGCTGGACCGCCGGGCCGACGCTGAAATACGTTATGGGCCAGTAGGACCAGACAGGACTGTAGATGAAGCGATTAGCACACAACCGGGTACTGGTGACCGGCGGCGCCTCGGGCATCGGGCAGGCCACCGCGCTGCGCCTGCTGGACGAGGGGGCCGCGGTGGTCGCCGCCGACGTCGCGGCCGACGGGCTGGACAAGACCCGCGCCCGGGCCGGGGAGATCGAGGCCGGTGATCGGTTGGCCACGTTGGAGATGAACGTCGGCGACGAGAGATCGGTGGTCGACGGTGTGCGCTCGGCCGTGGATACGTTGGGAGGCCTGGATTCGCTGGTCAACGCCGCCGGCATCCTGCGCGCCGCACACACCGATCAGATGGGCTTGGACCTGTGGAACCAGATCATCGGGGTCAACCTGACTGGCACGTTCCTGGTGGTCCGCGAGGCGCTGCCGGCGCTGTTGCAAAATCCTCGCAGCGCGATCGTCAACTTCAGCTCGACGTCGGCGTCGTTCGCGCATCCGTACATGGCGGCCTACGCGGCCAGCAAGGGCGGGGTTCAGTCCTTCACCCATGCGCTGGCGCTCGAGTACGCGAGCAAAGGACTTCGTGCGGTGTGCGTGGCGCCCGGAAGTATCAAGTCCGGAATCACCGATGCGACAGCCGGATACATCCCTCAAGACGCGGACTGGGCGCTTTTCACCAGGCTGATGCCGATCATGCCGACCACGCTGGAATCCAGCGGCGCCGGGATGGGCGATCCTGCCGCCGTCGCCGGCGTCATCGCCATGTTGGTATCCGACGACGGCGCGTTCATCACCGGCACCGAAATCCGGGTCGACGGCGGAACACACGCGTGACAGCTCAAGGCGTGACCTACGAGGACACGTTGCGTGAAATCGCCACCGACGCAGGCGTTCTGCGCTATCACGAGGCAGGCCTGGTCGACACCGGGCCGCCCTTGGTGCTGCTGCACGGCTCCGGCCCGGGCGTGACGGGATGGCGCAACTTCCGCGGCGTCCTGGGCGCGTTCTCCGAATTCTTCCGGTGTCTGATCCTGGAGTTCCCCGGCTTCGGCGTCAGTGACGATTTCGGCGGCCACCCGATGATCACCGCACTGGATGCGTTGGTGCGCTTCGTCGATGCGCTCGGCCTGGACAGCGTCGACATGGTCGGCAATTCGATGGGCGGCGGTGTCGCCATCAACTTCGCGATCGCTCATCCCGAACGGGTGCATCGGCTGGTGACCATCGGCGGCATCGGCCGCAACCTCCTCAGTCCGGGCCCAGCGGAAGGCATCCGGCTACTGCAGGAGTTCACCGACGAGCCCACCCGGGAGCGACTGGTCCGCTGGCTGCATTCGATGGTCTACGACCCGGCAACCGTGACCGAGGAACTCGTCGAGGAGCGGTGGAATCACGCCACCGATCCGCAGACATTGGCCGGGGCGCGGCGGATGTACAGCACGGAGGCGTTCGCGCAGATGATGAAGGCCATGGAATCGTCCAAGGGGCCGCAGCCCTGGGCGATGATGCACCGGGTCAAGGCGCCGACGCTGATCACCTGGGGCCGCGACGACCGAGTGAGCCCGCTGGATATGGCGTTGATCCCGATGCGCACCATTCCCAACGCCGAATTGCACGTGTTCCCCAACTGCGGTCACTGGACGATGATCGAGGCGAAAGAGGCCTTCGAGAGCGCCGCGCTGGCGTTCTTGCTACGAAAAGACGCCGCCGGGCTCAGTTGACGCAGGGCACGCCGCCGCCGTCGATCGGTGCACCCTGATCGGGGGTCGGCTCGGTGGTGTCGGTTTCCGTGCTCCATTGGTGGTAACCGTAACTGCCGGAAAGGCTTGAGGCCGAAGGGGTTTCGTCCTCACTCGAGGCCGACGAGGTTTCGTTCTGGGCCGCGGATGGCGCCGAGTAGTTGTCGTCGACGATGACTTCGACATGCCCGAATTCCAGCGCGCGATTCGGTTTGTCGGGTGCATCGATGCCCAGCACTGTCGCCAGGCTGCGTGCGTCGGTCTCGGCGCCGGGCGCGTACTCGATCGTGGTGGTGGTGGGTTCACCGCGCACGCGGTCGCGTATCGCACCGGTGGTGTAGCCGTCTTTCTTCAGCGTGTGCGCCAGCTGGGTGGCGAGCCCGCTGGTGTTGCTGGCGTTGATCACGTCGACCACAGTCGACGGGCTCGGCTCGGTGGAGGAGGGCAGTGTCGTGGCCGACGAGGAGTCGCCGAACGCGGAGGTCACCTCCGCCTTGATCGCGGCGGGGTCGATGATGTTGACGTCTTGACCGTTGATGTTGTCGTAGCGAACCACGGGCAGCGTTCGGTATTGGATCCCACTGCCGGCCAGCGCGCCCATCCGGCGGAACTGGTCTTCATCCCAGCCCGACGACAAAACGACGTCTTTGCGCGCCACCGCCATCAAGCTTTTGAGCCTGCTGATATTGGTGAACGTGCCCGAATTCTGCAGTTTGCCCATGACCGACGAAAGGAATGCCTGCTGACGGTGGGTGCGGTCCAGGTCACCGTTTTCCAGGCCGTGCCGCTGTCGGACGAATGACAGCGCCTGTTCGGCATCCAGTGTCTGCCGTCCGGCCGGGAAGTCGGCACCGGAATACGAGTCGTACACGGCGTGCTTCAGGCACACGTCGACGCCGCCCAGGCTCTGGGTCAGGTCGTAGAAACCGGCCAGATTGACCTCGGCGAAGCGGTCGATGGGCACTCCGGTCAGATTCCGCACCGCCTTCAGCGTGGCAGCGCGGCCGGCTTCGCGACCCTTTGTCTCCAGCTCTTTCTGGTCGCTCACACCCTTGTCGGTGAGTTTCTGCTCGACGTACTGCTTGGTGAGCCCGTAGGCCTCTTTGATCTTGATGTGGTTGTAGCCGGGCACGCCGGAGAACTGCACCCAGTCGTCACGGGGGATCGAGAACGCGGTCACGCGGTCATCGGCGCTGACATGCGCAAGGATCAAGGTGTTGGTGTTGTAGCCGCCGTCGTCGGAGTCGCCGGCGTGCAGGTGTTTGAGCAAGGCCCATGGCAAGTCGTTGCCGTCTTGGTCTTTCCGCGAGTCGAGCCCGACGAGCAGGATGTTCATCGCGTCGCCGCTCGATTTCGGATCGTCGGAACCCAGGGCCTGCGAAACGGTGATCCCGCCCAGCATGCCGTGTGCCATCCACCATGCCGACCCGGTCGCCGACACCAAGAAGACCGCTACCAGCGCCCAGAAGGCATGCGCTATCGTACGGCGCCGGGCTGCTACCGGCGTCGCACGATGGCGGTGCTTAGCGTTGGGTCGCTGCAGGTCTCCCACCACAACCTCGACTGTCTAGGGGGTGCCGCGCTTGACCCCCGGGCTGCGGTTTGCGCGGGCAACATTTAGTGCTTGGCGTCCAGTATGCGGCAGGTTGCTGTGCGACGCGGTGTGAGCCAAGTAACATTTTCAATGTTACAGGGCGGATGGAAACAGCACTAACAGCGGAAATATGTCGCAGCAGGCGATCATGTTCGCCGCTGAGGCGCGCCTCTTTGTGACCAATTCGTGGTCATGACCCGACGATCGTGACGCTATAGCTCCAGAACTGCGCCGTCGGTGGCGCAGACAGCCGCGGCGAACCGTGCCTGCGCGGCCGCTGCCGTGCGCTCGGGCACGCCGGGAAGGGGGTGATTGTGGGTGAGCACGAGGCGTGACACACCGGCCTCTACCGCGATGGTGCCGGCCTCGTCACCGGAGGTGTGGCCGCGCTCGGCGTCCCTGGGCTCCCACGCTTCATGCAGTAGCGTGGTCACGCCCGCCGCGTGGCGGATGGTTTCTGGGTCGAATTCGGTGTCGGTGCAGTAGGCGAAACGGCCCCCAACCCGGAAACCCGCGGAGGGCAGGGTGTGTCGGGTCTGCTCCCACGTTTCGACCTCATGACCGGCGTAGGTCAAGGTGTCCCAACCCAGCTCCGCCCAGCGTGCCGGCGCCACCGGGGAGGCGGTCTGAAACGGGGAGGCGAGAAGCTGATCCTCCACGATCGAGCGGGTTGGTCGGCCGTAGGACAGCGAGCCCGGGCCGGCGATCGTCAATTCGCGTCCCCCCAGCCCGCGCGCGCTGACAAAGCCAAGCCCGGTCACGTGATCGAGGTGGAAGTGGCTGAGTACCACCATCACCGTCTCGACGCCGTCGAGCAGAGCGGGGTTGATGTGCAGCGCGCCCAAACCGGTTCCGGCATCCAGCACCAGCGCTTCGGTGCCAGAGGTGATCAGGTAGCAGCTCGTCTGCCGGGCGCTGGTCGGAATCCATCCACCGCTACCGAGAATCGTCATTTTCATGGCGAGACCAACCTACGACCGGCTTCGCCGCCAACCTAGCTACGACAGTGACTGTTTGAGTGCGGCCACGGTCTCCAGATCGGTCAGTGCTGCTACGCCGCGTTTAACGCCTTCCATCGCGATGCTCTCGACTTGCATACCGCCCATCCCCGCGGTGATCAGCGGTGCGACGTAGGCGTACAGCGAGCCTTGTCGATAGCGCAGCCAGAGCTCGTCCGGATCCAGCTCAGGGCCGCCCCCGGCGGCCAGGGCGTCCCGGTAGGTGGCAAGTAGGTCGCGTTCGCAGGCATGGCGGTCGGCGGTCGTCATGCTGGTGATCAGCGTGTAGGCCAATTCGCGGCCGGGGTGCCCGCGGCGAACCGCCTGCCAGTCGAGCAATCCGGCTTCGCCGTTGCGGAAGTAGACGTTGCCGGGATGTGCGTCGCCGTGCATCACCGTGTTCGGTTGTCTGTCAATCACTTTCGCGACAGCGCGGTAGTTGTCGATGATGAAGCGACCATCTTCGACGGGGATGGAGGTTCGCTCGGCGAGTCGGCGAGCCGAAGTGTTCAACAGCGAACCGGTAAGCAGCGATGTGTGATCGCCCGAGGCCGAGTAAACCCAACCGAGCGGACCACTACTACCCGTGGGAGGCAGACGCTCCCAGAACGTCGCGTGCAGCCGGGCCAGCAACTCGACGATCATGCTCGCCTGATCCTTGTCGAGCGGATGCAGGGTATCGGGAAACTCGCAGGCGTCGACCGCCAGGTCTTCCAACACCAGCACAAAGCGACCGGTCAGCGAGTCGAACGCCGAGCCGTACGCGGCAGGCACGCCGGTAAGCTGCGGTGACAATTCCCGGTAGAACAGCACTTCGGTCTGCGCCAGCCGGCCCATTTCAGCCATCAGCCGAGTGGCGACGGTCTCGGCAGGCATCTTGACGAACACCGAGGCCGGAACGTCTTCGCCGGTCAACGCCAGGCGAGCTCGCGACGATGTCCCGGCGTGGCCGCCGATCACCGACACCGAGGTCACGCGGCGCCCCATGATTGTGGAGAGCGACGGGGCGTCGAGCCCGCTGATTGTTCGTGGCAGCGACCGCATCCGCCCGATCACGGCATCGGTTGCCACCCGCTGCATTCCGCGGCCCAGATGTGCCGCCAAGCCGAGAACTGGTATTACCCGACTTGTTGGATCGGCCATCGGCCACCCCTTCCGTCTACCGATGCATCTTTACAAAAAGACGTCCGTCTGTAAAGTGAGCGGGGTCGCACCGAATTCCTGAGAGACAGGCTGTTGGATCATGGGTTACTCCGAAGCCGACGAATCCTTCACCCATCAACTGCCGCGACCGTTCGACGAAGTCCACCATCCCGACTCCACCTGGTCGGACCGCTGCTACTTCTTTGCGGCCTCGCCTGACGGCGGGCTGCTGCTGGCGTCGGGGTACGGCAACAACCCGAACACCAAATCAGGGATCGGCTACGTCAAAGTGACGCTGGCCGACGGCCGCCATTACGATCTGCTCGCCGGCCGGCCGGTCGATGGCGGAGAACGCGCGGAGGTGGGCGCCGGCCCGATGCGGTGGACTTGTGTTGAGCCGCTTAAGAAATGGAAGTTGGAGGTCGAGCCGAACAACTCGGGAATCGCGTGGGAGCTCTACTACGAACCCACGGCGCCGATGTGGGAGTTGTTGCCGCTAAAGGTGCATGACAAGAACGGCAAGGTGATTGCTGACATGTATCACATGAAAGAGCCCGGACGGTGGACGGGCTGGGTGGAGATCGAGGGTGAACGCATCTCGGTCGACGGCTTTCACGGCGGCCGCGACCGGACATTCGGGGTCCGGGTCGCCGACGAAATCGACTTCTGGCTCTGGCTCGACGCCGGCTTCGAGGACCGCGCGATTGAAGCCTGGATCTTCGAAACCTCTGACGGCGAAGTCACTTACGTCGACGGCGGTATCACCCACAACGACGGCACCCTGTCAAAACGGTTCGTCAACATCGAGCACGAGGTGGAATTCGACGGCGACCGCAAAAGACCGGCCCGCGCCGCGCTCGTCTTCACCGACGAGGATGGCAACCGCTATCGGGTCACCGCAGAATCGCCGAATCAACACGTGAACGCCTACTACGGCCTGCCGATGGCGAAGTGCAACTACGAAAATCTCAGCGGCGGCGCGTATTTCTTCATTACCGATGGGATGCCACCAACCGCGACGAGTTGATCGAAACCGAGGACAAGGCTATGGCGATCGATCAGCTCATGCGCTTTGACTTCGACGGCCGGATCGGCTGGGGCATCTTCGAAATCCTGATGGGCGGCAACGCTTACCCCCGTTATCCCAACTGGAAGCCGATGGAAATGTCGTCGTTCGGACAGGACAAAACGCCGGTGGACCGACTGCCCGCCGACAGTGAGGCCCAGCAATGAGAGCAACCGATGAGATCGGCCCGCGGCTGACGGAGTGGCTCCGAACGAAATTGCCAGACGCCAACGAGGTGCGGGTCGAGGGGCTCGATCGGGTCACCTTCGGACACTCGGCAGAGATGATGGTGCTGACGGTCGTCGCGCGCCACGGCAACACCGAGGAACGCCAAGACGTGGTGTTGCGGCTGCGTCCTCGGCCGCCCGCCTTGTTGGAGCCTTATGACCTCGAGCGGCAATTCGACATCTTGCGCGGCCTCGCCGACACCGATGTGCGGGCCCCGCGGGCGTTGTGGCTGGAAAACTCCGGGGAGGTGCTCGGTCGACCGTTCCTCGTGATGAACCGGGTAGCCGGAGGCGTCTATGAGATGGAAACACCCCCCGATGCCACGCCGCAGCGCATCCGGCGGATGTGCGAGAGCATGGCCGCGCAGCTTGCCGCGATCCACTCGGTGGATCTGTCGAAGACCGGCCTGGGCGCGCTGGACGACGGAACAACTCACCTCGATCGCGAGATCGACCACTGGGCAAACGAAATGCATCGGGTACAGCGCGGAACGCTGCCTGCGCTGGAGCGCCTGCTGCAAGGACTGCGGGCGACCAGGCCGGCACCGTTCCCGACGATCACCCTCGTCCACGGCGACGCGAAACCGGGCAACTTCGCGTTCGTTGACGACAACGTCAGCGCGGTCTTCGATTGGGAGATGACCACCGTCGGGGACCCGCTCACCGACATCGGCTGGATGGAGCTGTTGTGGATCCAGCCCGTGGGCATCACCAGCCATGACGCCGCACTGACCATCGACGAATTCATCGAGCGCTACCAGGCCGCCAGTGGGATCAAAGTCGAGAACCGCAGCTGGTATCGGGCGCTGAACTCCTTCAAGATGGCGGTGATCTGCTTGATCGGCGCGATGCTCGTCGACCAAGGCGACTCCGATGATCCGAAACTGGTCTTGGCCGCGGGCGGCACGCACCTGCTCACCCAGGTCGGGCTCGCGGATCTGGATATCACCGACAACCTCGAACCCGGACCGGTCGCCATCCGCCAAGAACGCATCGACGAAGTACTGTCGCACGCATCGCTAAGCCACGCAGCGATCCCCGAACCATCGGGCTAATAGGCGGCTATCAGAAGTTTCGCCGAAGCCACCCCGCGAACGTCTGCAAGAGGTCAAATGGGGCATGGCCCTAGCCAGCGTTCATCAACGGGGTGGGATGTGAAGCGGCTCAACGGCGTGGACGCCTTGATGCTCTACAGCGAGACACCCGAGATCCATATGCACACCCTCAAGATCGGCGTGCTCGATGTGTCGGGTGTGGAGGACGGATTCAGTTTCGAGTTGTTCCGCCGGGTCGCGCATCCACGGCTCTTGGCGTTGCCACCGCTTCGCTTTCAGCTGGTGGACATCCCGCTGAAGTTGCATCACCCGATGTGGGTGCAGAACGCCGACATCGACCTGGACTATCACCTGCGTCAGGTTCGGGTACCCGCCCCGGGCGGCCGTCGTGAGCTTGACCAGCTGATCGGCGAGATCGCGAGCACTCCGTTGGACCGCAGTCGACCGCTGTGGGAGATGTACGTCGCCGAGGGATTGGCCGAGAACCGGATCGCGATCATCCACAAGGTGCACCACGTGCTGGCTGACGGCGTCGCATCGGCCAACCAGATGGCCCTGGCGATCCGGCCGCACGAACCCGCCGACGTTCCGGCGTTGAACTCTGCTGCTCAGCCGCTTACCCGCGGTGAACTGCTGCGGGCGGCCACCAGTGACCACGTGGAACTTATCCGCAAACTGCCTCGGCTGGTGCGCGAGACCGCGACCGGGGTTTCGCGAGTGCGGCGCCGCTCCAAGGAACGTGGTGCGCATCCGGACCTCGCCCGTAACTTCGCCCCGCCGCAGTGCTTCATCAACCACCGCGCCACTGGCGCTGTCCGATGTTAAGGAGACCGCCAAGCACCTCGGCGTGACGCTCAACGACGTCGTGTTGGCGATGTCCGCCGGCACGCTGCGGCGGCTACTGCTGCGCTACGATGGGCACGCCGACGCACCGCTTATCGCCGGTGTGCCGGTCAGTTACAACACGTCGCCGGACCGCCTGGACGGCAACGAGTTCACCTACCTGACGCCGTCGCTACCGGTTCAGATCGAAGACCCGCTGCAGCGGGTGGAGTTGACGTCGATGGCGACCAAGATCGCCAAAGAGAACCACCACTTGCTCGGGCCGACCTTGCTGCCGGCCTGGCTGTCCTACCTACCGCCCGCGCTCGCGCCGCGTTTCTTTCGGACGCAAGCCCGACGCGTCGAATCGGCGAGCGTGATGAACTTGACGATCTCCAACGTGCCGGGGCCGCGCGAGCGCGGTCACATCGAGGGTGCGACGGTCAGCGAAATCTATTCCGTCGGGCCGGTTGTGGCGGGAAGCGGGCTGAATATCACGGTGTGGAGCTACGTCGATCAGCTGGCCATCTCGGTGTTGACCGACGACGTGACGCTGGTCGATCCGCACGAGGCGACCGACGCCATGATCGATGCGTTCATCGAAATACGCAGAGCTGCAGGGCTTTCCGACCAGCTGCGGCAACTTGGCGCGGCGCTTCCGCTGGCTGCGGCGGCGAGCTGACTGACTATCCGATGACCGGTAACCGGCGCTGGCGCGCGAGCCGGTCGAGGCCATTATGTCCGTTGTCGATGACCTCCTGCACGCAACCGCCGCCGCACTCAAAGATGTTGAGGCAGAAACTAGTCCAGAACAGGCGCTGCTCATCGCCACCACCGAGGCGGTAACGGCGATCATCGACGGCCGTGGCGTGATCACACGTGAACGCCTGCTCGCGATGGCGGAGGTCGTCACCGCAAATTCGAATCTGAGAAAGCAGGCGTCCTTAGCCCGCAAGCGGGTACTGAGCCAGGCGCTCGCCGTTCGGATGGGAGTCGCCGCGGAGAACCGCCGCGTTCGCCAGGCGATGACGATGTGGTCGGCGATTCCCGCCGGCGCTTACCTGGCCGGCCGTAGCATGGCAGACCACTACGACCCGCGCGACGACCATCGACTAATCGAGCGGATGATCGCCGAGCTCACCGCGACCTTCGCCGACGTCATGAGCAACGATCCCTCGGGCTCAGGCGGTGGAGCCGCCTAGCGCGCCAGAGCTTCGGCATAACCTGCGATTTGTCAGCGGTGGTGTCACACTCAACCATGGCTGTCAGCCCGTTCCGTCCAATTCTCGCCGCTGTCACCGCCACGGCGGCCTTACTGCTGGCGGCCGCGGTCGCTCACGCTGACCCTTTCGACGACCAGTTTTTGGCGTTGCTCTCGAGAGACGGCATTGTCGGCCCGCCGGATCAAATGATCGCCATTGCCCATGAACGCTGCAACGACGCTGATCTTCGTCGCACCGGATTGTTTATTCCTCGCTTCGGCGCGCAGCCGGGACCGTACCTGGCCGCCATCGGGCAGATCTACAACGAACTGGAAGCGCAGGGTTTGACGAGTGGGCAGGCCGCGCAGTTCATCAGGGACGCCATCGCGGTGTACTGCCCGGACCAAAAGGGCACGTGACTGCGTGCGTTGAGCCCGTGTCAGGATTGACCTGACGACCGGGCAGCGGGGGACAAATTAGGATCAGCCCATGATGACGCGGTTTGCCGCAGCCGCTGCGCTGCTGGTGGCAGCTTCGCTAACAACCGCCACAGCCGCTGGAGCTGAGCCTGGCGATACGGTGACCTACAACATCGACGCGGACGGCCCGCTGATCTTGGTGTCGTACCACGACGAGATGGACAACCTCCAGCAGCTGACGAACCAACTGGCCCCGTGGTCCACCAGTTTCACCAGCGAGGCGACCTATGGGCTGTTTGCCGTCGGCGCAAAGACGAGCGGCGAGCGGGTATCTTGCGAGATCATCGTCAACGGCGAGGTCCGCGACCAGAAGTCCAGCAACGGCCGACATACCTTGGCCGACTGCTCGGCGCTGGTGACTGATACTCCAGCCCCGCCCGATCAAGTGTGAGCCCCCGGGATTGTGGTTGTCGGCTTCAAAGTGCACCTGTACGAGCTTGTTGTTGGCGACGCCGATGCCCTTGAGGGCCTCGTGATGTTGACCGCGTGTCCATTCAGACTC
>Ga0209040_10003685_pt1 | contig 11701 bp, 11 predicted proteins | sample BogFormECP12_OM3_FD_188240 | JGI IMG/M metagenome (GOLD analysis project Ga0209040, IMG submission 188240) | Bog forest soil microbial communities from Calvert Island, British Columbia, Canada - ECP12_OM3 (SPAdes) (version 2) | ecosystem: Environmental > Aquatic > Freshwater > Wetlands > Bog ... | reverse complement strand
AGCGGAGTCTGCCTCACTGCGCTCGACATCAAGCCCAGTTCGTTCTGCGCTGATTTAGCGCCTGAAACCTGGACGATAACGTCCTTTTCGCGCATGCACGAGGGCGCCCTGGTCAACCTGGAGCTGCCCATGAAAGCCGACGGCCGCTTCGGCGGGCACATCGTACAGGGTCACGTGGATGGCGTCGGCAAGCTGATTGCGCTGGAGCGCATTGCGGGTTCAGAAAACTGGTGGCTCCACATCGAGTTGCCCGCGGAGGTAGAAAAATACACGGTTTACAAAGGGTCGATCTCGGTCGAGGGTATTAGCCTCACGGTGGCGAAGCTCGGGGGCAGGACCTGCACCATCGCCATCATTCCGCACACCGTGGAGATGACGAACCTCAACTCGCTCAAGCCTGGTGATCCGGTCAATCTCGAAGCTGATCTGATCGCGAAGTACATAGAGAAAATGATGACCCGTGAACCTGAGGAGAGTGCGCTCACCGTGGAAGAGTTGGTGCGGCAGGGATTTTAAAGGCAGTGGTCGGTGGCTCGTGCATAGTAGTCAGTGACCTAATTGATTGAGGATTTCGTGACCGAGCCGGAGGGCAGACTGCCTTACAATCCCGGTCTCTGTGGTGATTGCATGTACGCCCGGCGAATCGCCTCAGACCGGAAGTCAACATTCCTGCAGTGCCAGCTGTCGTTCACAGACCCCCGCTTTGAAAAATATCCGCGGCTTCCGGTTCTCGCCTGCAGCGGTTATTGCCAGCGTGAGCCTGTTGCTTAGACCCACTCGTCCGCGGACCGGCCGCTGAAACCTCGAACTGACCGTTTCACGCCTCTATCTTCAGTTCGTCCAACTGGAGGAATTCCTGCACGATGGGCTCCGTGGATTTTTCCATCTCGGGGTAAGTGCCAAAGAAAATCGCCCTGCCTTCGTGCAGGAAAACCACGTGATCACCTAACTTCTGGGCGAGCCGCATGTCGTGGGTAACCACGATGCTGGTTAGATTGAGCTGAAGTTTGAGGCGCTTGATAAGATCGCCGAGCAATTGCGCCATCAACGGATCAACCATGGTGGTGGGTTCGTCGTAAAGAACGCACTCCGGCCGCGAAGCCAGCGCGCGGGCAATGGCCACCGATCGCTTCATGCCGGTCGAAAGATCCGATGGCAGCAGATCGCGCATCTCCTGCACCCCCACCATACGCAGCAGGCCGTCAACGATCTGGTAGATCTGTTCCTCGGACAACTCCCGGCTTTCGCGCAAGGGAAAGGCAACGTTTTCGCCCACCGTAAGGGAATCGAACAGCGCTCCATTTTGAAAAACCATGGTGACTTTTTTTCGGATGGCCTCCAGTTGCACTTCGGAAAAAGCCGTGATGTCTTCGCCCGCGACAATCACTCGACCCGAGTCTGCCCTGAGAAAACCCATGAGAATCTGCAGCGAAACCGATTTGCCAACGCCGCTTCGTCCCAGGATGCATACGGTTTCACCCGGCATTACGTTGAAGCTGACGCGGTCCAGCACAACTTTGTCGCCGAAAGCCTTGGAGACCTCGCGGAATTCAATGTACGGACGCTGGGCGGTATCAGGCATCGGTTGAGTTTTGTCGTCCAAGGCCATCAGGCTCTTCGCCTGGTTGCTTCCAGTTCCTCAGGCGTGTTCAGGTTGCCGAAGATGGCGGGAGAGAATCCGGCTTGTTCCAACTCATCTTCCTCGATCGATCGAATTTTAACAAGGTCGAATAAGAGATCGATCTTATTTTGCCCTGAGCGCAAGGCTTTCTCCGCCGCCTCAGAAAATTCCCGGCGGTAAATCGCGCAGAGCGGCTGCCAGCGGCCATCACAACGGGGAGCCACCACCACCGCCTCAGGCTCGCCGTGCGCCTGGCTGATCAAATATCGCAAAAATGCCGGCAACAAAAATGGCATATCCACGGCCAGCATCAAGTTTAGTTCTGCAGCCGAAATCCGCAATGCCGCGTGGATTCCACCCAACGGTCCGCAGCCCGGGAATACGTCTTCCACCACGGGAGCAAACCGGGCGAACTTCTCTTGCCTTCCTACGATGCGAGCATCGGGCGTGACCGACCGGGCGAGTTCGAGCGCTCTCGCCAGCAGCGTGCGGCCGTCGAAATCTAAGAATGCCTTGTCAACACCCATGCGCGTGCTTTTGCCGCCGGCCAGGATAAAGGCAGTCGCCTCGCGCGGAGCGGCATCGTCCATGGGGCGATCATACACTTTGCCGCCTCCCCGGAAGCCGAGACCTAAGTGTTTGTCGCGGCTCGGCTTGTCGTGGGCACTCGTTCGACTAACACAAAGGTAACCTACCCAAAAGAGGGGGTTCGGGAGATGATGGATTTGCCTTCGGGCGCTCCCTCTGGCTCCGGAAGTAACCATCATGCCGCAGAAAATCATGGACGTTCTTATGCTTGGGCGCTGCTCTCACGAGTTCTCCTGGCCGCGGCGTGGCGCCGACGGGGACTATTACCAGGTCTGTCTGCTGTGCGCCGCCGAGTACAAGTATGACTGGACAACCATGCGCCGAATCGAGCGCGTGGAACACGCCAAGCATGACGCTTTAATCCGGCGCACGCACACGCGGGAGAAGCGGCCGTCATGGACTCCGCGAGCGCGCCGCCTGAAGCTGGACACGGCACTTCGCTACCGCGTTAACAGCACCAGCACCTGGTATGAGGGCACGATCGAAAACCTCAGCCAGACGGGGCTGCTGTTTCGCGGGCCGCAGGCTTTGCCGGTAAACGCGCTGATCGAACTGATCTTCGAGATGCCGGAAGAGATCTCCGGTCAAAAGAACCGCAACGTCGTGTGCCAGGGCCGCGTAATCCGCTTCAGCGAAACCCTGGATCAGGAAAAAACTCCATCCAACGAAACGCAGGAACCGGAATCAGGCGAGGGACTCTTGGCCGCCTCGATCGTCGACTACAAGTTCATCCGCTAACGCCTGGGACCGTCATCGGCTCACTGTTTATTTCGGCCTCACCTGCGCGATGCGCTCGTCGTACACTCAGAGAACGCAGGTGTTGCGTCTCTCATGCCTCCGATCACGGCGCTTCTGCAAACCGCGAATGATGCCTTACGCCTGGGGCGGGCTCTCGAGGCCCTTCTTCCTTGCGCCGAAATTCTGATCGTGGACCATGAATCCACCGATGCAACCCTGCAACTCGCCCGCGAATATGGAGCGCGTATCGTGCCCGCTTCCGGCCAGAACACCACGAATCACTATCTTGACCTTGCTCGGAACGATTGGATTTTCTGCATGGAGCCACATGAATCTCTCGCCGACGGACTGCAGGCCAGTCTCTTCGAATGGGCCGCGTTGCCGCATCAAAGCGTCGTCGATGCTGCTGCTTTTTCGGTGTGCGTACGGCAGCAGGTTGCAGCAACCTGGTTGGATTCTTCGGCACTTGAGGTTCGCCTAATCCCTCGTAGCTGGAACTTGTGGGGTGGTAGCCTCCCTGCCCCGCACCCTTCGGCCATTGCGTTGCAGGGCGAGCTGTTGCGCTTCGCCTTTCCTTAGGTGGACAGTCTGTGGCAGGCGCCCGTTGGCCGATCGGACAGTGACTTCAGTACCTTAGGGCAGCCACGCCGGTCGCCTTATAATCTGCACAAGAAACAGCAGCATTTGCGTTCTGGGGGAAGACGTGCGCGGAGCGCAGCGGCTTTTCCGGCAACGCCACAAATTCAGTGGACCCATTTTTCGCATCGACGATCTTCTTTCTAGGGCTGGCCTTTGGCAGCTTTCTGAACGTCTGCATCTATCGTCTGCCCCTGGGATTAGGGGTGGTAAGGGCGCGCTCGGCGTGCCCCCGGTGTAAGCAGCCGATCGCCTTCTACGACAATCTCCCCTTGCTCAGTTGGCTGTTTCTTCGTGGACGCTGCCGCCACTGCAAAGACAGGATTTCCGTACGCTACCTGTTAATTGAGCTGATGACGGGCGCTCTTTTTCTGGGCTGTTACGCCTATGCGGGACTCACGCTGGCCGCCCTGAAATACTGTGTCTTTGGATTTCTTATCCTCGGGCTGATCTTCACTGACGCTGAAACCAAGTTGCTGCCCAACAAGCTCACATTGCCCGGGCTGGTTCTGGGTCTGCTCTTCAGTTTGATTGTTCCAGTGCACGACTTGGCATCGCAGTTTCTGTCAGGAACATTGAATTTGCCCTTCAGCGCGGATATCGGCGCGCGCCTGCTTTCGCTGCTCGATTCCCTGCTGGGCGCGGCTGTGGGTGCATCGTTTATCTACGGCGCTGGCGCGGCCTATTTGCGCTGGCGCGGGACCGAGGGCATGGGCCTTGGCGACGTTAAATTGATGGCCATGGTGGGCTCATTTCTCGGGATCAAGCTCACGATTTTCACCATCTTCGCCGCGTCCCTGGCCGGATCGTTGTTTGGCCTGAGTACCGTGCTGATGGTGTGGATGAAGCGCACTCGCCGATTTACGCGCCAGGTGGCGAACGTCGGCGCTGCGCGCCGCCGGGGATGGCAATCTGCCCAAATGGTTTACCGCTTTTACCAGATGCCGTTTGGCGTTTTTCTGGGAAGCATGGCACTGCTCGCGCTCTTCGCCGGCAACCGTTTTCTGGGCTGGTACGGGAGGCTGTTCTGGTAGAACTGCTGGCCAATCCGTTGGTATTGCGTGCCGCGCTGGTGCTGTGCGCCGCGGTTAGCGCGTTTGTGTTCGTAATCTGGGTGATGCACCAATTACGCCGCAATATCGCGGAGGAAGCCGACGTCGATTCGGCGGCCGCGCCGACCCTTGAGACCCTGCCGTTTCATCTCTACAACACGGTTATCCAGCAACTCAAGCAGCAGAAGCACGAACTGCAGGTGCAGACTCTGGCCGAACAGCGGCGCGCCCGCACCACGGAAAATTTCAGCCAGGCCGTGCTCTCCAATCTTTCGTCCGGCGTGCTGGTATTTGGCGTCAACGGACTTTTGAAACAGGCTAATCCCGCCGCCAAGGAAATTCTCGGTTTCAATTCTCCTTCAGGTATGAGTGCGGAGGAACTTTTTCGCGATTCCGTGGTCTGCTCAACGCACTCTCCTGAAGTCTATCCCGACGGACTGCCTGATGCACCAGTGCTCCTGGCGGAAGAAGTGCAGGCCGTGTTGCGGGAAGGCAGCAAACGCCGCCAACTGGAAGCCGACTACAGCACCCCCGCCGGCGAGGAACTTCATATCGCAGTCACCATTTCGCCCGTGCCTGCGGTGGACGGCAGCTTATTGGGGGCCGCCTGCCTGATCAGCGACCGCAGCGAATTTCAGCGGAGCCGCCGCCAGATGGCGTTGCAGGGCGAGATCTCCGCGGAAATGGCCCTGGAGTTGCGCACTTCTCTGACTACCATTGCCGGATACGCCCAGCAGTTGGCGAAGAACCGCGACGCCGAGCTTGCTTCGCAGTTGGCGGACGACATCGCCAGCGAGGCCGCGCGTCTGGATCGCCGCATTGGAGGATTTCTAGCGGAAAAACACGCTGCCGCCGTTCTGACCACTCGTGCCCAGGCGGCAAGCAAGATCACGTAGAAGGATGTAAACGATTGGAATCCGAACCGTACAACGGATCGGCTCACGTTTGAGTTAAAGGATGAAGCCATGAAACGCAGCAGATGCATCGGTTTCGTATTCGCATTGTCCACCGTACTGGTGAGTTCTCCTGCAACCACGCAGACCGCGTCGCAGCCGCAGGATCAATCCTCGCTCGGCGACTATGCCCGCGGTGTTCGCAAGGACGGGAGTCCTAAATCCAAGCCCAAAGTCTTTGATAATGACAATCTTCCCAAGAATGAAAAGCTTTCCGTGGTCGGCACGCCGGCCCCGGCCGATGCCATCGACACCAGCTCCACCTCCGGTGATAAAGCCGCTGCCCCCGCGGATAACAAAGACGGGAAGCCCGCCAATGCTGAGGACGAGCAAGCCAAGAAGCAAGCGGCCTGGAAAGCCTGGCAGGAGAAGCTCGCTGCCCAGAAAGATCAAATCGACCTGGCATCTCGCGAACTTGATGTGCTGCAGCGCGAATACCAGCTTCGCGCTGCCGCTATGTATGCCGACGTAGGCAACCGCCTGCGCAACTCGGGTCAGTGGGATAAGCAGGAAACCGACTACAAGCAGAAGATCGCCGACAAGCAGAAGGAGGTCAGCGACGCCAAGCAGAAACTGGAAGACATGCAGGAAGAAGCTCGTAAAGATGGGGTCCCGGCGTCTATGCGGGAATAGGGGGTAGCCTAACTTACGGTCGGCTCACGATCCTGATGATTGCGCCCGCCGCAATCGCCGGAGCTGTTTCTCGTGAAGCCGTCCGTGCGCCACATGGAACTTTCTCCACTGCTCGCCGCTCAACGGCCCCAGCATCGGATGGTCGAGCAATTTGACCCTGCGTCCGAAGCGGTCTTCACACTCCGCGATGATTTGGTTCATCTCTGTAATCTTCGTTCCCATCTCGGTTCTCACCTGCTTAGCCGGCAGGCCTCGGGGAACGGCCACTGGCGGCGCTTTTCGTCCCGATGGCAGGTAACCGAGTCCGACGACAACCAGGGTCCGCAAGCGGTGTTTCATCGTCGCTCGCGTAGCCAACGGCTTGCCCGTCTGTATTACTCTCTCGAATCCCTTGATCGTTCCGGTGTACGTGAGGTAGAGATGTTCCAGCACTTCCGAGGCGCACCACTTGTCGGGCGGATGCCAAATCATTTGCTGATCCGACATGCCTTGCACTGCTGAGTCCAGATCTTTCAGCAGCTCTTCAAGCCTGCGATCCATGGCAACTTCTCGCCTTTCTGCGGGCTTCAGGTAGAATGTTGCGCTGTAATCAAACCACTCTAGTTATAACAGGAAGGTCGCCATGAATATGTGGGACTCTATTCAGGCCAAGACGGAAGTTGTCGCCTGGACAACCGGAAAGAGCAGCGCCCGGAGGGATCGTGGCACTCAGAGCGTCGTAGCCGCGACGGTTTTTACCGGATCCCTCCTGCTGGCTCTGGGCCTGCTTGCAGGCTGCAACTCCAACCCAGTGAAGCCGCCCGAAGCCAAGCCGGAGCCGAAGGCTCCCGAGCTGCTTACGGGACGCGCCGCCTTTTACAAGGTTTTCATCTCGGCTCGAAATTACGCCGCGGACGTCAAGCCTTTTCGCATTGAGTCCACTCCGTCCCCGGAGAGCAATGGCCAGGATGGCAAGTCGGCGATCTGGCGCTCCAGTTTCGCCTCGGCTACGCAGCACGGTGTAAAGCCTTTCTTCTGGTCGGGCAGCAACGCGCCTGACGCTCCTACACGCGGCATCTCGCCGGGAAATGAAGACACCTACAATCCCAGCAATGCTTCGACCCAAATTTTCGATGTTGCCTTTCTAAAGGTGGATTCCGATCAGGCCTTTGCCGTTGCACAAAAGCACGGCGGCGACAAACTTCTGGAAAAAGATCCCTCCACACCGGTCATCTATGTATGCGACTGGAACCACAACACCAACGAACTTACGTGGCACGTGATCTACGGAAACACTCGCGAAACCGCCAAGCTGACAGTGGCCGTGAACGCCTCGACGGGTGAATTTATTCGGGTGGAGAAATAAAACTGAGGAGATGAGCGTGGTGGATTAAGGAATTTAGTGCGCCAGACTTACTTTGCTTGCTCCGTTGTGGCCTTCGGTCCCTTCAGCCGGTCGATTGCCTTCTGGGCCTCATCGGCCTGCGGGCCGTGCGGCAAAATCCTCAAATAGCTCTCATATTCGGCGCAGGCATCGTTGAATTCGCCCAGCTTCTCCAGACTCACCGCTAGCCGGATCGTCGCCACCGCATCGTTGTCTTTGTAGCGCAGCGCCTCCCGGTAACGATCCTCGGCCGCGCGGTAGTTCTTCCGCCTGAAGTAGAAGTCTCCGACCTCCACGCTTTTTGCCGCCTTGTGCGGATCATAGGTGTGGAACACCGTGATTTCGCCGCCCGATACTTCGGCATCGGCTACTGCCGACGAACTCTTGGGATGCACCTTGGCATCGTCTTCCGGAGGACTCAAGTCGGTTTGCGTATCTTTGCTTGAACTCTCGCCGATATCGTTTCCCAAGTCCCCGGCCCGCACGCGGTCTGACCGTGGGGGAGTCAAGTCCGGGGCTTTGGGCGATGAGGAGGCCGGAGAAGACTTCTGCGCCGGTTTGTCTCCGGGAAAGGTGAGGTCGCGCGATAGCTCGCTGGCAGGTGGTTGCGCGGAATTCGGCGTCGTTTTCGATGGCGAGGAAGAACCAGATGGCGCAGAGCTGGATTGCGAGGAACCGGACGTCGCGGATTGCGAAGGCGCAGGCTTCGCTGCACCACTTTGCGCAGATGAATTCGACTGCGATGTATTTGGAGGTGGCGCCTGCCCGGGATCCGCGCCACTGCCCTGCTGCGCGCTCGCCGCGAGTGCCGCAGCCATCACAACAAATACGAACACCCTTGCGCTCATGCCTCTATTCTACCTTCGGCGAAGCTTGATGACGCAAACCTCTCAGCCGTCTGCCCCAAAAAAATACAGGCCGCTCAGGGGGAGGCTTGAGCGGCCTGTTGGCGAAGTCCTCCGGGGAGGAGGAAAACTTGGTTGCGTCAACTGCGACCTCGACTACATCGACGACGGAGTGTTCTGACCAGTCGTAGTCGGCGCCGCTGGCTGGTTCGTGTCACCAACCGTGTTGGTCATCAGCCGGACATCCACGCGGCGATTACCGGCACGGCCTGATTTCGTCTTGTTCGACTCCAACGGCTTGTCTTTACCCAGCCCAATCACGTAAATCTTGTGTGCCGGCACGTTATACTTCGAAGCCAGATACTGGATCACCGAGTTCGCTCGCCGCTGGCTCAGATCATAGTTGTAATCAGTTGAGCCCACGGAGTCGGTGCCGCCTTCGAGCGTAATGATGTAACCCTTGGTGCTCGAAATGCTTCCCGCGAGTTGATCCAGCGCTTCGATCGACTTGGGCGTCAAGCCATCCTTGTTAAAGCCGAACTTCACCGACGTTTCGGCCACTGGACGATAGTTGTCCAGGTTCGCAACCGTGTTGGTCAGCATGCCAACACGATTGTTGGCCGCATCAGCCGTTTGCTGTGCCGCGGTCGCGTTCTGGTTCGCGGACTGGGCCTTCTGCTCTACGTCCGCGGTCTTGGCGTTCACCGCCTGGATACCGGCCTGGGCTCGGGCATCGACGTCCTTGATTTCCCGGCTGTTCTTGGCCGTCATGTCATCGAGTTCGTTGGTCTTGTTGATGAGGGGGGTGGTCTCTTGTTTGACATAGTTCTTGCTGGTACAGCCGAATGTGGCCGCCATGCTGGCTGCCAGTAAGATTGTTAACGAAGTGCGGGTCATATTGAATGAGGCTCCTTGATTCCTTGTCTCAACGCATTCAGCTTCTGCCGTGCGCTAAATTCTGCAGTCTTGCCAGGGCCCGGGAAATCAGTCCTGCTTACAAATGCCATTCCCACTTTTGCACGGGACGTGCCAGTTGCGTGCCAAGGGAGTGGCTGAACTAAGTATATACGTTTTCAACGGCTTGCAACAGAAAGAAGCTTAGGGTTCCAGGTTCACAAATAGTCCGGGGAACGCAATCCCCACATGGAGAATGGAAATTTTATACGGTTAGGCCCAATGTCCGTCGCACACCGCCAGCGAACTTTCGGCCATCGCTCCGGTACAAGGACCTTTTGAAGCGGATGCCAAGGATTTCACCCACTCATCAAATAGAATACAACAAACCTCGTACCTAATGGATCTCCTGCAGAAAATCCGTACCATCCCGGCCGAGCCCGGCGTGTATCTCTACAAGAACGCCGAGGGCGAAGTCATCTATGTGGGCAAAGCGAAGAACCTGCGCAGCCGCGTCGCCAGCTACTTCCATGAAGGGCGCTGGGAGGACTCAAAGACTGGCACCCTGGTCCGCGAAGCGGTCGATGTCGACTATATCGTGGTCGCCAACAACAAAGAAGCGCTGGCATTGGAAAACAATCTCATCAAGCAGCGCAAACCGCGCTTCAACATTCTGCTGCGCGACGACAAGACTTACCCTTACGTGAAGCTCACCTTGGGCGAGCGCTGGCCGCGAGTGTACGTGACGCGCCGCTTGCGCAAGGACGGCAGCGCCTACTATGGTCCTTACTTTCCGGCGAACCTCGCTTACCGCATCGTCGATCTGATTCACCGGAATTTTCTCATCCCGTCGTGCAAAGTCGATCTCACCCGCTTTCACCCCCGGCCTTGTTTGCAGTACTACATCAAGCGCTGCCTGGGGCCATGTGTGAAAGAGCTGACCACGCCTGACGCCTATCAGGAAGCGGTGCGCGATGTGAAGCTTTTTCTGGAAGGCCGCCCCACGGATTTGAGCCGGTCGCTGCACCAGCGCATGGAGCAAGCTGCCACGGCGCAGGAGTACGAGCGCGCCGCGCGCTATCGGGACTTGATTTCAACCGTTGAGCAATTGCAGGAGCGCCAGCGCATCGCCGCCGCCGAAGGCGATGATGCCGACGTCTTCGGATACCACTATGAGAACGGCATGCTGGCGGTAAATCTGTTTCACATGCGCGGCGGTCGCGTAGTTGATCGCCGCGAATTCTTCTGGGAGGACTTGCCGGAACTTGCCGCACCCGGTGATGCAGAATCCGGCACGGAACGCGTGGGGACAGCCGCCCCCGGCTGTCCGGGCGGGCAAAGCTCGCCTGCGCATTTGGCTGACAGCGCCGCGGATCCAGCGAAGAGCGCAGATTCAGCCGGGAAATCGAGCCGAGCATCGCTCAGCACGGACAGCCGGGGGCGGCTGTCCCCACATGAGTCGGAGGAATCTGAGGCCTTCAACCCTGGCGAGTTCTTCTCCGCCCTGCTCAAACAAATCTACATCGGCCAGCCCTACGTGCCGCGCAACCTCTACGTTCCGGTTGATTTCGAAGATCGCGAAACGCTGGAAGACTTACTCTCCGACCAACTCGCCGGCGAAAATGCCCGCGCCGCGCGCGTACACATTCTGGTTCCGCAGCGCGGCGATAAGCGCTCGCTAATCGATCTCGCGGGCAACAATGCCAAACAGTCTTACGATCAGCGTTTTCGTGTGCTCAAGCCCAACGCCAAGGCCATTCAGGCGGAGTTGCAGGACGCGCTCGGCCTGCCCGAACTGCCCAAGCGAATCGAATGCTTCGACATCTCGCACATTCAAGGCGCGGAGACCGTGGCCTCGATGGTGGTATGGGAAGACGGCAAGATGAAGAAATCGGATTACCGTAAGTTCATCATCCGCACCGTCGAAGGCGTCGACGATTTTGCTTCGATGCGCGAGGTAGTCACGCGGCGTTATAAACGTCTGCAACAGGAAGAGAAGCCGATGCCGAGTCTCGTCCTCATCGACGGCGGACTCGGACAACTGCACGCGGCCGCCGAGGCTCTGGAATCGCTCGAGATTATCAACCAGCCACTCGCCGCCATCGCTAAGCGCGAGGAGATTCTCTATGTCTACGGACAGGAGAAGGATCCTGTTGCGCTCGATCATCATTCGCCGGTGCTGCATTTGATTCAGCTGATCCGCGACGAAGCCCATCGCTTCGCCGTGACCTTCCATCGCAAGCGCCGCCAGATGCGCGACCGCTCAACTGAACTTCTCGAAATTCCTGGCGTAGGCGAGAGTACGACTCGCCGTTTACTTGAGCACTTCGGCAGCCTGCAAGCGATCAAGCACGCCGACGCATCGGCTCTGTCAGCGG
>Ga0209040_10003684_pt1 | contig 11701 bp, 5 predicted proteins | sample BogFormECP12_OM3_FD_188240 | JGI IMG/M metagenome (GOLD analysis project Ga0209040, IMG submission 188240) | Bog forest soil microbial communities from Calvert Island, British Columbia, Canada - ECP12_OM3 (SPAdes) (version 2) | ecosystem: Environmental > Aquatic > Freshwater > Wetlands > Bog ... | reverse complement strand
AATGGACTTGCTTAACTGTGATTTGCCGCGCATGGGCTTGCCTCCTCGGTAATTTCGCAAAGAGAACTTGAACCGGGAAACGGCGCACATAGACGCCGGGTAGAAGGAAGTTCTGAGAGGGCTGGTTTCTCGCCGCGCGGCTGCGATCTGGAAGGCGTGGGAAAAAGGGCCGGAAGTCTTCCCTCATCCACCAGCGCAAGTTTCAGACTAGCGGCGCGGTTTTGTCGGTGATGCCTGCCACACGTCGCTGTGACAAGACCAAGTAATTACAAGCCCCGATCGAAGGTCGGTGTTTTCGAAGATTAACCTGGTTTCTTTTCCCAAAAATTTGTGTAATTTTGTTCGGACGGCAGCGTACTGCTTTATGGACGCCAGGCAAAACAATGCGAAAGGATCGCAGCCCCGCGAGGGCGAAGCCACGCACATGGAGGGGCCGGACCTGGAGAGCGTAATCGAGCGCGCGCGCGGCAACGACGCCGAGGCGCTGGAGGAGATCTATCGCCGCTTTGCCCGGCGCGTGTTCGGTTTATGCCGTTACATGCTGGACTCGCGGGAGAGCGCCGAAGATGCCACCAGCGAGGTTTTCCTTAAGCTGCAGCGCTTGATTGAGACGTACGACGGGTCCATACCGTTCCCCAAGTGGCTGCTGCGGGTGGCCGGCCACCAATGCATTGACGCTTTGCGGCGCCGCAAGCGTGGACAGCAGGTGATTGTGGAAGTTGACGACCAAGCCGCGATCATGCAGGCCCCCGGCGCGGGGCCGTCGCCGCTGGCCGCTGTCCTCAGCACGGAAGAGCGGGCGCAAGTGCGGGACGCCATTGCGCGCTTGCCGGAAAACTATCGCCTGCCGCTGGTTATGCGCTATTACAGCGAGTTGAGCTATGAGGAAATCGCCCAGCAGTTAGGGCTGGAGAAGAATTACGTAGCGGCGTTGCTATTTCGGGCCAAACAGGAGTTGCGCCGCAAGCTGGCCCACAGGAGTAAATGATCATGGAATGTTATTCGGAGCAGGTCATCTCCATCTTTGTGGACGGCGAACTGCCGGCGGAGGAGGCGCGGCAGCTGCGGGACCACTTGTCCACGTGCCGGCGCTGCCGGCACCTGCTGGACGCCTTGCGCGCTGAGAACCGCATTCTGAGCGAGAGCCTGCACGAGCTTCCGGACGAAGCGGCCAGCCCGGCGGGCTTCTCCCGTCTGCGGGGGTCTTTGGATTGGGGTCTCCTGGCGGTGGTGGCCGCGGTTCTGGCGCTAGGTTCGATCGTTGTTCCCCGGATCGAGGGGTTGAGCGTTCCCGACGCGCTGCAGTGGCTCAATCCCTTCGGCGTAAGCGCCCGCACGAACCTGCTCTTCAACCTTTCTTACTACTTTGCGCACGGAGGTGCTGCCATGTTCGCTGATTATGCTGCTTTCGTTGGAAAACTCTTCTTGCTGTTGCTGCTGGCCGGCAGCGCATTGCTGTTGGGACGCCGCTGGCGGCCACCCCAAACCGGCCTGCGCCTGCTGATCGTGCTGCTCGGGTTGTCGTTGCCGGGTCTTGCTCTGGACGTGCGTCATAGTGAATTCATCACCGTAGCCGCCGATCAGACGGTGGACGACAGCCTGGTGGCCGCCGGCAACACCATACGCGTGGAAGGCGTGATCAACGGGGACTTGGTGGCTTTCGGCCGCATTGTGGAAGTGCGCGGCACCGTCAAGGGCGACCTGGTGACGTTTGCCAACACCACCACGGTGAGCGGGACGGTGGAAGGCAACATCTACACCTTTTCGCAGTCGTTCGACCTCAGCGCGCAATTGGGCCACAACCTCTACGCGTTCGTGCAATCCGTGCGTCTGGGTGACCGGAGTCGCGTGGGCGGCGGTGTTGTGGTTGCCGCTGCCGATGTCAGTCTCGAGGGCGAAGTGCAGCGCGGCGTGACCATGGCCGTTGGCAATGCCGATGTGAGCGGTAGCATCGGCCGCGAACTGACCATGGCTGGAGACGGTCTTACCTTGACGAACACGGCCCGAGTCGGCGGCAACCTGACTGCTCGCGTGGAGGAGATGAAGAAACTGCACATCGCCGACGGCGCCACCATTGCGGGCGCACGTGACATCCAGGTGCAGGAAAAACACAGCCGCTTCACGCGCCCCAAGTTCTACTTCCACCAGGCTCTGTGGTTCGCCGGCGCCATGCTGATCGGATGGTTGGGCCTGGTCCTGTTTCCCGGCTTCGTCCACGCCAGCACCCAGGCGGTGGGCTCATGGTGGCGCAGCCTCGGGCTTGGGGGTGCGGTTCTGGCCGGAGTGCCTGTCGCCATCATCGTGATAGCCATTACCCTGGTCGGCTTCCCGCTTTCGCTCATGTTGCTCGCGCTGTATCTGGCTGCGCTCTACCTGGCAAAGATCTGGGTGGGGGCCTTCCTGGGGCGGATGCTTCTTAAGCCGGCCACGGCCACCAATGCCGATTGGCTACTGGGACTACTGGTGGGCTTGCTGATCATCACCGTCGTCAGGTTCATCCCGTATCTTGGCACGCTGGTCCACTTCGGTGTGCTTTGCCTGGGACTGGGAGCGTTTGCCTGGCAGCTCTATCAGTCCTCGCGACCGGCAGCAACGGCATGAAAAAAAGGCCGGCACCCAATCAGGATGCCGGCCTCTGAGGGGCCGCACAATTTAGTCCGACTCGTGAATCACTGACGACTACGGCGCGAAGTAACTGGAGATGTCCAGAATAAGATTGGTCAGGTCGGTTGGATCGATCTTGTTCACCGGGTTGGCCCAGGCGTCCACTTTGCCGTTGGTCGCACCCGCAGGAACAATCGCCATGTTGGAGCTGATGACTCCATCGTAGGCGTTCAACGTCGAGACAACCGGCTGGTCCTGTCCGTCCGGCCACAAGGCCAGGTAATCCAGCGGACCCTGCGGCACCACCGTCGCGTTGAATACGTAGGCCTGCGACTGCGAGGGCACGTTACATACACTGCCCCGCACATCCACCGGCGGGTTTAGCTCAAACTGGAAGGCATTCGGGCGGGTATCCAGCACACGGCAGGGCGCCACCGGATACAGCGACAGACCACCCGTCCCCGGTGCCGCAAAGTAGCCGTTGATGTCAATGATGAGGTCGGTGTCATTCGAGGGGTACGTCCGGATATCGCCGCCCAGGCCTGCGGGAACGATGGCCGCATTGGCCGTCACTTGTCCGCCATACGAATTGAGCGTCGAAACCAAAGGACAATTCTGGCTGGGGTCCGACGGGGTTTGGCAAACCGTCAAGTAGCCCAGCGACCCATGCGGTATCGCTGTGAAGTTGAGCGAGTACACCTGAGCGCTGCTCGGTATGTTGCAGGAGGTCGCTTCCAGCACGGGGAAATCGCGGTTTGTCTTGGCCATCAAATATGGCCCGCCGAGATCGCCGTCCGGGCCGCGCGTGTCGGCTATACGACAGGGTGGCAGCGGATAGAAGGCCAGCGTCGAACCGCTGGTCGCGGTAAAGTAGCCGTCGATGTCCAAAATGAGATCGGTGGTGTCGGTCACATAGAAGCTGACGGCGTCGCTCGCTCCAGCTGGGACGATGGCGGCGTTGGCTTTGACCCGGCCATCGACCGAATTCAAGGTTGAAACCAGAGGTTGCGGCCGTCCCGTGGGCCACGCTGTCAAATATCCCAGCGGGCCGTGCGGCGACACCGTGACATTCAAGGAATAAGCAGCGGCTGTAGCGGGAATGTTGCAATTCTGATTGTCGGGAACGATAAAGAAGCGAGTGCTCTTGGCTTGCAGCGGCGGGCCGCCAAATTCGCCGTTCGCACCGCGCGTGTCCACCAACCGGCACGGCGTCACCGGAACAAATTGCACCGGACTCAGAACAAGCCCCACATCCAGACTGAAGACCGTGCCATCGCCAGTGCTTCCGCCGGCTTCGGCTGTGCCGTAGAAGGTGCCGTTGCTGGCCTGAAGCAGTCCGGCGACCGGTAGAGAGCCATCCGTCGAAAATCCCGCGAAGCTATGCAGGGTAGTCAGCGTGCCGCTGGGAGTGAGCTGGAAGATGGTGCCACAACCATCGCCGCAGTTTTGCGTACTGCCGCCGGTTCCTGCCGTCCCGTAGAAGTTTCCATCACTGGCTTGAATCAGCCCAGCAAGAACGTAGCCGCCATCGGTAAAGTCGAAGCTGTGCAGCGAGGTGAAGCTGCCGCCCGGGGTGATCTTGAAAATCGTGCCGCAACCGAAGGTACAGTTTTGGCTGGTGCCACCCGACGATGTCGAGCCATAGAAGTTTCCATCCGTGGCCTGAAGCAGCGTCCCGTAGGGCCCCGTGCCATCCGATCCGTCGAAGCTGTGCAGCGTGGTCAGGCCGCCGGTGGGGGTGATCCGGAAGACCGTGCCGTAGATAACGTTGCTCCCGCCGGCGGAAGCTGTGCCGTAAAAGTTGCCGTCGCTGCCTTGCACCAGGCCGGCAAAAGGAGTGCCACCATTGTTTTCACCATCGAAACCATAGAGGGTGGTCAGCGTGCCGTCGGGCGTGATTTTGAAGACCGTGCCAAAACCGTGGGGGCCTTCATCGGGAGTGGTGCCATAGAAGTTCCCGTCGCTGGCCTGCAGCAGCGTGCCGGTGGGTCCAAAGCCATCGCTTCCCATGAAGCTGTGCAGCAAGGTGAAGCTGCCGCTGGGAGTGATCTTAAATACCGTCCCATCCGTGTTAGCGCCGCCTGCCGTGGTAGTCCCGTAAAAGTTGCCATCGCTGCCCTGTACCAGCCCAGCGTCCGGATCGGCGCCGTCGGCGCAGTTCGACTTGGAGCAAAAGCTGTACAGCGTAGTCAGCGCGCCGCTCGGGGTCATCTTAAATACCGTGCCACGGCTGTTTGTCCCTCCACCCCTGGTCGTTCCGTAGAAATTGCCGTCGGCGCCCTGGACGAGCGACCCGAAGAACGGCTCAGCCCCGTTAGGCCCGCTGAAGTTGACCAGCGTGGTGAAGGTTTGCGCAGGCGAGGTAATCGCCGTCGCAGCACAAAGCAGAAATGTTATGCAGACCACTGTTGCTGAGCTACGCTTCTTCACTTTGACCATCCTTCCTGCCTCGACTCGGTACAACAACGAAAACACCCGAGCAGTTAGCATGTTTCGGCATTATAGAGTGCGGAGAAGCAGAATCAGCCGGGGGTCCCGATTTGAAACAGGGTGTGGCGCGAGGCACCCGCATTCTCCGAGTGGAGCTCTCAATTTGCCGCGAAATACTGACTGCAAATTGATACTGGATGCTGGCCCGTTTGTCAGTGCCCTGGGTCACTGTTCCTGGTGACGGTCTCGCGGGGAATGGCGCGCTCCGGGTAAGTCCGCGCGCTATCCTTATGCCTTGACTTCCTGATGCTCGGGCGCGTCACTTTATCAAGCAGACCCGCGCGGATGTAAAGCAGCGAGACGCCGATAGCAGGTCACCTTCCCGATCTTCGACGACTCGCCAAATGACTACCCGGTGCTGGAACTTCATGGGTGATAGACTGCACGCGCCTGTTGGAGTTCCTGATGACGATGATCACGGTTTCCAAGGAAGACTACCTGAAAGCGATTGCCGAGGCGGAAGCCGAGGGCCAGACCGTCATTCCGGCCACGCTCGCCCATTGGCTCTCGGTGACGCGACCTGCCGTAACCTTTGCCCTGAAGCGCCTGACCAAGGACGGTCTGGTCGCCATCAAGAGCGACGGGCACATTAAGCTGACCTTGCAAGGGCGGGAGATCGCCGAGCGCACCATTGTCCGCCATCACTTGATTGAGCGCATGTTGTCAGAGATTTTCGGGATGCCGTGGTATGAGATCCATGACGAGGCAGAACGGCTGGAACACGCGGTCTCGCCTGCGTTTGAGAGGAAGCTAGTCGAAAAACTCGGGCACAAGGACACTTGCCCTCACGGAAACGGCTTGGCTCTGCGCAGCCCCGCGGAACGCCGCAAGCGAGGGTTGCGTCTGCTCAGCGAGGCGGAGCCGGGTTCGAAATACACCATCGCCAGCGTTTACGAACGCGACCGGAAGCTTCTGGAGTTCTTCGAGAAAGAGGGAATCCGTCCCGGCGCACGTATTCGCGTGGAAGCCCGAAACTACGACGGCACCGTATCCCTGGCAGTCGAAAAACGCCAGATTCGCCTCGGCACGTCGGCCGCGGAAAAGGTTTGGGTGTCTAAAACATAATTGCCATCCGATTGTTAACTGTAATTAACATCCTTTAGTGTATCCTGATTGCTAGGGTGAGGACGAGCCCTCTCTGCAGCCCGCTCTTTAGCCCGGAGGATACCCGTGAGATCCAGTTCCCAGCGCCTTCTGCATCTCGTATTCCGCTTCATTCTTGCGGCTGCAGCCATCATTTTGCTGCCGGCAGGTGCATGGGCACAGGGAGAAACCACCAGCGCCCTCCTCGGCCAGGTGACCGACTCCACCAATGCAGCGGTCGCCGGGGCCACGGTTACCGTCAGCAATCGCGCTACCGGGCTGAGGCGCAGCGCGCGCACCGATGACGCAGGCCGTTTCGACTTCCCGCAGTTGCAGCCGGGCACATACACGGTCCGGGCGGAAGCGCAGGGATTTGAGCCGCGGCAATCTGAGAATGTTCCGGCCGCGCTGGGTCAAAAGCAGACCGTCAATCTCACCCTCAAGGTCGCTCAGTCGAAGGAGAGCGTCGAGGTCAGCTCAGAGGCGCCGATTATCAACCCTGGCAATGCCAACATCTCCACCACCCTGAATGCCACGGCGCTGGAGAACCTGCCCAATCCGGGGGGAGACCTAACCTATCCATTGCAGTTTGCGCCGGGTGCGCTCATCAACACCGCCGGCAGCGGCAATGACTTCGTCGGCGGCACCAACGGCTACGGCAACGTGGAATTCAACGGCCTGCCCGCGCTCTCCAACGGCTACATCGTGGACGGACTGGAGACCAACGATCCCCTGACGAACCTTAACAGCGGACTTTCGACGAACCTCGTGCTCGGCCTCAACTCAATCTCGGAGGTGACCGTCAATACGCTTTCCTACGCTGTCGATCAGGGCAGGTACGGGGCGTCGCAAGTCAATTACGTCACCAAGTCCGGCACCAACCAGTTTCACGGAAATCTCTACGAACTCTGGAACGGCGCAGTCCTCAACGCGTCCGATTACTTCACCAATGCCACCTCGGACAATCACAAGCCGAATTCGAACGTGAACCACTTCGGCGGTAGCCTGGGCGGCCCCATCATCCACGACAAGCTGTTTTTTTTCTTTGACAGCGAGTGGGTGCGCATCGCTCTGCCCATCTTCACGACGGTGACGGTGCCGACCGCAGCGTTCCAGCAGTATGTGTTACAGCAGCTTCCGCTGGGCGGGACCGATTCAGTGACCGGATCGCACTATGCTCCCGCTCCGCAACAGGTGCCGTTCTACCAGAAGATGTTCTCGTTGTACGGCAAGACCAGCGGCACGCCTCTGGCGGTGCTCGGCTGCCCCTTCAACTCCGATGGCTCGCCAGCCTCCGGCGGTCCTCCGAACGGCAACGGTTGTGCGAACCGCCAGGGCGTTTCACACTCCAGCGACGATAGCGAACAGGTGCAGACGGCCCGCATCGACTACAACATCGGCCCGAACGACACAACCTGGTTTCGCTTTCAGGCGGACACCGGGCTGCAAGCGGCTTACACCGACCCCATCAATCCGCTGTTCAACGCCATTTCTTCGCAGCCTCTGTACTCGTTCGCCGCCGGATATACCCACGTGTTCTCGCAGAACCTGGTCAACTACTTCAATCCGGCGTTCTCCTGGTATGAGAGCCTGTTTGCGCCCAGCAACTTTCAGGCGACGCTGGCCGCCTTCCCCATCGTGTTGCAGGGCCAGGGCGCGAATGCTCCTTTCACCACCATCGGCGGACTCGACAACACCTGGGTCCAGGGTCGGCGTGCCTCACGCTTCTTCATCAACGACAATCTCGCCTGGAGCCATGGCGCTCACGAGCTGAGGTTCGGCACCAATACCCGCATCTTCCGCCTGAATGATTATGACTATGGGCAGGGCACGGTCCCCACTGTGACCTACACGACCCTGTCGCAATTTATTTACGGCGTGGCATCCACCGCCAGCAAGACTTTTCCGACGTCAACCAACCAGCCGTTCAATTTCCTCAATCTGGATTTCTATGCCCAGGACACGTGGAGAGTGAAGCCAACCCTGACCTGGACCTTCGGTCTGCGCACTACGTACAACTCCAACCCATTAAACCCGCATGACCAGATTGCGCGCCTGCCAGGCTCGTTCTATTCCATCCCGCACGATGTCAACCAGCCGCTCAAGGAGGCAATTCAAACCGGCCTTGGAAATTTGTTTGCATCTACACCGCTGGCGATCCTGCAACCCCGGACCGCGATAGCGTGGCAGCCGCAACCCAACACCGTAGTGCGGACCGGCTTCGGCGTCTTCAGCGACATCCTGCCCGGAAGCGTTGCCGACGTTATCGGCATGAATCCGCCTTACGTGAAAACCTTCGAGGGTGGTTTGCTCGGTACCGTGGGCGGCACGGCGATAGCGCCCGGCGTCCCCGAGAGTGCAGTCGATGCGACTATCGCGGCGAATGAGAGGTTCACAACCGGATTCCCGCAAGGCCAGCTCTCGTGCGCATCACCGCTCGCCAACTCCGCAACTTGCCTGCCGCCGGTCGCGATCACGGCAATCCCGGATGGCAAGCTCCACGCGCCATACTTCATGCAGTGGAGTTTGGGCATTGAGCATCAGTTTGGATCAAACGGCAGTGTGCAGGCGCGGTATGTGGGCACTCGCGCCGTGAACCAGCCCTATCTCACCCAAGTCAATGGATATCAGACCGTGTGTCAGGGCTGTTTCTCGCCGTTCCCCTATGGGCAGCCAACGGACCCGAGGTTCGCCGCCGTGACCCAGCTCGCAACCGGCGCCAACAGCCACTATAACGGCTTGCAACTAACGGCCACGAAGCGCATGAGTCACGGCTTTCAGGGTCAGATCAACTACACCTGGAGCCATTGCCTGGACACTGTGTCCAACGGCGGATTCCTCCCGTTTTCTTCGGGCGGAATTCTCTCCCCGTTGCCCGGAGAGCTGGCGCGCGATTACGGCAATTGCGATTACGACATCCGGCACAATCTCACCGCACAATACGTGTACCAATTCCCGAGCAAGGTAACCAGCCATGCTCTCGGATATGTGGCGAACGGATGGCAGGTCTCCGGCAGCCTCTTCTGGCACAGCGGGGTGCCCTTCTCGGTGCTGAGTACGCCGTACTCAGCCAACGGCAATGGCATGGTGCAAGGCAGTGGGCCGCAGTTCGCCACCCTGGTGCCCGGAGTGGATCCCTATTGCCGCAACTGCAGCATTCCGGGCGTCACCCAACCCGGCACGATTCAGTGGCTCAATCCGAATGCGTTTGTCTCTGCCGTTGATCCCAGCACAGGCGCCTGCTACGGCGGTGACACGCCTCAGACCTGCCAGTTCGGTAACCTTGCCCGCAACGCTTTGCGCGGTCCCGATTTCTTTTGGAGCGACTTTTACATCACCAAGTGGTTTTCGCTGACCGAGCGTGTAAAGCTGCGATTCGACGCGCAGTTCTTCAATGTATTCAATCATCCAAACTTCGGTTTGCCGAGCATCGTGCTGGCCGGCATTCCGGGAAAGCCTTCCACCCAAACCGGCTTCGGCGCGCTGACGTACACCACATCGCCCCCGACCGGGCTGCTCGGCGTCGGGTTGGGAGGCGACAGCAGCCCCAGAATGATTGCCTTTCAGGCGCGGCTGGAGTTCTGAACCCATGCCTTGACTTCCTGATGCTCGGCGCGTCACTTTATCAAGCAGACCCGCCCGGATGTAAAGCAGCGAGACGCCGATAGCAGGCCAACCCCGGTTCTCGATGACCGAGGAGCTATCGCATGTCGGTCAGGACAAAAGGCCGGGTGGCCAATCAGGATGCCGGCCGCTACTACGAAGCCGTAGAATCTCAGTTAGCGCCCGAGTTCCCAGACGACGCCGTTGTTGTACGCGCCCCCGTCGGTCGTTGTGCCGTAAAGGCTCCCGTTTGCGCCAATCAGCACCGTAGTGACGGGGCAGTCCCCATCGGTTCCCTGGAAATCGTGCAGATACGTGAAAGTCCAGCCGCTTTGCCCCGGTTGCAGCTCGAAGACGTAACCGTGCTGATACAAGCCTCCATGACAGCTTGCCCCGTACAGATTGCCTGCAGCATCCATAGTCAAACCCTGCGCCGGACCAAAGTCATTATTCGGCAGCTGGTAAAGTTGCCGGTAGTTCCAGTTATGACCTGATTGGTACAGCATGTAGGCAAGGGGGTAACCACCGTTGCTCCCCCCTGTTCTCCCATATACGTTGCCTGAATCATCGAGGATTAGATCACCTTGTGGATCATACCCATCGTTTCCTGAGAAGCCATGGAGAGTGTTCTCCGTCCAACCAGATCCAGAGGGTATTAACTGAAAAACAGTACCGTTATTGACACCACCACCAGTCGTTCCATACAGATTGCCATTCTCATCGCGAACGAGACCACCTTGGGATCCTCCACCAAATGTATAAATTAGGCTTTTCGCCCACCCAGAGCCGGAGGGCGTCAATTCGTAGACAGTCCCGCCGCCGTCGGCGTCCGTGACTCCGTAGATGTTGCCAGCTGAGTCGAAGACTATTTGTCCGAAAGGCTCTGCGCCGTCGCTGCCTCCCTGGAACTGATAAAGTACAGTTTCGGTCCACGAGCTTATCAGCCGCGATAAATTGTGCGTGGTGGGTTGTAGATTGAAGACGGTACCACAGCCTAAATTACCTTGATAGCACTGGCCCATCACCGTCCCTCCCTTAACTGTCGTTCCATATAGAGCACCGTCCGGGCCCAGAGTTAGACTGCCATAAGGATAGGCTCCATCCCCATCTGTGACTCCAGTGAAGTTGTGCAGCGGAGTAAAAAGCCAGTCAGAGTTTTCCTTCGATAGCTCGAACACCGTGCCGCAACCCTGGCTGCAATTGCTGGAGCCGCCACCATAACCAGTTGTCCCATACAGATTTCCGGCGGCGTCCATGGTCAGACCATCTTGTGGGGTAGATCCGTCGGCTCCCGTGAAGTTGTGAAGTACTTGGAACTTTGGTTGCTCGGGAGGTGGCGTGAGTTGCCAGACCGTACCCTGGCCATTCGTCCCGCAGCCGGCCGTTGTACCGTAGAGCTTTGCGCCCGCCCCCACCTTAATATTCCCGAAATCATCCCCGCCGAAGGAAACCAGGGCCCGGTCATGCTGTGGCGCCGGCAATTCAAAAATTCCGCCGCCGTACTCGTAACAGCAAACCTCCGTGCCTTCAGTCATGAAGATCCTTCCTGCGGCATCGATTGTCAGGTCATGAAAGAGGTCGTAGCCCGAATCCTGCAAACCATAATCATCACGGTAGTAATTCGCCCTATCGTCAAGCAGGGTCACTTGCCACTTGCCATCCGACGGTGACACCATGAAAATCGTTCCGTATTGATCCCAGTAATCGTAGAATGGGTTCTGATAGTACTTGTCGTGGCTGTCGAGGACGTACAGGTTGCCGGAGTTTTCCTGAACGAGGACGGGGGAACAGTGATAGTAGCTGCATCCACCGAAACTGGCGATGTCTTGTTCCGTCCAACTACCTTCGGAGAGCACGAGCTGGAACACAACTCCACCTCCATGTCCTCCCATAAATGTTGTTCCGTACAGATTACCGTCCG
>Ga0209040_10003683_pt1 | contig 11701 bp, 6 predicted proteins | sample BogFormECP12_OM3_FD_188240 | JGI IMG/M metagenome (GOLD analysis project Ga0209040, IMG submission 188240) | Bog forest soil microbial communities from Calvert Island, British Columbia, Canada - ECP12_OM3 (SPAdes) (version 2) | ecosystem: Environmental > Aquatic > Freshwater > Wetlands > Bog ... | reverse complement strand
CAGCGCCTCTTTGACTTTAACCATGTAAACCAGGCTGCTGATGCTGTGATCCTCGTTGAGCGCCGTCTGAATGGTGGCGGTATATTGTCCGGCGTTGCTCGTGTACAGCGAGGAGAAATCGTTTACCACGCCGATATTGGACACGATCATCCTGAGATCCCGCGGAGGCACGATCCGCCGGATCAGATTCTCGACTTTGGCTACATATTGATCTGTTACTTCAATGCGGGTTCCGGTGGGAACCTTAATATTGAGAGTAAACTGGCCGGCGTCGGTTTGCGGAAAGAAAGCGCGGCCGAGGAATGGATAAATACCCAAACTCGCAAAGAAGATACCCAGGAGCAGAGCAAGCGTGAGCGCGGGACGCTTCAGCGCCCGCCGCACCCAGCGCTCGTAGAAGTCCAGCAACTTGTTGAACGCAGTGTTGAACCGGGCGTTGAAGCGCCCGCTCCAGGAATGATCTATCGCCGCCTCACCGCCGTGCTGGTGATGAAAGCCCTTCAGAAACTTGGAACAAAACAGAGGAATCACGGTCATGGCCACGACAAACGAAGCCAACAGGGACAGGCAGAACGCCAGCGCCAATGAGGAAAACAGAAATTTACTCACCCCCACCAGCAGCGTCACCGGGAAGAAATCCACCACATCGACCAGGGTTGCCGCCAATACCGCCAGGTTCACTTCCGCTCCGCCCTCCTGCGCGGCGATTACGGGGGAGGAGCCCATTTCCAGATGGCGATAGATGTTTTCCAGCGAAATGACCGAGTTATCGATCACGCGCGAGAAGGCCAGCGCCAGACCCCCGAGAATCATGGTGTTCACGGTACTGCCCAGCATGTAAAGAATCACGAAAGTAGCGAGCGCGGAGATGGGAATCGACAGCAGAACGGCGAAAGTGGCGCGCATGCTCCCTAGAAAGAGCAGGATCATCAGGGTGGTCAATACGAGACCGATGACGCCTTCGTGGAGCACCGTTTTGAGGGCTTGCTTCACAAAAACGGACTGATCGAAAACGATGGAGGTTTTCAGTTGCCGCGGGAGATCGAACAGATGTTCCGTAAGCGTGCGGACATCATCCACAACCTGCACCGTGTTGGTGTCGCCGCCCTGCTTCATGATGGGAATGTAGGCTGACTTTTGACCGTCAATGCGGACTATGTTGTACTGCAGTTGGTTCGCGTCTTTGGCTTGACCCACGTCCCCAACCGAGACCCATTCGTTGCCCACGGTCTTCAGCGGAATGCTGTTCAGGTCTTTAATGTCCTTGACCAGGCTATTGGAATATACGTAGTAATCGTTCGGTCCGCTCTTGACGTCGCCGGCGGGCAGAATCAGATTGCTGTCGTTGACCGCATCCACTACGTCCATCACGCTCAACTGCCGCGACAGCAGCTTATACGGATCGACATAAATCATAGCTTGGCGATATTTCCCGCCGAATACGCCCGGGATCTCGGCGCCTTTCACTACAGCGATCTGGTTCCGGATCTGGAACTGAGCCAAATCATGAAGCTGCGTTTCGTTCAGCCCTTCGCCCTTGACGGTTACCAGACACACCGGCAGACTGGAGGCGTCGAATTTGAGCACCACCGGTGGCAGCGTGCCCGGCGGCAAGCGCTTCAAATCCGCCAGAGCCAGATTGGATAGCTGGGTAACATCGGCGTCGGCATTTGTTCCGGGCTGGAAGAACACCTTGATCATGCTCACGCCCAGCAGAGATCGCGACTCCATGTGATCGATGCCGGACGCGAGAGTAAAGAAACGTTCCAGCGGATTGGTGATATCGGTCTCGATATCCTCGGGCGGCATTCCCGAGTAGAAGGTGGCGACAATCACCTCCGGCATGTTGATGGCGGGAAACAGATCGACGGGCATGCGGGCCACGCTGGTGATTCCTATGACCGCCAGCGCCAGGCATATAACGACGACGAAATAGGGATTGCGGATGGAAAAGCGTGGCATCCGGATTTATTCGGCGTGGGCGGGCCGGCTGCGATATACCAGAAGATAAGCGGCCGGCACAATGAAGACCGTGAGCGCCACGGAAGACGTGAGACCGCCGATGATGGCGCGCGCCAGCGGGGCATACTGTTCGCTGCCGGTTCCCAACTTCAGGGCCATGGGGACCATGCCGATGATGGTGGCCAGCGAGGTCATCAAAATGGGACGCAATCGCACCCGGCAGGAGGTGATAACGGCGTCCTCAACCGAACGGCCTTGCTCTTCCAGCCGATGCGCAAATTCGACGATCAGAATGCTATTGGAGGCCGCGACCCCAACCAGCATCAGCACGCCCATCAACGACATTACATTGAGTGTGGTGTTGGTCAGCGGCAGTATCACCAGCACGCCGATAAATCCCATGGGAATCGCGAGCATGATGAGAAAGGGATCTTTAAAGGAGCGGAACTGCGCGACCAGAATCAGGAACAGCAAAACCACCGAGAGTGACAACCCGATCGCGAAGCTGGTAAACGATTGGCGCATGGCCTGAACCATTCCGCGCAAGTTGACCCGGATGCCCGCGGCGAGCTTCTGTTTATCCAGTAGGTTGGTAATCTGGGACGCGACTTTGCCCAGGTCTTCACCCGAGGGAGTGACATATACATCCGCCACGCGCTGAATCTGGTAGTGATCGATTTCCGTCGGCGATTGCACGAATTCGACGCTGGCGACGTTTCCTAGCGTGGTCACCGGCCGAACGCCATCGACTGCGTGGAATTGATGATCCATCGGCCTCTCCGGGCGGGTTTTGTCCATGCGCTGCCGCAGCGGAATCTGCATCAAGTCGACGAAATTGTGAATAGCCGGATGGCCGCTCTCATAATATTGGACGGTCAAGAAATAGTCGTTGCCGGTTTGGTGATCGACCCAGTAGTTGGGCGCGATCATGGTATTGGAATTCAGCGCCGTGATGACGTTGTCGACGATTTCTTTCTGAGTGAGCCCGAGCTCGGACGCATGCACGCGGTCGATCTTCAGCCGGAGGGCGGGATAGTTCATGTCCTGGGGCACATAGACTTCGCCGACGCCCTTCAAGGCGCGGATCTGCTTGGCCAGCGCCTCGGCGGCATCGTAGGTGGTGTTCAGATCGCGGCTGCTGACCTGGACGTCGATCGGCGCGGGAGCGCCCATGTTGAGAATAGCGTCGACCATCGATCCACTCGAAAAGAAAGTGCGGAGTTCGGGATACTGGCTAGCAATCCGCCGGCGGAGGCGATCCATATACTCAAAGCTGCTAACGCCGTGGGACTCGTTCAATTCCACTTGAATCGTTGCGGTGTAGGGGCCGGCATTGGTCGTGTAGAGAGCGGAGAAGTCGGGTACGATGCCGATGTTGGAGACCACCATTTTGAAATCGTGAGGATCGACAACCTGCCGCACGAGATCCTCGATCTTTCCCGCATAGTCGTCGGTTGCCTCGATCCGCGTGCCGGTCGGCACCTTGAGGTTGATGGCGAATTGGCCGGCGTCGGTTCGTGGAAAGAACGCCACGCCGAGCAACGGATAAATGGCGAGGCTTGCGGCAAAGACTGCGGCCAACAGCGCTATGGTAAGCACTGGGCGCCGCAGAGCGCGCCGCACCAGCCGCTCATAAACATCGAGCAGACGAGTGAACCCGCGGTTGAACCAGGCATTGAAGCCGCTTTGCGCGTGATGGCCATCGGGCGATGGCTGAAACCTCTTTAGAAAACGGGCGCAAAACAGCGGGATGACCGTCATCGCAACAAAGTACGAGGCAAACAACGAAATTGCCACGGCCAACGCTAACGCCGAGAACAGGAACTTACTCACTCCGTACAGGAACGTTACCGGGAAGAACACGACGACGGTGGTGAGGGTTGCCGCCAGCACCGCCATGCTGACTTCGGCGCCGCCCTGTTCGGCCGCGGCTTCGGGAGACGCGCCCATTTCCAAATGACGGTATATGTTCTCCAGGGCGATTACGGAGTTATCGATCACGCGGGAGAACGCCAGGGCCAGGCCACCGAGAATCATGGTGTTGATGGTGCTGCCCCAGAGGTACAGCACCACGAACGTCGCCACCGCCGATAACGGGATGGATAGAAATACGGCCAAGGTCGCGCGCAGACTGCCGAGGAAAATCAGAATCATGAGACTGGTGAGCGCCAGTCCGATAAGCCCCTCGTCGAGCAGCGTTCTGATCGCCTGCTTCACGAACGCGGATTGATCGAACACCACCGTAGTCTGAAGTTGTGGCGGGACGTCGAACAGCTTACCGAGCATTTCCCGGATACCGTTGACCACTTGAATGGTGTTGGTATCGCCGCCTTGTTTCATGATCGGAAGGTAGACGGAGCGCTGGCCATCGACACGAACGATGTTGTACTGGATTTGGCTCGCGTCCTTGGCTTCGCCGATATCGCTGATGGAAACCCAGCTCTGCCCTTTGGTCTTGATCGGAACCTGATTGAGATCGGAGACCTTATTCACCAGGCTGTTCGAATAGACGTAGTAATCGAACGGTCCAATCTTCACGTCGCCCGCCGGCAGAATGAGGTTGCTGTTGTTTAGCGCCTCCACGACGTCCATCAAGCTAAGTTGGCGCGAGAGCAATTTGTAAGGGTCCACGTAGACCATGGCCTGGCGGTATTTTCCACCGAAAGGCGGAGGAATTTCCGCCCCTTTCACGACCGCGATTTGATTCCGAATCGTAAACTGGCCTATGTCGTGAAGTTGGGTCTGCGAAAGGCCCGCGCCTTTCAGCGTGACCAGACACACCGGCAAGCTGGACGCGTCGAATTTCAAAACGACCGGCGGCAAGGTGCCTGGCGGCAACCGTTTTAAATCGGCTAGCGCGAGATTGGAAAGTTCCGTTACGTCGGCGTCGGCATCGGTGCCGGGTTGAAAAAACACCTTGATCATGCTTACGCCCAGCAGCGACCGCGATTCCATGTGATCGATACCGGAGGCCAGCGTAAAAAACCGCTCCAGCGGATTGGTGATGTCGGTCTCGATGTCTTGCGGCGGCATTCCGGAATAGAACGTCGCCACCACCACTTCAGGAAGATTGATGGCGGGAAAAAGGTCCACTGGCATACGTGCCAGGCTGGTAACGCCAATCACCATCAGCGCCAGGCAAATCACGACGATGAAGTAAGGATTGCGGATCGAAAAACGGGACACGTTGTTATTTTTGTTCTTCCTGGCCCTGGTATTGGACCAGTTCGACTATCTTCGGCCGCACTTCCTCATGAGGCTTTAGACCGCTGCGGTCGCTGACCACCACCATCTCGCCCGGCTGCAAGCCGGACAACACTTCGGCGTAAGTCGCGGTCTGAATGCCGAGTGTAACTTTGCGGGTCTCAATCCGATTGGAGGCATCCACGATATCTACGAAGGTCTGCCCATTCTCCTGGTTCACTGCCTGGAGCGGAAGCGCGGTGGCGTTGTCTTTCTTTTCGAGCGTGATGGTCGCTTCCGCATACAGGCCGGGCAGCAAAACGTGGTTCGGATTCGGAACATCTACTTCGGTATGCATGGTGCGAGTGTCCTCGCGAACGTCCACCGAGAAGCGCGCCACTTTTCCGGGGAGATCCCGATCGAGCGACTGCACATGGACGCCGACCGGGTCGCCGATCCGAATGGAGTGGACATAGGACTCAGGCACTGGAATCACCAGCCGGAAAAGATCGTCTTGTGAAAGATGGACCAGCGGCATGGCTTGGGTGCTGGAACTGGTGCCGGCTTGCAACAATGTGCCCAGATTGGCGTAGCGCTGTGTGATTACGCCCGCAAACGGCGCCGTGATTTTCGAGTAATCGAACATCACCTGATCGCGCTCCCGTTTGGCTTGGGCGGCTGCGAGCTTGCTTTGGGCGGATTGCAGATTGGATGTGGCCGCTTCCACTTGTGCCGCCGCGGAGAGAGCCTTGCCCTGGGAATCGTCCACCTCCTGCTGCGCCACCAACCCGGGCCTCGATTTGGAGACGCTGTCCAGCCTCTCGTACTGCAGTTGAAATACTCTGTTCTGAGCCTCCATGCGGCTTAGTTCATTTTGCGCGTGCGTGATCTGGTCCTCGGCATCCCTGCTCGCGGCATCGTCTTGCTTCAATTGCAATTGGAGTTCGGGGATTTCGAGAGTGGCTAAGATCTGGTTCGCCTGCACGTGCGACCCATAATCCACGTTCAGTTGCTTTACGTAGCCGGACTCCTTGGCGTACACATCGATCTCCTGAAATGGCACGAGTTCAGAAGAAAGCGTTAGCGTGCGGCGCAGATCTTTGCGGCCGACCTTGACTACGCCTACTGCTACTTCAATCGAATTGGACGCCCCTTCCTCCGGGACTTTGGCTTGAACTTTGTCAGGCTTGCCGCACGAAACCAGAGAGCCGGCGGCGAAGGCAATCAGAAGATCGAAGGCGAGTATGAGCGCCCTCGCAGGTGTGGGACCGCCCCGCGGGACGACCTCTTCGCGGCACTCCTGAGCCGGGGCACCTAGACTCATGCTTCAGCGATGCTCCCATGGTAGATCGCACTCGCTCTTCGCGCGTTCAAGCCTCTTCGATAACTCCGGCAGACTAAATTGCGGGGAGCGGCAGAACTCCACGAATTCGGTTTCCCGCTGGCGGATCTTCTCGGCTTCGCTTACAATCTCAGAGGCTATTGACAAGGGGATTGTTTGCACTCCGTGACAATCGCCATGCAGTAGATCGCCGGGCGCGATCTTCAGACTGTCGATCTTGACTGGCTCGCCAAAATCAATGATGTGGGCGTAAGAGTGGGATACGGAGAGGCTGCCCGAAAATAAGTGAAACCCGAGCGCCTCTACTGCGTGCAGGTCACGAACGGCTCCGTTGGTAACACAACCGACGCAATTTAATGCAAGACCAATGGCGGCGTGAATTTCGCCTACAAAGGCCCCCAAGCCAGGCCGGTGGTCGGCGTCTTCGAGAACCATCACCCTTGGTTCCGGAAGCGAAGCCACATAGTTCCACCAGTCCATCCGGTCATAGTAGCAACGCTGGCTCATCGGCGGCGATTCGGCGCGCACTCGAGCCGTGGCTGCGTAGCCAACCATCGGCGGAAAGCTGGGAAAGCGACAATGCACCCCACCCGACGTGAACCCTTCGTTCCGCAAGCGCACGTTTAGTGTTTCAATTGCGTTGGCAATAGTACACGCGTCAAATGACGACAATCTTTGAATGTCTGAGGGAAGTACCGTCTGATCAGTCATTAGCCACAATGTGAGGGTTAGTGGCGCTCAGCCACCGCGCAACGAGCATCCTCCATGAGCATATGATGCGCCAATGGCCGCCCCCTATACCAGGGACTTGGTATTTTTCCATCAAAACACTGGTAGTTGCTCCTTGAATAGCGCAGGCTCGGTTAGCATGAGGGAGAAGATGCACTCTGGGTCATTGTTCAACCGGAGGAGTTCAACCGGAGGAGTTCAACCGGAGGAGTCCAACCGGATGAGTTCAACCTGATGAGTCCAAAGCCCTCTGTTAGCAAGCGTTCCGCTACAATAAATCCAGACGGCATGTTCTTGAGTTCGCGCTTTGCGCTGACGGTCGGTTTTGGCAGTTTACTGTCGATTATGGGGCTAGCCGGCGTTGATGCTCTGCATGCGTTGCGCCAGTTCCAGCGCAACGACGAGCAAATCCGGCAGACGTACCTAGCGCAGAACCACGTCTTGAACGACATCCGGTCCGACGTGTACGTGTCGGGCACTTATGTCCGGGACTACTTGCTCGAACCCGAAACACAACGCGCCGAAGCTTATCGAACTAGCCTGGCGGGAGTCCGCAAACACATGGAGGCAGCGTTGGACGCCTACCGCCGGCAGTTATCGCCCGCGGAACTCCAACACTACTCGGCTTTGCGCGCCGAACTGACGGATTATTGGCAAACCCTGGACCCGATATTCCAGTGGGATCCGGCGGAAAGGCGCCGCGGTGGATATTCTTTTCTGCGCGATCAACTGTTTCCCCGCCGGCAAAATATGCTGGCTCTCGCCGGGAGGATCGCCGAGATAGACGAGCAACAATTGGCCGCCGGGAATCATCAGGCGGTTTCTCTTCTCCTGCGCTTTCAGACTCGTCTGTTGCTCACTATAGTCGCGGCTGTTGCGCTGGGCGCCGGCATGGCGCTCTTCACCATGCGCAGGATTCTCAAGCTGGAGAAACAATCGCGGCAACAATATGAAGAAGTTTCGGCCGCTCGCGGCAAATTGAAAGAGCTTTCGGCCAGGCTGCTCGAAGCACAGGAAACAGAACGGCGCGCGCTCTCCAGGGAATTGCACGATGAAGTGGGCCAATTGCTCTCAGCCGTTCTCATTGAATTGCGAAATCTTTTCGACGGGCTGGCCGTGTGGAGCGGCGAACAATCGCGCCGTCACGTGGAAACCATCAAAGGTCTGGTGGAGACAACCGTTCGGGTCGTCCGAAATATGGCTCTTCTCTTGCGTCCCTCGATGCTGGACGACCTGGGACTGATACCAGCCCTCAAATGGCAAGCCCGCGAAGCCTCCAAGCGCACTTCCATGGACGTAAGCGTGACCAGCGAACTCGATTCCGACGATCTTCCCGACCAGTACAAGACGTGTATCTATCGAGTTGTTCAGGAAGCCCTGCATAACTGTGCCCGTCATTCGCAGGCAACTACGGTGCGGATCACCGTGAGCAACAAGGTCCAACAGCAGAGCGATCGCTTGACACTGGTAATTCAGGATGACGGGCGCGGCTTTGACGCGAGGCAGCAGAAAGGTCTCGGGTTACTCGGGATCCAGGAGCGCGCCACTCAACTCGGGGGCACATGCAAGGTGGACTCGGAGCCAGGCCGTGGCACTACGCTGTCGGTGGCCTTGCCGTTTGAAACCGCGGATAGGAACGTCGAAACCCATGAAGTCGATTCGCATCCTGTTAGCTGACGACCATACTGTTGTACGCCGGGGTCTGCGGCTATTGCTCGAGAGTCAACCTGAATTCAGCGTGGTGGCCGAGGCCGCCGATGGCCGCGAGGCCGTGCAGCAGGCCGAAGCTACTCAACCTGACGTGGCGGTCTTGGATATCACCATGCCGAATTTGAGCGGCATCGAGGCGGCGCATCGCATCAACAATCTGCTGCCACAAACCGCCATCGTGATTCTCAGCATGCATTCGGATGAGGGATATGTTCTGCGGGCGCTGAAGTCGGGAGCAAAGGGTTACTTGCTAAAGGACTCAGCGGAAGGCGATCTGATCCAGGCCATCAAATCCGTCAACGACGGCAAGACGTTTTTCAGCCCGGAGGTCAGCAGGATGTTGGTGGAAGATTACGTACGGGAGATTCGAGCCCGCGGAGCCGAAGATAGCTACGACCTGTTGACTTCGCGCGAACGCGAAATTCTGCAACTTCTTGCCGAACGCAAGTCCAATAAGGAGATCGCCCAGCAGTTGAATCTCAGTCCTTATACCGTGGACACGCACCGCAGAAATCTGCAAGAGAAGCTCAACCTGCATAGCTTCGCCGAGCTAATGTTGTATGCGATCAGGAAAGGACTGGTCTCCTAAACGTAGCGTCTGGACACCGGCGGTGTAACATCTATGCCACTTGCGGCGTCCACAGCCTGGAGCCTGAAAGGCTGGGCTCAATTGGAAGGGCGGGCTCAAAATGCAACCGGATGGTGCACTATGCAAGTAATCGGAAGAATCGGGGTCGGCGCAGCGGCATTGGGGGCTATTTTGTTCCTGTATTCCGCGCTGGGGCAGAATGCTCCAGCACCACTGCCGGCTTCCTATGGGGCGGCGCCCGCGCAGCCGTTGCCTGCCCAACAGTTGGATAACCTGGTTGCGCCGATTGCGCTATATCCGGATCCGCTACTGGGCGAGGTATTGGCGGCCTCTACTTATCCGATGGAGATCGCCGAAGCCGAGCAATGGGTGCGGGATCACCCGAAATGGAAGCCATCTAAACTGATGGACGAAGCCAAGAAGCAGAACTGGGATCCCAGCGTTCAGGGATTGGTCGCGTTTCCGCAGGTTTTGGCCCGCCTGAGCCAGGACATGGGTTGGACCACCGCGCTGGGCAATGCATTTCTGGCCCAGCAACAGGACGTCATGCAGGCAGTTCAACGAATGCGTGCCCAAGCGGAGTCGCGCGGAACCCTTCGTTCGACTCCGCAAGCTACGGTGGCGACTGGGAATGAGGGCGGCCAGAGCGCGATCACCATCGAACCGGCGAATCCCGATGTCTGGTACGTGCCGGACTACAATCCGGTTTATGTGTGGGGTCCGCCAGTCTATGGATTCTATCCTCCGCTGCTCTATCCAGGAATCGACATCGGCTTTGGCTGGGGCCCGGGCATCGACCTCGGACTGTATTTCGGTGGTTGGGGAGGCTGGGGCTGGGGAGGCTGGGGCTGGTCGCCATACTGGTACGGCGGGTCCATCCTGATCAATCATTCCTTCTTCCACCGTTATGGATTTGGACATTTTGAAGGGGACCGGGCGTTCGGCAACTCTGTTTGGGCTCACAACCCGGAACACCGGCTCGGCGTGCCCTATGCAAACCGCGGCGTAGCGGAACGATTTGCCGGCCGCGCGGGAGGCGGCGAGGCCGGCGGTGGCTTCAATCGCGGCGAAGCGGGTCGCCAGGGGTTCGCGCGTCAGGAGCAGCCGCAGCAGCGTTTCGGTTCTCAGGGATTTGAGCAGCGTGGCTGGACCGGTAATCACAGTGTCTTCGGGGGCTACCACAGCGGCGGGATGGCCCGCGGAGAAAGCGACCATGGGTTTTCCAGCATGGGCGCGGGGCGCGCCGGAGGTGGAGGGTTCCATGGCGGTGGCGGTGGTGGAGGGTTCCATGGTGGTGGCGGGGGGAGGCGGTAATGACCAATAGTGTTTTCGCGACTTACTTTGCGCTGGCGTTCGCATTGGCGGCGCCGGCCTGGGCGCAAGAGCGCTTTGATTCGGCCGATGCCGCCGCGCAGGCTTTGATCGATGCCGCAGGCAAACACGACAACGCCCGCTTGGCATCCATTTTCGGTCCGCGGGGAAACTCGATTCTCACCTGCGGCAAGTCCGAACAGGATCGCTCCGAGCAATCCGAGTTCTCACGCCTGGCCGGCGCCAAACACAAGCTTGACGCCGATCCGAGAAACCCAAACCGGGCGATTCTGTCGATTGGAGACGAGGATTGGCCATTCCCCGTTCCGATTGTGCGTTCCAATGGCAAATGGAGTTTCGAAGCGTCCCAAGGTGAAGTCGAAATGCAGGCGCGGCGTATCGGCACCAACGAACTCGACGCCATCGAGATCTGCGCTGGGTTCGTGCAGGCCCAACGCAAATACGCTTCCGAAGATCATAATAAGGACGGAGTATTGCATTACGCCGCTCATATGATGAGCGCTTCCGCACCAGGCGGCGACGGACTTTACAACCAAGGGGCAGGTTCTCCCATGGTGCCTCGCGGTCTTGCGGAGGCGGCCTGGGACGGCCAGAAGAAAGCCGCGAAGCCCTACCACGGATATTATTTCCGCATCCTGGACGGGCAAGGTCCCCACGCGCCCGGCGGAGCGCACAGCTACCTGGTCAAGGGCAAGCTAATCGGCGGATTCGGGCTGGTGGCTTGGCCCGCCGACTACGGAGCGACGGGAATCCACACGTTTATTGTGAATCAGGACGGTGTGATCTATCAGAAGGATATTGAGCCTGCGGCGGCCGGTGCACAGCTTTCCATCACCCGCTATGATCCGGATCCA
>Ga0209040_10003682_pt1 | contig 11703 bp, 11 predicted proteins | sample BogFormECP12_OM3_FD_188240 | JGI IMG/M metagenome (GOLD analysis project Ga0209040, IMG submission 188240) | Bog forest soil microbial communities from Calvert Island, British Columbia, Canada - ECP12_OM3 (SPAdes) (version 2) | ecosystem: Environmental > Aquatic > Freshwater > Wetlands > Bog ... | reverse complement strand
ATTTTCTGGTCGAGTGCCAATGGTGTCTTCCCGGACGCATTGCGCCCTGCGGCGCGTAGCGCTACTGGATAATGAATCATCGATTATAGACGGACGGATTGTGGACCACAGAGGCACAGAGCCACTGAGAAATTGAAAACATGGATGCTGTACGGTCGGGTGCGTTGTTCGCTGCCCCGGATCCAGCGGACGAAGATCACGATCTTATCTGTGGCTCTGTGTCTCGGTGGTGAATTGGTGGTGTGGGTCCGTTAGCTCCGAATTTGTGATCTGTGTCATTGAATCAGACTGCGGGAGGCGGTATAGTTGCGCTTCTTCTTAACGCCGCTCCCGCGAGGAGTGATAATAAGGGCAGTTCACCATGCCGCAGAATTACGTGTCGATTTTCATTTTCGCCTTTGTCGCCTTTCTGGTGGCCGCAGGAACACTGGCGATCTTCCACTTCATCCGGCCGAGAAAGCCCAGCGAGACGAAGCTGATGCCGTATGAGTGCGGCATCACGCCGTTCGATGATGCCCGCGGGCGCTATACCGTCCGTTTCTACATTGTCGCCATCCTGTTTGTAGTGTTCGACGTCGAGACAATTTTCCTGTTTCCGTGGGCGGTGCAATTCAAACTGCTTGGCCTCTTCGGATTGCTGGAAATGGGTGTGTTTCTCGGCATCTTGATCGTGGGATACATCTGGATTTGGAAAAAGGGAGCGCTGGAATGGGTGTAGAAGTTTTTCCCACACCGTAAGGGATTTCCACACCCCTTCCGTACTAGATTGCCGCGGATGGGTTTCGTTTGTGGCCGAGGCGATGACCGTCGGTCGGGACGGCAAGCAAACGAGCATTGATTTTTCCACCGTTGTGATTGCAGTCACAGTTTGCCGTGACCCTCGCACGTCATCGTTAGTCGTTGAAGCTGCTACAACCTAAAGTTCGACCGGACACGAAACCGGCAGCTATTAGAGAGGCATTGGATGCCCGAAGAGACCAAGGGACCAGATTCCGTTTTGCGCCAGCCAGAGGGCGCCAAAGCGCCCGCGGAATCTGCCGCCCCCGGCAAGCCCCCGGCAACGCCCGCAACTAGTGCCGAATCGGTGAAGGCAGCGCCCGCAGCACAATCCAAGCCAGCCGAAGCAGCCAAACCCACTGCTGCGGCCAAACCTGCGGCTCCCGCAGCCGCCAAGCCGCCAGCCCCTCCCGCCAAGCCCGCAGGGCCGGTTCCGGAGCCGTGGGAATCGGAGCTGGTGACGAGGCTGCGCCAACAGTACGGGTCGGGAATTGAAGAATCCTTGCGATACTTGGGGCAGACGTACCTGACGGTCGATCAGTCGATCTTGCCGGAGATCCTGCGGCGCATGCGCGACGAGGAGGGCTTCGATTACTGCGTCGATATCACCGCCGTGCACTACCCGAAGCGCGAGCAACAGTTCGACATGGTGTACGTGCTGTACTCGTTCCCCAAGAACGAGCGGACCAGGGTGAAGACCCGGATCAAAGACGGCGAGCATGTTCCTTCGGCGGTTGCCATTTGGGAGACGGCCAACTGGCTGGAGCGCGAAGCGTTCGACATGTTCGGCATCGTGTTCGACGGGCATCCGGGGTTGAAGCGCATTCTGTTGCCGGACGAGTGGAAGGGGCATCCGCTGCGCAAGGACTACGACATCCTGCAACAGGACCGCGAGTGGGTGCAGATCAACTTGGGAATCGAGAGCGGACAATGAGCCAGCCCATCGACACCTCCTATCTCGACCTCGACACCAAGGACGAAACCTTCCTCGACTCCACTGAAATGGTGCTCAATATGGGGCCGCAGCACCCGTCGACGCACGGCGTGTTGCGTGTGATCCTGAAGCTCGATGGCGAAAAGGTCCTGGGCACCGAGTGCGTTATTGGCTACCTGCACCGGGGCGTGGAGAAAATCGGCGAGAACCGTACCTATACCATGTTCAATCCATACGTGGATCGCATGGACTACGTGGCAGCGGTCTCGAATGGGCTGGGCTACTGCGAGACGGTGGAAAAGTTACTGAGTGCCGAAGCGCCACCGCGCGCGCAGTACATCCGCGTGATTCTCACCGAGCTTTGCCGAATTTCGAGCCACCAGGTTTGGCTGGGTACCCATGCGCTGGACATCGGCGCAATAACGCCTCTGTTTTACGCATTCCGCGACCGCGAAGAGATTCTGAAGATCTTCGAGAAGTATTGCGGTGCGCGGCTGACGACGCACGCATTTCGCATTGGCGGCTGTATCTACGAAACCTACGACGGATTCGAGCAGGACGTGAAGAAGTTCTGCACATTCTTCCTGCCCAAGCTCGACGAATATGAAGAACTGCTGACCACCAACCGCATCTGGGTGACGCGCACGAAAAATGTCGGCGTGCTGAATCCGGAAGACTGCATTGCGCTGGGCGTGACCGGTCCGGTGCTCCGCGCCAGCGGCGTGAAGTGGGACCTGCGCAAGGCGCAGCCGTACGAGTGCTACAAGGACTTCGACTTCGAGATTCCGACCGGCGTGAATGGCGACACGTACGACCGGTACCTGGTGCGGATCGCGGAGATGCGGCAGTCGGTACGCATTCTGCAACAGGCGGTGGAGGCGATTCCGACCGGCCCGATCATGGCGAAGGTGCCGAAGGTCATCAAACCTCCGGTAGGCGAGGTGTATCACTCCATCGAAGCACCCAAGGGCGAGCTTGGCTACTTCATCGTGAGCGATGGATCGACGCAGCCCTACCGCGTGCGCGTGCGACCGCCGTCGTTCGTTAATCTGCAAGCTCTCGACAAGATGGTGCGCGGCTTGCTAGTGGCCGATGTCGTCGCGGTCATTGGCACGCTGGACATCGTGCTCGGCGAGGTGGACAGGTAGGACGGTAGAGCTGGCCTTTAGGCCAGCGTCCGGCGGTTACGTAAAGTTTTACGTGGGGCTTCAGCCCCTGGACAAAGATGTTAGACGCGGTTAAGAACTATCTCAACTCGAGTGTCACGCCGGGGGAGGCGGGAAGCCAACTCTGGGCGACCGTTTACATCGTGGCCATCACTCTCGGTGTATCTGTGGCCGTGATCTGCATGAACTGGCTGGAGCGCAAGATTTTGGCTCACATGCAGATTCGCCTCGGCCCCATGCGCGTGGGTCCACACGGCCTGCTGCAGCCGATCGCCGACGCGCTGAAGCTGCTGATCAAGGAAGACATTATTCCGGCGAACGCCGACAAGGTTGTTTTTTGGAGCGCGCCGGTTGTGGTGACCATGACAGCGTTCACTACCTTCCTGGTGGTTCCATTTGGACGCACTCATGCCGTGACCGACATGAACATTGGCGTGCTGTTCATGCTGGGTATCTCGTCGCTAGGCGTACTGGGCATCATCATGGCGGGATGGTCGTCGAACTCGCACTATCCGCTGATGGGCTCGCTGCGCTCGAGCGCGCAGATGGTGTCGTACGAGATTGCTATGGGCCTGGCGATCGTTTGCGCGGTGCTGATGACGAGTCTGCAGACCGGCACAGGCACGTTGAGCATGATCGGCATCGTCGAGGCGCAGAGCGCGCAGGGGACGTGGTTCATCTTCAAGTTCTTTCCGCTGGGATTTGTCGCCTTCGGCGTGTTTGCCATTGCCATGATCGCGGAGACCAACCGCGCGCCCTTCGATCTGCCGGAAGCCGAGTCGGAACTGGTTGCGGGATTCCACACGGAGTACAGCGGGTTCCGCTGGTCGCTGTTCTTTCTGGCGGAGTATTCAGCGATGCTGGCGGTGTCGTCCATTGCCGTGACGCTGTGGCTGGGCGGATGGTTACGGCCGTTCGCTAACACATTGAGTGGGTCGGCCTGGGACCTGGCGTTCTCGCTGATCCCTGCGCTGTCATTCTTGGCCATGGGAGCGGGATGCTTCCTCGGAACCATTCGCATGCCAAAGATCATTCAGATGCGGGTGCAGACGATTGGCCTGGGAGTGTTCGGTGCCTTGCTGGCCCTGATCGGACTGACGCTTCTGCTGCCGGGTGTGCGCGAGCGCGTGCAGGACATCTACTGGTTCGTCGCCAAAGTTGCATGCTTTATGTACTTGTATATCTGGTATCGCGGCACTTTTCCGCGCTACCGCTTCGACCAGCTCATGAAAGTTGGCTGGAAAGTGCTGCTGCCGATTGGCCTCGCCGTGTTGATCGCGACTGCGGTCGTTGGTCTACGGCAGGAATTGTGGGCGGCCATTGTGGGGGTGTTGCAGTGAGTGTGACTCCGCTGCTTCGTAAAGTTTTTCTGGTTGACCTGTTGAAGGGCATGTCGGTGACGTTTCACAACCAGTCGGAAAAGGAACGCATCACCGAGCAGTATCCGCTGGAGCGCCCGGTGATCTTCGAGAACTATCGCGGGCAGCCGCGGCTCAACACCAATCCGGATACTGGCGAGTCACTTTGCATCGTATGCAACCTGTGCGCCCTGGCCTGTCCCGAGCAGTTGATCACGGTCAAGGGCGAGCGCAACCCGGTAACCAAGCGCAAGGAAGTCGTCTCGTGGACTTACGACTTGAGTCGCTGCATGTTCTGCGGCCTCTGCGCCGAGGCCTGCTCGACTGACGCGCTGGAGTTAACCCAGGACTACGAGTTGGCGCTCTACAGCCGCGATGGCATGGTGCTCGACCAGGCGGCGCTGGAGCGCGGTCCTGAGCCTGTGAGGTACGAACGATGAATCCGGTAGCGACTCCGTTCTTCTTCTACTTCCTGTCGATCGTGGCGATAGTTTCGGCGATTGCCGTGATCACGCGCAAGAACGCCGTGCACGCGGCGCTGTCACTGATCGTGACCCTGGTTTCGCTGGCCGGGCTTTACCTGATGCTGTACGCGCCGTTTGTCGCTGGCGTGCAGATCGTGCTCTACGCGGGCGGAATTATGGTGCTGTTCCTGTTCGTGATCATGCTGGTGAACCTGGACCAGAACATCCGCGAGATTCAGTTCAACAAGCAATGGATGGTGGGCCTGGTCGCAGCGCTGTCGCTGGGCGGGCTGTTGCTGTTTGTGATTCGCCAGGGGAGCGCGATTTTTCCAATCACCCAGAGCGCGACGTTACCCGAAGGACAAAACACGCAGCAGATTGGGCTGGCGCTCTACGGGCAGTACATGCTGCCGTTCGAGATTGCATCGCTGCTTCTGCTGGTGGCGATCGTGGGCGCCGTGGTTATGGCGAAGAAAAGGATCTGACATGGGCGAGATCACAACCCTGCATTACCTGGTCGTGGCCGCGGCGCTGCTGATCATCGGCACGATCGGCGTGCTGACCCGGCGCAACGTGGTCATCATCCTGATGTCGATTGAGTTGATCCTGAATGCCGTGAACCTGAACCTGGTGGCATTCTCGCGCTTGTACGGGCTGCATGGACAGGTGTTCTCCATTTTCGTAATCACCGACGCCGCGGCAGAAGCCGCAGTCGGACTGGGCATCATCATCGCCTTCTTCCGCAACAAGGAGACGGTGAATGTGGATGAGGCGGAGTTGTTGCGGTGGTGACAGCTCGGCATAAGCGGTAGAGCGGCGCTTTAGCGCCGCGTTAACGGCGGGCCTTAATGATGATCTGGGGCTTTAGCCCCGAGTGAAAAGCGATGACCTATTTCGTGACATCGTGCGCGCACATGCATCGCAATCTCTTTCAGCGGCGCGAAACAAAGGAGTTGATGGTTGCAACCATCCTCCGTTATCGCGATGCCGGGGAGTTTCAAGTTCACGAATACGTCGTCATGCCAAATCATATTCACTTGCTCGTCACACCTGCAGCGGATTGTTCCATCGCGCGAGCGATGCAGTTGATCAAGGGAGGGTTCTCGCACGCGTTGCGCGAGTCAGGTTTCAGAGTGACTGCGGTCTGGCAGCAGCGATATCAGGAGCACCGGGTTCGCGATCTTAATGAGTTCGCCAATTTCGCCCGGTACATTCGTGAAAATCCGGTGCGAAAGGGATTGGTGAGTGTCGCAGGTGACTTTCCTTATTCGTCGGCTGCGGCGAACGTGCGATTGGATGAGTACCCGGGGCTGAAGCCCCTTAGTTACAAAGGAAATGCGTCGACGCTGGCCTAAAGGCCAGCTCTACCGTTCTTCGTGCACTGAAGATAGTTGGTAAGAGCTAAAACATGTATTTTCTAGACCACATCTGGTTGATTCCGCTGTTTCCCGCCATTGGTGCGGCTTGCATGTTCTTTTTTGGACGCAAGCTGTCGAAGTCGGCGGTCAGCGGCATTTGCGTCGGCCTGGTCGCGCTGGCGTTCCTGTGCGCGTGTGCGGCGGTTTGGCAGTACACCGGTTACTCGGCCGCCAATCCCGGCAAGCCCTTCGAGAAAGTGATGTTCACCTGGCTGGGCACCGGCGACAGTTCGCTCAGCTACGTCACCAACGGTGGACATACGGCGCAGTTCAAGGCCGATGCTGGAGTCTTGCTCGATCCGCTGTCGAGCATATGGCTGCTGTTCGTGACCGGCGTGGGCATGCTGATCCACATCTACTCGATCGGCTACATGGGACACGAGGGCGGGTATTACCGCTTCTTCGGGTACATGAACCTGTTCATGTTCTCGATGTTGACGCTGATTCTGGCCAACAACTACGCCTTGATGTTCGTGGGATGGGAAGGCGTGGGCCTGTGCTCCTACCTGCTGATCGGCTTCTATTTCCTGCGCCATTCGGCCACCACGGCGGCCAACAAGGCGTTCATCGTCAATCGCGTGGGCGACGCCGGCTTCCTGCTGGGCATGTTCATGATCGCCTGGTATTTCGGCTCGCTGCAGTACACCTCGGTGAACGCGCTGGCGCGCAGCGGGCAGTTCTCGATCGGCGATCCCGTGATTACCGGAGCGTGCCTGCTGCTGTTCGTGGGCGCCTGCGGCAAGTCGGCGCAGTTCCCGTTGTATGTCTGGTTGCCGGATGCGATGGAAGGCCCGACGCCGGTGTCGGCCCTGATCCACGCGGCGACCATGGTGACGGCTGGCGTGTACATGGTGGCGCGCTCGAATGCGCTGTTTGTGCTGGCACCGCATGCCATGAAGACGGTTGCGATCGTTGGAGCGCTGACAGCGATTTTCGCAGCGACCATCGGCCTGGTGCAGAACGACATCAAGCGCGTACTGGCCTACTCGACAGTTTCGCAACTCGGCTACATGTTCCTTGCGCTGGGCGTCGGCGCGTTCGGTGCGGGCGTGTTCCACGTGTTCACGCACGCGTTCTTCAAGGCGCTGCTGTTTCTCGGATCCGGCTCGGTGATTCACGCCATGAGCGGTGAGCAGGACATGCAGCACATGGGCGACCTGCGCGGGAAGATCAAAACCACGTTTGGCACGATGCTGATCGGCACCCTCGCGATCGCAGGCATTCCGGGTTTCGCGGGTTTCTTCTCCAAAGATGCCATCCTATGGGAGACATGGTCGCGCGAAGCGGGTGCCTATCGCTACCTGTGGTACATCGCGTTCCTGACCGCGCTGATGACTTCGTTTTACATGTTTCGGTTGATCTATCTGACGTTCTTCGGCAAGCCGCGCATGAGTCACGAGGTTGAGCACCACATCCACGAGTCGCCGAAGTCGATGACGGTTCCACTGGTCGTTCTTGCGCTGTGCTCGCTAGGTGCGGGATATCTCGGCATGCCCCGTAGCCTCGGGGGATCGAACAAGTTTGAGAAGTTCCTGGAACCAGTGTTTGCCAAGGAAGCGCAGGCAATGGAGTCCGAAGGTGCAGGCGCGCAGGTGGCCGCAGGTGAAAAACAGGTCGAGCACACCGATCCACTGGAGTACGCCTTGATGTTTGCGTCCGTAGGTGCGGCGATTGTGGGCTGGTGGCTCGCGCAGCGTGCTTACAAAAATGCCGACAAGGGATACAAGGAACCGATCAACGAGATCGCGCCGCGAGTGTATAAAACTCTCTTTCGCAAGTACTACGTGGACGAGATCTACGATTGGCTGTTTACCGGGCGTGCAAAAGTCGGCGATGTGAGGCTGGGTGTCATGGGACTGGGTGATGCTTCGTCGAAGTTTGACGCAAACGTAATTGACGGGGCTGTGAACGGTGCTGGATGGATGACGCGGCTCAGTGCCAACCTTTCCGTGTGGTGGGACAAGTGGATTATCGACGGCTTATGCGTGAACGGGGTGGCGATCCTCACCCGGCTGGCGTCGTATCCGGTGCGGCTGATCCAGTGGGGATTGGTGCAGTGGTATGCGCTGGTGATGGTCGCCGGCCTGGTGTGCTTCATTTTTTATTACGTGGTCAAGTGGTAGGTGAGATTAGGTGACACGGGCGTTTTCCGAGCAAGAGGGGTCCTTCGACTCCGCCCGCCACGGCGGGCTTCGCTCAGGATGACACCGAAGAAGAGCTGAGCAATGTATAACCACATACTTTCGATCATTCTGTTCACGCCGCTGGTGGGCGCGATTCTCCTGCTGTTCATACCGAAGGAGAACAAAGACGCGATTCGCTGGGTCGCGAACATCTTCGGCATGCTGGGATTCGCGGTCTCACTGCCGCTCATTCCGTGGTTCTGGGCGGTCAAGGAGCGCGCGGGCTTCCAGTTCGTGGAAGGCTCGTCGAATAACTGGATTCCCTCAATTGGCGCGGGCTACGTGCTGGGCATCGACGGCATTTCGTTCCTGCTGATCATGCTTACGACTCTGCTGGGGGCAATCTCGATTTTGTCCTCGTGGGACGCCATTCAGGAGCGCACCAAAGAGTACTACGCCTGGTTCCTTCTGCTGCAGACCGGCATGCTCGGCGTCTTCATGGCCAACGACTTCTTCCTGTTCTTCGTGTTCTGGGAGGCCATGCTAGTGCCGATGTATTTGTTGATCGGCATCTGGGGCGGACCGCGCAAACTGTACGCGGCGATCAAGTTCTTTCTCTACACCCTGTTCGGTTCGGTGCTGATGCTGCTGGGCATCATCTTCCTGTACTTCCATCACCACACGCTGACCGGCGTTTACACCTTCTCGATTCCCGAGCTCTACACGACTGCACCGAAGATTGCGGGCCCGGCGGCGCTGTGGTTGTTCTTCGCGTTCTTCCTCGGCTTCGCTATCAAGGTACCGATGTTCCCGTTCCACACGTGGTTGCCAGACGCGCACGTCGAGGCGCCCACGGCGGGCTCGGTGATTCTGGCCGGCGTCCTGTTGAAGATGGGAACGTACGGGTTCCTGCGATTCTCGCTGCCGTTCTTCCCGGCGGTGGCGATGACGCCCTGGGTACGCCAGTTGATGGTGACGCTATCGATTATCGGCATCATTTACGGTGCACTGGTTTCGCTGGTGCAGAAGGACATGAAGAAGCTGGTGGCGTACTCGTCGGTGAGCCACCTTGGCTTCTGCACTCTTGGCATTTTCGCTTGCAGTCCCCTGGGAATCAGCGGCTCGGTGATCCAGCAGATCAACCACGGAATTTCCACCGGTGCACTGTTCTTGATCGTCGGCATCTTGTACGAACGCCGCCATACGCGCGAGATCGCGGAATACGGTGGTATTTCCACGATCATGCCGATGTACGCGACCATCGCACTGATCATGTTCATGTCGTCGATGGGGCTGCCGCTGCTGAACGGGTTTGTGGGCGAGTTCACCATCCTGCAGGGTACGTTTATGGAGAACAAGTGGTGGGCGGCGTGGGCGGCTCCCGGAGTGATCCTAGCTGCGGCGTACCTGCTGTGGCTCTTCCAGCGCGTGTTCTTTGGGCCGAACAATAATCCGAAGAATCAGAAACTGCTCGACCTGTCGGCTCGCGAGATGGCGACGTTTGTTCCGCTGGTGATCCTGGCCTTCGCCATTGGCCTCTATCCCAAGCCACTGTTCCAGATATTGGCAACACCGGTGAACAACCTGGTGGCGACGGTTCGGCCGGACTATCCAGGATTGACCAAACAGGTGGTTGCGGGACAGCCCGTGCAACCAGACGCCGCGACTCCGCTGCCGGAACCGCCGAAGGCTCCCGAGGTGAAGACTCCGACCACAACGAGCCCGGCTGCCACGGGTTTGACGCAGAAGAAGTCCCCGGTGCCGGTGAAAGTGGCGAGCGCGAATTTGGCTGCCGTATCCGCGAGCGGGAAGTAGGGATGAAACTGTGAGCATCGCGATCGGGCAATATTTTTCTAGCGCCGACTACCTGCTGGCCCTGCCCATGGTGCTGCTGTCGGTGTTTGCACTCGGCATCCTGCTGATCGACTTGGTTCTGCCGAAGGATTGGAAGCCTGTAAACGCGTACACCGCGCTGGCCGGGATCGCCTTTTCGGCGGCTGCAGTAGGAAAGCTGCACTTAGCCTATCGAGTGGCGGAGCGGCGAGGCGGTGTCGTCGAAAGCTTCACCGGCTTTATGGGCACTCTGGTGGTGGACCGCTTCGCGATTTACTTCTTTTATTTGTTCCTGGTGGGCGCGGCGATTGCCATCCTGATCTCGATCCATTATCTCGAAGTGGAGCGGGAAAACCACGGCGAATTTTATGCCCTGATCCTGTTCTCGGTAGTCGGCATGATGTGCATGGCTGCGGGCTATGACATTGTGCTGCTGTTCATCGGTCTGGAGTTGATGGCCATTTCGACCTACGTGCTGGTGGGGTTTCTGCGGCGCGACAAACGCTCCAATGAGGCTGCACTGAAGTACCTGTTGCTGGGCGCATTTTCGTCAGGACTATTTGCCTACGGTCTTTCGCTTTTCTACGGCGTTACGGGCAGCACCAACCTGGGAGTGATCGCGCAGAAGCTGCAAGAGATTATGGCGACACGCCCGCACGACCCGATTGTCGCCTTCGCGCTGCTGACCACCACCGTCGGCGTGCTGTTCAAGATTGCTGCAGTACCGTTCCATCAGTGGGCGCCTGACGCCTACGAAGGCGCACCCACCAGCGTCACCGGCTTTATGTCGGTCGCCGTAAAGGCCGCTGGATGGGCGCTGCTGCTCCGGATCTTCCTCTTTGGCTTAGGGCCGCTGCGCTCGATGTATGTGCCGTTGCTGATCTTCGTCGCAGTTGCGACCATGACGGTCGGAAACCTCGCGGCCATCTCGCAGAACAATTTGAAACGGCTCCTGGCATACTCGTCCATTGCGCACGTCGGCTACATGCTGCTCGGACTGGTGGCCAGCGACGGTGTTAACAACTCCACGGGGATCATGGCGATCATGATTTACCTGCTGGTGTACACGTTCATGAACCTGGGCGCGTTTGCGGTCATCACCTCGCTGCGGCGCCGGGACATTATTGGCGACGATATCGACGACATTGCTGGGCTCTACTCCAAGGCCCCGGCCGAAACCATGCTGATGCTGCTGTTTCTGCTGTCGCTGGCGGGCATCCCTCCGTTGGCCGGCTTCTGGGGCAAATATTTCATCTTCCTGAGCCTGATCCAGACTGGGCACTATATCCTCGCTAGCGTAGCTGTGCTTTATGCGGTGATCAGCATGTACTACTACATGCGCATTGCGAGCGCCATGATCATCAAGCCCGCGGTGGACACGGATCCGGTCAGCATCGGCCCGGCGATGGGTTTGGCATTGCTTGTGACCGCGGCAGGGACGGTCGGCATCGGGATCTTCCCGAACTTCTTCATCAACGCGGTGAACTGGTCGCTGGGGCTGATGCAGGGCTCGCACACAGCAATGCTGATGCGCTAGATCGTGAATACTCTCGCTCTGCTTTGGCGCCGACCGCTGCTCTCTATACAGCTACGGAATCATGACGAGTCTGCGCCCACGGAGGTCAGTGCG
>Ga0209040_10003681_pt1 | contig 11703 bp, 7 predicted proteins | sample BogFormECP12_OM3_FD_188240 | JGI IMG/M metagenome (GOLD analysis project Ga0209040, IMG submission 188240) | Bog forest soil microbial communities from Calvert Island, British Columbia, Canada - ECP12_OM3 (SPAdes) (version 2) | ecosystem: Environmental > Aquatic > Freshwater > Wetlands > Bog ... | reverse complement strand
AGCAGTTGATGTACGGTTCGCCACGGTGCGTCGTAACCGATGGTCACGGTGGTGTGAAAGATAACGCCCCCTTTCCTGGCCTCGGTGCTGTAGTTTTTGACCGTGCCGCTCATGACCGTCGCATTGGGAATCGTAATCACCTCCGCCTTCGGCGTTAGAATCCGCGTGACGAGCAGATTCTTCTCGATCACTTCTCCCGTTGTGTCACCGATCTGAACCCAATCGCCATCCAGGAACGATCGCATATAGGTAAGGATGACCCCGGCAATTGCGTTGGCCACTGCCGACGAAGACCCCAATGAGAGTAAGACTCCAAGAAATATGGAAATTCCCTGGAAGGCAGGACTCTTGGCGCCGGGCAGATAGGGGAAGGCGACAATGAGTGCAAGGACGAGCACCAAGACCCGGATCAGCCTTTCCGTCGGGGAGGCCCAGTCAGGGTAGAATCCGCGGATCTTCAGGTTGCCTTTGCCAATCGCGGCGAAAATCAATCGGAGGATCCGAACCACGTAGGACGCAACCAGAACGATTACGGCGAGGACCAGCAGGTTCGGCAGGTAGTTCAGCCCAGACTGGCCCAGGAATTCTAATTGCGAGAAGACTAACTTCGTCACCTCGAAGGATATTTCGCGTGTGAAAGAAAAGAAGCGCAGGGTAACAGTTAAATAAGCTTGGAGAAAGGCAAGAATGAGTAGCCATCGGAGAAGTGCGCCCAGAGCCAGCGCGATAGGACCCAGGTAAGCGACGGCAAAATGCCAGGCTGACTTTATCTCGAGTTGGTCACGCGAGTGAATGTATCTCTCAAGCCGATCCCGAACCATAAGCCGTATCCGGCGGATAAGCCACAGCACGGGAACCAGCACCGCTGTGGCCAGCAAGGTTTTGAGGATGCCGCGCAGGATCGTGCGCCAGCTATGCTCTTGCTGATACTCCTGGATCGCCTGGCCGATACTCTGGGCGTACTCGGCTGCAAGCTTCCCCCGGGGCCTGCCCGCCATCTTCGCATCTGTGTCGGTGACTGCCATCATGATCTGGTTGCCGATGATGATCTCGGTCCAGCCGCCGTGAGGCTCCAGATGTATGTCCTCGGCTGATACGCCACCCTGGCTCGCGACTGAAAGGATGCGCTCTTCGATCGCGCGGGCGCGTTGCTCGGGCGTGCGGCCGGTGATGGTCTCGTAGACAGTCAGGATAGGACGGCCTTCGATCGTTACCTGGGCAGGTGGTGTGGGCTCTTCGTCGGGTGGCGCTTGTTGGGCGCTGGCGGGTTGGGCCTGGGCTTGGGCGGTCGGCTGAGCCGGCGATTCTTGTTGTGCGTTTTCGGCTGGCAGACAAACCGGCGGCAAGAGCAAAACAAATAGGCCCAAACAAATGCCGATGATCCTATTCTTCATCGTGACCATTCCGAGAGGGTACTACGTTTGTGGACCACTGGCCTCGGCGCCTTGAGCGGCGGGGTTAAGCATGCCCGGCAACATCGCTCCGTCGGCAGAAACATTGCTCGCAAGGTACATAGCCTGTGACGGGAGAGCAAGCTGCGCCCCAGCCTGGCCGACGATCTCCATGATGGAGAAAAGAAGCCCTTCCTGAATCTCGAGAAAGTGATTCCAGTCTCGCCCGAGGACGTAGGCGAAGACGTCCACATCGAGAGAAGAGGTGCCGAAGCTGAGAAGCCGCACGCGCACCGAGTCACGTTCGACTAACGTATGTTCCAGCAAAAGATTTCGAATATTATCCACCACCGTGTGCATCTGGGCGGGGGTTGTTCCATAGCGCAGCCCGAGCAGGTGATGGAACCAAAACTTATCGCGGGCAGAGTATGTTTCGATGCTCATGGTTGCGATCTGGCCGTTGGGAACGCTCACTATGGTTCGGTCGAGAGTGCGGATGCGGATGGAGCGGAGGCCAATCTCTTCGACCGTGCCGATCGTGTCGCCCACTTTCAGGAAGTCTCCCACTCGTATGACCTGGTCGAAGACCAGAGAAACGCCGCCAATGACGTTCTCCAGCGTCTTCTGCGCGGCGAGGGCAACCGCGATGCCGCCGACACCGAGTCCAGCCAGAGCAGCGGTGACCTTTACACCGAAGAAGTGCAGAATTACGAGCACGCCTGCGAAGACAAGCAATACGTCGACGACCCGGCGGCCGAGTCGCAGTACGGAAGCAGTCGCCGTGAGGTTTCGTTTTTGGAGAAGACGCTGAAAATATCTCTCGGCACGACTGTTCAGCAGGATCAGAATCCACACGATCGCAGCGACTGTCATGACTGCCGCTGCGCTGGACCAGAAAAGGCGCGCCAGTAACGGCAGACCGACGATCGAAAGCAGCCACCGGATCACAATGGCAATCAATAGAATCCGAGCGGGTCCTGGCAAGACCTGGGGATCGGGCAGGTCCACCTTCCCGGTCCAGCGGCGTCGCAGCCGGCCGGCGACTGGGCTGATCAACCGGTTCAGCAAAGCGGCCAATACGTATAAGAGCGGCAGACCCACCAAAAGAGCGAGTAGTTCAAATAGCTGTATGCCTGCTATTCGGGTGTTTACCAGGAATCCAGGGAGAACATCATTCGCGGAGACGACTTCCAGCTCCCCGTACACGTCCGGGATGGCTTCCAGGGTCTTGCTGGAAAACAGCCACAGAGGGCCGGACTTCGGTCGATTTACGCGTTCGAGCGCGATATCAACGTCGCCACCGCTGCTGGTGACGGTTCCTACCAGCTCCCGATTGAGGTTCAGCGGATCCGATTGCGAGCCTTCCGGGTTGTCGCTCAGTTGACCAAGTCGGGCCGGGAGGCGCTGGTCTAAAACGACAGACAGCTCGTGAGCAAGATCCGCGGCAGCCTTACCACGGAGGCGAGTGTCCAGGTACTCCGCCGCAAGGTCGTAGTTTTTGTCCCGGGCGGCGGTCAGAAATCCCAGAACGGTTCCGCGGGGAGTCGTGCGGCCAAGAGAATCCTTCGGGGCCTCCGCCTGAGCCGGTGCTGCGCTTGCTGGAGCGGCTTTAGGGAGCGCAGCCTGCGACCAGGCCGCGACACAAAACAGAGAGAGCAGACAGGCGCAGAGGCCCAGAGGCTTAACCCACTTCGTCATCGAGAGTGATTTCACTGAACCCTGCCTGAACCATCGCCGGCGGAAGACATCACCAAGTTACTACTGAGTAACTCGATCCTATAGTGAAATCCCGGCGGGTCGGCAGGGGCGGGGCTAATCGCATTTAGGCGGAGCAAAGTCTTCCCAGATCCCGATGAGGCCCGATTGCGGTGCTCCCTTTCGCGGGAGTTGCATCGTGCGGACAAATCTTTATTGAAGGCCCAGTTCGGCAAGCTGCTTTGGATTCACTTCGTCGACGGCGAGCAGATTGTGGCAGATCGAACAGTCATTGGTGACGCTATTCTTGCCATCCGCCGTGTTGTGACTGCCATCATGGCAGCGGAAACATCCGGGATATGCGTTGTGATCGAGGTTGTTCGGATGCGTTCCCCAGGTGAGCTTCATCGAGGGGAAAACATTCACTCCATAAATTGCGATGAGCGCTTTCGCCGCCTGATCGATCTGGGCGCGCTGCTGGCTCCAGACCTCGGGGTGTTGCGTGCGATAGAAATCCTCGAGACCGGCAGTGATCTTTGACTCAGCATCGGGCTGTGAGGTGTACGCCGCTTTGATCAGCGCCAGTCCTTCTTTATGAACGAACGGCAATGCGGCGTTCGGATTGCCCGCGGCCATCGCCCGGTTCAGCGCGTCTTCCGGCGTATCGAAGGAGTGGGCGGCGCGATTGTGGCAATCGATGCAATCCATCAGGCGCTTTTGGCCGGCGACAGTTCCCTTTACATCGGAGGACTGATACTCGGTCATCGAGCCGTCTGCATTCTCTTTTGCCACCCAGGGTATCGTCTGGTTGGTTGCGTCCGTGGCGATGTATTCAACACGGCCAAGGTGCGCGCCGTGGATACCGCTTAGACTCCCATGTATATCCCGGCCTCCAACGTGCATCAGCACAAGGGAGTGGGTCACGGAGTTCTTCTCGTCGTCGCCGTAAGACATGCTCACAAGAAGTTTGTCGCCGATATCCGCCTGCGGGTTATGGCAGTGCAAACATGTCTTAGCCGCGGCAGGAATTCTGTTCTCCGGCAGGATAGGACGCGGATAGCTATTAAAGACGACCTGAAGAAGCTGCTTTGTTCCGTTCACTTTTGCATGTACAAACCCCTGCACTCCCGACGCGATGTGACACTCCGTGCAAGCTACGTGGGTATGACCCATTGAAACGTTATAAGCTGCCCATTCGGGGTGCATGACGTGACAGGCCTGGCCACAGAAGTTAGGCGTATCCATATACGCGACGCTCCGATAGCTTGCCGTACCCACGATGACGAAGTTGATGAACGTGGCAATCACGACGAAGTCCAGGCCGTGGCGAAAAACAGGATCGCCGAGGTCGATCTTCGGATACTCGGTGGGCAGCTGACCGGCGGCTTTAAGGCGTCTTCGCCGCAGCAACATGCCGATAGGTATGAGAATGAGTCCAAGAACAAAGAGCCCCGGCAGGCATAAATCGACAACGATGCCGACGTAGGGGCTCGCAGGGCCGCCGTGGCCCAAGAAAGCTACGACCCAGAAGCCAATCAGGATCATCGCCGACGCGGTGGTAATCGCGCCGCCGATCAGGCTTATCGGGTTATTCCCCAAAAAGAGAAACGGCCGAGCCCAGTTTTCCCTGAATCCTCCCTGAGGAGCCATTCACCCTTCTTCTTGCAGTTATTTTTTCTGCAGTGTGTGGATGTAAGCGATGAGGTCTTTTATCTGCGCGTCCGTCAGCTTGCCTTTGTAGGCCGGCATTTTGTTCTTGCCATTTGTCGTAACGGCGATCAGATCGTCGTCCGACATTTTTAAAACTTCAGGCGAGCTGAAGGAACGGACTTTCGTGGATTTTCCTGCAGGCGTGTCGCCGGTGCCGTCGGCGCCATGGCACATCTGACACTTCGATTTGTAAGTATCGGCGCCGCTTTGAGCGAAGCTGAGGGTACCGGCAATGAACAGACTCAAAGTGCCAGCGCGAACAATGTATTTCAGCATAAATTTGGTTCCTCCTGGTAAACCGCCGAGAATCATACCGCAGTCCTGTAAATTTTAGAAGGCATAGTTCACTGCCAAGGTATAAACATTCCCCCGGAAACTTCGCGGCAAGGTTGGACCAATCGGCGTTCCTTCACCATAGCTGTACCAGTTGTAATCGCCCTTCCATGTCCATTTCGGAGCGATCTGCACATAAATGCCGCCATAGGGAGACTGCCACTGCGATTGAAGCGAGCCGGGCACCTGGCGGATATTGATGGGCTGGGAGTTGCCGTTTACGTCGCTCATCCGGTAGCCGGCCTTGGCCCAGACGCGCTTCATGGGGCTGACGGTAAATCCGATGAATCCGAAGTTCGTGGGCGCGTTGTAATAGCCGTTGCTCTGGTACGGAGTTCCGGCTGCCGTACAGACCGGGGGAGGGGGCTCCGCGGTCGGCGGCGGCGGCGTGGAGGGATAGCACTCCAGGGTGGTCGAATACACATTGTTATAGGAGTAGTTCATGTCGATCGACCACTTCTCGCTCGGGATGATCGACATGCCGAAGGAATAATCCCGGTTATGCTCCTTATGATAGACCGTCTCCACGTTGTCCTGAGAATTGAAGACATTTATCGTTCCCGAAACGGAAAGCCATGTACGAGGCTTGTAGGAAGCGCGCAGGATGTACTGATACAGCTGGCGAGGGTCAATGCGGGTGAAGGAGTTGTCGGCAGACATGCCGGCGAAGTTGAAGTTGATGCGCAGCTCAGGCAGCGGTCGAAGCGCCGCTCCGAACAGCCCCCAGTTCTCATGGATCGGGATAACGTCGCCCCCGGCGTCCGTGATCTCGCGGGCGCGATAGCGATAGCCCGCCGACAAGGTTGCCTTCGGCGCTACGTCCCAGGCAAGGATCGTCGTATTGGTGCTGGTCTTCTGATTCAGATATTGCTGGTCGGTCGCGGTCGTGGTCGTGGCGCTTGTCGGAGGGAGCAGCATCGACGTGCCGCTATAGCTGGTCGTGGTAAACGTGTTGTTGCCGGGGTCGCGGAAATACCAGAAGTCATAAACGTTCGAGACTCTGATTTTCGGAGTAATCTCCAACTCCAGCGCGAAGTCGCCGTTGACATTTACGTGCTGCGTTTTCGACGAACCCGTCTCGACGTATCCGCGCTGCGACGTTCTGGTAATTAACCCGTTGAAGATTTCGTTGTAACCGTTGAGTGTGCTGTTCGCACCGGTGTATGAGAGGCGGCCATTCAGCGTCAGGTGGGGAATGTCCGAGCTCTGGAGGCGTACCTGCTCGGTGGGAAATATGGTGCGTGTAGGTTGAACCCGATTGTAAGCCAGGGCGGCGTTGCATTTGGGGTTGACATCTCCATTCGCCAGGAATGGAGACGCGCACGGAGCACTCCAGACGGATGACAGATCGACTCCCAGCGCCACCGGCTGGCCGTTGGACAGCGTATAGTCCAGGCCTGCGAGACTCCAGATCGTGTTCCCTTTGTAATGAGTCACAAACTCGTCGTAGCTGATGGTCGTCTTCGGGTCGGGTTTCCAGTCAACAGTTCCCGTCCATGTATCGGTGGAATTCCTCCAGTTCTGGTACAGCCAGGGATCATTGCCCAGATGGGTCGAACTGTAGGACGGCCCCTGGTTGATGTTGTGGTTGTATCCGAAGCGCACGCTCACCTTCGACAGCGGAAAGAGCGTCAGCTGATAATCAGTCATCTGGCGCAGGGTGTTATAGAGGTGCGGAGTATTGAGCCAGGGCACGTACGGAGTCGACGCCGGCGGAATCAGCGGGTTCGCCAGCAGATCGTAGTCGAAGTATTGACGGTACCTGCGGTAGCTCGCCCGGAAATCGTACAGGCGTCCCTTCGACATGTCGAGGTATGTGACATTGATGGGATCGCCGCCGTATCCATAGCTGTACGAGGAGAGCCGGTCGAAGACAATCGCGCGCGAGGGATCCACGGCGCGCATCGTCAGTGATTGATCGAGCACGCGAGCCCCGGAGTAAATGTTGACCAAAGTAGCCCACATTGGGTTGCTGCCGGACTTCTCCTCAATGTGGCCGCCGACGTCGATCGATTGATGGATTTCATAACCCCCGACAGTCTTGCCCGCCGCACTATCCGGGGCGGGCGTACTCTGCCACTGCGCATTATTCTGGGCGTGAGTTACCGCAAACGCCGCCAGCGCAAAGGCGCAAAGGCCAAGCCGCCAAGCGCCACGCCGATAGCTCATTGCTCGCGATCCGAATGAGTATTTGCTCGTCATACGTGGCCGTCCTTACTTGAAGAAAAAGGCGTCGGAGTTTGAGCCGTGTATTTGCGAGTGGCAGACCGTGCAGGCCTGGTACTGGTTCGCCTGATTGTGAAACGACGGAACCCCCGGAGCGGTGAAGTTCATGGAAGCCGTATGGCACTGCAGGCACAACGAGTTGACATTGTTACGGGTCAGCAGTCGCGGATTTGGTGATCCGTGCGGGTAGTGGCACCCTGTGCATCCCTCGGTCGGTATCACCGGATGCGGGTAGACGAACGGGCCTGCGGTCTCGCTGTGGCACTTCGTACAGACCGCATAGCCGCCGGAACCGTTGTGCAGCATAGCGCTGGGCTGCTGCAAGGTGCCCTTGAAAGTGCCGTGAGGATCATGACAGTCGGTGCAGGTCATCAACCCTTCGTCTACCTTGTGATGAAAGGGTTGGGCGAACGCCGCCTTGATGTCGGTGTGGCAGCCATAGCAGAGTTTCGGCTGCGGTTGGATCAGAAGGCTTGTCTCGGCTGCGGATTTATGGACGCTATGGCAGCTTATGCAATCGACCTGGGCTTCGCCGTGCGCCGTGTGCTCAAAATTCGGATGCGCGCCGGCATGGCAGGTAAGACACTTTTGAGTTATCACCCGGGGTGACGCCTTGCTGAACTGGAAGATCTTCGTTGCATCCCCGCCGGCGTCGATGTGAGCCTGCCCCGGTCCATGGCAGCTTTCGCACGTCACGCCGCCGTGTTCCAGCGCAAGACGCGAGTGGGGATTGTCAACGAATTTCTTCGCTATATCCGCGTGGCAGGTTTCGCATGCCTCAGAGCCGGCGAAGCCGGAAGGCAGCTTCGCAGTATTGGAGGGTGAAACGACGGCTTGCTGACCATTGCCGCCGGCATCCACACGCCCTGCCTTCCAGAGGCCTGGCAACAGCAGAAGCAGCGTCACACAGAGAAGCAAACGTCTCATCGCGATCCCCTACAGGAACACTCAGCACATTTCGATTACTTCTTCAGGCAACGACCCGCCGGGCGGAATGAGAATGACGGATCGCGAAAAGCATACCACAGGTTTCCGGGTTCTTGTTTGTGATGCAGATCACATACGAGAGAATTCTTTGGCTATATAAGACGGCGATCGCCGTCCTCGCCGAAACGATATTTCCCCTCGGCATTGGGTCTCGGCGGCGGGGTTACAACCAATCCCTCTTGCGGAAGAGATACAGAAACACCACCGGAAGGCAGATCATCAGCAGCATCGCAAAGACGAACGTAAGGGGCTTCGTGAACCCAGGGACGGTATCCGCGAAGTTCATTCCAAAGAAGCTGGTGATCACCGTCAGGGGCAGAGTGACGACGCTGATGATGGCCAGCGTCTTCATGATCCTGTTCAGTTGATTATTGATGCTCGACATATAAATATCGCGGCAGCCCATCAACAGGTCTCGATAGATGTCGATGGTCTCGACCTCGCGGTTCAGATGATCGAGAACGTCTCTGAAATAAATCCGGGACATCTGGCCCATGAAAGACACCTCTCCCCGGGTCAGTTGGCCGAGGATATCCCGCTGCTGCGTCATGATGCGGCGAAGTTGGAGCAACTCAGTCTTGTGGCTGGAGATCGTCACCAGGAAGTCCTGCGGCGGGTTCTCAGTCGCCTGCTCCTCAAGCTTATCGAGCATTTCCTGAAAATCATCAAGAATCGGGTGATATTTGTCCATCAGGTGATCGATCAACTCATAGAGCAGAACATCTGTTCCCCACTTCAGCCTGGCCTCAGGATCGCTGTGAACCCGGGCAAACATCACATTGACGGAGGCCATCGGGTCTTCGTGAATGGTGACCAGGTATCTCTCCGAAAAGAAGATGTCCAGCTCAGTGGTCTGGAAGAGGCGCTCGGGATCCGGGTCGAGGTCAGGCCCGTGAATGACCAGAAAAAAATACTCGGCCTTCATGCTATCCCCCACCATGGCATAGCTCTCCAGCTTTGGCCTCTGAACCTCGTGGACAACGTCCTCGATTGCGAGGGGATGAAAACCGAAGAGATCCTTGAGCAGCGCGTATTCGGATTCAACCGGAGCACAGAAGTCCACCCAGAATTGGGCGGAAGGGTCGTGAAAGGCGACAGAAAGAGCCGCCGAATCGGGCGCGGTCTCGACGCGGCCATCGCCAAATCGTATACAGGCGTTCAGCATGCTCCCATGTGTACCAAAGAAAGATGACAGTCAGAGTACATTCTTCGCTGGCGCGCACCAATTTGTGCCGGTAATCGCGCGGGAGCCGCGCTCCCCTTAGCCGCGCAGGCTTGCAGGGGGAATCTTTACTGCGGAAAGCTCGTCGAAAGCCGCCTGCGGCAATTCGAGTCCAGCGGCGGCAATGTTTTCTTCGAGGTGGGCAACCGACGAGGTCCCCGGAATGGGCAGAATCACTTTCGACCTCTTGAGCAGCCAGGCCAGCGCCACCTGGAGTGGAGTTGCCCCGAGTTCCTTTGCGACCTTCTGGATGGCGTCGTGCGCCTCCTTTGCCTGGCCCAGTGGAGCCCACGGCAGGAAAGCGATGCTGTTCGCTTCGCAGTAGTCGACGATGAAGTCGGACTCGCGATCGGCAAAGCTGTAGCGGTTCTGCACCGAGACGATGGGTACGATCTTGCGGGCGCGTTCGATGTGCTCGCGCGTGACGTTGGAGAGCGCTACATTGCGGATTTTGCCCTCCTCGCGCAGCCTGGCCAGCGCGCCGACGGAAGCCTCGAAGGAAACGGCGTTGTCGGGAGTATGGAGCTGATAGATATCGATCCGATCGAGGCGCAGGCGCTTGAGGCTGCCTTCCAGCGCTTGCGCGAGATGTTTGGGGCTGGCGTTGTGAGTCCATTGGCCGGGGCCCGGGCGTTCCCATCCACCCTTGGTGGCGATGACCAGGCCAGCTGGGTACGGATACAGCGCTTCGGCAATCAGTTCTTCAGAGACGTAGGGGCCATAGGAATCGGCGGTGTCGATCAGGTTTACGTCCAGTTCAACGGCGCGGCGCAAAGTCGCAAGCGCGGCAGCCTTGTCGGCGGGAGGACCCCAGATTCCGGCCCCGGTGATACGCATGGCTCCGTAGCCGAGACGGTTGACGGTGAGGTCGCCTCCGAATGTGAAGGCGCCAGCGGCCGCTGCAGTGATGACCTGGGTATGGCTCATATAGATGTCTCCTAAGGTGTCGGGAAAATTTCAGGGATGGATCTCTCAAGAAGAGAGCGAGTGGAAGAAAGCTTCACATACTTTGAGATGATCGCTTTGCAGCCGGAGATTCAGGAAACCGGCTCCGTGTTCGCCGTGCTTTTGTGCCTTCAACTCTCTCAAACATTTAGAATGAAAGCTGCACATTCAAACCCAAAGCCCGCGGAGCAGACCGCGGCAGGAAAGACACCCCGCACGCAATGCATCGCTGGTCCCGGCTCTTTATCCCCACTCTTCGCGAGGCTCCGGCGGACGCCGAAGTCGCCAGTCACAAGTTCCTTCTCCGCAGCGGATACATCCGTCAACTGGGCGCAGGGATCTACTCCTATCTGTTTCTCGGCCAGCGGTCGATCAACAAGATTATCGACATCGTGCGCGAGGAGATGGACACGATCGGGCAGGAGTTCCTGCTGCCGACCATCCATCCCGCCGAATTGTGGGAGGAGAGCGGCCGGTGGACGGCCATGGGCCAGAACATGTTTCGCCTGCAGGACCGCAAGGGCGCGTGGCTGTGCCTGGGCATGACTCACGAAGAGGTCATGACTGACATTGCCCGCAAGGAGCTGCGCAGCTACAAGCAGCTGCCGCAGATCTGGTACCAGATTCAGACCAAGTTTCGCGATGAGCCGCGGCCGAAGGCGGGCCTGCTGCGGGTAAGGCAGTTCATCATGAAGGACAGCTATTCGTTCGATCTGGACGATGCGGGACTGGACCAGAGCTACAACAAACACGATCAGGCGTATCGCGCGATCTTTACGCGCTGCGGATTGAGCTTTGTGGCGGTCGAGGCGGATTCGGGCGCGATGGGCGGGTCGCAGTCGCAGGAGTTCATGGTCTACACGGATGCGGGCGAGGACCTGATCGTGAGCTGTCCAAACGGCGACTACGCGGCGAATCTCGACAAGGCGACCTCACGGCTGGAGCCGGTCACGGAGCTTGAACCGACGGGGGATGGGAAGCCGGAATTGGTGCACACTCCGGGGAAGGCGTCGATTGCGGATGTGGCGGAGTTCTTCGGGATTTCTCCGGCGCAGGACATCAAGACGGTGGCGTACATGGCGGAGGTTCGCGACGGCAAAGAGGCGAGGTGGGAGCCGGTGGTGGCGTTTCTGCGCGGCGATCACAGCGTGAACGAGACGAAGCTGCTGGGGCTGTTGAAGGCAAGCGAGTTGC